>FTBF01000032.1_pt1 | contig 23039 bp, 22 predicted proteins | sample 1639301 | NCBI WGS metagenome assembly FTBF01 (sample SAMEA3914864, study PRJEB12502) | metagenome | biome: forest; material: soil | place: USA | collected 2012-03-12 | depth 0.3 m
CCTGCTCCTCCAAAGCGTCGAACTCCGGTATCCAGTCTTTCTCGGGCCGCTGAAAAACTCTGGTCATTGTTGCCGCTTTCGCGGCCTGCCGGGACTTGACCTCTGCGATCAGTTTCTGCCGGCCCGCCGGGCTCAGATTCACGTATTCCTTGGCCAAAGATTTGTTTTTCGCCGATTCCGCGTCGTCGCCGAAGCTCTGTAGGAAATCGTTCGGCTTCACTTTGGCGTTCGCCAAAAGGTCGATCGAACTCTGATTGAAGGCCAACTCCGCCTGAATCGTCGAGCGCACCGCCAAAGGGCGGGCCAATAGGTTGTCGACCGCGCGTTCGATGGCGACGGCATCCACCTCGGATAAGCGAGGCAGCAGACTTTGAAAGCCCACGATCGTTGTCGCCGTGATTGAAATTCCGAGGAGGTGGGAGATCAAGACGCTTCGGCCCGAACTATCGGCAAAGTAGAGTTGGTCGATAAGCGTCTTGGTCGCCAGATCGGTTCGGCCGTCGGCGGCGTAGACGCTCGCCGCCTGGGAGGCAAACCGGCCAATCGATTTGAAGGAGGCGTATTCCGGAAAAAGGGTTGCTGGCCCCATGTTGGTCCGGGGTTCAAAGACCGGTTTCGCGTTCCCTCGCGCAACAAGATCCAGCGCTCGTCCGTACTTTTGCAGCGCTTCCCGGCGAATATCGAGGGGCAACATCGAGTTGAGCCGGTCAAAGAGGGCCAGCGTCTCTTTCGATGGCCCCGGATCGCTCGGATCGTCTGGATCCTTAAAGGGGCGTTGGAGACCGGGCTGCCAGTTCACGAGCATCGACGGTCCGGAGGCCAGGAGTTCCGCCGCCTGAACATACTCCTCGTAGCCGTTGTGTCCGGTCGGCGGCGGAAAGACTTTAGCAATTCCGCCCGCTTGACTCACCACCAACGCAAAACCGGTCAGCAAAATCATGCTTAGTCGAGTTCCTTTCGGAGAAAAGCGAGCGTCCGCTCCCAAGCAAGGCAGGAGGCCTCTTCGTGATATACCGTCGGCCTCGTGTCGTTAAAGAACGCATGATCCGTGCCGGGGTAGTGAAAGAACTCGTGAGGCTTATCGAGCAGGAGCAGTTCGTTATGGAGTGCCGAAATCGTTTCGGCGTCCGAGTATGGATCCCGCTCCGCGAAGTGGGCTTGCACCGGGCCGTTCAGCGTTCGATAGGAGGGCTGCACCTTCGGATGGATTCCGTAGAAGTTCACGCAGGCGGCAATCTTTGGGTTATGCGACGCGGCGTACATGGCAAGTTGACCACCCATGCAAAAACCGACGATTCCGGCCCGATCATTCGTTCGCGTCGCTGGGTCGGCCAAAAGCCGATCGACCGCCACCCTGAGGATCAGCTCGGTGTCGGCGATGTTTAGCGCCTGAAGCATCGAGCCGGCTTCGTCGGGCTCGGTGGTCGATTCACCGTGGTAGAGGTCCGGGGCAAGGGCGGTGAAACCTTCGGCCGCCAGACGGTCGCAGATGTCTTCGATGTGGGGTACAAGTCCCCACCACTCCTGTACCACGATCACCGCCGGCCCCGCGCCGGTCATCGAAGGCGCAAGATAAGCCTTGAACGCATCGTCTCCGTAAGGAACGGTAATGGTGCTACCCATGCCACTTAGTCTAACGCGATTCAAGTTCGGACGAGGAGGGTCACCGAACCCACGAGTCCTTACTTATATTCACTCGCCACTTCGGCTCCATATCCATCGCGGCCGCAAAGCGAACGACTCGAAGCGAGACATCGGTTAGAAACTCTGTCCGGACCAGTTCCTCGATTCCTTCGTGCTTTACCGTCTTCAATCCAAGCCGTCCCGCCTCCTGTAGCTTCCATGCCTCCGCAGAAGAGCGCAGATTGAACCACTCCCAACTAAACGTTCGCTCGTCTTCACGATCTGCGGTGAGGCCGAAACCACTAAGCGATTTTTCGCCTCCACTGAGGCTGCGCGCGAGGCCAAATCGAAAAGGAGGAGTTAGTCGCAACTCTAGCCTCTGCATTCGCCCAATATCAGTATCGAAGGTATTTACCAAGAGGTCTTCCCAGACAAATTCCTCTGTGCCTTCTCCGATCGTTCGGCCTGAATCGGTCTCGACGATCGACCAAACGGCGAAGCCGATTACTCGATGCTCGGCCACGAGATCCAGGAGCCCTTCTTGATCAGAGCACGCCAATAGGGTTCCTGGCTGGGATCGCCGAAGAAGCGGGTGAGGCGGAGAGATACGTCGGTGAGGAACTCGGTGCGGACCACTTCCCAACCGCAGGCGACTTTTGCGATCTCGATGGCGAGGCGGCCTTCTTCTTGGAGCTTGACCGCCTCGGTCGGGCTCACGATGTTGAACCATTCGGAGCTGTACGTGTTCTGGCCCTCGTTGGAGGCGGCAAAGACAAAGCCCGTGACGTCGTCGGGCGACTTACCCGGGTGTTCGTCGAAGGCAAACGAGAACGTGTCAAAGAGCTCGATGCTCTTGCGATAGTACAGCACCTGTTCCGCGGTGTAATGCTTGTCGATGGTGATTGAATCGCCGGTTATCGCGAGCTGGCCTGCACCCAACTCCCTCCCTGTCACCGTTTCGATGACCGCCCAATCGACCACCCCGCTTGCTTCGCCACTTTGCGCCATAGCCATAACATAGCGCGGCTTCGCCCGAATGTCAACAAATTCTGCGTGTATCGCGCAGAATAACGCGCGTGTCGGGTAACCCTCCCAAAACCCGAGGCGTAAGAATTTCGCGTACGCCACACCGGCATCATGACCATGACGACATCATTCCGCAGTGCGGCCTTTGCCGCGCTCTTTGCCCTCGTGAGCGGTGCGTTCGCGCAGACCCCGCCCCCCACCGCTCCCCCCGCGCAGACGCCGCCGAAGCAGCAGCCGCCCCAGATGCCTAAGCCGGGGCCCAAACCCTACGAAGAGGTAGTGACCAAGGAAGCGGTCAGCCAGGATGGTGTGTTCAAGGTTCACCGCATCGACGAGCGAATCCTTTGGGAGATCCCGGCCAAGCTCTTGGGACGGGAATTTCTTTGGCAGACCGAGGTCGCCCAGGTTGGCAGTTCGACCGGAAACTTCCCAGGCACGCCCGCCGGCGTCCAGGTCGTTCGGTTTGAGCGACGCGGCGACAAGATCTACATGCGGATCGTCGACCACTCGATGCGGGCGGACAGCAACGACGAATTGAAGGTCGGCGTCGCGGCAAACACGGTTGAACCGATTATTGCCGCGTACACGGTTCTCGCCGAAGGCAAAGATAAGAGCGCGGTAATCGATGTCACCCAGCTCTTCATGAGCGACCCCCAGGACTTTTCCGTGCGCGGAGTTGTCGGCGGAGCCGGAGTGGACCCGAGCCGCTCCTACATCGACCGGGTGAAGGCTTTCCCCGAGAACATCGAAACCCGGTCGAACCTCACCTTCCCCACCGGCGGACGTGGCGGCGCCAGCGCCGCTACCGCGCTCGTCCACTATAGCCTCGTGATCCTTCCCGAGAACCCGATGATGGGCCGGCTGAAGGACAGCCGCATCGGCTTCTTCACCACCGACTACACGGCATACGGCCGTCCCGGCTATAGCGCCGAAGCCGTCCGCTACATCAACCGGTTCCGCCTCGAGAAGAAGGACCCGAGCGCCCCACTGAGCGAGCCCAAGAAGCCGATCGTCTTCTATCTGGCGCGAGAAGTGCCGAGCCAGTGGCGCACGCCGATGAAGAAGGCGGTTGAGAACTGGAACGCGGCATTCGAGCAAGCGGGCTTTAAGAACGCGATTCTTTGCAAAGATGCGCCGAGCGTGAAGGAGGATCCAGATTGGGACGCCGAGGATGCTCGCTACAGCGTAATCCGCTGGGCCCCTTCCGAGACCGCCAACGCCATCGGACCGTCCATCCAGGACCCGCGCAGCGGCGAGACGATTTCGGCCCACGTGATCATCTGGCACAACGTGCTTGACCTGATCCAGGACTGGTACTTCTCCCAGGCCGGAGCCATCGACCCTCGCGCCGCCTCGATTCCGCTTCCCGTGCCGCTCATGCAGGAGCTGATCGGCTACGTCGTCGAGCACGAAGTCGGCCACACATTGGGTCTGGAGCACAACTTCAAGGCATCCACCGCCTACTCGATCGCTCAACTGCGTAACCCGCAGTTCACGAAGGAGCACGGCGTGGCGGCTTCGATCATGTCGTACTCGCGATACAACTACGTGGCCCAGCCGGGTGACGGGGTAACGCAGGCCATCGGAATGCTCGGACCGTACGACAAGTTCGCGATCGAGTACGGCTACAAGCCGTTCGACAACATCAAAACGCCGGACGATGAAAAGCCGCAATTGGATGCGATCCTGGCTCGCCAGGTATCCCATCGCGAATTGCGCTTCGGCAACTATGTCTACAGCGGCATCGACCCCACGACGCAGTCCGAGTTGATCGCTGACGACAGCGTCACCGCCGGCAAGCTTGGCCTGATGAACATCGACCGGATCGCGCAAAACGTTTTGTTCAATGCGACCACGAAGTTCGGCGAGGACTATTCAAAGCTGGCCAACATGCGGTCGCAGCTGCTTGGTCAGCGTACGCGAGAGCTGATGCATGCCATGCAGTCGATTGGTGGGGTCATCGAGACGGACTACCACTATGGCCGCGGCGGAGATGTGTTCAAGCCAGTGGTGAAGACGCAGCAGAAGGCGGCAGCGGCGTTCCTGCTCGACAAGGGCATGCACGTTCCGGCATCGCTTTACGATCCTCGCTTACTGAATAAAATTCAGCCCGTGGGCGTAGTGCAACAGGCGACGGGAATCTCGACTTCCCTGATCAGCAGCCTTTTGAACGACAGCCGCATTCGCCGGATGCTGGACAACGAAGCGCTCAACGGTTCAAACGCCTACACGGTGACCGAACTGGTGACGGACATGAGCCGTGGTATCTGGAGCGAACTCGCGTCTCCGGCGCCCAAGGTGGACATCTACCGCCGAAGCCTGCAGCGCTCGTTCCTGAGCACGCTGGACGGCAAGGTGAACGGCTCCTCGGCCAACACCAGCGAGCTTCGGCCCGTCGTGAAGGCGGAGCTTCGTGTCCTCGCCCGCCGAATCGACCTGGCGCTGCCGAAGACGGTGGACCCGGTGACCAAGAGCCATCTGATCGAATCGCGTCGCGATATCGAGCAGATCCTGAACAACAAGTACAGCGCCCCAACCGGCGCCTCCCGGCCGTTCTCCCTAGCCGATCTCTTCGGCCTCAAGGACACCGGCGATGGCTGCTGGAGCAACCTCGCCGGGCTCGAAAACCTGGGCAAATAACCGTAGTGCCGCCTTCCAGGCGGCATCTGCTCATGTAACCCCGGCATCCTGCCGGGGGCCGGCTAGAAGTCGACCGGCCGCAAGTAATATTCGCCAATGGCGCTCGACGAGAGCATCGCCACCGTCGGCAGCCGCCGCTTCCAGTGCGTCCCATCGACGCGTTTCCAAACGATGTCGACCTCCGTCGGGTCGAAGCCGAGTTCGAGCAGCTTCGCCCGACTGTAGCCTTGGGTCATGTGGTGCAGGATGCGGTCGGCGCGTTCGTAGGTAATGCCGAAGTCCAACTCATCGGTCTGACCCTTAATTAGGTCGGCAGAGGCCGGTTTCTCAACGATCTCACGCGGGACGCCGAGCTCTCGGGCGAGATCCCAGACCTGGGTCTTAAATAGGTCGCCCAAAGGGTTGATTGGGGGCGAGTCGTCGGCGTGCCACGTGTAGTAACCGAACAGGCGCTCGCTCTTATTCCCCGTTCCGATCGGAAGGCCGCCGACTTTGGCGCTCTGGTCGAAGATCACGATCATGCGGCACCGGGCGCAGACGTTCCCGAGGCGGCTGGGGGAGATATCCGGCTCCATCGACGAGATGTAACCGTCGACCATGCCCGTAATCTCGATCGTGCGTGCGTTGATCCCCAGATCGTTGACGACCAGGTCTGCGTGATCGATCGACTCTTGGCTCGAGATCTTGTACGGCATCCGATACGCGTATACGTTCTCCGGACCAAAGGCGCGGGCCGCGAGATAGGCCACGACGGCCGAATCGACGCCTCCCGAAAGCCCGAGAACGGCTTTTCGGATGCCCCGGCGACGGATCATCTCGTCCCGAAGGAAGCGCACAAGCCAGTCCGCAAGGAGGGCGGCGTCGATGCGAAGAAGGTCGTCGCTCATCGGGTCGAACCGCGGAGCGCGCGAAACCGGAAGGGCCATGAGTTCAAGTATAGTCTTCGAGCGAAGGGTCAAAGGTCCCGGGTCCGCGCTAGAACCCTACCGCGCGGCGTCAAATTGGACTACAGTGGCCTATCGGGTCGCCGAGCAGAGGTCTATTTACAAAGATGTCAGGAAGCCTACGGTTAGCACTCATCCTTCTCGCGGTCGTATTCGCCGGCTATTTCGCCATCAAGATCACGAGCGCGGTGGTCGCTTGGCTCTTGTCCCTGTTGGTTCCCATCGTTGCCATCGCGGCGATTGGCGGCGTGGCCTACGTTGCCCTGAATCGTAAGGGTCTCGGCGGCGGCAGACGGCGTACACTGCCGTAATGCTTCTTCTCCTTGCGGCTTCTCTCCTGCGGCAAGAAAACTTCGTGCGGGACGCCTACGGCGTCCCGCACGTCCGCGCCAAAGACGCCGTCTCGGCCTGGCGCGCCATGGGCTTCTCCGTGGCCCAAGACCGAATGTGGCAGCTTGAAACCTCCCGCCGGGTCTCTCGGGGCTCGATGGCCGTCGTCTTTGGCCCCCAGTACACCCAGAGCGACAAGGAGACCATCCAGACCGGCTATACGGACGCCGAACTCACTCAGCAACTGGCCGGTCTGGCGCCTTCCTCGCAGGCGGCCTTTAAAGCCTACGCGGACGGCGTGAACGACTTTCTAAAGAGCGGACCGTTGCCCCCCGAGTACGCGGCGAGTGGCTTTGAGCCCGAGCCTTGGACAACGCTCGACTCGGCCGCGATTGCGGTGAAGCTACTACGCACCTTTGGCCGCGGCGGTGCGGGAGAGGTCCGAAATCTCGCCCTCATCACCTATCTGAAGTTCCGCAAGGAGACAAACGGCAAGGTACTGGACATCGTGGACGATCTCGCCTGGCGAGAGGACCCGCAGGCGCCAACCACGATCAAAGGCTTCCCCGCCCCTGAGATCTTCCCCGCCGTGACCCGCGCGGAGACGGAGAAGCACCTCGCTTCCCTGCCCGATTTCAGCCTGATCGAGCTTCTGGGAGGTATCCGCCTAGCCGAGCGGCAGGAATCGACCCGCGTCGCCCAACTCTTTAATGCCCCCTACAAGTCCGGCTCCTACGCCGTCCTCGTTCCGGCCCGGGAGAGCGCGACTGGCCGCCCGTTGCTGGTGAATGGACCGCAGATGGGCATGCGGGCGCCGAGCGTGGTGCACGAGTGTTCGATCTCGTTCCCGGGCTTCTCCGCTACGGGCATCGACGTTCCCGGAGTCCCGGGCATCGTGGTTGGCCACACGAAGAACATCGCCTGGGGACTCACGAGCGGGGTAGCCGACACAGACGACATCGTGGTGGATACCAATCCGGTTGTCATCTCCGAAGACCACCCGATGATCATCCCGAAAGACGGCGTGGTCGTTTCCGTTTCGCGGAAACGGACAGCCGACGGCCCGATCATCATGCAGTCGGGCAAAGGCGCCCTAGTCCGTCGCAGCGCCCATTGGATGGCGGAGCTCCGGACCTACGACTCCCTCGCCGGCCTCTGGACCGCCCGAAACGTCAAGGAGGCGGACAAATCGATCGCCACCGCCACGATGAGCTTCAACGTCTTCATGGCGGACACCTCCGGCCATACCGCTTACCGCTATGCCGGCCGCGTACCAATCCGTGCTCCCGGATTCGACCCCCGCCTCCCCCTGCCCGCCGGTCCGGCCGCTGCTTGGCGTGGCTTCGTCCCCTCGGACAAGATGCCCCACGCCTACGATCCGCCCACCACGACCAACTGGAACGACAAACCGGTTCCCGGTTGGACCAACGGCGACACCCCGGTGTGGGGCCGTGGTTTCCGCGGAGGCGAACTCCGCCGAGCCCTCCCTAAGGGCAAATTAGCGATCAAAGATCTCGAAAAGGCGATCTGGACGATCGCCCGCCGCGACGAAACCTTCCCCCTCTTCGGCCAATACTTCGCTGGCTTCGATGGCTGGCTTCTTGACGGTTCCGTCCCCGCCGCCCGCTACCGCGCGTTCGTCGATCGACTGCGAGAAGAACTCTTCACCACAACCATGGGCAACTTGGTTTCGCCCGACAACTTCAAACTCGCCCTCCAGCCCGACCTGATGGCGGCCGCGCTAGAAGGTCGGACGAAGTTCGACTATCTGGCGGGGCGAAAGGCATCCGAGGTTGCGGCCGCGGCGCTGGCCAAGGTCCCGGAATCTCTGGGAGCTTACATGTCGGGACGAGCTCCGAATCCAGGAGGAGAGCCCGTTCCCTATTCGAACCGGGGGACCTTTATCCAGTTGGTCGAACTCCTCAAAGCCGGTCCCGCCGGCCGGAGCAATTTACCCCCAGGCAACGCAGAGCGCGGTGCTCACTCGGCGGATCAGGCCGAACTGGCGCGAACCTGGACCTACAAGCCGATGGGCTTCTAGGTCTTGATGGTTGTTTCTCATCACGTGTTCACGGAAGCGGTTCGGTCGCTAACGTGGACACGGTCCGGCCGATTATTGGCCGCAACCGACTGGACGGTCACCGAACTCCCGTCTGGCCGTTCCCGCCCTCTCCGCTCCATTTCGAGGTGGATCCCCGATCCCTTTATGGGAAGAGCCCCAAGCCTCATTGTCAACGCATCTCGAACCAGGGGAATCGGCCCAGGTTTCGTCTTGGACTTCTCCACCCTCAAATCCTATCCGCTTTCCTGCAGGGCCACCTGGATGGGCGATCGCCTCGTTCCGATCAGCTCATTCGGCTCCGGCAGGTTCTCGCTTGGAAAGCGCCCCATCGCAAAGGGCTGGTATGTCCTTGGCCTCTCACATCGTCTGGATCTCGCCCTCGTGTGCCGTAAAGAGCCCTTCGACGGAGACCCCACTTACCTTCTCCGGCTGAACCCTAATTCCCGCAACTCACGCGTCCTTGCCGCCTATCCGAACTCCTCGGACGACCACAACTGGCTCTGCTCCCTGCAAGAGCACCGCCGTAGCGAGATCCTCGTTCACTCCTTAAACCTCGCGGGCGATTTCACCCAACCCTACTTCGCCGGAGCGATGCTCCGTCCGATCGTATACCCCGTTCCAAAATCCTTTACCCGCACCTCCTTGTCGGTCGAATGGGTCTCCCCGACTTCCACATGGATGGTCGTCCGCCAGAAGCTTGTCCAGGAGGGTCTTTGGATCGACACTCTCGACCTTTGGAATCCCAAGTCTAAAAGGTCGATCCGGTTGGCGAAAGCGACCATGAGCTCAAGGGCGGAAGAAACCACCCCTAAAGGTCAAAGCCTCGGCCCGGCGGCCGTCGATTTGAGACGCCACCGAATCACGTACATCCTCGCATCGAGCGGAGTGACCCAAGTCGTCATCCACCGCCTCCCCCGCCTATCCCCCTGAGCCCTTTGGGTATAATCCAACCCTAATCTGCTCCGGTCGTCTAGCGGTTAGGACATCGCCCTCTCACGGCGAAGGTCGCGGGTTCGAATCCCGTCCGGAGTACCACTAAGAAAGCCGCCCGACCCATCAGGGTTGGGCGGCTTTCCTAGCCTTGAAGAAGAATAACGCCTCCGCTACTTCGCCAAGGAGTCGAAGAGTCTCAGCGAAATACCTTTTGAAGGAAGTAGTACAGGTTGTAACTCCAAGTGTCCCGGTCATGTCCATGTCCGTCCACGTTCCAAATGTGCGGAATGCGGTGGTCCCGAAGGTATTGGTGGGTCCGCTGGCTAATGCCAAAGAGTCCATCCTTCGTTCCTGCCGACACATAGACGAGGCGCAACTTCTTAGCTTTTTCGACGTCGGAGACTAGGCGATCCGGGGGATACGTATTCGGGGCCGACGAAAAGCCTCCGATCGACTTAAAGACGTCCATATGGGCAAAGCCAAAGTCGAGAGACTGACCACCTCCCATCGAGAGGCCGGCGATCGCCCGGTCTTCCGCCTTGGCGGACACTGAATAGCTTTTCTCGATGCTTGGAATGAGATCGACGAGAAGATCCTGCTCGAACGTCGCGTAGGCGGGAGCGCTCGCATACTTGTCCCCTTTTGGATCGTCGTCCATTTGCGCGCAACCATTGGGCATCACGACAACCATCGGAGTGGCTTTCCGTTCTGCGATGAGGTTATCGAGAACGACGTCCGGTTTACCCGCCCATCCCCACTGGTACTCGTTCGCTCCGATGCCGTGCAAAAGATACAACGTGGGATATTTCTTCCCCGTCGAGTACCCAGGTGGCGTGTAGACGAGCATATTGCGAGCTTTGCCAACGGTGGTTGAATACCAAGTCGTGTGCTCCAACTTCCCGTGGGGGATGTCCTTGCGAACTTGGTCGAATCCCGCGGGCGCATCGGGAAAAAGCTTTTTGTCGTCGCCGGCCGGGTGAATGGGTTGGCCAAAGGCAACGGCAGGAGAAGGCAAGGGTTTCACCACGACGTCGCGCAAGTCCGGGAAGAGAAGCGGCGCGAATTCGCGCAGGCTCCGGCGCCACGTCGGATAGTCGTGGGTGGTCCCGGGCGACTCGTAAAATGCGTACTTAATCCCTGCCGAGTCCAAAGCGGCCCGATATCGTTTAACGCTTTCGAGGATAAATTCCGGTTCTTTTGATCCCTGAGTGAGGAAGAGAAGATTCGTCTCCGCGTTGAACTTCTTCGAATTCGCCATCGCTCCGCGGTGATCGGTCTTCAGGTTAATCGGGGCGTTGAACGCGCCCCCGCATCCGCTGAATCCGCCCAAATAGGAGAACAATGGGAGTTGGTCAAGACCGAGAGACATCGTCTGGAGACCGCCCATAGAAAAGCCGGCCAACGCCCGATGCGAACGATCTGGGATAGTCCGGAAACGGCGTTCCACCTCGGGCAAAAGATCGGAGACAAACTCCTCCTCGAACGTAGAGAACATCGCCTTGAAATCTGGGGGACTCTTTCGAGGCATGGGGTCTGGCTTAGCCTCGCCAGGCTTTGACGCGTATCCGTTCGGACTGATGACGATCATCGGTGTCGCCTTCTTCTCGGCCAACAGGTTGTCCATGATCTCCTTCACGTTGCCCGCATAGGGCCACGACTTTTCATCGCAGTTCGCGCCGTGCAGAAGGAAGAGGACCGGATAGCGCTGGGACGTATGCTCGTCATAGCCGGGAGGCAGATAGATGTAGTAGCGTCTCTCCTTCCCCGTCGTTTTCGACAGATAAGTTCTTGGCTCCAAAGTTCCGTGGGGAACATCTTTGACAGCATAGAACTCTTCGGAGCCGGCGTTTTGACCCGGCGTTGTGGCGAAAAGGGCGAGACAAAGGGAAAGAAGGTGCACGGTGTTCGGTCCTTGGATGCCAAGAATGGTCTTGGAAGACGACAATGTTATCGTTAACATACCGCCCAGGCCTTTGCTATAGCTATTACGAGGCTCTCCCCCACGCGCTAGCTGATCCTGCCGCGTTGACCGCGCACGGCGACTCTGCCGCGGCTACCGCATGAGTGATAAGGTTTCGATCTTAGCGACCGGATCTCCACCGCCGCCAAGATCTCTTTCTACTTGCATGGCCGATCAGAAATCCGAGGAATGGGTTAGCGAAACCAGCGAATTCGAAAATAGTATATTGATATTTATCTATATAGATGGTATTCTATGTAAAATGGACGGGCTAGACCGAGCACTTGCCGCACTTGCCGACCCCACGCGACGTGGAATTGTGGTGCACCTGGCCCGCGGCGAGGCATCCGTATCCGACTTGGTCGGCCTCTTCTCGTTGACTCAACCTACGATCTCATCGCACCTGAAGGTGTTGGAATCGGCGGGGCTCATCTCGCGCAGTCGAGTGGCCCAGTTGAGGCCCTGCAAGTTGAAGACGGAGCAATTGGACGCCGTCACGGATTGGCTGAGGCAAGTACAAGAGATTTTTGAAGGCAACTACAAGCGGCTCGACGTGTTACTCGTCGAGTTGAAACAAGCACAGAAAGAGGAACGAAAATGATGAAACCTGCTGAAGTAAGCACCCCGTCGGATCGAGAAGTGCTGGTGAAACGGAGCTTTGACGCCCCGGTCAATCTGGTGTGGCAGGCGTATACGGATCCCGCGTTGATGCGTCGTTGGCTAACGGCCATGCCCGGATGGTCGATGCCTGTATGCGAGATGTCTACCCAGGTGGGTGCGAGCTATCGTTGGCGCTGGCGAGAAGACGAGAGCGGCCAGGAGTTTGGGTTCACGGGAGAGATTCTAGAGGTCACGTTGCATTCGAAGATCGTGCACACACAGATCTATGACCCGGGCGATATGGGTGGATCGATGGGAGACACGCCGTCGATGATCACGGTCAACTTCAACGAGACCAACGGGATCACAAATGTGGCGACCTCAATCAAATTCGCTTCGCAAGCCGACCGAGACGCCGCGTTCTCAACAGGCATGACCGACGGCATGGAAATGAGCTACCAGCAGCTCGACGGAGTACTGGCGGGCTAGGTCGCATCGCATAGCTAACGCCCCCTTCTCACACGACCATGAAGACAACCGCTTTTATCCTGATGACCCTCGTTATGACGGTCGCTTCGGCGCAGCAGAAGCCAACGACGGGCTATGCGCCCGTCAACGGAATCAACATGTACTACGAAATCCACGGGAGCGGCAAGCCGGTGGTGTTGCTTCACGGCGCGTTCATGACCATCACCAATAACTGGGACGGGTGGATCGGTGAGCTCTCCAAGACGCGGAAAGTCATTGCCATCGAAATGCAAGGTCACGGCCGCACGGCAGACAATCCACGACGAGATATCACCTCTGAAAACCTCGCCGACGACGTGGCTGCATTGCTCAAATATCTCAAGATCCCGCGAGCGGACCTTATCGGCTACAGCATGGGCGGAGCCGTGGCAATGCAATGTGCGATCCGCCATCCGGACAGCGTGCGAAAGGCAGTCATCATCTCATCCACGTTCCGCAGTGACGGCGCGGTCGCCGGAGCGAACGAATCGATCTCGAAACTCACCGCGGACGATTTCAAAGGATCGACCCTTGACACCGAATACAAGAAGCTAAGTCCGACACCAAACGACTTTCCGAAGTTTGTCAAGCGAATGGTCGCCACGGCCTCGAAACCGTACGACTTCGGAGCCGACAAGCTTAAGGCCACCAAGGCGCCCATGTTTTTCATCCATGGCGACGCTGACGGCGTGCGGCTTACGCACATCGCGGAGATGTTTCGCCTCAAAGGTGGCGAGACTCACGGCGACATGGGGCCGCGCTCCGCATCGCGATTGGCCATCTTGCCCAACACCACCCACGTGACCCTGATGCAGCGTAGGCCCATCATCGTCCCCATGGTAACCGACTTTCTTGACGCCAAGCCGTAGCCGTGCTACGGCTCGCGCCGTTGGGAGTGTCGCCACCGGTAGGCTAATTCCGGTGGCGATCAGTTTTTCGGCCTACCCGGAAACTGCTTTAGCCGCCGCCCGAATCACATCGATCACGAATTCGGGGTGTGACAGCATTGGAACGTGGCTGCTATCGACTGCGTGGACCTGAGCTCCCATCCGCTGGGCCACGAAACGTTGGAGGTTTGGATGAACCGTACGGTCGTCGTTGGCGACGATGTACCAACTTGGCTTGGTCTTCCAGGCGACGCCATGCGCATTTCGGCTAAAAATATCCGCCGCCGGTGCATAGTGCGTTGCCCAGACCAGTTTCTGTTCTTGCTCCGGTAAGTCGCCAGCAAAAGCGGCCACGCCATCGGGTTTCATCCAAGCACGTCCGTTAGCAATTTCGACGTGCGTGAAGATGTCGGTCGCCGGGAACTGGTCTTGTTGCCCCTGAGACGTCTCATCGGCATCGGGAGCAAGGGCCGCAATGTACACGAGCGCGGCTACCCGGTCGTCCATCCCGGCCGCCGTAATAACGCTCCCTCCGTAAGAGTGCCCTACGAGAACGACTGGGCCACTGACTCTTCCGAGAGTACCGATCACGGCGGCGACGTCTTCTTCCGCGCTATTGAGGCCGTATTGGGCCGCGATCACCTGGTAGCCGTCAGCCTGCAACGTCGGGATGACCTTGCTGAAGCATGAGCCATCGGCCCAAATTCCGTGGCAGAAAACGATGGAAGGTTTGTTGGTCATGGTTTCATCTTCTTGAATCCGCATCGGCGGCTCACTCAAGATTTTCCGAAACGACGAATGCTGGAAGCGTTCCGAAACAGGCTTTTTAGCGCACCGGCGTCGCTAAAGATCTTGAGCTCGCAACTGTGCGAAGTCGGCCCGCGCTTGGTTGACCATCCCGTCTTCCCCGAGGCTTTGAAGGCAGTCGATGCACTCCAAGAACGCCGCTTGGGCTCCATCCAAATCTCCGCGGGAACGAGCAAGCTCTGCTCGCATCCGGAGAGCCAGAGCATATTCTTTACTGGCATCAAATGATCGTAGAATGCCCAGGCACTCGTCGTTCAGTTGTCGAGCCGTATTCGAGTCGGCCGCGGCGATCGAGGTCGTTGCGAGCTCGTGAAGCATCAGTGCTTGGTTTCGGAGTTCTCCTTGACTTCGAAAGATCTGGAGGGCACGTTCGTACATCCACCGAGCCCCCTCATGCTCGCTTTGCTTTCGTTTAAGCGACCCAAGGCAACTAAGCGAAAGCGCCGTCCCGAACTGGGAACCGATCATCTGGTGGAACTCGAGACATTTCTCATAGTGTTCCCTCGCCACCTCGAAGTTTCCGGCAACCTCCTCGTTGTCGCCGGCATTCAAGTGCAGAAAGGCTTCCGCGTGCGGGTCGTTGGCTCGTTCAGCTAGTGCGAAGCCTCGCAGATAGAGCGACCGCGCCAGATCGAATCTGCCCTTTTGGTTAGCCATGTTGCCGAGGTTGCATGTGCTCACCGCCGCGCCCGGAAAATCCGATATTTCCAACCGGATCCTTAGACTCTCTTCATAGAGCCCTTCAGCCGCCTCGTCACCTTCGGCGAGGGCGACACCCCCAAGTACGTTCAGGAAGTAGGCAAATCGGACCAAATCGCCCATAGTTTTGGCAAGTTCGGCCCCTTTCGAAGCGATTGTTTTCGCCTCCGCGCAACGGTTTAAGCTTAGGGCGAAACGCCCAAGTCCTAGAAGGCATTTCAGACCTGCTGACGTCTCGGTCGATCCCCGATTTACGGCCGCGCCGAGGAATCGATAGCCGAACTCGTACTCACCTTGGATATACCAGTAACGCCATAGGTTGCCGGCGATCTGTTGTTCGGCGTTTGCAATCGTCTCGGGCTCAAGCCAAGTCGCCGCCTTTAGGATGTTCCCGTGGTCTTGAGAGATCCGAGCGGTCCAAAGAGGAAGCTGACGGGACGCCAAACCGGCCTCCGCTTCCTCCGAGAACTTCAAGAACCATCGTTGGTGGAGCTCTTTGGTTTCCTTCTTCACGCTTTCCGAGACCTGTTCGCTTGCGTAGACCCTTACAGGTTCGAGGAGTCGGTACCGCCCCTTGGAAACCTCGAAGACGACAAGCGACTTGGCAACCAGCGATTGAAGGAGAGCAATGGTCTGACTTTGGGACGGAGCGCGGCTCGAAACGGCAACGGCGGCTTCCAGGCTCCAGCCGTTTACAAATTCGGAGAGTCGCCCCAACAGTGATTTTTCCGCGGAACTAAGAAGCTTGTATGACCAGTCGAGCGTTGCCCTCATGGTCTGATGCCGAGGCTGTGCGGCCAACTGCGGCTTTGCCAGCAAGCCGACCATATCGCTCAGTTGGTCAGCGATCGCTTCAAGCGCCATGCTACCGGCCTGCGCGGCGGCCAGCTCTATTGCCAAAGGAATGCCTTCAAGTTCGGCGCAGATCCGAGAGACAAGATGCGCGTTGCCCGCCGTAATCTCGAAGTCCCGACTGGCAGCTTTCGCGCGGGCCGCAAAGAGCGCCACCCCTTCGTAGCTTTGGGCCACCCGTACCCTGGTCGACCCGTTGGTTGGCAACTGTTCGGGAATTGGAACCGTCAGGCCTGGAACCGTGAATATTCTCTCCCCCGCGGCAGCCAGTCCGTGTCTGCTCGTCAAGAGAACCCTTAATTCTCCGCAGCTGTTTAGAAGCTCGGAGGCCAACTGCACGCACTGAGCGATAAGGTGCTCGCAGTTGTCCAAAACCAAAAGCATTTTCTTCGAGCGATGCCTGGTCGCGAAACTCGCCGAGAACGGCACGCCGGCCTCCTCTCGAATGCCTAGGGAACTTGAAAGGGAGCGAACAATTTGATCCTCGCTCGTCAAACTCTCGAGCGGGAGGAAAAATACTCCATCGGAAAACTCGCTCTGGAGATCCTGTGCAACCTGGGTGGCGAGCCTCGTCTTACCGACACCACCCACTCCGGTCAAGGTCACGAGCCTGTATTGGCGCAGGATCGAACTGATCTCAGCCAACTCATCTTCACGGCCGACCATCTCGGTCAGAGCATGGGGTACGGAGCCTGGTTGCTCGGTAAACGCTTCTTCGTTTCGAGAAGTCTTGGTGTCCTTGCGCTTCCATTTTCCGTTGCGGACTTGAAGGTAAAGATCTGAGACCCGGCCGCTAGGGCTAAGTCCGATCTCTCGCCTCAATCGGTCTGCGAACGCGCGGTAGGTATGTGTCGCTTCCGCGAAGTGACCACGTTCGGCAAAGACCGTCATCAATCCGACGATGCCTTCATCACGCAACGGCTCCAACCTGCCCGCCTCCCGGTAGTTTTGGATTGCCGTATCGAACTGTTTATCTTCGATGGCTCGATCAGCCAAGGCCAGGTATGCGTTGACGGCTCGATCAAGTCGCACCTGGCGCTCCTGAACGACCCAATCTTCTCGACAGCCTTCGAGCAGTTCGCCCCGATAAAGCTCTACCGCAAGACCGAAGTTCCCATCTGCAAACGCTCGATCAAATCTCAGGACATCAACAACAATGCCGTCCACGTCAAAGGCCAACGAATTTCTTTCCTCCACCCGGAGACGATCCTTCTCTGTCCCTAGGGCTTTCCTCAAGTCGCTGACGACGGCTCGCAAGTTAGAAAGCGCCGTCGTGGTGTCGGAGTCCGGCCAAAAATCGTGGGCAATACGCTCGCGCGGAGTCGCTCTTCCACCAGCGAGAACAAGATAAGCCCCGAGCCACAACGATTTGCGAGAGCGTAACTTGGCCAGTGGCATGCCATTGATCGAGAAGCCGATCGGGCCGAGCAATGAGATTTCCACGTGCGCGCCCATTCCGTCAAATCCTGCTAGTCCTCTGAGGGTTTAAGAAATCTACCAAGTCGAGCCAAGTAAATAGCGCTCATTTTGGAAAGTCTCTTGGACAGCCCAAAGATCGGAGTCTCCATCGTCGCTTAGATCTCTTCACCCTTTCAAGTTCCTGGTCGCGTAGCCAATCAAAGATTCGCAGAATTTTGTCTGCAAGAACTTGCTCTATTGGGACACCGCACCAGGACCCAGCAGACAAACGAAGAAAACCGAAGTTTTTGCCCTCGCTAACTTCGAGACTTAAGTCATTGAACCGTTATGACCACCTTGCCTTTGGCCCGTCCCGTCTCGACATAAGCCATCGCCTCCTGAGTCGATTCGAAAGGGAAAACTCGGTCGATGACGGGGCGGATGGCGCCAGAATCGATAAGCGTTGTGATCTCTCGCAACTGGTCCCCGTCGGCTTTCATGAAGAGAAACGAGTAGCTGACGTTTTTACGTTTGGCCTTCTTGCGCACACCTAAACTCAAAAGGCCCATAACTAGCTTTAGAATTCCAGGGGCTCCGATAGCTTCAGCGAAAGCCGGATCGGGAGGACCAGAGATGGAGATTAGCTTTCCGCCCGGCTTGAGAACGCTCAGGGACTTAACAAGCGTTTTGCTATCTTGGCTGTTCAAGACGACGTCGTAGTCTTTGATCAGCGTCTCGAAATCATCCTCCTTGTAGTCGATGACCAGGTCAGCACCCAGGTTCTTAACCCAATCGACATTCTTGGTGCTTGTCGTCGTCGCGACAAACGCCCCTAAGTGCTTCGCTAGCTGAATCGCGAAGGTGCCGACGCCGCCGGACCCGGCCTGGATAAAGACCTTCTGCCCCTTTCGGAGGTTTGCGATCTCGACGAGTGCTTGCCAAGCGGTCAATCCTACCAAAGGAATCGAAGCCGCTTCCTCCATCGTCAACTTTTCCGGCTTGAGAGCCAGCGAACTCTCCTTGATCGCGATGAATTCGGCGAAGGCCCCGATTCGGAAATCGTCAGGGCGCGAATAGACCGCGTCGCCCGGCTTAAATCGGCGCACTCGAGGCCCCACTTTGACCACGGTCCCCGCAACGTCGTGGCCAAGGATGAGCGGAAGGCGATAGGGCAGGAGGGGTTTGAATTCGCCGTTTCTGATCTTCGCGTCCAGCAAATTGACGCTGGCCGCTTGCACCTTGACTAGTACCTCGTCGTCTCGCAGCTCTGGCTCCGGTACTTGCCCAAGCCGAAGCTCACTCTTTTTCCCGTACCGATCTAAAATGAATGCTCTCATAGTTCTTCTGTTTCCGCAAAATCTTATGATTAGAGCCGCAAATCTTTGCGAACTCCGGAATCGAACATGACTGCGGGTGCGAACCGGCGAAGGAAACGAAGGCGGCTTGCGAGGGTACCGGCCGTGTATCGGAGCTTTGGGTGCCGGGCAAGAGCAGCCTTCAGCACAACATCCGCCACGATGCTAGGCTGGTCGGCCGTTTCCATCAGCTCTTTGACTCTGTTGTTCACCGCCAAGCGAACCTCGCGATACTCATCGAGCTTAGCGTCGGGTTCCAGGAAGTTTGAGTCGAACGGTGTCTTCGTATACGCGGGCTCGATAATGGAGACGCGGATGCCCCTTGTGCGCAACTCGTGATCGAGTGATTCCGAATACCCTTCGATCGCGTGCTTAGTCGCGGAATAAAGTGCCCCGTACGGCATTGGCAGGAAGCCCAGCACGGAGCCGATGTTGATGATGCGACCACTCCCCTGCTGCCGCATATGGGGCACCACCGCGCGGGTCATCCGGACGATTCCGAAGAAGTTCGTATCGAAAATGGACTTGGCCTGTTCGGTAGAACTCTCTTCGGCTCCGCCCGGCGCAACCCCAAAGCCCGCGTTATTCACGAGCAAATCGATGCGACCAGCCCGCCGGATTACTTCCCGAACGGCTTCTTCGACCGATTCATCGCGGGTCACATCGAGGGTCAGCATCTCAAATGCGCGTTGTGCCCCTTGACCTCCTCGCCGACTAGTGCCGTAAACCCTGTAGCCCGCCTTGGCTAACCGCTCCGCCGTGGCTTCACCAATTCCCGACGATGCCCCGGTTACCAAGGCGACACGCTTGTTTTCTTCGTTCAGCATAGATTTGACTCTCAACGTGTAGTAGACTCTATGCAAAGCACGCGTCACTACCGATTTGATAGTGACTATACCATCATTCCCTGCGAAGTCGCTATCAAAAACGTATGAACAAGAAAAAAGCTGGAGACGATACCTGCCCGATTGCTCGCACCTTAACCTTGATCGGGGATACCTGGAGCATCCTGATCCTTCGGGATGCGCATGCCGGCATGACCCGCTTCGAGCAGTTCCGAAAAAGTCTGAGAATCGCGCCGACGATCTTGACTCACCGACTGTCGGCCCTGACCAAAGAGGGTCTGCTTGAGAAGCAACGCTATTCTGAGCATCCGCCGCGCGACGAGTACCACTTGACCGTTGCGGGCCGAGACTTCCTGCCCGTTTTATTTATGATTGGGGAGTGGGGGCGCCAGCACCGGGGCGACGAAAAATTGACCCGCTTCTTCGATGTGGAGACAGGGACCGAAATTAAACCAGTGGCCGTGGATGAAGTCACGGGGGCAAAGATCGGGAGTCGACCGATCCGCGTCGTCGCACCAGGAGAAAGCGAACCAGCAGTCTGACGCAATCTAAATGCAGCCTCTTGTGTCCGGTTAGTTGCTTGGTGTGGGCAAGAACCGTCCGAAACTTGTCCCTTGCGGTGTATCAACGCTTTTGGGTTCAAATATCTGTAGACTCCGGACGGGATTCGAGCAGCATGCAGACCGTCGCCCTCGTCATCGTAACCGCCTCAGGCCTCTGGCTCGTGGCGGTTTCGTTGATGATGGCGCTACGGCCTGGCTACTGTCTGCAACTCTTCGAGAAAATGGCTTCGAGTTTGGCCACGTCTAACTGGCGACTGCAGCTAACGGAACAAGGCCTAAGAATAGTTGCTGGCGCCGCGCTGATTGTTCGTTCGCCTCTATCAAAGCTGCCGTTTGCCTTTGAAGTGGCAGGCTGGTGTCTCGTTATCACCTCCCTATCGATCTTGGCGCTACCAATCCGATGGCACGCTTCCTATGGCCACTGGTTGACTCGGTGGCTCACCCCGTTGACACTTCGTGGTCTGTCCCCAATCCCGGCTGTCGTGGGGGCGGGGATTATCTACGCTGCCTTCTAGCCCCTAAAACGGCATGGAGGTCCGGATCCGCCAAAAAGACGAACGCGGAGCGTCCGCCGATCTTACCAATCTCGTCCGCTTTCATGAGCTTCGCGAAGGCGCGAAAGTCGTGCTACGCCTTGCCGGTTAGAGAAAGCTGGACGCTTCTGCCGAACGACTCGACCTTTTTGCGGTCCTTATGTTTGGCCGTACCGGTGATCGTAAATTCAGATTCTTGGTGCTGATTTCCGGCGGTCAACTCGAACGGCAGAGTGCCTTCGAAACTGCCATCGCCGACGCCCACAAAATTCTCTCCCGCCAGCGACGGCCCCGATTTTCCGGTGGACGAAAAGCTGATCTTTAGGACCGCATCTTTGAATTCGAGAGAGCCCTGGCCATAAACCATTCGGGTCCCGGGGGCGGGCGCCGGAGGGGTGGGCTTATCGGTTGGAAGCGTTAAATATTTGAAGCCGGCGGAGACGACAACCGGTCTGGTCAGCTTGAAGGCGAAAGAGCTGCTTTTCGGATCGAATCCGTCGCCTGCGGAAATCTTCTTTTCGACGAGCTGTTTTCCAACCTTTACCGAAACCGTCCCGTCTTGACCCAACTGCGCCCACTCGGCCGCCGAGAAAGGAATCGTTGCCTCAAATTTCCACTGGCTATGAACAGAGGTTCTCTCTTCGGTCATCGAGGAGAAACCTTGCTCGATCACGGTCTTCGTCGTGTCGGAGCGAGTCGATTCGGTAAGGGCAAATTTCGCCCCGGCAACAGCCCCAGAACTTGGACCCAACGCGGAAATGATGAGAATCGTCTGGAGCATCTTGATTTCATTCTACGATAGGTCTAGGAGTTTCTCCTAGACCTATCGACACCTTCGGTCTCGAGCCTAACCCTTGGGGTTCGGCCTCGACCCTTGGATCAGAATGTCCATCAGCCGAAAGGCCCCGTCTCGCCAGTTGTCGCTCGGCCCAAAGAACGTCACGCCTACGATGGCTCGGAGAACATCCACCGGATTGACATCCTCCCGAATCTCCCCCGCCTCCACCGCCCGCTCAAAAATCGACTTAACCGCCGAATGAACCTTCGACAAGCTCTCATCGAACATGTTGCTCGGCGCCCCCACCAGGTTATGAAGCGCCGCCGCGATGATCTTCTTCGTCGCCAAATACTCGATGAACAATCGCAGCCAAGCCTGCAGCGCCTCTAACGGCGGCAACTCTCGCCCAAACTCCTCCGCCGCCTCCGCCAGCTTGTCCACCTCCGCCCGATACACCGCCTCCAGCAGCGCCTCGCGTGTCGGGAAATGGCGATAAAGCGTCCCGGACCCGACCCCCGAACCCTTCGCGATGTCGTCCAGACTCGCCCCCGCCCCATGCTCCGTAAACGCCGCCTTCGCGACCTGAACAATCAGGTCCCGATTACGCAGGGCATCCGCGCGCGGCTTACGAGGTTGAGGAATCGAGTCTTTTTTCACGAGGGCTTGTTATCCGGAGACAGTCCCCGGTAAAGTATTAAGCGGAGACTCTCCCCATTTTACCGAATCGTCGAGACCTCCAAGAGAAAAACATGCGAGTATTTGTGACCGGAGCCACCGGATTCATCGGATCAGCCTTGGTGCCCGAACTGATCCAAGCAGGGCACACCGTCCTGGGTATGACGCGATCGGAAACCGGCGCTGAAGCCCTCACGAAGGCCGGAGCCGACGTCCATTACGGCACCATCGAAGACCTCGATAGCCTCAAAACCGGCGCCACCCAAGCCGACGCCGTCATCCACCTAGCCTTCAACCACGACTTCTCCAAGTTCCAACAGAACTGCGAAGACGACCGCCGCGCCATCGAAGCGATCGGCGATGCCCTCGCCGGCTCCGGCCGCCCCTTCATCGGGACCGCCGGCGTCCTCGTCGTTAACCCCGTCCCCGGCAAGCCGTTCGACGAAGACGACGCCAAGCCCACCGGAGGCTTCCCGAGAGTCTCCGAAGAGGCAACCCTCGCCACCGTCGACAAAGGCGTCAAAGGCATCGTGATGCGCCTTTCGCAAATCCACGACACCCACCGCCAAGGCCTCGTCTCCTTCCTGATCCAGACCGCCCTCGAAAAAGGCGTCTCCGCCTACGTCGGCGAAGGCAGCAACCGCTGGGCCGCCGCCCACATCAGCGACACCGCCCGGCTCTATCGCCTGGCCCTGGAAAAGGCAGAAGCCGGCTCAAAATGGCACGCCGTCGCCGAGGAAGGCGTCACCGCCAAACAGATCGCCGAAGCCCTCGGCCGCCGCCTAAACCTCCCGGTCGTCTCCCTCTCGCCCGAGGAGGCCTCCGCCCACTTCTCCGTCCTCAGCCACTTCACCACTCTCGACTCCCCAACCTCCAACCTCAAAACCCGCGAACGCCTAAACTGGATCCCCACCGGCCCCGGAATGATCGAAGACCTCAACAACCTAGTGCTGCCGTAAGCAACTCAGAACCCCCTCTCCTCTCCGGGGGAAAGGGGGGCAGGGGGTGAGGGGCGACAACCC
>FTBF01000066.1_pt1 | contig 22740 bp, 23 predicted proteins | sample 1639301 | NCBI WGS metagenome assembly FTBF01 (sample SAMEA3914864, study PRJEB12502) | metagenome | biome: forest; material: soil | place: USA | collected 2012-03-12 | depth 0.3 m
GATTCACCATGCTCCCAGTTGCCTATCGCATCGTCCGCCATCCGATAGGATTCTGGGACTCTACGTGGATGGGAAGGGTCGATGCGATCGCTGAAGGCTTGAGAAACCCATTCGCTCTCGTCAAGGGAGTGTTTACCGGACAGCAGGCGATCTGGATTGAAAAAGCGACGGTGTCGCTCTTCGATGAAGACGGCGCCGTTCGCGAAAGCTTTCGATACGACAAATCCGCACCTGCAATTGCCTTCTCGGGAGTAAACAATTGCCACGCAGTTTTTGGCGACCATCTCTCCAATAGCCCGTACTGCCATATCGCCTATCCGGACGGTAAAGAAATCGCAACGCTCAAAACACCCCTCGTGCTGAAAATTTCTCGCGAAGCGTTCTACGAAATCGATCTTCACCAACCGCGAATGAAGTTGGCGGAAGTTCACCGAGCCTAGCGTGATTCCGAGAAAGCCGCCGGAACCATCGTGACGGTCCAAATCTCCCCCGAACTCAATGAGAAGGCGCATCGACTCGCCATCGTGACGTCTCTCATCGTAGCCGCCGAACAGTCGATGCCCTAGACGGGACGGGGAAGCAACTTCGAACTCCTCCGGTGATTCACGCTATGATCCACCGATGGAGGGAGCAAGCTATCATGTCCAAGAAAAGAAACAAGCCTTCTGGAAGAGCCTCGCCGAGGCCAGCTATGAAGTGGTCGACGCCCACGACAAGATTCTCCTATCCGCGACCATCGCAAATACCTTTGGCGCTCCTCCGAGCGCCAGCCTCCATCTACCGGAAGGAGAATTCCAGACCCATCCCGTCGGACTCGGGCCGGTAGGCCCCCTCTTCTGGTCCTACACCATCTCTCAAGGAGAAACTAAGCTTTGCCTGGTCGTTCCGGAGAGCCCTCTCACTCAGAAAGCAGCTCTCATCAGCGACGAGGAGCGCGGCTATCCATGCCTCCTTTGCATTGATGAAGGGGACGGAAGACGCCTTGTCTCGGTTGACGGCAAAACTACAATCGCTCGTTTGCATAGCGCATGGCGCGACTCGGAACGAGCGAAGAACGTGGTGGGCACCTTTGAATTGGAGACGCCCCTAGTCCAAGATTCCCACCCACTCGCTTTACTTGCCGCCACCGTCGAGACCCTGCGGAACCTGCAGGGGCAGGGCACGGTCGTAAGCGGAGTCTGATGGCCGATAGTCCCATCAGGCTCACCGAAGGGGTCCCGTTCTCCTAGGACCTCTTACCAGGGAATGCGACGACGGGCTACACTCCTGTACGTCTCGCGATGGTCCCGATCGGGACGGCCTCTTTTATGGATCCCGTTGCTTCGAGCCCCGTCTGGAAACGTCCGGCCGTCTTTCGGCTGTTGCTCGTCGCCCTTTTCGCCGAGATCGGCTACGCGGTGATGAACATCTCCACGATGCCGATCTATTTGGCAGCCGACCCGCTACCCGCCCGGCGTTTCATTGCCGAGGGCCGGGGCCTGGGCGAAAGCGTCATTGGCTGGATCGTCGTTGCCTTCCTCCTCAGCGAAGCCCTGCTCAAGAGTCCGATGGGCACGCTCGCCGACCGAATCGGGCCCCGAAAGCTGATGCTGTTCGGGCCGATGATCACGGTCTTCACCTCGGTCCTTACCCTGGTGATTCCCCTTAACTGGGGCGCGGGCGAAGTGAGCCTTCTGATCCTGCTCCGCCTGGGTGACGGCGTCGGCGCCGCGATGCTCTGGCCGGCCCTTTTCTCCCGCATGGGCCACTTGGTGGAGGACGAGCAGCGCCAGAGCGCGATGAGCTTGCTCAACCTCTGCTACCTGCTCGGCATCGCCTTCGCTCTCCCCATCGGCGGACTGGTCAACGATATCTCCGGCCACAAGTATGCGAGCTTGCTCCTCGCCACCGTTCTGTTCGCCGCAGTCTCGCTTACCGTTTGGCTGGGCATCCCGAAGAACGAGCCGCTCGGCCACACCGAATCGGTTCCGGAGGCAAGGATTGCTCCGGGCATCGAGCAGGCGGTCGAGCCGGAGCCCCATGCTTCCGCCGGATTGGGCGAATTCGTCCGGTCCGTGCGGGAGATCCCGTCGTACCTCCTTCTCGCGGCGGTCACCTTCATGGGCATCGGCTTCCCGATGGTGATCGTCAAGAACTTCGCGGTTCAAGAGTTCCAGCTTAGCGAAACCCAGTTCGGCGGCCTTGTCTTCCCCGCCGCTATCGGAATGGCGGCCTTTTCCACTCCGCTCACGAAGTACGGCGAACGGATTGGTCGCTCAAAGGCAGTTCATACCGGCCTCTTGCTGTGCGCGAGTGGTCTTGGCATCGTGGCCCTTGGCGCGGTACTCCCGGTCCTACACACACCGTGGGCGCTTGCGCTGGGAGGAATTCCCATTGGGATTGGCTTCCTGCTCACCATTCCGGCCTGGACGGCCAGCGTGAGCGACATCGACCCGAGCCGGCGTGGCAGCAACGTCGGAGCCGTCATGACGGCTCAAGGCTTGGGCGCGATCATCGGCGCGCCGATCGGCGCGGCTCTCTACGAAAAGCTCCGCCCCATTGCGGGCGACACCTTTGCCCACTACAGTCCGTTCATCGGCTGCTTCATCTGCGTGGCCGCAGGATGGCTCCTCAGTTTGAAGCTTCTTAAGTAGGCGCCTAGCCGACCGCCATCGCTCTTTCGGACGGGGCGGAGGAGTAGGCGTGGGCGGCCTTTCGGCTCTTGTCGATCGTGAGCATCTCGCGGCGAACCTCGTTCAAACCGTTTCGCAAAAAGGCCAGGATCCGCACATCCGCGTCGTCCACTTCGCGCGGGACCGCCGACGACGAGATCGTTTGGTAAAGCGTATCTCGGGCCGCGAAGAGATCGTCCGCCTCATCCCAAGCCTCGCGCATCAAGGCTTCTTCCAGGGCGAGGGAAACGGCGATAAGTTTTTCTTCAGGCGGCAATGGCGATCTCCCGGTTTTCAGATTTGACAATGGTGGAGGCGATCGCAGCCCAGGCCTCTCGAAGTTCTCCGAGGGTTTTGGCTGCGTTGTTGAGCGAAGTTTCGTTGTCGTTCACGTTGGCATCCATCAGCTGATCCAGGACGAACCCGTAGAGCGAGGATAGGTTGTCGGCGAGTTCGCCGCCCTGCTCACGATCCAGCGTGGAGAGGAGTTCAACGACGATCTTCTGGGCCTTCTGCAGGAAGTCGTTCTGTCGGGTCAAATCCTTTGCCCGCATGGCCATTCTTCCGCCCTCGATGAAGCGGAGCGCTCCATCGTAGAGCATCACAACGAGCTGCGCGGGTGAAGCGCCGAGGACGGCGTTCTTGCGATATTCCTGAGCGTGGTTCCCGTAGGCCAAAGAGTTCTCCGCGACGTCTTCGCGTCACTTCTATTTCTATCGGCGGGTTGTGATCCACGGTTTAGGGTTACGCGCATGAACTGGCGATGAAGATTTGCCGACTGGCCCTTCATTTGAACTTTCCGCCGGTCACCACCCGCCGATACATTGAGCCCGGCGTTCTAGCCGAAAATCGGGTGGCTCGAACGATCCTTTGGTACAATGGTTCCCAGAGGAACCTGCCCTTAGGGGAAAGATTTTCCATGCTCGCCTGCAAACACTGCTCGACGCCCAACAGCCTCGACTCGACCTTCTGCAAAAAGTGCGGCACCGCGGTGCCCGCCGATCAGAAGCGCGAGGCAACCCTTCAACTCGACAAGCTCGTGGATGAAGGCCTGGCTGCCCTTAACGCGGGACGCACCTCCGAAGCGCTTGCCATCGCCGATTCGGCGGTTGCGACCGACCCGACCCACCTAGGTGCGCTTCATTTGAAGTCGGCCGTTCACGAGCGACGCGGAGAAATCGCCGACGCTTTGGAGAGCGCCGAGCGCATCGTCGAGCTCAACCCGGACAGCGAACTCGACCGGATCAAGCGAAACGGGCTCCGCTCTTCCCTGCTCAACGCTTCCACCCCTGTGGTAGCGGATCGGCGCATCGCCTTCGTTGCCGCAGCCGCGGCGATGGTCTTGGTCGCCTGCGCGGGCATCCTGATCACCCGCAAGCCTGCCGAGCCCTCGCCTTCTGGCCAGGTCGCTTCGAACCTTGATCCGACTCGCGAGCCGATTGTTGGCCCTTCGGTGCCGGTGGTTCAGAATCCGGCGCAGAACGCTCCTGTAAACAATCCTGTCCAACAGACGGGACAAAACACCGGTACGGGTGATCCGCGAGACGGTCGCCAGGGTACTTACGTGCCAATCGATCGCTCGGCCGGCACTGGAATGGGCGAACTACCTCCCGCCGGGGGAAATGGGAATATCTCCATTAATCCGATCGACCCGGGGAAGGCTCCCGAGCAAGGACCGACTACGAATCCCCCTACCCAGCCTCCGAAGAAGGACCCCGACCCAGAGCCCACCAAGCTTCCTCCTCAAACCGACGAGAAGGAAGACCCCGGGCAGATCAGCATTGAGGTCACCAAGGGTGGACCAAAACGAGCTGGGGGCTCCGACATCATTCCGGACAGCCATACCAACGGCGCAGCGGCCTACGCACGCGTCGGTACGGAGCGGTTTGGCCTTGGCGACTACGCGGGAGCAGCCACCAACCTCGAGAAGGCCGTCCAAGGGGGCGGAGACGCGGTGCAGCTCAATCTGCGCCTCGCCCAGGCCTATAGCCGGCTTGGACGAAACAGCGAGGCCGCCCAAGCCTTCGAGCGCTCCCGCTCGGCGGCCGATTCGGCGCTGAAGTCAGGGAAAGGCGATAAAGAGCGGCTCACGGCGGCACGCGACGCGGCCGAAGCGGGCCTGCGCACCGTTCGGGGCGGCTAGATGCCGACCCCGCTACTCGCCTTGGCGCTGATTCTCGCGCCTTCACCCACCACCCCGCCGCGCCTCCTCATCGCCCCGCTCATCCCGCTCAAGAAGGATGGGCCGCTTCCGAGTTCATCGCTGGGCAACCATCTCGCCGATGAGCTTGACGCGGATGGGCGAACCGTCCCCATCATGTGGGGCCTCTCGGATCCCATTTTCCGGCCCGCGGCGCTGGAAGGCAAACTCGGCAACGTGCCAAATCTCCCGACGCGAGATCAGGCCCTCGACGTCGCGCGCAAACTGGGCGCGAACTACGTCTTTGTCTATCGCTCCGACCGTAAAGACGGGAAACTTAACGCCAACGCCGAACTCATCGTCGATGGCCGTTCCGTCTGGAAAGACGCCAAGAGCATGAACGCCACGCTCGGCTCTAAGGATAGCGACGAAGACACCGCGGCCTCGGTCGCACGAACGTGGGTCCAGATCATGATCGGCGACTCCCTCAAGTCGCTGACGCCAAAGAAGACCCTCTCCACGCCCGAAGCCACGCAGGGACAGAACCCGGTCATCGCCGTTCCCACTCCGCCGCCCGCCGTCAATACCGACGTCTCCAGTCTCGATGCCCGCATTGCCGACCTGACGAGAGCCGGCAAACCCGACGCTGCCCTTGCCCTTGCCCGAGACGCCGTCGACGCCGATCCGCTCTCCGTGGGCGCCCGGATGTGCCTGGTGCGTCTTCTCGCCACGCAGGGCAACGCCGAGGCCGCTGCCGAGGAGGCCCGTCGCGCCGCCGAGATGCTCCCGGATAAGCCGGAACTTCGGATGGATGCCATTCGCCGGCTGATCGCAATCGGAAAGGTGCGCGAAGCTCACGACCAGATCAACGAATTGCGCGTCCGTTTCCCCCAGGACAAGCCGACCCGCCGGCTCGCCGCCGAGGTTGCCCTCGCTGAAGATGACGGTGAAACCGCGATTCGTGAGGTCGAACCGCTCCTCAAGGATGGCGACGATCCCGAGGCAAGGCTTCTTCGTGGCCTCGCGCGCGCTCGCCTTGGCGGCGGCGACGGCGCGGTTGCCGATCTAAAAGCTTGGGCAGCCGGTACCACCGATCGAACGTCGGGCTATCTGTTTGCTCTCCGAACGCTCTCGAAGATGGCGGAGAAGGCGGCGGATTCGATTCCTTCCCTCCTGCAACGCGCTGCAGTTCAGCCGAAGTCGGGCGCGGTACGAGACGATCTCGATAACGCTCAGCGCCAGGCGCAGGCTCGTGCGGCGGCCTGGGAGTCTTTGCCGGTTCCGGACGGCGGTCAGGCCCGCCACGACGCTTGGACCCTCGCTCACCGCATGATGTCGCTCGTGGCAGCCGACCTTCGCTCCTATCTGGGCGGAAGCGAAGATGCCCTCACCGCCGCCCGCATCGACCTTGGAGAGGCGAAGCAGGCGATGAAGGTTGCCGACCAGAAGAAGGGCTGATTGCCTACCGCTTCTCGTCGGTGATCTTCGGCGGCGGCCCGAGACCGGTAAACCGGCGGAAGTCGACGGTCAGTACGCCTAAGATCAAAACCGCGACTAGCGCGAAGCCAATGTTCAGCACCTTGAGCTGCGTTCGCATCGACAGTCGTCGGCCCCGGCGGAGCATCTCGACAAACGCGATCCACATCTGACCACCGTCCAACGGGGGAATCGGAAGAAGGTTGAAGATTCCCAGGGAGATCGAGATCTGCGCGGCTTTTTCCACCACCGGCCAAATGCCCTCCCGCAGGCTCTTGGCGGTCATCTTGACCATCGTCCCCGGACCGCCGACGTTCTCCTCCAGATCCTTGGGGTGAGCGATCAGCGAAATCAGATTCAACGCGCCATTGATCGGCATCAGCGCAGAGAGTTCGACGGCTTCGCCAAAGGAGACCGGCTTCGGATCAAAAACTGGAATCGCTCCGAGCCGGGTCTGACGGCGGCGCAGAACCTTCTCCTTCCCGTCCGTATCCTTGAAGGTGACCGCCTTCCCGTCCTTATCGACGACGTCCGTTTCCTTGTCCTCGACCTTGCCGCGCACGGTGAAGTCAAGCTGCTTTCCGTCGCGTTCAACGACCAGTTTGATCGGCTTACCGCCCGTATCTCGGACGTGAACGGTCATGTCGTACCAATTCTGAACCGGGTAGCCGTCGACACTGAGAACCCGATCGCCCACATCCATCTTCGCCATATAGGCGGCGCCGTCGGTGTACAGCATTCCGAATACCGGCTTCGGCGACGGATTTGGAGCGCCGTAGAACATCAAGTAAGGGATGAGGAGCAGGATCCCGGCGAGCACCGAGACCGCTGCCCCCGCCGCGAGCACGATCCAACGTTTGAGGGGCGACTTGCTGAAGAACCCTCCGGGGATGTTGACCTCGCCCCCATCTTCCTGGGGCACCATGCCCTTGATCCGGACAAAGCCACCGAGCGGCCAAGGGCGAATCGTAAAGACGGTAGTCTCCTTCAAATAGCGGCCGTCGGGCGTGTCCACCAGTTCCGCCGGCTCGATCGGCGCGCCCCCCTCAAGGGGACTCGCCTCGCCTCGGTTGTCGGGGTTATCGGTCGGCTTGAGCGGGATGATGTAGCGGCGCCGGCCCAGAATCGCGAGCGGTTTTCGACCGAACATGCCGACGGAAAACTCTTCCGCACCCATCCCGAAGAGGCGGGCGAAAACGTAGTGTCCCAACTCGTGGGCCGCCACCAGCACCATAAGCATGGAGAGCCAGGTGAAACCGACGAGGATGTAGAACGGGATCTGGGTGAAGTCCATGCTTGGTCAGAGGCCTACCATTAGGGTACGCGCGAATTGTCGGGCCGATTCATCCGTTTCTAAAATCGACTCAAGCGTAGGTGATTGGACCTGGTGAGCGGCCATTGTCCTTTCAACGATCTCCGGGATCTGGAGGAAACGGATTTCACCTCGCAGAAAGGCGTTGGCCGCCTCCTCGTTCGCCGCATTGAGCGCGCAGGGCAAGGTACCGGCTTCCCTTGCCGCCTCTCGGGCGAGGCGGAGGGAGCTGAACGTTCCCTCGTCGACGGCTTCGAACGTGAGATTCGGCGTTTCGACCGGATTCCATCGCTTAAGGCCGGCGGGAACCCTTTCGGGATGCATCAGGGCAACGGAAATCGGCAGCCTCATATCCGGCCAGCCCAGTTGACTGAGGACCGAGCCATCGGTCAACTCCACCATCGAGTGGACCACGCTTTGGGGGTGAACAACGACGTCGATTCGGTCGATGGGCACGTCGAAGAGCCAGCGGGCCTCGATCGTTTCCAGGCCCTTATTCATCAGGGTTGCCGAGTCGATCGTGATCTTGCCGCCCATCCGCCAGGTGGGATGGTTCAGCGCCTGCTCGACCGTGATCTCTTCGAGGCTATCCCGCGTCCGGCCACGGAAGGGGCCGCCGCTGGCCGTCAGGATCAAGCGGCCGATCTGGTCGGTTCGGTAGCCGCGAAGGCATTGGAAGATCGCAGAATGTTCGCTATCGATCGGCACGATGTCAACGCCATGCTCCCGTGCCAGCGGCATCACAATCTCACCCGCCGCGACAAGGACCTCCTTGCTGGCCAGCCCAATCGTCTCCCCCGCCTTAATAGCCGCCATGGTCGGCAGGAGGCCGATCACTCCGGCCACGGCCACCACAACCATATCGACATCGTCGCTCGTTGCGAGATCGATCAGCGCTTCAATGCCGCTCGGAACCGCCTCGTCGACCTTCTCAAAGGTCGCGATTTTCGCCACTCCGAACTTCGCCGCCTGCTCGCGAAGCATCGCAAGGTTGCATCCCGCGGCCAGACCGACGATCTCGATTCCTTCCGGATGCCGGGTCACGATGTCGAGCGTCTGCGTCCCAATGCTTCCCGTTGAGCCCAGGACGACCACGCGCTTCATCGGAATAGTTTAGCCGTTTCGCCTTATTCTTCCGGTCGAATGACCACGAAGGAACCTGGCTCCAAAATTTCGAAGGCCATCAAGAGCGCGGGGGCTGGTGGGGCGAGGTTCGGAAAATCGACCAGTTTGGGCTCAAGGACAAAGATAGCGATTCGCCTTCCGGTCAGATTCTGCTGGTATCGAAGATTCTTGTCGACCGTCACGATCGCATCGAACCCGGCACCATCCGCTTCCGCAACGAGACGTCCGTTCCGCAACTGATCCCAGCCCATGCGACGAGCGGGAACCACCTTGTGGTCATGAATGAGCCGCGCGAACCTTCGATCAACGCAGTGATCGAACAGGATTCGCATTACGCGGGGACCGGAATGCCGAAGGCTCGTCTAGCCTGAAACTGCTCCCAACGAACAACCGCCATCGCTTGCTTTTCCTCAATATCCGGAAAGCCGTCAAGAAAATCGCTTACCGTGCCGCCGTTATAAAGCGTGTCCAAAGAGGGACTGTACCAACACGCGCGTGCCCTTAAAGCAGACCGCCCCGCTCATGGTTTCGGGGTCGACTCCCAGAACCTCTTGAAGCTCTTCAGGGATGTGAACCATCACTCATTCTATACTCTCCTATCGTGGATGACCGTTTCCGGCTCGATGGGCCGACTGCCGCCGCGTTGGCCGAGGAATTGGGCACGCCGTTATACGTGCTTGGGGAAGCGCACCTGCGAGGCCGGATGCGAGCCTACAAACAGGCGGCCGAAGCCGCCTACCCGCGCGCGGAAGTGACCTATGCCAGCAAGGCGAACTCGACCCTCGCCATCCTCAAAATGGCCCATTCCGAAGGGCTGAAATTGGATGTTGCCAGCGAAGGCGAACTCCGTGCCGCTCTGGCCGCCGGCGTACCGGCGGCGGACTGCCACCTCCACGGGAATAACAAGAGCGCGCAAGAGCTGCGATTTGCCCTTGAGCAGGGCGTGAGCCACGTCGTGGCCGACAATCTGCCGGAACTCGAAACCATCGCCATGCTTCCAGGCGGGAAAGCGACGAAAATCGTTCTCCGCCTCGCTCCGGGTGTCGATCCGATCACTCACGCAAAGATTTCGACCGGCCAGGACGACACGAAATTTGGCTTCAACCTTGCCGACGGCTCGGCCGAGCGAGCCGTCGATCGCTGCCTGGCGCTGGGTCTAAACCTCATTGGCTTCCACTGCCACGTCGGCTCTCAACTCGTCGACCCCGAGGCCCAGCGGGCCGCGGGAGAGGCCATTGGCGGCTTTGCGCTCGCGATGCTCCAGCGCGGCGTGAAAACGGAGTACCTCAACGTTGGCGGCGGTCTGGGCGTGCGCTATACCGATGCCGACCAGCCGATGCCGATGGACGAATACTGCAGGCTCGTCACTCAGGCGGTCTTAGACGCCCTGGGGGGCGCGATTGAGCCGATTATCGCCCAAGAGCCGGGCCGAGCTTTGGTGGCCGAAAGCGGAGTGACCCTCTATCGGGTCGGTGTGGTGAAAGAGGTTCCTTCCCCCACCGTGGGTCGCCGCACTTATGCCTGCGTGGACGGCGGTCTCAGCGATAATCCTCGCCCCGCCATGTACGGCTCTCGCTACACGGTAGAGGTGCCAGGAAGCGAGGGCTCGAACGCCCACACCTACACGGTCAGCGGCAAGCACTGTGAAACCGATCTTCTTTTCCCGGACGTGTCTTTGCCGGACGACCTAGCCCCGGGAAGCCTCCTTCAGGTCCTCTGCACCGGCGCCTACAACAGCTCCATGGCCAGCAATTACAACCGGTTCCTGCGCCCTGCGAGCGTGCTTGTTCGCGAAGACGGGAGCTTCGTCGCAATACAGCGCCGCGAGACGTGGGAAGAGCTTCTTGCTCGCGAAACCGTCCCTGACGGAATCTAACCCTTCCGGATTAGCTTAGCGAGCGAACGACGACGGGCTTCTTGACGTTGGCGAGTGGCTTTACCTTTCGCTTCAACCAATCCGGAATCTGGTTCAGGTTTGAACCGCCGTGGGCAGGCTTTGTCGGAGCGTAGCTGGGCTTCTCCGGCGTCCCTGCGGCAAGCGCCAGCACGGGAAGGAGGACCGTCAACCCCATCAGAACGAGGAGCGCTTTCTTCACGGCTTCATTCTAGCGGAGATATGGCCGGAATGAGCAGGAAATATTAGGAGCAACTACCCTATCCGTTTAAACTGGGTCTTCCGGCGGTTTTCCAACGCTCACCCGCTGCATGATGTCGTCCGGGATGGGCGGCGGGACGATGGAGATGGTTTTCGGATAGTGACTCAGATCCAACTCGTCGAGCGCCGTGTCGATCGCCTGGAGTTGCGCGCGGGCTTCCGCAATGGAGTCTAGAAACTCCTGGGTAGCTAGTTCCGGGGAACGGCCCACCAGACGGTAACCGATCAACTTCATTCGGAGCGAATCGAGCGTAGTCATGAAGACCGCGCTCTGAGCCTCGGTTCGCTGAACGCCCGCCATAACTGCCGCGAAATGGCCGCGGTATTCCGCGATGTTCCGATCGGCGAGGCGATACAGTTCGCGGCTTTGAGCATCCCGGCTTTGCGCGTCCCAGGAAGGCGGCTGCCCCAGCATCCCGCGCTCGGTGGACTCGACCTCCGTCGCAATGATGTCGGCCCGGCGAAGCGCCGCGTACAGCGATTGGGATACCTGCCGGATCGTTCGGGGCATCTCCTGGAGATCCGCGACCTGGTCTTTGCGCATCCGCTTCAAGACCTCTTCAAAGCGGGTCATACGGTCCTGACAGCCCGACCAGAGGGCGGCCATGCGACTGTTGGTCCACTTCTTCCGCTCCGCGGCCTGCATCGCCACCCCGAAGTGGCCAAGCACAATGAACACCCAACCGACCAGGGCCTTCCCAAAGTCGTTGTGCATCCCCGCGAAGATCACCCAGACCGCAAAAGCAAAGCCGAGCGAGAGAATGAGCCGTCCCGGCGAGACGATCTCGCGCACCAACCGCTGCGCGTCATGGCGGCGAAGATCGTCCATATAAGCTCCCTTACGAAGTAGCGGGCCTTCGCGTGGCGTCCGGTAGGACCCTTTCGACCGATCTCGCCACCTTTAGGAGCGCTTCGTCGCCCATCGCCGGTCCCATCAGGTGCAAACCGACCGGCAAGCCATCCGCGTAGCCGCAGTTCAGGCTCAGCGCCGGGAAGCCGCCCATGTTCGCGGGGATCGTGCAGTAGTCCAGCAGCTTCATCGCCATCGGGTCTCCCGCGAGTTCGCCAAGCGGGAACGCGGGGACCGGCGAAGTCGGGCCTGCCACGACGTCGTAGTTGGCGAAAACGTCGTTGAACTCCTTGGTCATCAGCGCACGGACGCCCTGAGCCTTCAGATAGTAGGCATCGTAGTAACCGGCCGAAAGCGCGTAGGTGCCGATCATGATGCGGGTCTTCACCTCATGGCCAAACCCTTCCGCTCGGGTTCGCTCTACGACGCCAATATGGCCGCCTCCCTCGCTCCGGGGGCCGTAACGAACGCCGTCAAACCTCGCAAGGTTCGAGCTGGCTTCCGCGGGCGCGATGATGTAGTAGGTCGTGACGCCAAGCCGGATCGTGGGAACGGAGACTTCCTCGACGATCGCACCTTCGGACCGAAGGGTCGCCATCGTGGCATCGATCACCGCGCGAACCCGGGGGTCCGTGCCTTCGCCAAACATTTCCGTTGGCACCGCGACGCGAAGGCCGTTCAGCGTGCCTTCTTCGATCCCCTTCGCCGAGATCGGCGGAACCTCAAGCGAGGTCGAATCCATGGAATCGTGCCCCGTAATCGCTTCCGCAAGAAGCGCAACGTCTTCGACCGTCCAGCCGAACGGGCCGATCTGATCGAGACTGGAGCCGAATGCCACCAGGCCGTAACGGGAGCAGCGGCCATAGGTTGGCTTGAACCCTACAAGGCCGCAGAAGGAGGCCGGTAAACGAATCGAGCCACCGGTGTCCGAGCCTAGCGAGAGCGGGGCCAATCCGCCCGCTACCGCGGCCGCAGATCCACCCGAGGAGCCGCCCGGCGTCCGGGTGACATCCCATGGATTACGGCAAACGCCAAACGCGCTCGTCTCCGTGGAAGAGCCCATCGCGAACTCGTCGAGGTTGGTTTTCGCCAGAATCGGCATGCCCAGCCCCTTCAACCGCTCAACCACCGTGGCATCGAATGGAGGAATGTAGCCCTTTAGAATCTTCGAGGCGCAGGTTGTCTCGATGCCCTCCGTGGACATGTTGTCCTTCAGCGCGATCGGTACACCGGTTAGGGCTCCTCCTTCGTTGGCATCCAGAAGCGCCTGGGCTTTCGCAGCTTGAGAAAGGGCCGCCGCACGGTCTTGGGCAAGGTAGGCGTTGTAGGTATCTTCGCGGTCCAGGAACGCGCTGGTCACTTCGACCGCGCCAACTTCCCGGGCCCGAAGCCGTCGAGCGATTTCCGCTGCACTCAGGCTGGTAAGAGCGCTCATTCCTCGATGATCATCGGCACCACGAACAACCCGGCGCGGCTGGCGGGGGCGTTCCGAAGGGCCGCCTCGCGGGGCAGACTCGGGCGGGCAACATCTTCCGCCCAGACGTTCTGGACAGCGACGGCATGGGAAGTGGGTTCGATTCCCAACGTGCTCACATCGCGCAGATCGGCAAAATGGCCCAGCAGCGCATTGAGTTCACCCTGCAAAGTCGAGATCTCAAGATCGTCCAGTTGCAGGCGGGCGAGGCGAGCCACGTGCTTAACCTCGTCGAGGGTGATCGACATAGGAGCTATTTTAGCGCAGGGAGCGCGTTGAGCGTTAGGCATCGGGCTTTGAGCATCGAAGGCTCTCCCTCCGAAGTATCCTCACTCAGGATGCGAAGGCCCAACTACAGCGCGCTCACGGGCGTAACGACGGCGCTGGTCGCGGTTGCTGTCTTCCGGGTTCTCTTTCAGACAGAGATTCCACCACCTCATCCGGAGATCGCGTTATGGGGTCAGGGTGAATTTGTCACCCGGGCGGCGGTGCAAGATATCGCTTGGCGTCCGCTCAGTCCGGCCACCTTCGCGGAGGCTCAACGACTCTCGCGGCCCATTTTCATCGCGGTTGGCGTCCCTTGGAGCGCCTTGGGACGAGAGGCTGATCGCTCCTTTGCCTCCGCGGATGTGGCTACCGCCCTCAACCAGGGGTTTATCCCAATTCGGATCGACGCCGCGCAGGACCCACGCTGGCTTTCCGAGTTCCTTCCCCTTCAGAGAGCTCAAACCGGGTTCAGCGTCGGCTTTCAAGGCTGGGTCTTCGACCTCCGCGGCCGATTGATCGACTTCATCGGACGAGTCGATTCAGGCGAGGCTCTGGACCAGCAGAAAGTCCTCAACGCCCTCGTTCGCGCGCAAGAGCGTTTCGCCGATGCCGCCCTCACCGACGACGTCCCGCCGCTTGAAGCGACGCAGAACGCCGATACCCGACGGCTGCTCGATCCGGATATGTCGGATCTCTCGCTTGCGAACGCCGCTCGCACCCTTTCAAACGCGCTCGATCTCGATTGGGGCGGTTGGAATATTCACGGTTTCGTAGCCACGCGCCCGCTCACGATGCGGTTTCTCCAACTGGCCGGCGAGGGCGAACGATCCGGACTTGCGCTTCACCAATCCCTTTTTACACCCAGATCCGATTGGATCGATGGCGGACTCTTTCGCGTCGTAAATCGCGAAACAAAGGGTCCGGAATACGACAAAGCCACCCAAACAAACGCCGAATACGCCGAAACCCTCGCCGTGCAGGACGCACTTCGTCCCGATCCGCTTCTTCGTGACGCAGCAAAACGAACGACGAACTGGATTCTCTCTTTGCAGGTCGATCGTCTGGTGCCGGGCGCCGAGGAAGGCGACGAGGATGCGCGCGGCCGTTCGGAACGGTCAAGCTTCTCGCCCATGAGGCTCCGCCAGGCCGTCAGCGAAGGCAAATTAACCTCGGAGGACAAGACTTGGGCGGAGGAGAATCTCGGTCTGGACGGAACCGGTGGCCTTGCCAGAGTTGCTTATCCGGTCCGGGCTTCGGCAGTTGCCGATGGCGCTAGGCTCAAAAAAGTTTTGGGAGCCCTCCGGCGAACCGCCGGAAAACCTCGAAATGTTGTCGCCCCCGGTCTTGCGGACATCAATGGCGCGGTTGCGGCAAGCCTGCTTCGCATCGCGCGGCTCTGGAAGGATCCCGCCTTGGCCGCCGCCGGCGGGGATATGGTGGATCGGCTGGATCACTTCCGGGCCGACGGAACTGTCCGTCACTCGCTGGTCGGTGCTACCGGCTCCTTCCCCTTCCTGGGGGACTCGTTGGCTTATGCCGACGCCGCGCTTGAAGACTTTTTGACGAACGGGCGAGTTCCCAGCCTGGAGCGAGGCGCTCTTGTTCTGCGCGAGGCCTTGCACACCTTTCGTGATGGTGGAATTGGCGTTCTTCGTCCGACGCCGGCCGCCGTCACGCTGATTCCAGGACGAATCTCCATTCCTCAGGTGACGGACGACGAGCGGGAAGCTTTGAACGCAACCGCCCTGCGGCTTCTCAACTCCTACGCCACCACGCTAGGTCCGGACGGCGCGGACTTCCGACAAGCCGCCATTCCAATCTATGCCCGCCTAAGCGCCGTTTCGGAGGCGGTTCCTAGCATGGGGGGCGCCCTGGGAGCCCTCGCGCGGCATCTCGATGCCCGGGCTGCCTACGTCGTCGGGGAGGACGCGGCGCTTCGAGCCGTCAACCTTGCGCACCTGCTACCCAACCGCCTAGTCGTGCCCGTCCTCGGCCCGGCTCGCCGCGACCTTCAGGGACGCCCTTCCGGCATTTACCTCGTCACCCCCTCCGGCCCAACAGGCCCCTGGACGGCCGCCCAAATCCAAGAGCGACTCCCAGCGGGACTTGAGGTAGGTCTGTAGCGTTAGGCGTTAGGCGTTAGGCGTTAGGCGTTAGGCGTTAGGCGTTAGGAAGGATAGTTTCACCCCTTAGTGCTCAACGCCTAATGCCTACTGCCTACCCCCTTTCCCCCTTTTGAGGTTTAATCTCTCTCGGACGGGTCGCATAGTGGTCTAGTGCGCCGCACTCGAAATGCGGTGTGGGGCAACTCACCGTGGGTTCGAATCCCACCCCGTCCGCCATCCATTTTGGATGGCGGTTCGAACCGGCACTCCCTCGCCGTTTTCACCACGCTCTTCGACAGATTTGGACGGTTTGTCGGTCTGAATGGCGCTGTCAGGCATCGAGCCAATAAGCCGACGTTAGTTCACGTAAACCGCCAAAAACGGCCCGGAATAACGGTCCAGCGTCCTTAGAGCCCAAAAGAGACCTAAAAGACACCGAAAGATCCCGAGATATGTAGTGGTTCTCAGGCTTTCTGCCGCACACTGCACTGTAGGATTGAGCCCTGTGGATATTCCGGTCTGGACAGACGAGGGAACTGCACCGCGTTTTTGTACGCTGGCAAGGCATCTTCGTACGTCGGCAAGGCTCTCGCAGAGCACGCTTGCCCAGTCCGCAGGGCTTTCACCGTCCACGGTCCGTGGCTGGGAAGCTGGCCGCAGCGAGCCAAGCATGCCGGAGCTCGCCCGCTGGAGTCGCGCGCTTGATCTGAGCGAAGGAATGGTTGGCGCCGTCCGGGCGACGCTTTTCGCGCCCCGGGCTTGGGCCGACCGTCCGGGAATTGGAATCGGACCCTATCTTCGTGAGCGGCGTCTGGCCACCGGCACTACCCTTAGCCGGGCGGCGGCCGAACTTGGACTACCCCTCGCAACGCTCGGCCACTACGAGTCCGGCCGAGTGGAGGTCCCGACTAGCGTCCTGTCCGGGATCGTCGACCGCTTTGCGGTTGGAGTGGTCGAGCGGGCGGCGCTTTGCGACGGCACCTCGGCGTTTCTAGAGTGGTGCGATTCGCTGGTGGAACGCCCGGAAAAGGCAGAAGAAGCGATTTCCCACGCTGCGTATGCCGTGACGCCGCTCGAAATTCTCGATCGAGGTCCTGCTTTTATTCGTCTTCGAACCGGCCTTCTTCGCGCCCGATTGCGAGGCCCCGCCTGGAACGAATGCGATTCTTTCGCCACCGCCTTTCACGCACTTTGGTTGGCGACAGGCGAACGGCGGACCGAAGCTGCGGCGGCCCTATCTTCTCTTCGTCCTCCGGACCAGAGCACATGGCCCCCGCAGAATGCTGTCGCCGCCATCGCACGTCGTTACTTGGGCCGCTCCCGTTCCGAGGAGCTCTCGGCGCTGGCCGACAAGACAGAGGATCCCGCCCTCGCTGCATGGCTCCGGTCCGAAGCCGCTCTCGACCTTTGCGAGCGCCGTCGCGGAGCCGAAGCCAAAGAGAATATTGAAAAGGCCATTGCCGTGGCCGAGAACACCGGGGGGTGGGAAGAAACTTGGATGCGACGCCGTGACGGCGTCCGGGTTTCCCTTCGCCTTCGCGAGTGGGCCGCCGCCGAAGCCGGGCTTACCCAAATGGCCGATATTGAAACGTCCCGCGAGGACGGTTGGTATCTGCGGCAGCGAAACGTTCTCGCCGCGCGGCTTGGCGCCAACGACGCCACGGCTCGTCCTGCCGGCCCGTAGCGGGTGGCCATGGTGACCTCAGAGGTCACCAGGCCGGGCTCTCCCAAAGGAAGGAAAAGCAAGACGACTACTGCCGCCAATTGAAAGATTCCGCATTTGGCAAGAGGATGGGAAAGCGCTCACAAAAAAAGGCCCGCGGTCTGTGCCAGCGGGCCGAGTCCTCGAATGACGCCAGGGACTTCGTCCACCGGCGCTTAGAATGGCTCGTTGGCCATCCAGGAAGAAGCATACGTACTATTACGAATGGACTTTCAACAAATTTAACGAATCGTTCACCAATTTCTCGATTATCGAACACTTAAGGAATGGAGTCTTGAATGCGCGTCAATGATCCAGGCACCACGTCTGGCCTTCCACGACTCTCCCACTCCACTGACGGTGACCCCCTCGGGAACGGAGTGACCCCGACTTTCCCAAGCGGCGACGAGGGTCATCCGATCGTTCCAGTCCGGGTCGTCTTTTAGAGGTTCGGTCGTTTGGGCGAACTGTAGCCGACCCCACATCCAAGGTCGATGCATATCGACGACTCCTTGAGGGGACCAGACCCAGTTATCCTCCGGCTTCTTCCGCTTGACGTATTGCCCCTTGACCACGTCGTGCTCCCATTCCACCCGTGAGAAGTTAATGCGCCAAACCTCGCCCGGCAAAGGTGGGCAGTGGCCTTTGCACCATTCCCGGACGTCTTCCCAGGGCCAAGCGATGACGACAGACCAGCCGTGGTCTTCATCTCTCGGATCGTTGATGGTTCCATTTATGTGAACGCCGACCCGGAGGCCTTCGATTTTATAGGGCAGTTCGCCGCCTCCTGCGCGGTAGGGATAAGGCAGCCGAAGATCCCAAGGCGTCCCAAACGCGTTGACCTCAAACTCCAGATAGTCGGCGTGGTCTCCATCCGGGTCGAGGAAGACTTCGAAATCGTTGTCGTGAAAGATCACCGAATCCTGCTCGGTGAGCGTGGCCCAAACGTGCGGCTCCTCCATCTCAGCCCCGATGTAGAGGGCATGTTCGTCCCACAGCATCTTGACTCGCGTGCGAAACCGAGGCTTCACCAGCGTCGAGATGTCGACGAAGTCGTCCGTCCAGGGCGCCAAGTCCCATTCCGGTCCCTCGAGCCGCCCATCGAGACGCGGCGGGCGAGGGCTGCGGACGCAGACGTACCCTTTGGGAAGCGGCGGAATCACGAGGCGGCGGCGTCCTGGTACAGGGTGTTGCGCAACATCACGAGCGCTTGCTGAGTCGACCGACGCCGAACGTCTTCCCGCGTTCCCCGGTAGTTGGCCTCGATACAGACCACGCCCTCAGGCCCCGCCACCGAGATGTAGACCAGCCCGACGGGCTTCTCGCCCGCATCGGAGGTCGGCCCCGCGTTCCCGGTGATCCCCACGCCGTACGTGGCGCCGAGGCGCATCCTTACGCCCATCGCCATCGCCCGGGCAACCTCGTCGCTCACCGGATCTGCGGCGATTTCGCCCGGGATTCCCAGCAGAGACTGTTTGGTTCGGGGCGTATAGGTCACGACGCCGCCGAAGAACGACTGAGAACTGCCCACTACGCTCGTAAGGCGAGCCGCCAGTTCTCCCCCCGTCATACTTTCGGCCACGGCGAGCGTCGCGTTCATCTCCCCCAATTTCGCGAGAGTGGCCGCCTCCAGTGTTGTCGCATCGGCGCCGAACACGTTGTTGCCGAGCCTGGAACGGATCTCACGGTCGACCGGTTCGATAATTGCCTCCGCCGCTTCCACCCCATCCGCCCGGGCGGTCAGCCGTAGATGCACCTCTCCCAGGTGGGCGTAGGGCGCGACCGTCGGGTTCTCCGAGTCCATCAGATCTCGCACTTGGGCCTCCACCGCGCTTTCTCCCTCACCCACGATCCGGAGGGTACGGGAATGGATCACCGTGCCATCCCCTTGCAGGCTTCGGAGAATCTCTCGAACCGGGCCATCGGCCATGGGGTTGAATTCTCCCTTCGGTCCCGGGAGGGCCAGAATCGTCTTCCCGTTCTTACTGACGTGCAGACCCGGCGCGGTGCCGTTCGGGTTATCGATCGGCTTTCCGCTCGTAGGCACCTGCGCTTGCCGTCCGTTCGACTCAAGCCACGCAACTCCTCGAGAAGCGAAAAAGCTCTTGAGGTTTTGGAGGATCTCCTCGTTCACCACGAGTTCGTCGCCCACCGCCTCGGCGATCGCGTCGCGCGTGAGATCGTCGACGGTGGGCCCCAACCCGCCGATCGTAACCAGCACGTCCGCCCGCTCCAATGCATCCTTCAGCTCTGAAACGAGCCGGTCGCGGTTATCTCCAATGGTCGAACGTCGAACGCACCCGATTCCGCACTCCGCCAGAATACGGGCCATTACGGGAGCGTGAGTGTCAACGATCTGGCCCAGCAATAGCTCCGTTCCAACGGAGACGATCTCGGCGGTCATGATGCAGAGTATAGGCGGCAATGACCACCGTGATGCTGTGCGAAAAATGCGAAGATCCGAACGCTTGCGTCGCCCAGTTTCGGGAGATGGTCCGGGCGAATGGCCTTAAAATCACCCTCGACGGTCGCCTCGCCACCATGCCGGGCAGCGTCCACCTTCACCTTCGCCCAGCAAGCGAGAGGACCGGGACCTTGGAGTACACGATGGACGTCCGCAATCGTCGTTCGTGGCTTTCCTGGCACGAAAACCGCCACCGCCCGTGGATCGACGAAGTGGTGAGGCAACTAAAGTCCTAGCTCAATCGTTTTTGGGCTCGATTCCGAAGAACAATGGCGACGGAGTTCATGAGGAGCAGGGCCGCCATCAGAACCACGATCGCCGCCGCCGCCGCGTCGTGAAAGCCGGGTTTCGAGTCTCGCGCCCAGTTAAAAATCTGAACGGGGAGCGCCGTATACCGATCACCCGGACTGGAGGGAGACGAAACTACTCCCACCACGGCGCCAACCACCACGAGCGGCGCGGTTTCGCCAATGGCCCGCGAGAGCGCCAAGATCAGACCCGTTAAGATCCCCGGAGCCGCGTTCGGTAGCACCTGATGCCTGATCGTGCCCCACGTCGTAACCCCCAGCCCGAGAGAGGCCTCTCGATAGGCGCGCGGAACGGCCCGGAGCGCCTCTTGCGTGACCAGGATTACCGTCGGGAGAATGAGCAGCCCGAGGGTCAGCGCTCCCGCAAGGACGCTACTCCCCATTCCCGCCCCGCGCACAAACACCGCAAGGCCGAGAAGGCCATAGACGATGCTGGGCACACCGGCGAGGTTCGCGATGCTGAGTTGAACGATGCGGGTGAGGCGTGACTTGCGGGTTTGGAACTCTTCGAGATAGACCGCCGCCGCCACGCCAAGGGGAACCGCCACGATGGCGGTTAATGCCATGGTCCAAAGGCTCCCCAGAATCGCGGGCAAGATGCCGGTGCGCGCTGGGCGGCTGGATAGACCTTTCGATACGAAGTCGAAGCTGAGGCGCCCGATTCCGTCGGTGAGGATCTTGCCCAAAAGGAGGAGGAGCATCGCCACCGAGAGCGCGGCCGCCGCCAGGCAGAGACTCGCGAACAGCCGATCCATCAGTCGCCGCCTCGTCGATCGGGTCATCCTCGGATCCTCCGGATCGTTCTGCCCGCCGCGACATGCATCAACAAGGTCAAAGCGAAGAGAACCACCGCGACGGCGAAGAGCGACGTGTATTTGGTCGTGCCAGCCGCCGCATCACCTTCGCTCGTCGAAACGATAAAGGCGCTCATGGTCTCCACGCTGCGCCGAGGATCGAAGGTCAGATTCGGATTCGCGCCCGCGGCGAGCGCCACCGCCATGGTCTCGCCCATGGCCCGCGAGAGGGCAAGGATAAAAGAGGCCATCACGCGGCTCATCGCGCTGGGCAGTACGATGCGGGCAATCGTCTCGCCCTTGGTACTTCCCAGCCCGATTGCCGCCTCGCGAAGGCCCCTCGGCACCGCTTCCAGCGCGTCCTCGCAGAGGGAAGACACGAACGGCAGAATCATGATGCCGACTACGATCGCGCCCGCCGCCGCGTTGGTCGTCTGCGTCTCCGGCCAGATCCGCTTAAGGGCGGGGGTGACCAGAAACAGTCCAAGGTAGCCGTAAACCACGGTGGGGATGCCGGCGAGGAGTTCAAGGGCTGGCTTTAGGAAGCCTCGAACCCTTGGATGGGCATACTCGCTGAGATAGATTGCTACCAGGAGCCCCAGGGGAATTGCGATCAGCCCGGCACCCGCGGTCACGAGGAGCGTGCCCGCTACCAAAGGCAAAATGCCGAACGCCGGAGGCTCGCCGGTGGGCCGCCATTCGACCCCGCCAAGGAAGCTTCCCAGCGGTACCGCCCGGAAGAAGGGGAGCGCTTGGCCCAGAAGGGTCCAGACGATGCCGAAGGTGGTGGCCACCGAAATCAAGGCGCAGAAGAACGCGACCCACTTAATCCAACCCTCCCGCGCCGCCCTTCCCGCTACCGTCATCGGCCGCCTTCCAAAACTGAAACGACGGAAGCGCCGGGTTTCGCCGAGGAGAAAAGTGTGCCGGTCCGACCGTGGGCCACATGCTTTTGGACAGCGGCCAAGGCTTCTTTGGTCAGCGGCACATACTTCGCTTCGATCACCGCCGACCGGCCACCGTCCCCCAGGGCATATTGAACGAATTCGCGAATTTCGGGGCGCTCCATTGCCCGCTTCGAAATGTACAGAAACAGCGGCCGGGAGAGGGGGGCGTAGGTGCCATCCGCGATCGATTCTGGAGTCGGCTTGACACCATCGACGGCTACGGCCTTGACCTTGTCAAGGTTCTCAAGATAGTAGTCGAGGCCCACATATCCCATCCCTCTTGGGTCTCCCGCCACCGACTGTACGACCACGTTGAAGTCCTGATTTGCCTGAACGTCGCGCCGGATATTGCCTTTCGTGCCGTTGATCGCTTCCGTGAACACTTCGAAGGTGCCGTGGTTATCCGTTGGACCGTAGAAGGAGATCTTTCCCGATTCGCCCCCTAGGCTAGCCCAATCGTTGATCGAAGGATTCACCTGCCATGCGGCTCGGAGCTGTTCGTGGCTCAGGTGAGTAATCGGGTTGGTCGGGTGGACGATCACCGTGACGCCGTCGTAAGCGAGCGGAATCTCGACAAACTCCACCTTCGCCGCGGTAAGCGCCTCGACTTCCTTTGTCTCGATTGGCCGGGAGGCGGTGGCGATGTCGATTTCCCCGCGGGCAAACTTCTGCATCCCGCTGCCGGTCCCGGATTTGTTGGCGACGATCCGGACCTCCGGATGCGCATTGCCAAAGTCCTCCGCCATCACGTTGACAATCGGAAAGACCGTCGAAGAGCCATCGATACTGACTGAGGGTCCGCGGGGCGCACAGCCCCAAAGGAGGAAAAGCGCGGTCACCATCAACACGCGCGAAAGCATAAGGCAACGTACCGAAATCACGTTAACAAATTGTTAAGGAGGCGTTAGGCGTTAGGCGTTAGGCGTTAGGCGTTAGGCGTTAGGCGTTAGGCGTTAGGCGTTAGGCGTTA
>FTBF01000024.1_pt1 | contig 22272 bp, 18 predicted proteins | sample 1639301 | NCBI WGS metagenome assembly FTBF01 (sample SAMEA3914864, study PRJEB12502) | metagenome | biome: forest; material: soil | place: USA | collected 2012-03-12 | depth 0.3 m
CCTCAGCGAAGCCGGCCTCACCCCCGCCGCCCGCGCCCGCCTCCCCATCGTCTGCGACATGCTCGGCCCCCTTTGGGCCCCAGGAGCCTGCCTCGACGAACGAGCCCGTCCCGGTGACGGTCCGGTATTGGCGTTACGCTTCGAAGTTTACGAGCCTTAGGGAAGTCCGATGGAGCGCCGAGTAGCACTCGGCGAACCTTTCCGCAAACCACAACCTCCAGGTCCATAGGCAGGTACCCCTTTCTTCTTGGTAACAATGCCCTGGGGCCGTGTTGGCCGGATGATTTGCTCAGGACAACCCAAGCCCCTGGGGGCTTCCAACGCAACGTCCTTCACAAACTTAATAGCGCCGTTTTCCTACCAACAAGGTAAAATAGTAGACATATATACCCTATTCATTCTCATGAGATCAAAACAATGTGCTCAAGCAAAATAACGCCAACTACCCGTCAACTAAGGGAAAAATAACGAGATGATCTCGTGAATTCACGAGATTAATTAATCGACATAGAGTTTCTGTTTATAATAAAAATCCTTAACTTCCGGCGCTGCCAGCTCGTAGTGGCTCAATATTCGAGCGCACGGAAATAGATCTCCGAAACGTCCCAGAGTTTCCGACCGTAGCGGTTTTGTTGATTCTTGGAGAGACAGATGAAATTCCACTTATGGCGAACTTTGGCAATTGTGTCGATGGCGATCCTTCTGGTTGTCATCGCGTTTCAATCTTTCGGCTCGGGGGGTGAAGCGCCCAAGCGGCTCGATCTTCAACAGCTCTCCCAGGCGGTAAAAGGTGGCGAGATAACTAAGGCGGTCTGGCAAGGCAACACCTTAGAGGGTGAGTTCAAGGACGGCACGAGATTTGTTGCGAGCGTCCCCGAGCTAAACCGAGGCGGTTCGCCACCTCTTCAAGAGATGCTGCGGGACGGCAACGTGAAATTGGAAATCGCGAGTCCACCGATGACCGCGGCGTTTCTGCAGATCTTCGCCACCATTGCCCTGCCCCTCCTGATCGTCGTTACGATCTACTTCCTAATCCTCCGACCGGCCAGACGGAGTTACGGGGGAGGCGATCCGGAGGCACAAACGCGAATCGCGCAGCTCGAAAGGGCGCTCGGCCAAGCCCACATGGAGATCCAGATCCTTCGGGAGGCCCTCGTGACCCGGAACATCGAGGGGCTTTCCTCTTAGTTTCTGCTTAACTCGCCATAATGGGAAACGCGGCTCTGCGCTCAAACGTAGCGTAGGGAGTAGAAGCGGATCGCACCCTTGTGATCCCGGAGAAGTTTTGAACAATCGTCCGTTGCGAACCCTGACTTTCGTGGTGCTGGCCGTGGTGCTTTGCATCATCGCCATGCAGACGCTCAGTCCTGCGGGTGGCTTGATGGGGACGAGCCCAAAGAGGCTTGACCTCCAGCAACTCGGCCAATCCGTTAAAAGCGGTGAGGTTGTCAAGGCGACCTGGCAGGGCAATACCCTTGAGGGGGATCTGAAGGACGGCACGAAGTTCATCGCCAGTGTCCCGGACGTGAACGGCAACGGCTCCGTTCCAACCCAGGACATGCTGCGGAATGGCAACGTTAAGCTGGAAATCGCGAACCCGCCGATGACCGCGGCACTCCTGCAGGTCCTCGCGACCATTGCGCTGCCCATCATGATCGTCGTCGCGATCTACTTCCTGGTCCTCCGGCCGGCCCAAATGGGCGGCAACCAGGCGATGAGCTTTGGCAAGAGCAAAGCCCGCCGGGTAGGCGAGACCGGGCCGAAGATCACGTTTGACGACGTGGCCGGCATCGAAGAAGCCAAACAAGAGCTCTTCGAGATCGTCGACTTCCTCAAGAACACCCGCAAATACGCTGCCTTGGGCGCGAAGATTCCGAAAGGCATCCTCCTGACCGGCCCTCCCGGCGTCGGTAAGACTTACCTGGCCCGCGCGATTGCGGGAGAAGCGGGCGTACCGTTCTTCCACATCAGCGGCTCCGACTTCGTTGAGATGTTCGTCGGCGTGGGTGCGGCCCGCGTTCGCGACCTCTTCGAGACCGCCAAAGCCCATCGGCCCTCTCTCATCTTCGTCGACGAAATCGATGCCGTCGGCCGCCAGCGCGGCGCTGGCCTCGGCGGTGGCCACGACGAGCGAGAGCAGACCCTGAACCAGCTCCTCGTTGAGATGGACGGTTTCGACCCGAACTCGGGCGTTATCCTCATTGCGGCGACGAACCGCCCCGACGTCCTCGACCCCGCCCTGCTCCGCCCGGGCCGCTTCGATCGCCAGATCGTGGTGGACGCGCCGGACCAGATCGGCCGCCTCGCAATCCTCAAAGTCCACTCGAAGGGCAAGCCCCTCGACACGGATATCGATCTCGAAGTTCTTTCGCGCGGCACCCCGGGCTTCACCGGCGCCGACCTCGCGAATATGCTCAACGAGGGTGCGCTTCTCGCCGCCCGCCGAGGCAACTCCAAGATTGCCCAGATGGACCTCGAAGAGGCCCTGGACCGCACCATCGCTGGACCGCAGCGCCGAAGCCGGATCATCCAGGCCAAGGAGCGAGAGGTTCTGGCTTACCACGAGGCGGGACACGCCGTCGTCGGCGAGCTCATGGAGCACAGCGACCCGGTCTACAAGGTCACTATCCTGCCGCGCGGCATGTCGCTCGGCTCGACCATCTCCCTGCCCGAGTCGGACAAGTTCATGGTCAGCGAGCAGCAGCTTCTGGACCGGATCTCGATGACCCTCGGCGGCCGCGTGGCGGAAGAAGTGGTCTACGGCGAGATCTGGACCGGCGCTTCCAACGACCTTGAGCACGTGACCCGCATGGCCCGCGCCATGGTTTGCGAGTACGGCATGAGCGAGAAGCTCGGCACGCTGGCCCTCGGCCGCCGCCACAGCAACCCGTTCCTCGGCCGCGACTACAGCGAAGACCGAAACTACAGCGAAGACGTCGCCCGTCAGATCGACGACGAAGTCCGCGCCATCGTCGACCGCTGCCACATCCGCGCCACCGAACTCCTCACGACTCACCGCGAAAAGCTCGACAATGTGGTCCGCGCCCTCCTAGAGTTCGAGACCCTGACCCGCGACGAGTTCCTCGCCGTGATGTCCGGAGCCGCAATGCCTGAGCGCGTCCGCAACGACAACACCCCCGACGAGCCCAACGCCCCCGCCACCGAACCGGACAAGGCCCGAAAGGGAGCCATCGCCCCGCCCCGCCTAGAGCCGGGAACGGCGTAGGTTAAGGAGAGGAAGAAGGACAGAGGAAGAGGCCGTAAGGCTTCTTCCTCTTTTGTTTCCCCTCTCCCTAACCCTCCGTCCCCCTGTCATGTGTCCCCAGCCAGGACCAAAAGATATAACGCTTGCCCGCCTTCTCCAACAGTTCTGGCTCTCCTTCCGAAGCAAAGTAACCGCCCCACCCGTTACGACGTCCAGTAGCGAGGTCAAAGGAAAGTCCAAACACCCAATCGTCGGAGATCCAGCTCTCGACCCGGCGGATCACGTTGTCGATCTGGGAGTGATAGTCGCCGCGGGGCCAACAGAAGTTGTGTTCGAAGTATTCGCCCCAATATGTGTCAATCGGACCACCAGGCTCGCGATCCGCGACTTCAATGACGAGGGGCTCAAGGCGGGTCGGATGAACCGAAGTGATCTCGATAAAGAACCGTTCGTCGTCGAGGCCATAAGGAGCGCGGCCGGCGACCGCACCGCAAACGAACGATTCCCATTCGGGATGCCGAGCAAGCACAATCTGCGCAAACTCCTCTCAGTACGGTGTGGCCATGGGAGGAGGATATCCGGGTCTAGGTCCCGCTGGCGATTCGAAGGCCCTGATCACCGGCCCAAAGGCGAACGGCCACCATCTCCTCCTTGGTGGCACGGCGATTCAGCTTCCCCCTGATCTGGACGACCTGGCGAGTTGAGGTTTGAACCTCGATCGTAAGACGATCTTGGAGCGAGAGCCCGCTGTTCATTTGGTACCACCGAAGAGAAACGATGGTGCGGCTTCCGGTGACGCACATTTCGATGTACGAGAAAACGCAGTGGCGCTGGGATTGGCCTTCTTCGGAAAGAACCCGGCTACTCGTCAGCTCGTCGGCCCGAATCACGATCCCGTCTTTCTTGATCTCCCACGGCTTCAGTTTCGCAGGCCAACACCGATAGGCCCCGACGAGTTGAGATCGATAGACGGTTTGATGCCACTCCTGACAGAGTTTCCGCATCGAACCGAAAGTCCGGGCCTTGAAAGAGAAGGTGGGATCGCGGATCATCGCACGAACAAAGTCCGTGATCTCGTCCCGGTCAGCGGACGTCATGCGGGGCCAGGCTTCGGCATAGAAACGAAGCAGGTCCGGCAGACGGTCGCCGATAGCGGCGCGGAGCCCTTCGTCCAAGCGACGGAGAAGAAAGTCGCATCCATCCGGGGCCACTCCGACCGCGGCGGCCCGCGCCCAGAAAATGTTCTGCTCGATCCCGTTGTTTGCGGGGGCTTGCAGGAACAGGTGGGCTTCGCGCTTGGTGAAGAACCCTCGTGTGGTCTTGGCGAACGACTCCCCGGCAGCGACCGCGAAGAACCAGTCGAGGTACTTCGCCTCTTTCTCGAGCGTAGCGGGATTCGTGTCAAAGACGAGTTGGAAGCCTTCCGGCGAGAGGATCGAACGGTACAGGAACGTGGGGACCGGATACCGAGCGAAGAGATGGTCGATGAGGCCAAGCACCTGCTTGCCTCGGTTGTAGTGTCGCGCCTGGTAGCCCGAACCCGGGCGGATCGCCTGGGGAGTGTCAAGGGGCACGGCCAGATAGCGCGCGAGAAAGGAGTTCTCGCGGCGCTTGGTCTTGCCGTGGTTGTTTGCGCGCTGCGCCTTTTTGGCACGGTCTAGGGCGGCTTCGAGAAGGCAATTCGCCTCTCGTCGGTAAGCCCTTTGAGCTTGAAGTGGGGTCTGTTTAATGTTTCCGGAATCCTTACGTGGCAGACAGGCCGACGGCAAGGAGCGTCGAAAACGGAAGCGGGTTTTGGGTTGGGTTATCGCGCACAAAGGACCACCGGTCCTTGCCGCCGGTGTCTTTTAGCGCCCCGAGATTACGGAAGGGAAAGACATAACAGAGCGAGGTTACCAAGCAGATGGGCAGGGTCCTAGGACCCGGTTTACTGTGCGTTGCGGGGTTCGCCGATGGCTGCTCGGCAGTTGAGTTAGGCTACGATGAGGCCATGAAGCCCGCCAAACTGCTCGCCGTTGCCGCCCAGCAGGGAGACCTCCCTGAGATGCGGGAGATGCTCGCCGCCCATCCAGGCTTGGCGAAGGATTGGCAGCCCATCATGGATGCTTGCTTCATCGGGCAAGTCGAAGCCGTCGAACTACTGCTGGATGCTGGGGCAGATCCGAACGTGGTGTCTAAGGCGGCCAGTAAGTATCGACCGCTACACCGGACAATCGAACCGAAGATCACCACGCCGCGGGACGAGCGGCATGTGCGCATCGTGGGAATCCTCCTTGATCGGGGCGCCGACCCCATGTTGCGCGGGGCCTACAATTCGGTGAGTGCGGTTGCGATGGCCGCCTTGGCAGGAGAGCAACGCTTCCTAGATCTTTTGCTTCCGAGGACGGCCGAGTTGGATGTGTATCATGTTGCCGCCCTGGGTGACGTCGAACGAGTGAAGATCTTCGTCGCGACGGATAGCAGCCTCGCAACTAGTCGCGACGAGAACGGGATGAATGCGCTGGACTATGCTTCCCGCTCCAAATGCATCGGTGCGAGAGAGGTGGTCCGTCTGCTTGTCGAAGCCGGCGCCGACCCTTCCAACGCGCTGGACGGGGTGGTGTATCGGAACGACGTCGAGTTGACCGCGCTCTTTCTGAGCAAAGGGGCGACCATCCAGGACGGCGACACCCTGAACCACGCGGCCTGCGAAGGCGCCCATGCGACCCTTGACCTTCTAGTTAAGGCGGGTGTCGATCTGAACAAGACAGAAGGGACCGAACACCATGGCGGCTACACCCCTTTTGGCTGCACGCTAACGATGCGGAACATCCGAGGGGCCACCTGGTTCCTCGATCATTGGGTCGATCCCAACTTTGTCGGTGGCTCTTCCGGGGAGAGTTCGCTTCATGTGGCGGTGCGGAGCGGCGGCGGTCCGCCGCTTCTTAAGCTCTTGCTAGACCGAGGGGCCGACGCTAAGGCGCTTGATGGTGCGGGCAAAACTCCCTTGGTAGCAGCGCGAGAAAAAGGGAACCACAAGGCGGTTAAGTTTTTAGAAGGCAACTCGTAGAACCAGTTGTTGCTCCCCACGACTCATCCCTCCCGAGTCTTTAGCCGGCCTCCCGGCGAACGCCTACGTCCTTTCGTGCGAAGGTTCCTGGTGGTGGAGTTTGACGCCGATCATCGCGACTTCCACCTTCCGGATATTGGTTTCGTGGCGGCGTTTCGGTATCGTGGAGAAATCGGATTGGGTGAGGACATCCGGGCGCCGGCCGCTGCGCTTACCGGACTGCACGACCGGATAAGGACTCACGAACACCAAGCGGGGAGCGCGGTCGCAATTGCCGCTTTCACGCCTCTGGGTGCGTCCGCTTTCTTCCGTGCGCCCTTGAACGAGGTGGCGAATCGGACGGTCGAGTTGTTCGGCTCCTATCGTTCGGTCCCAGAGCGGTTAGCCGACGCGAGCGACCATGGGGCGAGATTCGACATCTTGGAGCAGGTCTTGCTTACAACGCTTGGTCAGCCGACGTTGGATCCGGTCGTCGCCTCGGCCGTGGCCCAGCTCCAATCGGAGCCAAGCCTGGTCCGCATCCCGGACCCTGCGCGCGAGGTGGGGTTAAGCCAAAGCGCGTTGGAGCGGCGCTTTAACCAGTTCGTCGGGGCGACGCCCAAGCGGTTCGCGGAGCTGGTCCGCTTGCAAAGAGTTTTACGTCTCCAGGCGTCGGGAGCGAAGCCTTCCGGCATCGCGCATGAGGCCGGATACTACGACCAATCTCACTTTTCCAGGGATTTTCGACGCTTTGTTGGCCTCACCCCCGAGAACTATTTCGGGCAGATCATCCGGCGATAACAACGCCGATTATTTACAAGATTCCGGAGGGTTCCGGACTCCAAATTAGAGAGGTGAGTCACCCTTCACCGCTCAAGATCAATCGCGCGAGCAAGCGCTTCGTCAAGGTCGACGGACTCTCGATGGCTTATCTGGATCTCGGTTTCGGCGATCCGATTGTCTTCCTTCACGGAAACCCTACCTCCTCGTTCCTCTGGCGGAACGTCATCCCATACGCCCAGGAATTTGGGCGCTGTATTGCGCCCGATCTCATCGGAATGGGCGATTCCGACAAGCTGGACCACTCCGGTCCCGACTCTTATCGATTCGATGAGCATCGACGGTATCTCGAAGGACTGTTTGTCGAGTTGGGACTTCACGAAAACATTGTTTTCGTCGTTCATGACTGGGGCTCCGCCCTTGCCCTTGATTGGGCAAGACGGCACCCTCAGGCCGTTCGCGGCATCGTTCACATGGAGTCGATCGCCGCCGCGATGCGTTGGGAGGAGATGCCCGAGGCCGTCCGATCGAGGTTTGAAAGCGTCCGCTCGCCGGAGGGAGAAGAGCTGGTGTTGAACCAGAACATCTTCATCGAGCAAAGCATCGTGCGCGGGACCATGCGCCCCTTCGACGAAGAAGAGATGACCGAATACCGTCGTCCCTATCTCGAACCGGGCGAGGGGCGGCGACCCATGTTGAGCTGGCCCCGCGAATTGCCGATCGGCGGCGAGCCCCAAGAGATCGTCGAAATGGTCGAGAGCTACGCCGCCTGGCTGGCGACCTCCGAAATTCCGAAGCTCTATATTCGCGCCGAGCCGGGAACCCACTCCCCCAGGATGATGGAGCGGATCCGATCATGGCCCAATCAGCGAGAGGTAGCGGTCAAAGGGATTCACTATCCTCAGGAAGATTCTCCGGACGAGATCGGCGCAGGTTTGGCCACGTGGCTCGGCGATCTGAAGGCGGGTGCTCTGTGAAACTGTCGCTGTTGGCCGCCGCCGTCCTCGCCACTTTGGGGGTTCAAACTCGCCAGCCCGCAAAGGGGCACTTCGTCCTTATCTTTAGCCGGAGACCCGGAGCCCTCTCGCTCGCCGACCAGCGGAAGCTTGCGGAGCAGGTCGGCGTCTGGGCGGCGAAAGAAGAGGCCGCGGGATATCACCTCGATCCGCATATCCTTGGTCCTCAAAGTCTAAGAATCGGCTCGGATCACCGGCGTGGGCCCGCCCTTCAGACCGCCGACGGCTCGATTGGGGCGATTATGTTCCTTGAGGCGAAAGACTTCGACGAGGCGGTTCAGGTTGCGGACGGCCACCCGGCGCTCCAGTTTGGGGCGAGCGTGGAGGTACGTCCCTGGGCTCCGCCAACGGCTCCGTAGCTACATTTAACCGGTCACCCTCCCTTTAGAGGCGAGGAGTGACCGGGCTGCGGATGGACAAAGTTAGCCGGGGGAAAGGCTTTCCCTTCGTTCGTTTCGGTTTTTCGCTGGTTTGCTTTATGGGTGGGCTTTGGGCCGTCGGAAAGGAGGGACGGCGGTTCGGTAAATGCTATTCTCATAGCCCAACGCCCGATGTCGCGCGTCCCTAAAGAACAATGAATATCGTCGACGTGACGGTCATCGGTGGGGGCCCCTGCGGCCTCTTTGCCGCCTTTTATGCCGGATTGCGGGGCATGTCGGTCCGCATTATCGACTCGCTTCCCGAGCTGGGCGGCCAGCTTACGGCCCTTTATCCGGAGAAGTACGTATACGATATGCCGGGCTTCCCCAAGGTGCTCGCCAAGGACCTTGCCCGGGACCTGATCGCCCAAGGCACCCAGTTCGATCCGGAGCTTGTGCTGGAGGACACTGCCCAGGCCCTGATCCAGGAGGAGGACGGCACCTACACCATCCTGACCGCTAAAGGTCTCCGCCTTCAGACCCGAACGATCATTGTGTCTGCCGGGGCGGGCGCTTTCTCCCCCACCAAGATCGGCGTTCCTCGCGAGGAGGATTTCCACGGCAAGGGGATCCACTACGGCGTACGCGATAAATCTGTTTTCAGCGAGAAGCGCCTCGCAATCGTCGGTGGCGGCGATTCGGCGTTCGACTGGGCGCTGAACCTGATGGACACCGCCGGCCCGATCAGCTTGATCCACCGCCGCGATGTCTTCAAAGCGCACGAGGAGAGTATCGAGCAGGTACGGAACAGCCGGGTCGATATGAAGCTCTGGTTTGCGATCAAGGAGCTCCACGGCGACGAGCATCTCACCGGCGTCACGCTGGAGAACACTCAGACCAAGGAGATTCACCTGCACGAGTGCGATCACGTGATCGTCAACATCGGCTTTAAGTCGTCGCTCGGCCCACTTAAGGAGTGGGGCATGACGATCGAGAAGAACCAGATCGTCGTGGACGACCGCTATGAGACAAACCTGCCCGGCGTCTTCGCCGTAGGTGACGTCTGCGCGTTCCCGGGCAAGCTGAAACTGATCGCCACCGGCGTCGGCGAGGCGGCTACGGCGGTCTGTTTTGCGAAGCAGCGTCTGGACCCGAGCGCGAAGCTGTTCCCTGGCCACAGTTCGGACATGGAGCTTTCCTCCGGTACGCCCGTCCACGCGTAAAGCTAAGCGACCCTCCCTGTTTTGAAAACAGGGAGGATAAGGTGCCTTGAAGTTTTTATCCGGTCCTCAGATTTGCCAGATTTGAAAGGCCGCGTTCACCCTCCCTCCTGCCCCTCCCATCGCCCGGCAGGAGCTTGTAAACGCCGAAAAGTTATTGCCGAGGCGACGAGAGACGGTTCGGAACTACTGTCACCCGCGTGTGCGACAACATTGCCTTCAAAGACGTAAGGTATAGTATTCCCTTGTGGCTCTAACGGCCACATCGCGTTGCATTGAAGCGACGCGATATTCGGATGAAATATCCGAACCTGTGTCTAGGCAACCCGCCTCACTGGCCGCAATGATCGAGCGGTTCCTTGGTGGCTCGCCTTGCCCCAAGAGAACTGAATAATGCCTAAACCCCACTTTAAGAAGTCTGGCTTCGACGCGCCCAAACGTTCGTTCAAGCCCCGTCAGGAAGCTCCGACCGCCCCCGTAGAAGCCTACGAGCCGATTCGGTACAGCGACATGAACCTGACCGAGTCGCTGGCGAAAGCCGTTGCCGCGATCGGTTACGAGACGGCCACCGCCATTCAGGCGAAGGCGATCCCGGTCCTTATGGAAGGCCGCGACATGCTGGCCCAGGCCCAGACCGGTACCGGCAAAACCGCCGCGTTCGGCCTCCCGCTTGTTCAGATGATGGACCCGAGCGACAAGAGCACGCAGGCAATCGTTCTTGCGCCGACCCGTGAGCTCGCCGTCCAGGTTGCCGAAGCGATTGCCGGCATGGCGAAAGGCTCCGGCCTCAGCGTCGTCCCGGTCTACGGTGGACAGCCGATCGTTCAGCAGCTTCGCGCTCTGAAGCACGGCGCCCAGATCGTCGTCGGTACCCCCGGCCGCGTACTGGACCACATTAACCGCGAGACGCTGAAGCTCGACAACGTGAAGTTCGCCGTCCTTGACGAAGCGGACGAAATGCTCGCGCTCGGCTTCCTTGAGGATATCGAGACGCTGCTTTCCAAGCTTCCGGAGACGCGCCAGCTCGCCTTCTTCTCCGCGACCGTGCCGCCGCGCTTCGCGGCGCTCACCGAGCGGTTCCTGAAGAATCCGGCCCGCATCACCATCGCCGCCGCGCGCCGCACCATCGATACGGTGACGCAGCGCGCCGTGGAAGTTCCTCCGGGCCGCAAGCTCGATGCGCTCATGCGAGTGCTCGACATGGAGACCCCAGGACCGACGATCATCTTCTGCAAGACCCGTCAAGAGACGCAGGATATCGCCGATGCGCTGGCCGCCCGTGAGTACGGCGCCGAGCCGCTTCACGGTGACATGAATCAGGCTGAGCGAGACCGCGTTATGCGCCGGTTCCGCGAAGGCGTTTGCGAACTGCTCGTCGCTACCGACGTGGCGGCTCGCGGCCTCGATATCGAGAGCGTCACCCACGTCATCAACGTGGACGTGCCTTGGGACGCCGAAGCTTACATCCACCGCATCGGCCGAACCGGCCGTGCAGGCCGCACCGGCGATGCCATTACCCTCGTCGAGCCGCGAGAGCGGCGCGCGATGGGCAACATCGAGCGGTTCACCGGCGCGCAGGTTCAGATCATGCAGGTCCCGACGGCCGAGGACATCGTCAATCGCCGTCAGGAGCGACTGGTCGAGCGACTTCGCGATGCCATCAATGCCGGCGGTTCCGAGTTCTATCTCGACGCCGTTCGCAAGATCGGCGGAGATCCGTACGAGGTTGCGGCCGCCGCGCTTGGCATCATTGCCTCCCAGCAGCCGGTTCCGGTCGACATGCCGGAGTTTCGGCATCAGCAGCAGAACAATTTCGAGCCCCGCTCGATGCCGCAGATGAACGGCGAATCGGTCCGGCTCTTTGTGAGCATGGGCCGTCAAGACGGTCTCCGACCGGCTGACCTGGTGGGGGCGATTGCCGCTGAGACGGGTATCCCAGGCAAGCAGATCGGCGCGATCGACATCACCGACCGCACCGCCTTCGTGGAAGTGCCGAAGGAGATGGCTCAGCAGGTCATCGACAAGCTCTCACAGACTCCGTTGCGAAACAAGATCGTGCGCTGGTCGCTCGCTCGTCCGGACGCTCCGGTTTTCGATCGTGGCGCCGCTCGCGGACCGAGCCGACCGCCTTACGCTCGTGGTGGCGGCGGATACCGCCGCTAAGGCGGTCTTCGACCTCCCTTGGACCCCGCAAATTTCCCTGAAATTTGCGGGTTTTGTCTTTAAAGGGAACGCAAAGTTACCAGGGATTGCGTAAAGCGCTATAGTAATTACGGTGTCTTGCTTCGTTGTTGAAGCGAGGAGTTTGATCCATGCGTAAATCCATTTTTGCTCTACCGATTGTTGTCTTGGCCCTCTCGGCTTCGGCAAGCGCCGTGACAACGGTCGACACATCCGGCGCATGGGCAGGCTCGAATTTTGCCGTAGGATTTGGGAACGGAGAGTTCACCCACCTCGGCCAGCCGACCGGCGCCACCAGCACCTACGGTCAGACTTTCATCGCTCCAGCCGATGCGTACCTGACGACCTACACGTCCAAATTCGCTTGGAACACAGGTGTCCAGTTCACCTACCGGCTCTACATCGCAGCCTGGAGCGATATCGACAACGATGCCGTAGGCGTTCCGCTTTTCCAGTCTTCGAGCATCACGAGCTTGGCGAGCACGGTTATCGGTTTCCAGGATGTGGCGGTCAACGTCAACACCCAACTCGTCGCGGGAACCAAGTACGTCGCTTTCTATTCGACCACTAAAGAGGCCACGCTCAACCAGGGCTCAATGAAGTTCGCGATTACAGATTCGCCGGCGTACGCCGACGGCGATTTCGCGTACAGCGGTTCGGACTACAACACCCTGTTTACGGATAGCTGGACCACCAACTACACCCCGAACGACACCGTCTTTAAGGCTACGTTCACCACGGTTGCTCCGGAGCCCGCACCTATGTTTGGTCTTGGCCTTGGCACGCTGGTCCTCCTTCGACGCCGCCGCAAGTAAGACTTTCACCCGACATCAACAGAAGAGCCCAAGGCAAGCGCCTTGGGCTCTTCTGTCGTTTCTGGCTATTCCTTCCAGCGGGCCTTCAGAGTGTCTCGCATCCAGAGGCTGACGTCCCACAGGTCGGCGGTCGGCTTGCCGTCGGTCGGCGTCGTCCACATGTAATTGGGAGGGCCGAACTCGGGGTCGACGGTGATCTCCTTTTCGCCTCGCTTGACATGCTCCGCCCGGATGGCATCCCACCAGCCGAGGTGGGTGTCGAGTTGGGTCTTCCATTGCGGCACCCGCGGATCAGGGACTTGCGGCCCTTCCTCGTGCCCTACCCGGGCGTGGATGTGACGGGTTCGCTGGTAGACGATCTCCATCTGATCTTTGAAGTTGCCGAGGAGTGACTCGGTGACGACCGCCCAGTGGGAGAGGTCAGCGACAACGTGGAGGGTATCGAACCGCTTGAGCAGGCGGGCGGTGTGCATCGGCTCGAAAAGCGCGCGGCCACGGTGCGTTTCGAAGTTGACCTGGAACGGCACGTCCTCAACGATCTTCAAAGCCGTTTCGAGGAACGTTGCGATCTGATCCTCGGTCCAGTAGGCGGCGCCCATGTGAACGGTAGCCTTGACCGCGCCGCTATCGTGGGCTTCGCCAAGATCGTGCTTGAACTGGTCGGGCGATTCGGCGTGGACCATCGCGAGATAGCCAAGCCCCGCTTTCTCCCCGGCGGCTTTGACGACCGAATGGGTGGAGACCCAATCCTCCCAGCCGTCATAGCCGGCGGCCTTGATCTTGGCCAGCTTTTCGTCGAGCGTGCCATCCATGCCCCAGAGGGTTTTGTAGAAGGTGGTTTTCATGGTCCGTTTCCGGACCATGTTACTACTTCAGGTAGCCGCTGACGTCGAGCACGACGTCTTTGATCTCGGTGCGTTGGCGCATCGCCTTGACCGCCGAGTTGATCTCCTCACCGAGGCCACCCTCGTAAGCGCCGGCCATCCGACTGACGTGGCCGCGAATGGTGCAAATACCATTGCGGACGCTGACCGTAGCTTTTGAAACATCGATTCCTCTTCGGGAAAGCTCTTGCCTCGCGGATTTCACGCCGCGACTATCGTTGGGATCTACCATAAACGGATCGATCACCTCCTGTCTACCAGCCTACTTCCTTTTGTATAGTAAAAATTATTTATTTCTGTAGACTTTCATCTATCTCTTGAACCACCTCTTGCTCGGGGTACATCTCGGAGAGTAGCGAGTCTCCTCATGGTTCATCTTCCGCTCTTAGCTTTTGTCGCGATGCTTCCAGCCCGGGAGGGTCAACCGACGCTGGAGACCGCGGTATTGAGACCCGACAAGATCGCACCCGGAAAGCTGTTGAAGGTGACTTATCGCTGGAACGCCGTTCCAGTCGATCGCGACTACTCCGTTTTCGTACACTTCGTCGGCGCAAACGGAGCGACGGTTTTTCAAGACGACCACCAGCCCCCGTCCCCCACGACGAAATGGACCGGCCCCGTCTCCGAAACCCGAAGAATCGCCGTTCCCGCCGATGCGCCCGATGGTCCCTATAAGATCGTGGTGGGGCTTTACGCGGCTTTGCCAAACAGCGGAGGATGGAAGAACCTGCCCCTCTCCGCCGGCAAGGGAGTCGTCGCCGGGCCGTACTCCTCATACGAAGTCGGAACGGTGACGGTAGATCACACGGCTCCTCCACCTCCCCTCGATTCTGCCAAGCCCGCTACCCTCGACCTTAAGGGCTACCGCATGACTTTCCACGACGAGTTCAACGACTTAAGCGTCTCCGCCCGTGGCCCTGCCGGCCCTAAGGGAAGTCGTTGGATCGCTCATAAGCCCGATTTTCAAGACTTCGGCGACGCCAAGTTTACGGAACCGGCCGACGGCTTCCCTTTCACGGTGAAGGACGGCATTCTCCGCATCGAAGCTCGAAAAGAGTCCGACGGCTGGAAAGCGGGCATTCTCTCCTCGTGCGACCCTCAAGGGAACGGCTTCGCCCAAAAGTACGGCTACTTTGAGATGCGAGCCAAATTCCCCAAAGGCGCAGGCAACTGGCCCGCCTTCTGGATGCTCAGACAGGCCCACCTAACCGATCCCAAATCCTTCGATGTTGAGTTCGACATCGTCGAACAGTACGGCCTCGCCCCGGACCTTCTCCACACCACCTATCACGTGTGGAAGCCGAACGATCACACCGCCCTCTTCGACACAAACCAAGTCCCCGACATGAGCGAAGACTTCCACCGGTATGGCTTGATGTGGGACGAAAAGTTCGTCGTCTGCTACTTCGACGGGGTCGAGTTGTTCCGCCAGCCAACGCCGCCGGAGGCGAACTCTCCCATGTACTTGCTCGTCGATCTTGCGCTAGGCGGCGGATGGCCCATCGACAAGACGCCGAACCCCTCGTTTATGCTGGTCGACTACGTGAGGGCGTACGCGAAGAAATGAGGGCGATCGCGGCAATGGAGTTCTCGCGAATCGTTCGGCGGCATTCTCGGACCGCGGTCATTGTGCTCGCGTTCCTGGCGTTGATCCTTTGGTTGCTACCGCACCCGTTAAGTGTGCGATAGCAAGTGTGGAAGCGCTATGCCCGCTTCCGGCGCCGAAGAACAGCGGCAAGTCCAAGCCCAAGGGCGGCGAAGCTTGCCGGTTCCGGAACGGGGGCTGCGGGAGGGCTGTAGAGCTCGATGATATTGGTTGTATCGTCAGCGCTTAACGTGCGCCGAACCCCGCCATAAACCGGCTGCATTACGCTGTTCACGTCCAGGTTGTTATGCCCCAGGCCTAGCGCGTGGCCGATCTCGTGGAGCATCACCGTCTCCAAATCGACCTGCCCGATGCCGGCGTTGATGTTGTCAACCCACTCGATCCCGTTAATCGGGTCCTGAAGCTTGCTCGGCCGGAAGTGAACATCCCCGCCTATCGACCCAAAGCCGGCGATCGAATTTAGAGCGATCGTATCCGGCTTGAACGCGTGGGCCAGGATATCCATGTTGGGCTGGTAGCTCGGCACGTTATTGTTGGTCCAATCCAGCACCCCAACCCGGATATCCCCGACGCCGCTCAGCGCCTGGATGTTGCCGCCAATCAGCCCACCGCCGTCATTGACCTTTCCTAAGTTGGTCCATGCGCCGCCGGATGCGGCCATCCACTTATTCAGCGCCGCCTGGAATATTTGGGTTGGCGTCCGCGCTCCACCCGCGGGGAGGAGGCCATCGAAATTATAGGTTACGGCCCCACCCGGATGATCCGGATCCGGCGCCCCGGCGGCCAGACCGGTGTTCATCGGGACCACGCTCCAGTTGGCTTGGCCGTTGCCAAACGCCGGCGCCACGACGGCATTGTTCGGCCCGGGCTTGTTCCATCGGGTTCCAAGGAAGGACGATCCGGCGGTCTGGGCCGCAGAGAGGGACGCGATTGCCGCGATGGCGGCAACGAGGGGAAAGCGAGACAGCGTTGTTCTCAAAGCAGTTTCCTTAGCGAAGGTTAGTTCCTCTGCTAAGGAGTATTGTAGGGCCAATTTTGTGGGAGCAAGATGAATTAGCCATTAACTAGAAAGGTCCTACCTGAGGAGCTATCCCATGGAAGTACCGTCCGCTCCTCCCCGCCATTGGGTTCTGCGACGGCTACCTATTCAATCAGGCGTTCTGCTCCGCCAGGATCCTCAGCGGTCCGGTGATCCAGTCAACCGGGAACGTCGTTTTCGGCACCTCCGACGGCGGGCTCTACGGTACGGATTCCTACGGCTACCCGAGATGGAGCTACACCAGAAACCCCGGCGCCACCATCCAACTCACCCCGGCCGTGTCCGTCAACGACGACATCTACGCGGGAACCGCCACCGGCACGTTCTTCTGCGTCAATAGCAACGGAAACTCCCGCTGGTCGCTCAGCGTGGGGAGCTCGGTCAAGTCTTCGCCGGGCGGTCGCGGTCGATGGGACGGTGTACTTCAGGTGTTCGAATAGCAAGTTGTACGCGGTTCGGTAGGTAAGCGTGGCGGCGATGAATGTTTCTGGCCCAAGCCACCCGCTTGGGCCTACCCGCAAAATATCTTTGCGAAAAATGCAGACGCGCACCTAGCAGCAGGAGCAGAACTTGCCGCGACGTTAAAGACGGAACTAGGCCAAGACAAGGCTCTTCTAGACCCGCTTCCATTAGCACCCTTAGCACCATGTATTATCAAACAAGTGATTAGTACCGAAGAACTTTCTGTTGTAACAGGCTTGGTTTCAAACGGCCTGTTCTGGCTGATGCAAAGCGGAACGTCGCAGACGTTTAACGCAATGCTCCAAAAGTCTCGGAGGCGAAAAACAGAACTTGCAGAACGCTCAGTTGTTGAAGACGCGTTAAAGGAGGAGCTGGCCGGAATCTGGCTAAAGGATTCTTCCGTCACAGACCTGCCATATATCAGAAGTTTTCTAACTTCCCCTGATGCAGAGGTTATCGTTCGCCGTATTTTCGCTAATTTAGTTGCTGGAGATAAGGAATACGACTTAGCTATCGAGGCGGAGCTTGTATCATTCCTCTCATATCATTCGCAAAACAATAATGATACCGATTTAAATGCAAAGCATGTATACGATCTTTTACGTAAGTGCTGTGTAACCGCTCTAAGGAGATTCATGCGAGCTACGGGTTCCTTAACGGTAAATGCTCAAGACATCCTAAGTTCGATAGCTTTTCGAAGAATTGAAGCTCAAATTGAGTCATTAAGGCTCGTTCGTGAAAATGGATTCGCACCGATCTTTGACCGCTCAGCTTTTAATTCAATTGAATCAAAGTACCGCGTGCAGATGCGAGGCGCTCATGGAGTCATCGTTCCTCAAAGCATTCAACGGATCGAAAAAGTTCCAATAGATGAGCTGTATGTTCCAAGTGATTTAGTAACATCAGGAAAGAAGCATAATTATCGCGTTGATATTGGACTCCTACTTCGCTCGGGATTCAGGACCGTGGTACTTGGAACTCCGGGTGGGGGCAAGTCCACTCTTTCGGATAAGGTCTGCTATGAGCTTGCGGAAAACCTAAATAGTTCCGGGCAGCAAATGGTCCCGTTCCATGTTGTCCTCAGAGATTTCGCTTCAGACGTTAACTGCGATTCCATCTCATTCATCGACTTTCTTTCGCAGCAATCGCGTGCTTTATATCAGACAATCGCCCCAGCAGAATTCTTCGAATCTGCTTTGCTGGCGGGGCGAGCGTTCATTGCCTTTGATGGACTAGACGAGCTTCTAGATACTGCTGATCGGTCTGCGATTACTCGCCGTATCGAAGCATTCGCTCGCGCCTATCCCTCCTGCCCGATTCTGGTCACATCGAGAGAAGTCGGATACGATGAGGCCCCACTTGATACAAGTTTATTTGAAACTTACAGACTAGCACAATTTTCTGAAGATCAAACCAAAGACTACTGTAGAAAGTGGTTTGCGCGTATTGAAAACATGAGCCATGCAGATCGCACAAGTAAGATTGACTCATTTATGTCAGAGAGCGAGGTAACTCCAGACCTTAGAGCAAATCCACTTATGCTTTCCTTGATGTGTACACTTTACAACGAAGAAGGCTATATACCGAGAAATAGACCTGATGTCTATGAAAAGTGCGCAAATCTCCTTTTTGAAAAGTGGGATCGACGACGCAATATTATTGTTAATCTCCCCTTTGAGGCCCAGGTTGACCCTGCGATGAAGTTCTTGGCTTATTGGATCTATACCAATCAGGAGGTACAGAAAGGAGTTTCAGAGTCACAGATTATTTCAAAAGTTAGTGAATATCTTCGTCTTCGCCTCTACGACGATGACGACGAGGCAAAGCGAGCAGCTCAGTCCTTTACAGAGTTCTGCCGAGGCAGAGCGTGGGTCTTCAGTGACGTCGGGACAACTCCTGCTGGAGCACGACTCTACAACTTCACTCATAGAACTTTTCTAGAGTATTTTGCGGCTTGCCACCTTGTCCGAACGCATTCAAGCGCTGATACATTGAGTGGCGTAATAATCCCACGAATACAGAAAGGTCAATGGGAAGTGGTTTCTGAACTCAGCGTGCAGATACTAAACAAGCAGGTAGAGGGCGCCGTTGATGAACTCTTCGGAACGATGGTCGAACAGTTGGATCAGCAGCCATTATCGGCACAGCAGAACATTTTCGATTTCATCCTAAGATGCATGAGAGTCGTTACGGCAACGCCATCGGTGACAAGGGCAACAGTTGCGGCACTACTCACGTGGGCCGCAAAGCCTAAATCTACAGGAAAACCAGATTGGAATTTCAGCGGAAGTAGGGGACCTTGGGAATCAGGTAGTCCTTTGGCTTATTGTCTTTCGAGCTTTGTCGGGACCACCAAGGAAAGCAGAGCACAGGTTCAAAAGGGGCTGGGACTTTTTTGCGGTTCCTTACTTGAATCTGACGCTTCAGGAAATCATCTCCTGGTGGCAGAACTCTACTACCATCTTCAACGCGAAAGACTAGGGGCCGCTGCTGGTCGAGAATCTTCAAATGCCTGGAGGCTATGGGCAACTGATGAGATTGAAAAGCGGAGGAGTGACCTTTTGGTCCTGTGGGAAAAAAACGCGAACCTTGCTTCGATGTTATTTTTTCTCGGAATTTTGCCTAGTAACGCAATCATAGAACGCTACGGCCTGAGTGTTTTATTCTCCCAACGTCCTTCCCGATTAGCCGAAAATGTTTCCTACGGACCGCCCGTCTATCAAATCGCAGCTTTTGCTGTTGGCGCAGTTTGGACTCAATGTTATGTGGGGTTACAAAAAGACTTCGTATCTGTCCTTTCATACATTTATCTTAAAATGATGGAAGGGGATGACATCCCTCAGCTAGTCCCGATTTTCAGAATAAGGAATGCGGAGAATCTGCTTGGAAACTCAAATGATTCGGTAACAAAACGCGCGTGGGAGACCTGCGTGAGTCAGGACGCAGTAGCCGGGCTATGTATGGTTCTGTGCCCAGTTGAAAGGCGGCCGAAGAACGCAGCGGAGCGGCTAAAGATGCCGGAAGGCAGTCAGGTGTACTTAGACCCACTTCGCTCTCTTATTTCCTTCGAGCTTGGAGATTTGGGTGACCTCCGGTCATTGTTTTCGCAATGCGGTTTGGACGAACCACATGTTTCAACGTTGCTGGCCTCGCTGGACCGGCGAGAGCAAAAGAGACGGAAGTCATGAGGAATTCGCTTGCGAACCTTCTCTTCGTTAAGTTTCGCGCCAAAAACCTGAACTCCTGAACCCGCCCGGGTAAACTGGACGTTCGCATGTCGTCTTCCCCCATCCGCAACATTGGTATTATCGCGCACGTCGATCACGGCAAGACGACGCTTGTCGACGCTCTCTTCAAGCAGTCCGGTACGTTCCGCGAGAACCAGCACATGCAGGATCGGGTTATGGACTCGAACGACCTTGAGCGTGAGAAGGGCATTACCATTCTCTCCAAGGTCGCGAGTGTTCATTACAAGGAATATAAGATCAACATCGTGGACACCCCGGGCCACGCCGACTTCGGTGGGGAAGTCGAGCGAGTGCTCAGCATGGTGGACGGCGTGCTTCTCATCGTCGACGCGAACGAAGGTCCGATGCCGCAGACGCGGTTCGTGCTTAAGAAGGCGTTCCAGAACGGCCTGAAGCCGATCGTCTTTATCAACAAGATCGACCGCCCGAATGCGCGGCCGGCCTACGCGTACGATAAGACCCTCGACCTCTTCATCGACCTCGGCGCGGACGAAGACGACCTCTTCTTCCCGCACCTGTACGGCTCCGGCGCCGGCGGCTACGCTCGCATCTCGGCCGATGGCGGCGAGACGGACTTCCGGGCGCTGTTCGAGATGATCGTCAACGCCGTTCCCCCGCCCCGCGTGGAGCAGGAAGGGCCGTTTATGCTTCAGGTCAACAACCTGGACTACGATCCCTACCTCGGCCGCATGTTCGGCGGGAAGATCCTGCGCGGCACGATCAAGACCAACGAGCGGGTCGAAATGCTTCGCGAGGAGCAGACGAAGAAGTTCGCCTTCAACGTCACCAAGCTCTGGACGTACGAGGGCATCACGCTTAAGGAAGTCGAGTCGGTTGGACCGGGCGAGATCGTTATGATGTCGGGTCTGGACAACGTTCTGATCTCCGATACGATCGCCCACGTCGACACCACTACCGCCCTCCCGGCGATTCAGGTGGAGCCGTCGACGCTGTCGATGTCGTTCTTCGCGAACAGCTCGCCCCTTGCCAGTAAGGACGGCGGCAAGTTCCTCACCATCCACAAGATCCGCGAGCGGGTTGAAAAGGAAGAGGCGGTCTCCGTTTCCGTCAAGATCGACAAATCGGCCTCCGCCGATACAGTCAAGGTGCAGGCTCGCGGCGAACTTCAGCTCGCGATCCTCATCGAGACGATGCGCCGCGAAGGCTTTGAGATGCAGATCTCGCGCCCGCAGGTCATCTACAAGCGAAATGAAGCCGGCAAGATCCAAGAGCCGTACGAGCTCGCCACCCTGGAGTGCCCGGAAGACTCCGTCGGGGCGGTGATGGAAGACCTGGCCCGCCGTAAGGGCGATCTGGTCGACATGCGGCCGAACGACAACGGCACGACCTCGCTCGACTACCGCATTCCGACCCGTGGCCTCATCGGTTTCCGGTCGAGCTTCCTCACGATGACCCGCGGTCTCGGCCTCATCTCCTCGGTCTTCGAGGGTTACGAAGAGTACAAGGGTGAGATCTCCGGCCGAACCCAGGGTTCGCTCATCTCGAAGGATCCGGGCAAGATCACGCGGTACATGTACGAAGACGTGCAGCAGCGCGGCACCATGTTCTATCCGGTCGGCACCGAGGTCTACCAAGGCATGATCGTGGGCGCGTGCGCCCGCGACGAAGACATGATCGTCAACTGCACCCGGGAAAAGGCGGCGAACAACATTCGCTCCGCCACCTCCGAGCAGACGGCGGCTCTGGACTCGCACAAGGAGTTCTCGCTGGAGCAGGCGCTGGCCTGGCTGCGCGACGACGAGCTTCTCGAGGTTACGCCGAAGCAGCTCCGCTTCCGCAAGAAGATCCTCGACCACAGCGAGCGGCGCGTCGCCGAGCGCCGGTCGGAAGTCGTCACGGTCTAAGCGTTTCAATGCCCCTCCAAGTCGACTGACTTGGAGGGGCATTCGTATATTAGAGAGGTTCGACGGCTGAGTCTGATTCTTACGGCGATCGCCTGCCTTCTCCCCTTTGCGCCTTCGTGGGCCGGAGCACCTGCCCGGGGTTGCTTCGGGTTTCGGGCGGGCTCGGATGCCTGCGCTCTCTGCAGCCTGGGGCTGTTCCTGGTGGCGTTGTTAGGAATCGCTTGTAACCAATCGGTCATCCCCCGCAACTTGCGCTGGTGGACCTTGCCAAAGGTGCTCTTCTTTGCCCTCACCTGGGTGGTTTTAAGCTCCAGTTTGATCTGAGAGAGTCTCGGAAGGGATTCCGGCGTCAAAGATCGACCGAAGCTCTTCCACCGTCAGGCCTGCCTCAAAGTCGCTGCCGGAGAGAATCGATTCGGCGAGGCGAGATTTCTTCTCTTGGAGCTCCAGTATCTTCTCTTCGACCGTACCCTCGGCGACCAGTTTGAGGACCAGGACCGACTTGGTTTGGCCGATGCGGTGGGCACGGTCGGTGGCCTGGTTCTCAACGGCGGGATTCCACCA
>FTBF01000115.1_pt1 | contig 22228 bp, 17 predicted proteins | sample 1639301 | NCBI WGS metagenome assembly FTBF01 (sample SAMEA3914864, study PRJEB12502) | metagenome | biome: forest; material: soil | place: USA | collected 2012-03-12 | depth 0.3 m
GACGGACCTGCAACAGGCGATGTCCCGGCCTCTCCGCTCGAAGGCTGGCCGCCGTATCCGGGCCACGCTCACAAAACGATCGAGCCAATCCTGTGGGCGCTCTCCGGGGTTGCCAACCAAAAAACGTCTGAAGGAACACTAAATACGACTCAAGTTCCGCATCTTGTTTCAATGGCTAAAATGATGCGAGCCTACGCAGCCCCGGGCCCTGGTGGTCGGCTCTTTTGGAACATCGTCCCCTTCCAGGATCTTAGTGAGCCTCACAGTATCTTTTCGACCGCCCAAGCGCTTTTGAGCCTTCTCGACGTTCGGAACTCGGGCTTGCCTTGGCCGAGGCTGGACCTCGGCGGGAAAGAAATGGACCTTGACACATTGATCCGTCAAACCGCCGCCGCACTGATCTCCGCCTTCAAGTCTGAAGGTGGGGAATCCGGTTGGTCGGCGCTCACAGGCAAAAAAGTTCCGAAGGTCATGACAGATCCCAAAAGGCCACCGATGAGGGAGGCTTTGGCGATCCGCGACGGACTCACTGCGCAGGTCTACGTCGCGCTTCTACGATATCGGGATTCCACGGGCGACCGGCTTCCAAAGCAAATTCTCCAAGCGATTCCGCTCTTCGTATCGAAATTCGAGTCGCACGTCCCACCAGGTCAGCGAGAATCGGAATGGGATAAGGACGACCTAAGCGATATTGGTTTCACGAATCATACTGGTGGCCGAACGACGAAGGACCGCTCCACACTCTTCCGAATTATGTTCGCGTGGTACCCGTGGGCGCTCGAACTCACGTGGACCTACGCCAGGGATCAGAGAGCCGAAAACTACCCCAACCCCCATGAAGGGGCGATGGCGCTAAGAACCCTGAACCATCTCGTGCTGGGACTAGGAGAAAGTGAGAAAAGCTACTTGTTAAGGAGGGAGACGTTTACTTTTGAACAGGCGGAATATTTGTACACCGTCTGCCGAATGATGCGCGGACATTGGGAGATCTAGGCTCTTGCGTCATGGTAGTCTCCGCCAAGTGATCGCGGGAATATGTGAGCTTGTTCTGTGGGTCAAAGACATCGAAAGGTCTGCCCGATTCTACGGCGGGGTCTGCGGACTAGAAATCATCAAGGCTGGCCCCTCTTTGTACTTTGTAAACGGGCCAACGTTCCGCATACATCTCCAGGCAAAGGGGGCTCAACAGGCTCACGAGGGTGCAGCCGGCTTCCACTTCTGCTTTACGGCGGACCAAGACTGTATCGGGAAAGCCTTGGTCAGAGCGAATGAAGAGGGGCTAAAGATCGTCGGACCGAAAACCGCTAAGGAGGGGTTCACCGCCCTGTGGATAATGGACCCAGATGACAACGAAGTCGAGTTCTCTGACTACTATCTTCTGCCGCAGGTCCCGAAGCTGGAATATATCGATCCCACTTTTAATCGTGCGGCGATAAGCGGAGAAGACGCTCACACCTCAGGGTGAGTTCCTTGCTATCCTGACCGATTAGACCGCCGCCCACGAGGGAACAGAGAGCGCGTCTTTGCGACCAGCACGCGGGGCGGGGATGCAACCCGACGAGCTGAAGAGGTTTCACCCTTCCGCTCCCTATTAAAAACACGCCGGTATCGAGAGCTTCTATATGGCCGACTCCTTCAGGGCCGATTCCTTGTTCTTGGTCTTTCCGGGCGGTATTACTTTTGCCAAACCTCGGTTCGACTAGCAGACGCGAGTCGCCATCAAAAGTGCAGGTGACAGGCGAGTTCGGGGTTAGCCGTGTCAGCGAGCGTGTCATTTTTCCTGCGTGAGCGTGTCATCGTCTCCAAAACGAAAGAGTAGCCATTTTTTGGTTTCTACAATGGTTGAGCGGTCCTGCCGTGATTGACATGAAGATTTCCCTGTTCCGACCTCTTTCGCTCCTTGCTCTCACCGCGGTCTCGCTCTCGGCCAATGCGGACGATGCCTTCAACAACATCGCCGCGGCCCCCAATTCCTATATCCTTGGCGGCGATATCATCGGCCCGCGGCTTTTCTTGGGCGACAATTATCAATTCACTCAGGGCCTCCAGTTCACGACCACAAGGGGCGGAAGTCTTGCCGGCTTTCAACTCGCAATGAACAATTACGGGGCGAGCGTCGGCCAGGTGGGATACTCCGTGACTCTCCTAAAGGATAACGGCAGCGATCGGCTTGGGAGCGTTCTTGGAACCTTCAACGGCTTGAGCACAGGTATCTATTTCACGAACACCACGAGCGCCCTATCGACGGTGGACGCCTCGAATTCAGGCGTGACCCTCACGAGCAACACAAAGTATTGGCTCATCGCAACCGGGCCGGAATCTCTGGTCTGGAGCTATTCGCTTTTCGACACCGAGAACCATTATTCTCACGACAGCATCGCAAACACCACCGACTATTTCCATATGTCCGCACCTGCCCTTTCGGTCCAGGTCACCGATCCGGTACCGGAGCCGGCTTCGATTGCGGCACTGGGGTTGGGGACGGTTGCTTGTTTGCGCCGCCGAAAACGGGGATAGTGGAGGCGGCTACCACCACTTGGAATCGCGGCAGTATTTGCGGATGTCGTCGGCTTCCGCGGGCGGGGGGACGTCTGCCTCCGGGCAGGCGTAGCGGAGGACGGCGATTTGGCCAGCGTGGTAGGAGTCGTGTTGATTCACCGTCTGGATGATCTTCAAGGCGGGACAATCGCCGACTTGCCAGTTGGTGGGGTGCATGGCCTCGACGTCCTCGATCTCCGCCCAGCTCGCCATCCAGTATTCGTGGGCCCGGGCTAGATAGTCGAGCGCGGCTGACCAGGAGGGTTCGAAGGCGTCCATTTGGGCGGCGCATTCGCGCCAACGGATCTCGCCGCCCCGGAACGCGACGCTTCCGTGCATCCACTTCCCTCCGGCCACGTGGAGGGCCATGCTGTAGATGCTGCCGCCGGAGTGGAGATAGTCCGGCCCGAGGTTTGGCAGCTGAGCCCAGGCCTGCGCCTCCGAGACGCCCTCCAGCGCCTTCATCAACTCGCCATAGCCGTAGGCGGCGTCCAGTTTGAGGAGGTCAAGCGGAGACACGGGGCAAATTTACCCCGTGTCAGAAGTCGTCACCCGGTAACATGTGGGAAGGCGTGATCATGCGGAACCAGACAAGGATGTCCGTTCCGGGCCGGAGCGAAGCGTTATTATCGTCACCCTTTCGCCACTCCCTCGGATCGATCCCCCAACCCGCCCAGCCCCGTCCATAAGGCGTCGATCCAAACCGCGTAGCCCAAGCTTGAGCCGGAAGAGTTCGAAGATCGAGCCAGCACCGGTCGAAGGCCGACCGGCCAAGCAGGCCCCCTAAGTCTCCGGGGCCGTCATTGGGCAAGGTCTGAGGAACCATCGGTCGGCGGTGAAGAATATCGCCGGCTCCCGCCTGCCCCAACGTCTGCGCTCGGAACGCCCCCCGGCTCCAGGCAAACGTCACCGTCTGATAGCGCGACCCAAGCGAGCGGCGAAGCTCGCGGCCGACCCACGTGTATCCCGCCGGCGTCTCGGAAGCCGGAAGATCGCCGAGAACATGTGTATCGTGTGCCCAAAACGCGCCGTTGCGGTCCTGTAGCCGATCCAAGAGGTTAGCCGCCATCGACCGATCGCGCCGCGAATAGTAACCGAGGCCGGCCTTCTCGGGATTGCCGCGCCCGCTGTTAAGCTCAAAAGCGTCGAAAGCTTGCCGCGTGGTCCGGCTCGCGTAGGCCGCTTCCACATAAGCAGGGTCTGCCGACCAATCCGCTCGGTGGTCAGCAAAGAGTGTCTCCAACTCCTGGGCCGCCCGCGCGGCCGCCGCAAAGACATCCTTGCTCGCCTTCGCTTGCCATACCGAGAACCGCTCCGCCTTCGGCCCCGGCAGCAACCCGGCAAAAGCCGCCCCCAGCCGACTGGCCGCCTCGGCATCCCGAACAGCGAGAAACCGAAGCGCCAAGTCCGCATCGACCCCCGCATCTTGAATGTCGATCCCGATCACGTTCACCGGGTGAGCGGCTTGGATGTTGTAAGCGCGGAGCCAAAGCATGAGACCCGCGAACTCGTCCGTCCGCCAGATCCGGAAAAAGCTGGGGGAACGAAGCAAGGCAGGCAAATCTCCGCCTCTCCCGTTGATAAAGCCGTCCAGATCGACCCCAACCTGCCGATTCGCCTCTAAAACGATGACCGATGTCTTCCCTGCCCGGACAAGGGCCTTCATCAACTCCGCCTTAAAGGCCTGGTCCTCATGCGTCCCATGGGTCGCCTCACCAATTCCCACGATCTTTGCCCCCGCCAACCGAGCCGCAAGGGCTTGCATCTGCACTTCTGACGGCGCTTCGCTCTGGAACGGATGCGCCGCAGTCCTCATCCAGCGGACAAAGGCCAACTCATCTGCCAACTTCGGCTTTGGCATCGCAACCAAGGGAACATAGAAAAACATTCGCGCAGATTACTCGCCTCGTCGGTCGCTGCCTCTATCACATCCTCGGCTACGCCCTCGCCGACGTCCACCACCCCCGCGTTACGACGCGCCGTACGCCCACACCGGGCATCGCCGGTGGGAGAGCCTGCGCTTCCTTGCCCAACGTCCGCCCCGGGTGGACTGGCGGGAATGGCTGGACGAAACCACCGCCGTAGGGCAACACTGAGATCGTGGTCAGCCGTCTGATCTCCGATCATGCTCGCCGTCATCGCCTGCATCGCCGGGGTCCAAGCCGTCACCTGGGTTCCGTCGATTCGGAGCGAGGCGGAGTTTGACCGGATCGCCGGGAAGAGCCGGGTTCCTTACCCGCAGAAACATGTTCGATTCCTGATCGACCGCCGGAAGGGGGATCGGGTCTATTTCATCGATTCCCGAAAGGACCGACACCACCGGGAGTTTGCGGCGAAGCTCTACCTGTCGCTGGATGGAGAGCAGGAGTTCTTCGACAAGAACACCCAGCGCGACGACCGGCGCTTCCTCCTCGGCTGGGTCGCCTACCAGGTGCCGATCAAGAAGTGGACCTTTGAGTTCTGGGACGGCGACATGGTGACCGCCGCCATGGTATCGACCGCGCATCGGGCGGTTTCGAAAGCGTTCTTTACGCCCCTGGCCTATAAGCCGAATTCGCTCCGACAGGAGACCTTGGCCGACGGACTTAAAATGCCTTGCGTCTCGCTCAGCGACATCACGCGGAGCCAGGCATACATGCCTCTGAACCTGGGCTTTGCCATCGGACGGCTGAGAATCGTGCGGGACCCGGCAGATATCTCTGGGGCGGAGCCTGAGGACATCTTGGTGATGGACGGTGCACCCGCTGGGGCGCCACCCGTTTCGGGGTTGATATTCGCACAACCCACAACACCGCTCTCCCACCTCGGTCTACTCGCCCGAGGGTGGAGGATTCCGAGCGCGACGGTGCGGGACGCCTCGCGGCAACTGGCGAAGCTCGACGGGCAGTGGGTTGCCTACCGAACCGAAATCGGGGAGTTCCATCTTCGCCCGGCCGAGCCGACGGAACTGGCGCGTTACCGGGCACAGCAGAAAGAGCGAAAATCGCTTGTTACTCCCACGCTGGATCTCGGGGAGAAACCGATTCTCTCCCTTTCTGGCCAAAACGCCGCCGATGCGTTGCGGTACGGAGCAAAGTCGGCGAACCTTGGGGAGGTCCTTAAGGCCGGGATTCCCGGGGTCATTGTGCCCGCAGGCTTCACGCTTCCCTTCTCGGCATACGCCTCGTTTGTCCAAACGAACGGGTTAGACGCGAAGATCCGAGCGCTGCTGGAATCCTCGGATCTGAGAAGCTCAAAACGTCGGGAGCTCCTGGCCGATCTACGCCAAAGTATTGTCCACGCGCCGATGCCTCGACCGTTGGCCGATGAAATTGCGGCGAGAGTCAAAGGGGAACTGAAAGGGACCGGAGTGTTTGTCCGAAGCTCGACAAACTCCGAAGATCTCCCAAATTTCAGTGGGGCGGGACTCTACACCACGGTGCCGAACGTAAAAGGCGATACCGCCATAATCGAGGCCGTCAAAACGGTCTGGGCCTCGGTTTGGAACGAAGAGGCGTTTCTGGCCCGCGAGCGAGCGGGATTCGATCACACGAAGATCGCGATGGCCGTCCTGATTCAGGAGGCCGTACCGTCCGAATCATCGGGCGTGATGATGACGGCGAATCCGTTCGACGATGCCGACAAAGACGCCGTGTACATCAGCGCGAAGCGAGGCTTGGGCATCCGGGTCGTAGATGGGCAGAAGGTGCCGGAGCAGATCGTGTTTCGTGAGAAGACCAACGCGGTGCAGGTTTTGACTCGCTCGCAAGACGATGAGCGACTTGTATTCGCACCGGGCGGCGGAGTCATAACTGTCGCCTCGCCGCCGGATCGCGCGGTGTTGACGGATGGACTGATCCGCCGATTGGTGGCGGCGGGGCGAGGGATTCAGCGGGCGTTTGGTGGGCGGGCGCAGGATATCGAATGGGCGATCGTCGGAGATCGGATCTATATCCTGCAGGCTCGGCCGTATTTAAATAGGAATCCTTTATAATCCCAGGCAACATGCGTACCCGCATTCTCTGGGTCCTGGCGGCATTGGCGGCCTCCCTCACCGCCGTAGCCCAAACCGCTAAGCCCGTTTTTGAGAACGGCCAAGCCCAAGTAGTCCCCGCCTTTTCAACCCCCACCGACTGGGTCTGGGAGCAGTTGTGGGTCGAAACGGAGTTTGATTCCGATCACGACGGTAAGCGGGATCGTGTCCATGTCGACGTGACCCGGCAGAAGCAGACCGTGACCGAGGGTCTGAAGGTGCCCGTGATTTACGAGTCATCGCCCTACTTCGCCGGAACCGGGGGTAACGGCATCCTATGGGATGTGAACCAGGAACTCGGCGCGACCCCAAAGCCGCGTACGACGCACCCGAACATTCCCTATCAGCCCGGCCGGACCAAGATCTCGAACTCGCTGATCACGGCCTGGGTCCCACGAGGCTTTGCCGTCGTCCACTCCGAAGCCCCCGGCACCGGCCTCTCCGACGGCGCCCCCACGGTCGGTGGAGCTCCCGAAAGACTTGCCCCTAAAGCCGTCATCGATTGGCTCAACGGCCGGGCCAAGGGCTACTCCACGCGCGACGGCAATGAGGAGATGAAAGCGACCTGGTGTACCGGCAAAGTCGGAATGACCGGAACCTCCTACAACGGCACGATCCCCGTGGCCGCCGCCACGACGGGTGTTAAAGGCCTCGAAGCGATCATCCCGGTCGCGCCCAACACGTCGTACTACCACTACTATCGAACGAACGGCCTCGTCCGCCACCCCGGCGGATGGCTCGGGGAAGACATCGATTCACTCTACGACTTCATCCACAGCGGCGACCCCGCCAAGCGCACGATCAGCGACCAACTCTATCGAGACGGAGCGTTTGCGAAAGGACAGGAACGCGAGACCGGAGACTACAACGATTTCTGGGCCGAGCGCGATCTGCTCAAATATGTCAAGGGAATCAAATGCGCCGTCCTGATGGCCCACGCCTTCAACGACTGGAACGTAGTGCCCGAGCACAGCGTCCGGATCAGCCAAGCGATCAAAGGCAAGGTGCCGCTGGTGCAGTACTACCACCAAGGCGGCCACGGCGGCGATCCCCCCTTTGAACTGATGAACAAGTGGTTCAGCCGATTCCTGTATGGAATTCAGAACGGGGTCGAGAACGGGCCGAAGGCCTACATCGTTCGAGAACGCGCACCCGGCGGACCTCGGGTGACTGATCCCACGCCCTACGCCGACTACCCCAACCCGGACGCCTCCCCCGTAACCCTCTTCCCCACCGGCGGCGGATCGACCGTCGGCGGCCTCTCCATCAGAAAGCCTTCGAAAGTCGGCACCGAAGACCTCGTCGACGATGTTTCGATCAACGCGGCTACTCTTGCCAAAGCGGCCGACTCCAAAGTCCGCCTCCTCTACGCCCTGCCCGAGCTAACCGCCCCGCTCCACCTTTCCGGAACGGCCCGCATCACGCTCCGGCTCGCCTCAAGTAAAGCGGCGGCGAACCTCTCGGTCTATCTCGTGCAGATCCCTTGGACGGACGGCCCCATTGGAACCGACAACCTGATCACCCGTGGCTGGGCCGATCCGATGAACTGGAAATCCCTCAAAAAGGGCGGCGACTACCACTCCACCGCCACAGGCACGCCCCTAAAGCCAGGCCAATTCGTGAACTTGACGTTCGACCTCGAACCCGACGACCAGATCATTCCGGCCGGCAAGCGAATCGCCCTGATGATTCTCTCGAGCGACCACGACTTCACCCTCTGGCCCGCGCCGGGAACCCAACTGACGATCGACCTCGATGCAACGAAGCTCACCCTTCCCGTCGTCGGCGGATCGGACGCCTTGGCGAAAGCGACCGCGAAAGGATGAACCTGCTTCTCCCCGTTGTCCTTTTCGTGCCCCTAGCACGACCAAGCGCCATGCCACGAGCCCTCGATGTGACCAGTTTCGGTGCTCGGCCGGACTCGGGCGAAGACGCCACCATCCCCTTCCGCCAAGCCTTAGCCGCCGCGCGGTCGGCTAAGAGGCCGCTGACTCTCCTGGTCCCCGCTGGTCGGTACGACTTCTTCTCCACCCATGCCACCCGGCGCCCCTGCTACTTTAGCAACGCCACAGAGGCCGGTTCGAACGCCATCCGCACGATCGCGCTTGACCTCTCCGGGATCAACGGTCTGACCGTTGAAGGCGAAGGGGCACGCCTGATCATGCGCGGGAAGATGACGATGCTCGCCGCCGAGGGCTGCCGTAACCTCTCCCTACGCGGGCTGGAGTTCGACTTCGCGCGACCGGCCGTCTCCGAGATCACCGCCACCGAGAAGGGCGACGGCTACTGGATCGGCCGCGTAAACCCCGATTCCACCTATCACCTCGTCGGCGACCGCATCGAGTGGTTCGGCGAGGACTGGCACGCCTTCCACAACCTCACCCAGCCGTATGACCCGGTCACCAAGACCACCTGGCGCGGTGAAGACCCGACGGTCTGCACGTCCGTTCGAGAGGTGGGACCCCGGCTCCTCCGGTTCGAAACCGACCGCAGCGTCGTCGTTGGTCGAACCTACCAGTTCCGGGATGTCACCCGAGACCAGGCTGGGATGTGGTTCAGCCGATGCCGAAACGTGGCCATGACTGACGTCAAGGTCCGGTCGATGGCCGGCTTCGGCGCCTTGTTCCAGTTCACGGAAAACGTCGATCTCCACCACGTAGATGTCTCACCAGCGCCCGGCCGGACCTGCGCCTCCGCCTCCGACATCCTCCACTTCTCTGGCTGCCGGGGCAAGATCCGGGTGGCCGACTGCATCCTCACCGCCGCGCATGACGACGCCGTTAACGTTCACGGCACGCATCTTCGAGTGATGGCCGACGAAGGCGCCCGGCGCATCCGCGTCCGCTTCATGCACGAACAAACGTGGGGATTCGCCGCATTTGCCCCAGGCGACGAAATCGAGTTCGTCAACAAGGACACCCTGCTGCCCTACGCAAAAGCGAAAGTAACGGAGTTCGCCATGACCGCCGACCCGCGCGAGCAGATCCTCACCCTCGATCGCGACCTTCCCCCGGGCCTCAAGCTGAACTCGGACGTGATAGAGAACGTCACCTGGACCCCCTCCGTGGAAATAACCGGCTGCGAAATCGCCAAGCTACCCACCCGGGGCATCCTTATCTCCACTCGCCGTCCGGTGAAGATTGTGGGTAACCGCTTCCACCGAATCCCTATGCCCGCAGTCCTGGTAGCGGATGACGCGAAGAGCTGGTACGAGTCCGGCCCCGTCCGGAACCTGCTCGTCAAAGGCAATCGGTTCTTCCAGTGCGCCGGCCCGGTCGTCGAAATCGATCCTCAGATCACCACTTTCGCGGGACCGATTCACCGGAACATCCGTATCGAAGAGAACGAGTTCATCGGGGACGGACACCCCTTAGTCGCAGCAAAAGGGGTTGACGGTTTGCAGTGCGTGCGCAACCACACGACGCAAGCCGATCTGGTGCGCGTTGAGCACGCTGGGCACGTAAAGGTGGAGAAAAACTCAACCGGCGGCTAACCCGCCGATGGCCCGATTCGCTGGATATCTTTGCCTGCGAACTCCCAGCGAATCTAACGTCCCGTCACGTAGGGATCGGACCCAGATCCGTTGCGTACGCGGTAGCCGCCTCCATCGACATTCCTCCGCCTTCCCTCCACGCCTGGTCATAGGCCTCGGCTCCCAGACTTTGCCGCAGTTCGGCCAATTCGGCCTCCATTCTCTTTTGGGCGTATTCAGGAAGCGGCGACCCCGTGCGGTCTCGCAGACTCGCGCGTGCGGCAAAAAGCCGAACCGCGGGTTCGGGTTGATCGAACTCACGCCTAAGCGACGCGAGCACCGCTAGATGATCGGTTGCCAGGGTTCGCTCCCCAAGTGAGATCATCGTTTCCAGACTCTCCATGACCATCGACCAACCCTCCGCCAGGTCACCCCGAAGGGCGGACGCACGCCCCAGACCGTAGCGATGGGTCGCCCGTCCGTAATCGTCCGAGATCTCTCCCGCGATCGAAAGCCCTTCCTCATGGCAAAGCCGGGCGAGCTCAAGATCTCCTTGGTCGAGGGCAACCTCACCAAGGCTGTTAAGCGAAACGCACATCGCGCTACGGTCACCGAGTTCGCGCTGTACGGCCAGCCCTTCCTCAAATGCTGCCCGCGCCGAATCGAAATCGCCCTGGTAGTGATTGACGACGCCGAGGTTTGAAAGACAAGTCGCGGTTATGAGCCGGTCCCCGCTTTCTCGGAAAATCCCAATGCTCTCTTCATGCATCGTCCGGGCCGAATCGTAATCCCCCAGATCACGGGTGATGAGAGCCAGGTTGTTCAGTGCACGCGCGACATCGATCTGACTTCCAAGCTCCCGGGAGATCGAAATACTCTCCTCATAAAGCGCTTGAGCCCCTCGGTAATCGCTTTGCCGCCAAGCAAGTAGCCCTGTGCCGTTTAACGCGATCGCTCGGTCGGCCGTCCTCCCTTGGGCCGAGGGATGAGTCATCAGTTGACCAACGCTCGCCCGACCCTCCGTGTAATGCCCTCGGATGAGCCAGAACCGCACGATCGCGCCCGCCAGGCGAAGGCCCGGTACGCCCCCATCCGGTGTTTCGAGACAAAACCGCATCGCCTGCCGAAAGTTGTCGTGCTCGGAGTCAAGCTTTGAAAGCCAATGGGCCTGGTCGGCGCCCATCAATTTCGGACGCAGTTCGAGGGCAAACTCCAAGAAATAGTCACGGTGTCTGGCTCGAACAACCTCCGTCTGTTCCTCTTCCAGCAGCCGAAACTGGGCGTACTGTCGAACCGTTTCGAGGAGTCGGAATCTCGAGCTATCGTGGGAAACCTCCGCAACGACAAGCGACTTGTCGACGAGTCCGGCGAGCAGGTCTTCAACCGCCTCATCGGAAGACGATCCACCAACCACCGCCTCCGCGGCTTCAACCGTCCATCCCCCCGAAAAAACGGACACTTTCAACAGCACGTTTCGTTCGGCTTCCGAAAGCTGGTCGAAACTCCAGTCGATCGCCGCCCGCAAGGTCTGCTGACGGGGGAGTACGCCCCGGCTTCCCGACTTCAAAAGCCGAAAGCGATCGTCCAGGCGATTTCGAATCTCCGAAACGCTGAGCGAACGAAGCCGGGCCGCCGCCATCTCGATCGCGAGCGCGATGCCATCCAATTGGCGGCAAATCTCCACTACGTCGGCTGCATTCCGGCTGGTCAAATGAAACGTATCGTTCGTCCGGCGGGCCCGGTCGACAAAGAGTCGAATGGCCTCCGATTTCAGGAGTTCATCCGCGGTCGAGACGCCTCTTTCCGGCATCACCATGGAAGGGACGCGATAGACCTGCTCGCCAACGACATCCAGAGCTTGGCGGCTGGTCGCGATGATCGAGAGTCCTTGACCCGAGGTGAGAAGTCGATGAGCAAGATCGGCACACGCTTCGATCAGGTGCTCGCAGTTATCGAGGACCAAAAGGAGCGTACGGCTCGCCATGGCTTCGGACAAAACCTCCGTCGCCGATTTCCCGGATTCTTCGGCCACTCCGAGCGTCCTCGCAACCGTAAGCGAAACCTGCGAAGGATCCGTCAGGGCCGCCAGATCGACAAACCAAACGCCTTCGGGAAACCTCGGAAGCGCGGCATCCGCAACCGCGATCCCAAGTCGAGTCTTTCCAACCCCACCCGCCCCGACAAGCGTCACAAGTCGCCGCTTTTCTAGCCATTCGAGGAGTTCCGAAATCGCCTCTTCCCGGCCGATCAGTTCCGTGAGAGGGACCGGAAGGTGGCGGCCGGTTTCCGGACGTTTGGCCGGCTCCGTCAGATTCGTCGCTACGTTCGGAGCGGCGCGGCTAAGCTTTCGATAAAGCGCCTTGGTCTCCTCCGAAGGCTCCGAAACGAGGTCCCGGTTGAGCCGGTCGCTAAACTCTCGGAAGACTGCGGTGACAGCCGCGCCATCGCCGCAGTCGGCCAACGCCTGCATAAGCACCCGGCAAGCGCTCTCCCGATATGGGTCGGCGTCGAGCAACCTTCTCAGCCACCTGACAGCGCCGGCCGCATCGGCACTTTCCGCTAACGCTACGAGCGCATCGTGATAGGCGGTCTCTCTCCACGTTCGTTCGGCCTGGATCCACTCTTCATGGCAATCGGGCAGGAGCGGCCCCCGGTAAATCGACACCGCCGACCCCCAATCGGCCTCGCGAACGGCCCGGTCAAAGGCGGCAATATCCAGAATGCCCCCTTCAATCTCGAAGCGAAGGGTGCGCGGAGTAGGTGATCGCAGCCGATCCGCCTGTCCCCCAAGGGCCTTCCGCAAGTTCGAAAGCCCCTTTCGCAAATAGAACAGCGCCTGCTCCTCGGCATTGTCCGGCCAGAGGGCGCTCGCCAGCCACTCGCGAGAAGTCTCCCGGGAATGGCGCAAAAGGAGGAGCGCGAGGAGCCACGTCTCCCTCTTGGATCTCAAGGCGGGCAGGGGTTGGCCGCCCACCCGCATATCGAAGCTTCCGAAGAGGTGGGCCTCGAACTGAGCGACGGCCGTCGGGGCAGAGGCGGCTTCCATAGCGACAAAACGATTATGAAGGTCACCCGCGATTTTCCCGTGATCCGGGTACGGCTTCGGGTACGGACGCCCTCGATACTTCTCTTCGTAGTCGACGCGAAACGCGATGACCCTCAAATAGGAAAAAGAACCATGTCCGTACACCTTGGAGATACCGCCCCCGATTTCACGCAGGACTCGACCCTCGGCCCCATCAACTTCCACGAATGGGCCGAAGACAAATGGGTCGTCCTGTTCTCCCACCCGAAAGACTTCACCCCCGTTTGCACGACCGAGCTGGGCCGCGTTGCTAAGCTCAAGCCGGAGTTCGACAATCGAAACGTCAAAGTGATCGGCCTAAGTGTCGACGGACTCACCGAGCACCACGCCTGGATGAAAGACATCGAAGAGACCCAGGGCGTCGGCCTGAACTTCCCCCTCATCGCCGACGTGGATCGAAAGGTCTCGAACCTGTACGGCATGATCCCGCCGAACGCGGAGAACACCCTTACGGTGCGGAGCGTTTACATCATCGGCCCGGACAAGAAGGTCAAGCTTATGCTCACCTATCCCGCAAGCACCGGCCGGAATTTCGACGAGATCCTGCGAGTCGTCGACTCCTTGCAGCTCACCGCGAACTACCGCGTCGCTACCCCAGCCGATTGGGTTCAGGGTCAAGACGTAATCATCGTGCCGGCCGTAACCAACGAAGAGGCGGAGCGCGCCTTCGAGAAGGGCTTTACCCAGATCAAGCCATACCTTCGCACCACGCCGCAACCAAACCTCGTCGCCGCCTAAGGAGCCCCTTAGCCCGCCCTTCCCGGTCGCTAAAGCGGCCGGGAAGGCTTTTCATCTCCGCGACCGTCGCTGGGCCAAAATGAAATCGGATGAGACGCTCGCTTTACTTTTGTCTTAGCCTCCTCCCATTGGTAGCCACCGTTTGGACCCCGCAAGGCGAGCCAGCCGAACCGCAGGATCCGATTGAGCGGCTGAAAGGGACAACACTGGAGTTCGAACCCCGCCAGGGCTACCTCCGCTCCCTCCTCGCGGCCCTAAAGATTGATCCGGCGTCTCAGACGTTGGTCTTTTCCAAAACAAGCCGCCAATCCAACTTCATCGGCCCAAAGACCCCACGAGCGCTCTATTTCAATCAAGACACCTACGTTGGATGGATTCCCGGCGCGCCGTTGATCGAGATCATCACCATCCATCCCACCCGGGGCACCCACTACTACACGCTGCGAAACGACCGATCGGTACCCGCAGAGTTTCGTCCGGAGACCAAAGACTGCACCCTCTGCCATGGCCGCCGAGGCGGTCTCTTCGCCTCGTCCTCCCGCATTGGACCCGCCGGATATCCCGCGGTCTTCGCTCCTTCCTTCAACGTTACGCCCGCCCTCGCCCTCGAACATCGATGGGGCGGTTGGTACGTGACCGGGACGCATGGCGCGCAACGGCACATGGGGAACGTCGTCTCGACGGAGGACGACGAAAGTATCCTCCACGAAGACCGGGGGGCAAACGTCACCGATCTTCGCCGCTTCCTGGACGTCGGCCGCTATCTCGGCCCCGACTCGGACATCGTCGCGCTCATGGTCATGGAATCACAGATGGATGTCCAAGATGCCCTCGAACGGACCGCCACCGAGATCCAGAGCGGCGCGGAAATCTCGGAAGCGTGCCGCCCCCTTGTTCGCGCCCTCCTCAGTAGCGATGAAGTCAAGTTGACCGCGCCAATCAAAGGAACTTCGGCTTTCGCCACCCGTTACGAGGAGTCCGCGATCAAGGACGCCAAAGGACGGTCCTTAAGTCAGCTGGATCTCAAGACCAGACTTCAGAAATACCCCTGCAGCCCCCTGATCTACTCCCCCTCCTTCGACGCGCTCCCGCCGGCAGCCAAGGAAGAAATTGGCAAGCAGATCTTGCGAACCCTCTTCGGAAAGGGCGATGAATCCCCTTCAATCTCGTCCGCGGATCGGAAGACCCTTCTCGAAATCCTTCGGGAAACGAAACCCGGACTCCTCCCGGAATCATAACTTCGATCCGAGAAACTCCGCCGCTTGATCCGCGGTTTTCACTTGCCCGGATTCAACGCCCTCAAGGAGCCACCGCTCGTCAATCGCCCGCGCCCCACCGTCGAATCGGAGGGCCTTCCGCTGGTTCGGAAGCTTTAGGATAAGCGGCACGAGTTCGTTTTTCGGCACTCCCCGAAGGCTTTCGCGCAGGTTGTGGTCGGAAGTAAGCAGAAGCGTGGTCCCGTCCCATCGCCCCTCGTCTTCGAGGGTCTTCATCATCTGCCCCAGAAGATCGTCAGCAACTTTCAGATTCCCGAAATAACCTTCCCCGCCCGGCACGTAGCCTCGCTCCCCGGTCCTCGGATCGAGCATCCAAGGGCGATGCGGAATCCGGCAGTGGAAGAAGATAAAATCGGCGCTGCGAGATTGAAACGTTCTCGTCAGCGAAGCCATTTGCGCCCCTGCAAGGTCACGGTGCTCCCGTGCGCCCACAACGTTAAGCAGAGAAGCCCGGCCCAGTACCGCCAAACCTTTCAGCCGCAACTCGCCAGGCATTAGCAGCCAAAAGTTCTCTTCAAGCATCGGCCAGAAACCGCTGACCAAGTAAGTCGTGGTCTTCACCTGCTCGACCTGGCCGCGGAAGACCCCTGGATAGTTGTGATAAAAGCCGTCGATCGCAACCGTCCTTCCCCGCTTCTTCATCGTGGAGAAAATCGTATCGCTCGCCGACCAGCGGCCGTGGCTTCCACCCTCAAACGTGAGCTCAAGATCCCGAGAAGAAACGATGGTCGACTGCTTTACCGGCCGGCCGATCGTCAGTGCCGGAATCGAAAAAAGCGTCTCCGGCCCCGGACGCACAACGTGTGAGCAGGTGAGCGACTGAGCGGCCAGCCGGTCAAAATTCGGGAGCTTCAGCTCGGCCGGTCGATGATCGAACAACCACCCTTGATCCAATTCGTCAAACACCGCCCAGATGATCAGCGGCTTCGTCGCCACCACCCCGCCTTCCTTCTCTGGATCGATCGAAGGACCAAAGAAAAGCGACTGCGCCAGGGTTCCCAGAACCATCGCCGCGAAGGCGGCGCCCCAGCGAAAAACGAGGTGCAAACGCTGGCCCGCACGCTTAGGGTTCTTCACCGTCGCGTAGAGAATGCCCCCTAGCAAAAACCCAATGACGAGCTTCGTGGGGAGCCCGGAGGGCAGAGAAATGCCCGTGGATGCTCGGAGCCGGTTCAAGGCAAAGAGCGCCCCCGGCAACGCAACCCAAACCAAGCCCTTCCCCACCCGCTCCACCCTTCGAGCGAGCCGGAGAACCGCGAAGCTCACCGAGGAAGCAATCAGCATCGCCAAGAGGCACGAAAGCAGCGCATCCCGGCGGTCGGCCCGAAGGTAGTACGCGTTCGCCGCGGAAGTCCAGGCCGAGACATTGGCGGAGAAAAGGAGAACGCCTAAAGTCGTCGACGCAAGGATATCCCGATTGCGCGCCGACCGATCCATCCGCGTAACCGTACCCGCTGTCATGGACGACTCAATTTAGACTAATAGTCTATGGACTATTAGTCTTTACCTCTTACGATCTTCGGTTGTTCTTGGGAATACGACCGTTTCCGATCCTCATTCACACCTAGCTCGGGGCCGAATCGCACACTCAATTAACCGGTTCGCTGGAGCCGGAGCGTTCCAAGGGTTAATTCTGATTTTGGGGCTCGCGCCAAATGCGTCGCGGGTCTCACCTCTCAGCCACCCGAGAACGATCGCGAGAGGTGTCGTGCCCAAGTGGACTAAGGGGACGGTCTGCAAAACCGTTATCGGTGGTTCGAATCCACTCGGCACCTCCCGCGCTTATCAAGCCTCAACCGCCATCGTTCGAAGCCGCTCGATGTCTCGCATCGGGGAGTGCCCAAACAGCCTTTTGTAATCCCGGCTGAAGTGAGAGGCGTCGTCATAACCCACCCGATAGCCCGCGCTTGCCGCGTCCAGACTTTCGCCCAGCATAAGCCGACGGGCCTCTTGGAGCCTGGTCTGCTTTTGAAACTGCAGGGGGCTCATGTCGGTGATGGCTTTGAAGTGGTGATGGAAGCCGGAAGAACTCATACCGAGTTCTTTGGCCAGACTCTCGATGCGAAGCGGGCGGTCGAAATCCTGCCGCAACCGCTCCACCGCCTGGGCAATACGATGGGAATGGCCTCCCAAGGAAGCAAGGTGCCGGAGACGGTTCCCTTGCTCGCCGGTCAGAAGGCGGAACACGATCTCGCGCTTGACCAGCGGCAGCAAGACGTGCGCCTCGGATGGAGACTCAATGAGCTTTACCAGCCGTAGGGACGCATCCAGAAGGCCGGAATCGAGGCGGCTGACGACCACCGCCTTCGCGTCGCCATGGCTGCGCGGCGGCGGGAGCGCGGCCTCGATCATCACAGAGCTAACCAGCGCGGGTTCGAGATTCAGCCGCAACGATAAATAGGGATACTCCTCGGTCGCCTGGACGATCCGCCCGGTAACCGGCAGCTCAACCGTGGAGAGCAGGTAGTTCTCCGCATCATAAGGGTATCGGCTCCCCCCAAGATAGACCTCTTTCGCGCCCTGAGCAATTACACAGAATGCCAACTTTGAAACGCTGTGAATCCTCTCCGTCGCCTGCGACACGCGGTTCAGATGAAGTCCGGCGATCGGCTCCACCGTCCCGTCTTTCTGGATCGCCCGCGCGATCCGTTCCGCCAACTCCTCCCGATTGACCCGGTCCCTTTGGCTATCCCTTTCGTCCATCGCTCTCTATCTTGACCGCTCGCTCAACCGCTGCGGCCAGCCTCAGATAACTTTGCAGGATCTTACAAGACTCCCGGAAGAATGATCCATCGCGGAGCGTCGCCATGGGCGCAAACTCTATCTACGCCAGGGAAACCATCCGGTCGAAATGGAACTTCGTTTTATCATTTCGGTTCGATGAGCCTCCATTTTCCCGACGATATGAGATACCGATTATGAAGAAAAGAACCCTCGGAAACAGCGGTCTTGAGGTCTCCTCCCTTGGCCTCGGCTGCATGGGAATGAGCTTTGGCTACGGTCCCGCCGCGGAGGAAGGAGCCATGATCTCCCTCATCCGATCCGCCGTCGATCTCGGCGTTACCTTCTTCGATACCGCCGAAATGTACGGCCCCTTCACGAACGAGGTGCTGGTCGGCAAGGCGCTCTCCCCCATTCGCGACCAAGTCGTTATCGCCACCAAATTCGGCTTCGATATCGATCCCAAAGGCGAGCCGACCGGCGCTCTGAACAGCCGGCCTGAGCATATCAAAGAGGTCGCCGAGGCCTCCCTGAAACGGCTCAATATCGACGCCATCGACCTGTTCTATCAACACCGCGTCGACCCGAACGTGCCGATCGAGGACGTAGCCGGAGCCGTTAAGGAGCTCATCGCCGCTGGGAAGGTCCGGCACTTCGGGATGTCGGAGGCTGGCGCGTCGAACATTCGCCGCGCCCACGCGGTCCAGCCGGTGACGGCGTTGCAAAGCGAGTACTCGCTCTGGTGGCGCGAACCGGAAGCGCAGATCATGCCTACGCTCGAAGAACTTGGAATCGGCTTCGTCCCCTTCAGCCCCCTCGGGAAGGGCTTCCTGACCGGTAAGATCGACGAAAATACGACCTTCGAGAGCGGCGACTTCCGCAACACCGTTCCCCGCTTCGCCGCCGACGCCCGCAAGGCAAACCAGGCCCTCGTCGACCTAATCGGCCAAATCGCCGAGCAAAAATCCGCGACGCCGGCCCAAATCGCCTTGGCCTGGCTACTCGCCCAGAAGCCCTGGATCGTCCCTATCCCGGGTACGACGAAGCTGCACCGACTTCAGGAAAACATCGGAGCCGATGCCGTCGAACTAACCTCCGAAGACCTTCAATCCATCGAAGAAGCCGCGTCCCAAATCTCGGTTCAAGGCGCCCGGTATGGTGAAGGCTCACAGCGAATGGTGGACCGGTAGATACAATGGACTACACAAAGCTAGGAAATACCGGGATGGACGTATCCCGAATCTGCCTTGGATGTATGGGCTTTGGTGATGCAACCAAGGGAACCCACCGGTGGGTCCTTAACGAGGAAGAGAGCCGTCCCATCATCCGGAAAGCACTGGAGTTGGGCATCAACTTCTTTGACACGGCGAATGTCTACGCCGCCGGCACCAGCGAGGCCATCCTCGGGCCCGCCCTGAGAGACTTCGCTAACCGAGACGAGATCGTCATCGCGACGAAGGTCCACGGCAAGATGCACGACGGCCCGAACGGAGCTGGTCTCTCGCGCAAGGCAATTCTCAGCGAGATCGACAAGAGCCTCCAGCGGCTTCAGACCGATTACGTCGACCTCTATCAGATCCATCGCTGGGACTACGGTACGCCCATTGAGGAGACCATGGAGGCGATGCACGACGTCGTCAAGTCTGGCAAAGCCCGCTACATCGGCGCATCCGCAATGTGGGCTTGGCAGTTCCAGAAGGCCCTTCACGTCGCCGAGAAGAACGGCTGGACCCGATTTGTTTCGATGCAAGACCACCTAAATCTGATCTACCGCGAAGAAGAGCGAGAGATGCTGCCCCTCTGCCGCGAAGAGAAGATCGGAGTCATTCCTTATAGCCCGCTTGCCTCCGGTCGGCTGACTCGGGACTGGTCGTCGGAAACCACGCTGCGCTCCGAAACCGACTACATCGCAAGAAGCAAGTACGACGAAACCGCCGAAACCGACCAGCGGGTGGTCGAGCGAGTTGCCGAGATCGCTGAGAAGCTGGGGGTGCCGCGTGTCCACATCGCGCTCGCCTGGCTCCTTCAGAAAAACCCTGTCGTGGCCCCAATCGTGGGAGCCACCAAGATCAAACATCTGGAGGACGCGGTCGGCGCCTTGTCCGTGAAGCTGACCCCGGAGCAGGTTGTCTACCTGGAAGAGCCGTACGTCCCTCACCAGATCGTGGGCCATCAGTAAGGAAAGAGAAACTATGGAAATCAAACGAAACGGCTCCCGCCCCTCAGGCAAAGGCCCCGATGAATATTTCACCGGCTCGGTTCGCGTCGACATGCTCTTCCAGGCCGAAGCGCCCGGCCGAGCCGTTGGCGCTCACGTCACCTTCGAACCCGGAGCTCGAACCGCCTGGCACACCCACCCCTTGGGCCAGACCCTCATTGTGACCTCCGGCCTGGGACGAGTTCAGCGAGAAGGCGGCCCGATCGAAGAGATCCACCCCGGCGACGCCGTCTGGTTCCCCGCAGGCGAAAAACACTGGCACGGAGCCTCAGAAACCAACGCCATGACCCACATCGCGATCCAAGAGGCGCTGGACGGAAAGACGGTCGACTGGATGGAGAAGGTGACGGACGAACAGTATCGAGGTTGAGAAAAGTGTCCGCGGGGTGCGTGTCGTCGACGTAAAAGGGGCGAAGACTGCCCTCGCCGAAGCGATGCAGTTTGCCCGATCGTATGGGCTGAAGGTGGAGTAGCCGCCGCCTAGTCGACGGGAAAGGCGCTATCCTTTGTCGTGGACAATGTGCGCGACCGCGCGATCCGGGCCGCCGAGACCCTTCTGAAAGAAGAAGGGATCTTCTCCTTAACGCTCAATCGCGTCGTTGCCAAGGCAGGGGTCAGCAAAGGCGGCTTCTTCCATCACTTTGCCACCAAAGAAGATCTGGTTCAGGCGGTCCTCGAGTCCGGAATGGCAGCCTACGAGCAGGAAATGGAGCGGTACCGCCAGAGCGGTTTGGGCGAGACCGAAGCCCGCGTCAAGACTTCGTTCAGCCGAATCCGGAGCAAAGACCCCTTGACCACCGTCGCGATTGCGGCCGGCGCCACCAACGGCGCCTTGGGCGAGATGATGGCGGCACGCGTCCGGGAATCGATCAAAACGGGCCTAGACGAAGGGATTCCCTCCGATCATCTCAAGCTAGCCCTGTTGGCGGTTCAGGGGATCTTTCTCGAACGACTTTTTGGTATCGAGCAGAGCGATGCCGAGATCGATGAACTGGAATCGATCGTTCTAAACCTCGTCCGCCCCCCGGCAACCGGCTAACCAGTCGGTAGAACCCCATAAAAAACGGACTTCCGTCTGATCTAGCCAGCGATCCCCCCCCCAAAAAACCAATGGGCGAGGACACACGCGGCTGATCCCCATAACGCCTAGCGCTCACCGCCTCGCGACGATAAAAAGTTTTGAAAAAGCTACCATACCGACCGGTCGGTATGGTACGTTATTGGAACGCCGATGAGGCACCCGAAAACCATGAAAAGCTTTGCTGCCACCGTTACCCTCGCCATCGCGCTTGCTCTCGCCACAACGGGGTGTGGCGGAAAGAAGGGAGGCGACATCTCCGGGATCGATCCGAAGGTTCGTTTCGTCAACGCCTTCCCCGACGCGTCCAGCATCAAAGCCGCCGTGGGCGGCTCCGTCATTAGCGATGCCATCGCCTACGGAACCGTGTCGGACTACCGAAGCCTCAACAACGACACCACAACCCTGACCGCCGGCGTCTCGGGCTACGACGACCTCGCCATTTCCAGTTCGAGAGTCATCGCCAACAACCACCGCTACACCGGAATCGGTTTTGGCCCGGACGGCAGCCGGAAAATCGTCTGCTTGGACAACGACCGGTCCGACGCCTCCGACAACAGAGTTAGCCTCCGGTTATTCGACGCGCTGAGCACACCAAGTTCGGTCGACGTCTACTTCACCCGGGCGACCGACGGCGACACCCTCCCCAGCACCCCCTCGATCGCGGGCGTTACCCGAGGAACCGCGTCGGGCTTCTTCGGTCTCGACATCGGTTCCGGCAACCCCGTCAACGTTCGAATCCGCGTCTACGCCGCCGGAAATCGCACAAGCCCCTTAGAAGACCGAACCCTTAGCCTTGACACTCGCTTCCGCGGAACCGTGATCGCCATGGATTCCGGCGCGGACAACCTGCCCCTGGTTCTTCGAGACAACACCTGAGTCAGCCCGCCCCCCCCCCAACGACCTGCCTCCAAAAGAAAAATGAAACACCCCCTCAACTTCATCGCGATGCTAGCCCTCGGCCTGCTCTCAGCCTCGGTTCAGGCCCAAGCACCGACCCAGTCCACCCCGCAAGACGTCCCGCCGGAGGCGCCGCAAATGCCAAAGAAGCCCTACGTCCCGATCTACGGCACCAACGTGGGCTACGAC
>FTBF01000218.1_pt1 | contig 22088 bp, 24 predicted proteins | sample 1639301 | NCBI WGS metagenome assembly FTBF01 (sample SAMEA3914864, study PRJEB12502) | metagenome | biome: forest; material: soil | place: USA | collected 2012-03-12 | depth 0.3 m
CCTGATGAGGATCGACCTCGATCGTGGCTCCCGACTCCGCTTGGACGGTCAGCCGAACATCGGCTTTCCGGAAAGCGGCCGACTCCCGAGCGGCAAGTTCTCCCAGCAGGGCCGGAAGGTCGGTGCGCCGCGGACGGACGTCGATCGGGCGCGATAGATCCAAGAAGCCTTCGAGTAGCAGTTCGAGTCGGTCGGATTCTTCGATCACCGTAGCCAGGTACTCCGGCGCTTCGGTGGCAAATTGGGCCGCCGCACGGATCACCGCGAGGGGGTTGCGAATTTCGTGGGCCAAGACAGCGGTCATGCGGCCGATCTCCGCAAGGTGACGACCCTGCGCTTCTTTTCGGGCCAGGGTGGCCGCCGCGACCGTCCGAATGGCCAGGCCCACCGCCATCGCGAAATGACTCGCCATGCGTCGAGCCTGCTCGAGCTCGTTCGGGCCGTAAGGCTCCTCTCCCGCCCGTCGCGCTAAGTTAATCACGCCCACTGCCTCGCCGTCGGGCAGGATAAGAGGGAGCACCATCGCCGAAGCGACGTCCGAGCGTCGGCTCACCTGCGAATCGCGCAGCTTGGGGTGGTCCGCGGGATCGCCAACCAGGAGCGGCTCGCGGGCGTCAATCGCGGCCTGAGCCACGCCGGCCCGCAGGGTCGTCCCAACGGGTAGCGGGACCCCGCCGTACTGGGCGGCGAGCACAAACTCGTTAGGGCCTTCCGCGAGAAAGGCGGAGGCCGAATCCGCCTGGAACCAGCGCGCGCCCCGGCACAACGCCTCCCTCAGAAAGGGGCGAAGATCCTCACCTACCGGCGCGATCGCCGGATCGAATAGTTCCCAAGCGCGGACGTCCACAGGGGAAATATCGGCGGCGTGTCACCAGTTCCTACCCGGAATTACTGCGGGCTTCGAGATGGGCGGCAAGTTCGTCCTTACCCACGTTCGGAATGAGACGCCACCGCTCGACGTGATCCACTGCCTCGCCAGGCGCAAGCCGTTGAACCGGCCCCAGCGTCTCCAGCTCCATAAACCGCCCCTTCACAAAAATCTCGGTGTTGACCCCGTAATCGGGATAAACCGCCCCTTCGAGATACGGATAGTGCTTCATGAAGAGCGTATCGTCTCGCTGGTAACCCGCCCACTCCCGCTTGTTGGCGATGCCGATCTTCTGGGGCTCATCGGATCCCGGATCGGTGGAGACCCGGATAGTACGCGCTTCCAGCTTAAACCGAGGATCGGACAAATCGGTAAACGGCCAAAGCACGAGCGGCTGCGTCGGCAGAAGGCACTCGCCGTGCGACCGATAGGGTTCCAAGGGCACCACGCAGGTCCCGCCATCGACGATCGTCAACGCCCAGGGCGCCAGCTCGACCGTTGTGGAGTTTCGGTTCACGATGCGGTGTTTCACTTCCACATCGCTCCCAATCGGAAGAAGACCAATCGCCATCGACTTCTCCAGCCCCGCCGCATCCGGCAACGCCGTAACCTTGGCGTTAAGTGTCCCAGCCTCTTCGACTTCGACGGGCCGGTCGTCGGGAGCGTAGCTCCGCGGACTCGACTCCGGCGCCACCCAAAGCCGGTGGCCGCCCACAGCGCGCCATTTGCCCATGCTTGTGTCCGCCTCAACGTCCGGGAAGAAACCAAACGTGTTGGGGCCGCCGACAAATCCGTAGTGAAGGATTCGGGGGCCGAACGAGGAGGCGACGATTACCTCAATATCGCCGTTCGTCAAACGGACGCAGTCCGGGAATCCGAGATAGTCGACGCGCTGCATGCGAGGACCTTACCTTAGGCCCACCAGAGAGTAGCGCTCGAGCTGCCACCACAGAGTGAAGGCTCCATCAACGCCCCTCCGCGCCAGGAAGAACGTCAAAGGAGCCGTCGCCGTTATCCTGAGGCTACTTGGGTGGCTTGTACCCTAACGACATTCCGGGCGGAAGCTTTGCCGGGTCGGCCGGCTTCGGGGCCTCTTTTGGAGCCTCGCTACAGCCAGCCATTACCGCGAAGCAAAGGGCAACGATGATCAGGCGCATTAGTTTTGCCCGTCCCATTGGTACACCGAGTCGTCCGTAATCTGGTTCTGGAAGACGGAACCTTTCCCCGTATAGTTCGTCCCCACCGCCATCGCGCCGGCTGACTTCTTGGCAGCATGTCCGTCACCGTAGGTGATTAACATCTTCCCGGAACCTCTCTGACTCACTAGTCCCGTCACGTATCCATCCGCAACGTCCTGCTTGATCGGCTTGAATCCGGGAGTAGCGAAGAAGCTATCCGGTCCCCAGCAGTCGTTCGGCACAAGCGACAGGAACGAGCCGGGGTCGCACACGGGCGGGAAGACGACTTGGATCATGAAAGGCGACTTGTCGCCATTGTAAAGCGACCAGAAGCCGGGCACGAGAATTTCGCTGGCTCCAGTTCTCGCGGCGAACAACACCGTTTCGGCAGGGCGAGGGATCGCCGTGACGGAGCGCGGCTCTGGATTGTGCGGCGCCGAAATCGGCTGTGGCGTCCAGGCACGTACGTTGTAACCGTACTGTGTGTCGAACAGCTGGCTCCACGGAGAGGGCCAAGCCGGTGCGCCAGGGAATCCGGGGAACGCCAACAAAGAAGGCCCCTGCGGATCGGCAAGGATGCCTAAGCTCTTCATATACGGTTGGAGCAAAACGCTCCAGGGCGCGTAGTCCCCATCCGGATTTCCGGGATAAACGTCATATCCCGTGCCCGAGCCCCAGGTGCACGGGAGCATGGCGGTGTCGTCGAAGTCGCCGATATAGATGTGCGAGGACAGGGCGATCTGCTTGATGTTACTGAGGCTGGCTGTCTGCTTTGCCGCTTGTTTGGCTTGGGCGAATACGGGGAATAAGATCGCGGCCAGAATGGCGATGATTGCGATCACGACCAGAAGCTCGATAAGCGTGAACGCTTGAGCCACGGACGCACGGGAGCGAGAGAATAGATGCATTGGTTTTGAAGCCGGACGGGTTGTATAGGCTCTCTGCCTAACAAGCTCGCCCTGCCCGTGCATTTAACTTCAGCCTCTTCGCGCGTCCAAGGGGCGACGATTCCAAATCCTGGAAAAGTACTACGGAAGCTCCGATTCGTAGTACTTATCACACTAAAATTATGGGAGTGAGCATCAATCGCTCTGATCCGGCCGTGTTCGGCCGGAACGCCCGCGCCTTCCGCACGCTTCGCGGATGGAGCGTTCGTGACTTTGCGCACCGAGCGGGGCTGTCCACGAAGACGATCGTCAAGATCGAGGGTGGGCACCCCTGCACCGTTAAGACCGAACGGAAAATCGCCGACGGGCTCAACGTCTTCATCGGGCGTCTCTGGGATCCAGATCTACTGCTTCAAGCGCCTCAACGGGTCATTCGTACCGATGCCGGTCGATGGTTCTTTGCCAGTGCGGATGACGCCGCGGCCCACCATGCCCGCGCTACCCGCGCACTGACCGACGACGAACATGAGAGAATGCGGGGAGATCCTCCGGAGATCCAGGAGGCCGGAGAACGGCACCGGTTGGGCAAAGCCGGGCTCTCCCGCGCGTTTGTAAAGACATGCGGGGGCGGAATCTCTTCGGGGTTCTTTCAGTTCAACGAAGTCGAGCTGTTCGGTCTCGATGAGACCCCGGCCGATGGCTCCAATTACCCGTACATGGTGATCTGCCGTACGGGTGGACTGCGGGTGGAAATCCGGGGTGAAGCATACGAACTAAGCGAGGGTGAGTCGATCGTTTTCGACGGCAATGACCCCTACCGGATCGAGCCCCTCGCGAACGATGATTCGATCTGCCCACCCGCCACCCTCTACTTCTTATGCCTGCGCCTGCTACGCGTCTAAATTAAGCGCCGGGCAGCCTCACTTTGACCTTCTTTGAATTCGGACCGGTGACCTTGTAATTCGTCACTTTGCCGTTCTTCCACTCCACTTCGACCGTCAAGTTGCCCCGCGCTTTCAATCCTTTGATCGATCCCGAAGCCCATGCCTTCGGCAGGGCGGGGAGAAGACGGATCTCGCCGTTTTGGCTTTGTACGAGCATTTCGGCGATGGCGGCGGTCCCGCCGAAGTTTCCATCGATTTGGAAAGGCGGACAGGCGTCCATGAGGTTAGGATAAGTGCCGCCGCCTCCGTCGTACCGGATCGCCGTTTCGGTGACGGGGCGGAAAAGCGTCTTCAGCAGCTTCCACGCGTGGTCGCCGTCCTGGAGACGGGCCTGGAAACAGGCCTTCCAAGCCAACGACCAGCCGACGCCATCGTCGCCCCGCCCCTCAAGGGTGATCCGCGCCGCCTTCGCGAGTTCGGGTGTCTTGTCCGGCGAGATCTGGCTCGCGGGGTACAGCGCATACAGGTGCGAAGTGTGACGATGGTGTGGCTCGGGCTCGTCGTAGTCGGCCAGCCACTCCATGAGTTGGCCTCGTTTCCCGACTTGAAAAGGGGCAAGGCGGGACCGGACGGCCTCCAGTTTCGCTCGAAACCCGGCGTCTGTTCCGAGGATCTTCGATGCCTCAATCACGTTCGTGAAAAGCTCTCGAACGACGACGGTGTCCATCGTAGGCCCCATACAGACCGCGAGTCGCTTGCCGCTCTTCGGATCGAAGTAGGTGTTTTCCGGCGAGTTCGAAGGGGCCGTCACCAGCCACTTATGCGTGGGCTCTTCAACGAGCATGTCGAGGAAGAACTCCGCAGCTCCCTTTATGGTCGGATATGCGGAGCGCAGATATCCCTTATCGCGCGTAAACGCGTAATGGTCCCATAAATGCTCGCAGAGCCAAGCGCCACAGGTGGTGGCTGACCCCCAACTCGCTCCCTCGCCGGGCGATGTGAACCCCCAGGGGTTGCTGATCGTGTGCGCGACCCAGCCATGGGCGCCGTAATAGGCCTTAGCCGTCTTCTCGCCGTTCGGCACCAGCCCTTCCGTGTGTCGGATGAGCGGACCGGTGCAATCGGACAGATTGGTCGTCTCCGCCGGCCAGTAGTTCATTTGGAGGTTCACGTTGAGGTGAAAGTCGCTGTTCCACGGCGTGTTCACCTCCTCCGCCCAAATCCCCTGGAGATTCGTAGGCAAAGGGCTATCGGGGCGAGAGCCTCCGATCATGAGATACCGGCCAAAGTTGAAGTACAGCGCCGCCAGCGACGGGTCGTCTTCACCGTGACTGCTGGCGGCAAGACGCTCGGCAGTCGGTTTGTGAGCACTGGGCCCCTCCGGTAGTTTGATCGCGACGCGCCGGAAAAAGCGCCGATGGTCCAGAACGTGTTTCCGTTCCAACGCCGCGTATCCCTGCTTTGACGCCGCATCGACGCGCTTCCGCACTCCATCGGAGAACGCGGCGTCGAACATGCTCGTACCGGCCGAGAAGATCAGGGTCGCTTCGTCGGCTCCCTTGATGTGGATGCCATGGCCGTCGGTATGCAAGCTTCCGCCCTTCGTGATCGCCCGAAGCCGGCCCGCGAACCGGATGCCCTTGAGCGCGGGGTTGCCGCTGTCCAGAGTTCCGTTCATCACATAGTCCCCGCCTTCGGCGCGGGAGACGGCTCGCTCCGGGCGGGTGAGCCGCGCGTCGAAGGTGATGCCGCCGGGACGGTCTGTGCGATAGCGGTAGACGAAAACGTTGGCCGGCGCCGACGCGAAAGCTTCTCGAACGTAACCAACGCCGCCCGAACGGTAGGAGACCGTTGTCACAGCACGGTCCAAGTTCAAGACACGCTTATAGCCGGTTGCGTTCTTCTCTCGGGAGTCGATGACGAGATCGCCGAACGTTTGATATTTGCCGTAAGCCGCTCCCCCGCTCCCCGGCCCTTTGCAGACAAAATTTTCTTGGGTCAGCCGGTTCGCCTCTTCGTTGTCGCCCTTCAACAAGAGTTCCCTGATCTTCGGGAGGATCTTATAGGCATCGTCCCGGTCGGCGTCCTGGGGCGAACCTGACCACATGGTCGACTCGTTCAAAACCACCCGTTCATGTCCGACGCCTCCAAAAACCATCGCGCCGAGCCTCCCGTTGCCTAAGACCGAGGACTCGATAAACTTCTCCGCCGGGGCGGTCGTCCAGACGGTCGTAGCGGGGTCAGGAAGGTTTGCGGCCGGCACACCGGCAGCCAGTATTGTCGTAAGAAGAATCATCTAAAGGTTGGGCCCGCCTGTGCTCATCTTTACGTGCAGTTTTGTTCTGGAGGACATGCTCCGCGCACGTGGTGCCACCACGTCGGCGTTCTCAAATGCCGCCGGCTTCGAAGTTTTGATCACCACCCCAAAGGGTGGTCAAGCCCGACCGACGAACGAAATGTGCCATCCGGAAATCCTTTGTGGTGAGCGGACAATATCGCCGGGCATTTGGTCCCCGGATTGAGAAAATCCCGGCGGAGGACAGATGAGAGATCCGACCACGTGGTACGTTGAGGGCGATGGCGCCTACGTCATCGTGAACAATAGTGCGGGAGGCGTAGTTCAGATTTCGAACAAAAACGACACAACCTGGATAAGACCCTTCTAGCCAATGACCGATGTCGAGATCTTTGAGCGCTTTTCTCAAGAGGCGGCGCGGCCTGGCAAAGAACCCTTATTCGGATACGCCACTGCATCAAAGGTCATCGAAACCGCGGCAAGTCACGGATTTGCGGCGGTCGGTTTCGATGGTTTTATGCTGGAAGGAGAGTGCATTCGTCCTGATATGGCGGCTATCGCGGACTTCAGTGGAATCCAGGCGAGTTCTTGGGCGAGAAGGTGTCAACTTTGCTTAGCGGAAGCAGAACTCTTTCTCGGCGGATTGCAACCTTCGAAACCTGAATTGGTGTTCTCGATCACCCTTCTCGACGTTCATGAATGGCGATAATTTTCGACGTAGTCGAATAGCTTAGCGGCCCAACCGGCTTGAGACGACGCCCTACGTACCCAGTTGAATTCATCACCTCAACCATGACGGACGAATACCTGGTCAAGCTCATCCAACGGTCGTTGCGGACCAATACTCCAGACAGCCTCCTCGAAGTGCGCTTCAAGAACGGAACCCACCTGAGGTTCGAATTTGTCTTCGAGGGTCCAACCAGCGCCGATGACATGGAGACCGCATCCTGCGCCGAGACCGAAATCCTCGCCGGTCTCTATCCCGAATTCACCAGCGAGAGTCGGTTCATCGAAACATCCGATGCCTCCGCCGACTACCAACTTGCCTTCCAGAGGTCGTGAACGAATCTCGATCTGAGACTTGGGATGCGGTCACAAATAAAGGCGCCGTTTTGGTTTATGGCTATCGTCCGGGCTGTCGTCAAGACTCCGAAACAAGAGGACGATCAAAAGCGGATCGCCTTTTCTGGTCTAAGATCTGGAGCCGGCAACAGGACTCGAACCCGCGACCCGCTGTTTACAAAACAGCCGCTCTACCACTGAGCTATGCCGGCTTACGGCATAGATTATGACCTAGAGGAGGGGTGTGCGGCAGAGGACCGCACACCTGGCCAACTACCGCTTCGAGCGCCGTCGCAGAAGTGCCGCCGCGCCAAGACCCAGAGCCGCCATCGAAGCCGGCTCAGGAACCGGCTGGGCGTAAGGATTTACCGCGAGGCCGCCGATCTCACTGGCCGAAAGGACCCGGTCATTTAACCGAAGTAGGCCAACCGTAACGTTCGAATATTCGTTGCTCCCGGTCCCGGCTTCGTCCTGGAAGAACGAGAACATATTGCCGGTGGCGTTCGCGGAGTTGCCTGTGAACTCAAGGTTGCCGTTCAGATAACCCTTCGCCTCTCCGTTTGAATTGACGGTCAGCGCGATGTAGTAGGTCTCGCCCGCGTTCATCGTCGTAGTGCCCGTGCCCGAGGGATAGAGCTGCAGGAACGATTGGTTGCTCGCGTACAAACCGGCGTCGGAGCTGAGCCCGCTCATGTCGGCAAGCTTGCGCCAGCCACCCGCCACCGTATCGATAGAGACGACCATCTCCAGCGTGTAGTCCAGACCCGTAGGCAGGAACGTCGAAGCATCGAGATCTACGCCCGCGTTGTTGCCGATACCGGCCGCTCCGGCAGTGTGGTAGGTAGTGCGATTTCCCCCATAGAGAAAGGCCGTCCCGTACGAGTTGGCGGCGCTCGGATCGACCGCCGTCAGACTCGGCATGCCAAGTTCTTCGGCGTTGAGATTGCCATTAAAAAGATAGCTGGTGGTTCCGGCCTGAGCCTGAAAGGCCACGGCGAGGACAGAAAGAGAAAGTACGGATCGAACAAAGCGGGATTTAATCATCGGTGATTGCCCCAACCCGACAAGAAAGCCGGGTCACGTAGACATAGTAACTCAAGTACCAAGGACATTGGTATCAAAACTTGGCGGGAATTCTTAAGGTTTGGGATACCACCAGAGGCTATTGTCCGTGGGGTTCACAAACAGGATGCCGTCCATGAGAAGATTTGCCGAAGCGGCGGCCGCGGCGGCAACGGCGGCACCTTGCTGACCCATCGTGAGGAAGATCGAAGACATCTCCGGCGAGACGATCGGGCGTCCTTCCATCATCGCCTTAATCGCCCAAGGGTCGGCATGGCGCACCGGAATCCGGATCGGGCGCGGACCGGAAGCTAGGGCGGAGGCGGACAGGACGGCCAAGGCGGCGGCGAGGAGCGATCGCATACGTACTAGACGCTCTCCCTGCCCCTTCGCTTCGTTAATCTTAGTTGCGGAACACTTCGCGCGACTTGAGGACCGACCCTTTCTTATCCACGAGAACGACAACCGCCTCCGCCATTGCATCGCCGTCGTCTTCGAAGCTGGCAACATCGTAGACCCACGCAACGCCTCCGTCGGGGCTCCTTTCGAACCCTTCGAGCGTAACCGGGTCGGTCTTAAAAGTTGGATCGCCCAAGAGATCCCTAACTTGCCGCCCACTTCGGACGGTGGGGAGTTTATGCGCTAATAGGTCCCTTGCCATTCGGCTCCGGACCGTCTGCTCGCTCGCATTGTCCGGGTTCTTTAGCCATCCTGTCCGGTTGAACCTAAGATCCGGCAGGACCGGGTGCGTGGGTGTGACCCCGGTTTTGCATCCCGTAAACAGCATGAAGACGACGGCACTGGCGCAGGAGACTTTCCTCATTCAGATTCGCCGAAGCGAAACTTGATTACGTGGTGGAACGCTTCCGAGGTTTCACCTCCGCCTGATTACGTCACACTCTAAGGGTGCTTTCGATCGGACGTCGCCAAACCCTAATCGTCGCCCGAGCCACGCCGGTTGGGTTGTTTCTTACCGACGGAAAAGACGACGTCCTGCTTCCTAAGAAGTACGTCACCGGCAACACCCCGCCCGGGTCGGAGGTCGAGGTGTTTCTCTATCTCGACGGGGAAGAACGCCCGGTGGCAACGACCGAGTACCCGGCTGCCGAAGTTGGCGAAGTAGCGACGATGCGTTGCGTCGCCAGCGGCCCCGGAGGTGCCTTCATGGACTGGGGGCTCGAGAAGGACCTCCTGGTTCCGATGGCCGAACAGCGGGGTCCGATCCGCGTCGACGATCAAAGAGTCGTTTGGGTTGGTCTGGACGAAGTTAGCGGACGTCTCTATGGATCAACCCGCCTGGAGCGGCACCTTGCCCCCGCGCCTCGAGACCTAAAGGGCAAGGTCCACGCCCTTCCCTTTAGCCGCCATCCCCACGGAGTGATGTGCGTGGTCGACGACAAGTATCTGGGAATGCTCTTCGACACCGAGGCCCCGGGACCGATGCCGCTTGGCCGATATTTCGAGGCCTATCCGCGGAAGGTGCGCGAGGATGGGCGAATTGCTCTTGCCATGACCCCCGTAGGCTACGAGACGACCCTTGAGGAGGGGCCGGCGCTGCTCGCCAAACTCACGAAGGCAGGGGGCTTCCTTCCCTTCAACGACAAGACGCCGCCCGACGAAATTCGGAAGGCCTTCGGCCTCAGCAAGGCCTCGTTCAAACGGCTGATTGGCACCCTCCAACGTGAAGGAAAACTCACGATCGAGTCCCATGGCATCCGGGCCGTTTCCAACGGCCCGGCGTAGAAACGGAGGATGGGTGGAAATCGGTGGTTCATTCTGGTCGGCGCTCTCCTAGCAGGATGCGCGTCTCAAAAGCCTACGGTGGCCCCGCCCGAGCCCGTTGCCGTGCCAAAAGCTCCTTTGGTGGAGGCCAAGAAACCTTCGGTCACTCTCGCCCTACTAGAGCCCTGTCTGGAACCGGCAATGCCCGCCCAAATGGTGCTTCCCCCGCCTAGCCTTGGTGGCCGGATCCAGATTAGCCCGTCTCCGTCCCTCCCGCTGGTCCCGTCCGCTCCTCCCACCACGCAGACAAGGCCAATCCCGGCGCCAACCCCCGTCGCCCCGCCACCGGATAAGCGGTTACCCAGGGGGCCTTCCGCGAGCACCGTCAATGCGATGGTCCAACTCCTTGAGGATGAGCGATCGCGGAGCGTCGAACAGGCGCGCCGTCAACTCAGCCTCGCCACCGCCCGAGTCACCCAGACGGCCGCAGAAGCAAAGAAGACGAGCGAACTCGTTCGGGCCGGAGCTCTTGCCCAATTCAAAGCGACCCAAGCGGACGCAGCCTCCCGAGATGCGGTCGCTGAGCAGGCCGACGCGCAGAAGACGTTCGACGATGCGCAGCGGCGGGTCGGTGAAGCGAGACGGGACGTTGAATCGACCCTTAGTGCGGTGAGCCAGCTACCGTTCTCACTCGCCCAATTTGCTGCCCCAACGGTCGCCTTCCGTCCGGTTCCCTTCACGTACCGGCTCTCCGTGCTGGGGACCGTTCCGCTGACCACAATCCGTGTCGAAGGCGGCACGCTGGGCCGGGTTTTGGAACGCGGTAAGGACGAAGCGGGGGCTTGGATCGTTCGTTGCCCGGACCCTTCGAAGCTCCGAGTCATCGTTGGAGAATCGGAAACGCAAACGATCGTTCGTTCTCTTCCGCGAACCGAACCGGCCCCTCCAAGAGCCTAGTAGACTCCACCAAGTGAGCCATCCGCTCTTCCTTGTCGATGCCTTTGCCGATGGTCCGTTTACCGGCAACCCCGCGGGCGTGGTGCCCCTGGAGTCTCCTTTGGAGGAAGCGCTTATGCAGAAGATCGCGCTGGAGATGAATCAGGCGGAGACCGCCTTCGTCGTGTCCCAAGAGGACGGCTACGCGTTGCGCTGGTTCACGCCTACGGTGGAAGTCGACCTATGCGGCCATGCGACCCTTGCGACGGCCCATGTCCTGTTCAGTCAAGGGGCAACGGGCACACTGAGGTTCAGCACCCGGAGCGGCATCCTGACGGCCGAACAGACGCGCGACGGCATTGCCCTCAACTTCCCCTCGGAAGCCCCTTCGGCCGCCGACCTGCCTCATGCGCTTCCCTTCCTCGGTAAGCCACTGTGGACCGGTCGAAACCGGATGGACTGGTTCGTGCAGATCCCGGACGAAGATCTCGTTCGATCGCTTGTTCCGGACTACTCGCTGATCGAAGCCCTTGGAATGCGAGGGCTGATCGTGACGGCGGCGGGGAGGGACGTAGACTTCGTCTCTCGCTTCTTTGCTCCCCAGTCGGGGGTCTACGAAGACCCGGTCACCGGCTCGGCCCATTGCGCCCTCGCGCCGTTCTGGACCGACCGGCTGGCTAAGGGCGAACTCACGGGGTACCAGGCCTCTCCGCGGGGCGGAACGGTTCGGACGACCGTCCTGGGAAACCGGGTGCGGTTGGAGGGCAAGGCAGTGACGACGGTTCGCGGGGAGTTGCTAGTCTAAAGTGGCGATGGTCTCCTGACCATCGAACCTCCCGGCTGGTACAAAAGGTTCGATGGTCAGGAGACCATCGCTACGGAATTTCTTTACTTGAAGAAGTCGAAGCCCTGCAGACGATCCCGGACGGCGGCGAGGAACTTGCCCGCGAGCATGCCGTCGATGAGGCGGTGGTCGTAGGTGAGGACCAGATTCATGATTGAGCGGATGGCGATACCATCATCGATCACGACCGGCTTCTTCGTGATGGCGTAAACGCCGAGGATGCCTGCCTGGGGGGCGTTAATCATCGGGGTGCCGAAGGAGGCGCCGTAGGTGCCGGGGTTGGTCAGGGTGAATGTCCCGCCCTTCACATCCTCCACGCCAAGCTTGTTGGAACGGGCCTTGAGGGCGATCGCTTCGAGGTCCTTAGCAATCTCGATGAGCGTCTTGGTGGCGCAGTCCCGAATGACGGGAACGATAAGTCCCTCGTCGCCTTTCTTGCCGAGGGCAACCGCGATGCCGACGTGGATACCCTTCGTCTTAAGGATCTGATTGTCCGGCGTGAGTTGGGCGTTCATCAGCGGATACTCGGCCAGCGATTCGGCCAGGGCCTTGATGAAGAACGGGGTGTAGGTGAGTTTGACGCCGTAGGTCGCGAGGAACGACTCTTTGTTCAGCTCGCGGAACTTGACCATGTTCGTCACGTCGCACTCGGTGATGGTCGTGACGACCGGGACCTGCGACGATTTGACCATGTGTTCGGCGATCATCTTGCGCATGCCGGCGAGTGGCGTGAGCTCCTGATCGGGGCCAGCGACCGTCGGGGCGGCCGGTTTCGGCTCCGGCAATCTGGCCGCAGGGACCGGCTTCGCGGCGGGTTTACCGCCACCAGCAAGATAGGTCTCGACGTCCTTCTTGGTAACGCGCCCACCCTCGCCCGTACCGGAGATGCCCGCCAGATCGGACTCGGAGAGACCGCTCTCCTTCGCCATCGCCTTCACGACGGGTGTGAACCACTTCTTCTCATCGGACGACGCCGCCACCGTTGCCGACGGAGCGGCGGCAACGGGGGCCGGAGCCTCAACCTTGGCGGCTTCGGGGGCAGGAGCAGCGGGCTTCGGCGCGGCGGCCACGCCGCCCTCATCGATGATGCCCATTGCGGCGAAGACCTGGACGAGATCGCCTTCTTGGATCAGAATCTTGGAGAGAACGCCCGTCGCCGGGGACGGAAGTTCGGTGTTGACCTTGTCGGTCATGATCTCGACGATCGGTTCATCTTCCTTTACGGAATCGCCCTCTTTCTTCAGCCAACGGCTGACGGTTCCTTCGTGGACGGACTCCCCGAGTTCGGGCATCAAGATCTCGACGGGCATAGTGTCTCTAAGTTAACCCGAGAAGCCGACTTTCGAGCCTAGCGCGAACGTCGGGCCACTCCTTGTCGAGCACGCTGTACATCAATGTATCGCGCACATAGCCGTCGGGAAGGATTCCGTAGTTGCGCAGACGGCCTTCGAACTGGGCACCGAGCTTGGCGATGGCGTTGGCGCTCCGTTCATTTCGGCCATCGCACTTGAGCTGGACCCGCACGCAATCGAGCCCTTCGAACCCGTGTTGAAGCATGAGAAGCTTCGCTTCCGGGTTCACATAGGTTCCCCGCCACTTGGCGGCGATCCAGGTGCAGCCGATCTCGACGGCACGGTGGGATTCCCGCTGGTCCATGAAGGAGGAGCAGCCGGCGATCTCGCCGGTCTCTCGGAGCCGCATGGTGTAAGCGGTCGATGTATCGTTTTTCAGGAAGGGAGCGAACGACTCGACGCTGGAGAAGTTTGGGCCGCCAAGGAAGTGTTGGAAGGTCTTGTCGTCAACCGTCGCCGCGAGGCCTTCATAATCGGCCAACACCGTCGGCTTCAGGGATAGCCGCTTTCCTTCGAGATCGAACCACCGTTCACTCCAATTCACGCTTACAGGCTACCTTTGCGCAGAATAGAGGCATGAAAGAGACCGAGCAGCTGATCCGCGAGTATTTCGACGCCTTCAATCGCCACGACGCCGAGGGGCTCCTCGCGACGCTGTCGGACGACGTTGTTCACGACATCAACGAGGGACCAACGGAGGTTGGGATCGAGGCGTTTAGGCGGTTTAAGGCGCATATGGACGAGACTTACCGGGAGCAGATTACGGACCTGGCGGTCATGGTTTCGGGCGAGCGCGGGGCGGCGGAGTTCACGTGTTCGGGCGAGTATCTGAAGACGGATGGGCCGCTTCCCGAGGCAAAGGGGCAGCGGTATTCGATTCTGGCGGCGGCGTTCTTCACGGTTCGGGGCGGGAAGATCGTTCGGGTGACGAGTTACTACAACTTGGCGGCTTGGACGACGGCGATTTCGTAGGGTTCACGGAGCGAGACGCGCCACGCTCCAACCGTCCGCTCCGCGGGAGTATTGGAAACGGTCGTGTAGGCGGGCGCGGCGGCCTTGCCAGAACTCGATTCGATCCGGGACGATGCGGAAGCCACCCCAGCCTTCGGGTCTTGGGGGCCCGTCGGGGTACTGGTCTATGAGTTTTTCAACCATTTGCTCAAGCTGTTCCCGGCTCTCGATTTCCTGGCTCTGCGGGCTAGCGGCGGCAGCGAAGCGGCTTTTGATGGGGCGCTTGGCGAAGTAGTCGTTGGACTCCGCTGCGGGGAGCCGCTCGACGTAGCCTTCGACCCGGATCTGGCGCTCCAGGAGGGGCCACCAGAAGACGGCGGCAACGCGGGGGTTGTCGTCTAGCTCTTCCCCTTTGCGGCTCGCGTAGTTGGTAAAGAAACGTAGACCACGCTCGTCGACGCCGCGCATGAGAACGTAGCGGGCGCTTGGCTGGGCATCGGTGCTTGAGGTGGCGAGACACATCGCGGTGGGCTCGGGGGCGCCGGCCTCGGCGGCCTCTTGGACCCAGACCGTAATGCCCGCAATCGGGTCGGACGGACGGGTCTCCTCCGTTAACTCTCCCCAGGCGTAGTCGCTACGATTCACAAGACAGTGTGGCTTTTTCAAAGAAGCATGTGTATTTGCTCGAGCGGCATTGCATCTTGACAAGATGCAACCTATAATGATGCTATGGCGTTTCGAACGGATACGAAGGCGTTGGTTATGGCGGCGTTGGCTGATGGGCCAAAGCATGGGTATGCGGTGGCGAAGGCGGTGCGGGAATCCTCCGGGGGACTTCTAAAGCTCGGCGAAGGGCAGTTGTATCCGGCGCTTTATGCGCTGGAGGCGGAGGGCTGGGTGATCGGGGAGTGGGACGAGGAGGAGACGAACCGTCGGATCTATCGACTGACCGATGAGGGACGAGGCGAGTTGGCGGGGAGGATATCCAAGTGGCACGAGTTTGCCGAGGCCGTGGCGCGGGTGCTTCCGCAGCCGGAGAGCGCATGATCGAAGCCTACGTTCGGTCGTTGGACGCGGCGATCGGCGATCGGCTGCCTGCCGACGTTAAGGCGCAGCGGTTGCGAGAGGCCGAAGGACACCTTCGGACGTCGGCGGCGGAGCTGAACCAGTCTGAGGCAGTTCGGCGCTACGGTCCGGCGCGAGGGGTTGCGAACGCGATGGTTCGGGTTCATCGGGGGTATGCGACGGCTTCGACTTGGCGTCTGTCACTTCCACTCGTCGTTGGCGCAATTTTGTGCTATTTAATCCAATTCCCACTCATTTCACTTTGGATCCACATCGGTGAGACGGAGCGGGCATTTGTTTATCAGGCTTGGCTGTTTGCGGCCCTTTACTGGTTGCAATTCATTGCGCGGGTTGCTCAAACTCGTCGCTGGCTCGTCTCGTCTATTTTGGTCTGGCATTTTGGGCTCGCAATTCTCGCCACTTGCTTGTTTCATCCCTCCGGTGTTCGCTATTTGCTCGGGTCCGGGTTTCTGTTATCTATGGTACGAGCAGGAATTTTCTACCTCGGCACTAACGCCCTAACTTTGGGTGTCACTACGCTTGCCGACCGGCGGCGGGTGCGCCCTGCATAGCGATGATCTCGTGATCGAGGAGTAACATCCGTCCGCTTTCGCGCGTGGTTGGCAACTGGTTGTCGCCAGACTCGATGGCGGACCACTGCGCCCCCACCCCGATAGGTGCCCCGTTCGCAGAACCTGCATGGACAAGGCCCTGCCGCCGCAAGCGGTAGCGGGGCCTTGTTGGGTCGTAAAGGTTAGATCGAGGTGCCGCGGCGGCCGCTGACGAGGCCTACGAGGAACAGGACGATCGTTACGGCGAGGAAGACCCAGAAGAGGATCATCGCGATACTCGTTGCGCCGGCGGCAATTCCACCGAAGCCTAGTACCGCCGCGATGATCGCGACGACGAAGAAAATCAGAGCCCATCTCAGCATTGTTGTTTCGTTTCTCCTTGTTTAGGGCACCGAAGGGTGCATTACCCCAAGGACGAGGAGGACGAAAATAATGTTTCCGGGAAGGTGGGAAGGGAATAAGGAAGAGGGAAAAGGAAAGGACCTTGAAGCCCCTTTCTCCTCGCCACGTTCTGAAACAGAAATAGGGAAGAAGAGGTTGCCCTCTTCTTCCCTATTTCCTTTTCCTTCTTCCCTAAGCTTAGGCGGCTTTCGCAGCGGCCGCGACGGCCTTGGCGATGCGGGACTTGCGGCGGGCGGCGGCGTTCTTGTGGAGAACTCCGCGCTGGGCGGCCTTGTCGAGGCTCTTGATCGCCGTCGTGAGGGCGGTCTTGGTGGCGTCGGCGTCGCCGGAGGCGAGCGCAACGCGCGTCTTCTTGACGTACGTCTTGAGCGACGTCTTAATCGCCGTGTTCACAGCACGCTTCTTCGCGCTGCGCTTCAGGTCTTTCTTGCTCGACTTAATATTGGCCATGGTGTGCTTGTGGGGAGGGAGTATACCTGGAGAGGCGTTAGGGGTTAGGCATTAGGCATAAGGATCTTCGAAAAAACCCGTAAGCGTTAGGAATCGGGCTCAAAACCTAATCCCTAACGCCTAACCCCTAATGCTTACTTCTTGATGAACTTCTTCTTCGTCTTGTCGAAGCCCTGATCGACCTTCTTCGCGTCGAAGTGCCAGACGGGGCTGCCGGAGCGTTGGTAGAAGCACTGGTAGCTGCTGAGGAGGGACGCGATGAGGCGGCGGCTGGAGCGGCGGACGACGTTCACTTCTGCGAGCAGGGTGAGGTAGTCGGCGCCCTTGGGCCAGTGCGACATGACCTGGATGAGGAGGTCGAGCGTGCTCTTCCCTTCCGATTCGAGACCGAGTTGCCGAAGCTCCTCCATCCGGGCGGACGAGATGTAGACGACGGGATCCGGCTGATCGAGCCATTCGAATTCCAGCACGTTCGGGCGGGTCGTCTTCGTGAGGGTGAAGACGGCGCCGTTCTCGACGGGCTGTTCGAACCACCAATCGAACAGGTTCGTGATGAGGCGGGACTTGGTGTTCATCCAAGCCTGCAGTTCACGGCCCTGAGGATCGATGAGCGCCAGTTCCTGAACTTCTGGCTCAGTGCTGAGCCAGCCGGTCGGGATCTGGGCGAGCGGGAACGTTCCGAGTTCGCGGTGGATCGAGCGAAGCACCAGGCGAGCCGTTTCCGGCATCGTCTTCGGCGCGGGCTGAATGTCCTCATCGAGGACATCGACCGCGAGGGGGTGCTGCAGAAGCTTACGGAGCGTCTGGCTAAGACCTTCGTCCGTCAGTTCGACGTCGATCAGCTCGCCGTCCTCGTCCTTGTTGTCCGTCTCCACGAAGTGGAACGGCTCCGGAACCTCGTCGGTCCCTTCGGGAAGCTCGGTCGACTTGCGGTAGCGGTCTCCACCGACCCACACGACGTCGCTGCTGGTCGCAAGAGCGGCCTGCAGGTTGGTCATGTCGTCCGGGAAGGTCTTGTTCGACGGGGTGATCTCGTAGAACTCTTCGAGCAGCCGCGTCGCGGTGGTCGTCGTTCCGGGCTTACTGAGGATTCGAGCGACCAGGCGGTCGATATCTTCCTTCTTGACGTCGATCGGAGCGGCGTCCTCGAGTTCGACTTCCGGCTTGAGCCGATCAGCCACGCGGGTTGCGGTGGTGACCCAGCGCTTCGCATCCTCTTCAGGATGGATACCGCCGTCGGCCGAAAAGACGTAGCCCGGCACGGAGAGCGCGCGAGCGTGGAACTGCTTCGCATCGAACATCAGCGTCTTGAGCGGATCGTCCGAGTTGAGCGAGGAGAACGCAACCGCGCCCAAGGTCTTGAGCGAAATCGGAGCGGCGATCTTAAGCGCCTTTTCGATGGAATCGGCGGCGCGCCAGTCGATGTCGCCCAGCTTAGCTTGCGCTTCAGCGAGCTCTTCGGCGGTAACGCCGTTGAGCGCCAGCACGCGGGCCAGCTTCTCGTCGAAGGCGACCAGACCCCAGGTGGCGAGGGAGACACGGCCGTCGTCCAAAAGGACGAAGTTCGCGTCGCGCTCGACAAGGCGGCGGACAGACGGTTCGACGGCGGCGGCATCGGTGTGGCGAACGCGGCCGGTCTCGGCGACCAGAAGATCGAACGAGATCGGACCACCCAGGCCGTTCAGGATGAGCGCCATGACTTCGGCGAGGGGTCGGCCCTCACCGGTCAGCCGGGCGGCGGGCACCCAGCGGCGCTCGTGGTAGGCAAATCGATCGGAGTCGCTCGCAAGGAGCGCGCGGACGGCGGCAAGGCCGAGGCCGGTATCGGAAAGGCGCTCGGCGAGCTCTCCGAGCTTAACGACCGACTCCATCTCGGTCAGCTGTTCTAAAATAAGGCGATCGGCGTAATCGACCGCAAATCGCTCTTCGGGCTTGATCGCGACAGGCTTGGCCAAGGTTTCCTCGTTGCACGCACGAAAAAGACGGACCTTTTTGTGCGAACTTTAATTATGGCATTTTCTGGGCGACGGAAGCTATGCACGTCGTACACTATGCTTATGCTCCGCCCGCGGCGCGCTTTTACTCTTATTGAACTCCTTGTTGTCATCGCGATTATCGCGATCCTCGCAGGCATCCTATTCCCCGTTTTCGCCCAAGCCAAGCGCTCGGCCAAGAAGACGGTATGCATCAGCAATCTTAAGCAGATCGGCAGTTCGATCGTCCTTTATATGGGCGATTACGACGACGTCTTCCCTTCGGCTCTCGACGCCTCGGACAAGTACAGCTCCCAGATCTGGGAATCGTTCCCCGAGTACAAGGCCCGCATCGCGCAGATGCCGATGCTGCACGAGGTTCTCCAGCCCTACCTAAAGAGTAAGGACATCTTCCACTGTCCGGCGGACTTGGGTGGCGACTACTTGGACAACCACCCTTGGGAGAAGATCTTTGCCGGGAACAGCATGTACAACAAGTACGGCAGCAGCTATTTCTTCCGGACGGAGATTGCCTTTAAGTACTTCTCCCAAACCCAGTTCAAGCTACCGAGCGACATCAATGTCTTGTTCGACGGCGCCGGGCACTGGCACGGAGACGGCCGGGCGATCGACTCTTCCGACGAAGGTGATTACTACACCACCTACCGACTGCAGCGGACGTATCGCTACAACACGCTGTTTGGCGACTTCCACGCCAAGACTTTGAACTACGACCAGCTTGAAAAGGCTTGGGCGACCAAACTGGATTAGGGACAAGTTGGCGGTGGGCAGTTCGCGGTTAGCAGCAACTTTTCTTCTGCTAACCGCGAATTGCCCACCGCCAACTTAAGTCAAGGCTTGGCTTGTTGACGACCCGCGAGAGCACCCATGGCCATGATGGCGCCGAAGGGCGACTTCTTGAGTTTTTCGGACTTGGCGTTGACCTTGGCTTGAAGGTCAGCCGGGAGGTTATTGAGGCTGACCAGCTGGCCGTCCTTGGGATTCCGGTCATCGGTGAGAGCGCTGGCCACGTAGGCACCCTGGGCCACATAGCCGCGGATGTTCCAAAGGGTGCGGCTACCGAGGCGGCCGGATTCGGGAAGTTTCATCGCGTCCTGCATCTGCGCGGCCATCGGGCCGGTGGACATCATGTGGAACATCGCCAGTTCGTCCGAACCAAGCGAGTAATAGACTTCGCCTTCCGCCGCGACCGGGCGGATGATGGTGTCCGTGGTGACGGTGGCCTGTAAATAGCCGTTGTTCGGGAGGCCGTGGGGGGCGACTTCGGTCGGCTCGTCTCGGATGTCTACCCCGCCTCCGCCCATCATCATTTTCATCGCGGTGCTAAAAATGTCGGGCTCATTGGACACGCCCGGACGGTCGACGGAGAGTTGGCCCGAAGAGCCGTACAGCATGGCTCGGAGGGCGTTCTGGCCGACGGGCGCGACGAAGCCGAAAGGCACCTGCCCGCCGGAGGCCAGAGTCTGGCGCTGAGAACTAGTGAGGGAACCGAAGAGCCGGAGAGCATCCCAAGAGACCATGCCGGCCATCGAGCCCATGGTTGCCGGGGCGAATTTCGTCAGGAACGACATGCTGACGGCGTTATCTGCGGGCGCGACAGTTTTCACGGCATAGGCCGAGAGTTCGTCGAGATTAGGTGTGTCGTGGTTGGCGACGGCGGCCAGCAAGGTGGTGAGGGCGATTCGGTCCACGCGGGTACGGCGGCTGGTCGCAGGCTCGGCGGGCTTGATGACGAGGAAACTGGCATCTGGCACCAGGCGCATCGAGCCGGTCTTAAATCCTTCCTCGACTTCCTCAACCGTCTTCGGGGCGCCGTTGGTAATGAGGCCGGGGTAGGCGGAATCGGGAATGCAGCCAACCAGCGGTTTGTTACGTGCTTTGGCGAAGGCAGCCAGACCCTCGCCTGGGACGAGGGCGAGCGGGTCGAACTTATCGGGATTGAACAGCTTTTCGTGCAGGGAGGCCGGGAACTTCAGCCCGGCCAGATTTCCGCCAGACATCGGGTTTTCAATGGTTGAGGTCGCGATCAAAGCCTTGGCATCGGCCGAGTACTCGATGGGCGTGTTTTTGGTGTTGGGGGCAACCGGCTTTTTAACGGCGAACTGCATGAGCGTCGCCATCATGTCGGAGTCCAACGAGCCGCTTTCTTCGAGCAGGAGGCTGCCGTCCGCGCCGTAAGCGCGAGCTTCGACCCGCATTCCCAGGCCCATCGCGCCAAAGATCGGATTGCCGCCCTTGGTTACGACAACGATGAGCTTGGAAGGGTTCGCGGTGACCTGCTTGGTCATCTTCTTGAAGCGATCGCCGATGGGGCCGGTCATAAACGCCTTGGCCTCTTCGGGCATCTGGTCCATGCTGCCGGCCATCGTCTTGGCCGTCTTGTTGTGGTCGGCCACCCATTGGGCGATCACGGGCATCGGGTTCCCGCGGAGGGGACGCTGGGCGCCGTTGGCGCTGGTGGCGAAGACGACTCGATCGCCCGCTTCCATCGCGGCAATCGCGGGCAGGTCTAGCATGGGGATAAAGTCGTCAATCTTCCCGGCGCCCATGAACGCTCCGGCCGCCATCGCTGCTTCATCGCCACCTTTTTTGGCGGCTTCCTGCTTCTTCTTAACTCCTTCGTTAATGGCTTGAAGGCGCAGGGCACGCTCGCGGGACGCTTCGATTCCGCGGGCGGCGTTGTCGGGAACGAGGCGGTAACCGCCTTCGATCGGCTGCCAAGTCGCGGTGGCGGCGAGGGCGATCTTTCCGAGGACTTCGATCGAGGAAGTATTATTGACGCTGACCATCAAGACCTCGGTGCCCATCACGGGGGAGACTTCGAGGTGGCGGCCGGAAAGTTTGGCCACTTCGGCGATGAGGGCAGGGGCGGTGGCTACGCGGGTAAGCGTCAACTTCGCGTCAACGTCCTGAAGGAAGGGCAAGACAACGAAAGGCATACGGCCAGTCTATCGCTTTCGCTGGGCAAGCCACCGCGAAAGACCTATAAAAGTGGCCGCACCGGCCATGTCCAAAAGCACATCCCAGGCAGAGCCAGTTCGGTTGGCGAAGGCGGCCTGCCTGAGTTCGTCGAACGAGGCCAGGGAAAGGGCAGCGAGGAGGCCAGTCCGGACGGCATCCCCTTCCCTCTCCGTAGCCCGCCATCCAACGATGGACGAGGCCAGACCGACAGAGCCATAGAAGGTGAAGTGGACGGTCTTACGAAAGATGATAGTGATCTCGTGGGCTTGGGCGTCGTTGTAGCCGTGGAGAACGAGCCAACGCTCCATGGGATCGGCCCCTCCCTTCGCACTGCTGAAATAGCCCACCATCATGGCGAAAATGGCGATGGCCACCAGGGGAGCGCCAAGCTTTCGATTTCGAGCGGCCCATTGGAAGAAGGGCACGCCGGCGATGATGGCTAGCCCAATGAGACGGTCGACATCCAGCATAGGACCGCCGCCGGACAGTCGCCAGAAACCAAGAGCGCCGGCGACGAGAAGGAGAACCCAACCCGCGATGGCCTTCTCTTCGCGCAGCCTCGGCAAAAGGAGGAACGCGCCGGGCACGCCGACGGCCAGTAC
>FTBF01000231.1_pt1 | contig 21771 bp, 18 predicted proteins | sample 1639301 | NCBI WGS metagenome assembly FTBF01 (sample SAMEA3914864, study PRJEB12502) | metagenome | biome: forest; material: soil | place: USA | collected 2012-03-12 | depth 0.3 m
AACCGGAGGGCAGCGGAATGAGCCCAGGCGCCCTTCGCCTGTTGCCACCGGTCGAAGTCCTGGTTTGTCAGGGCTGCAGCATCGCCCCAGACCCGCCAGGTTTGGATTCCGCCTCGCAGGGAACTGTTCTCTAGATCGACCGGATCGGCGCCAGCAAGCCGGAGGAAATTGGTGCGTTGCGCTTCGGTGTAACCAAGGGCGAGGTAGGCATCGGCCGGCCGGGTGTAGAGGGGGGAGCCAAGTGCCCGTTCTCGGTTCTTGGCGTATCCGGGTGGGTAAAGGTCGAGGACCATCGCCCCTGCCAGTCCCTTGGTTGAGGCGAGCCTATCGGCCCGGGTAGTTCTGGCTAAAATCGGCTCGCCAAGCATATCGATCGATTCCCGCTTGATCGGCTCGAAGGCCCCCAGCTGCTCCCAGAACCGACGGAGCAGGTTTGGATCTTTCTGAACAGGATCGCCGACGATGTTCGGGTCAGGCACTACAGACGCATCAGCGGCAGTAATTGCCCAGGGTCGTATGGCGAGGCTAACCTTCACCTGCCCATCCCCAGCTTCTACCGCGGCGAGAAGCGTCGCCGCATCAAGGGTCTCCACCCACAGATCCTTGACACCAAGTTCGGCCACTCGCGCGACCAGCTTCTTCGCCTGGGCGGGGGTATCGGCGTGGATTACAACTCCTGCGGGAGTCTTCAGTGGAAGCTTGACGAATTCTGGGGGCGGGATCGGGGCGGCTGGCTGGTCCGTAAACTCAAACATATTCCCCAACCCGTTCGGGCCCCACGCCTTCTGGCCGTTTGGCAAGACGATCTCATAGCGGATGATTGAAGCAATCCCGACCCGGTCGCGGTCGATTTCGAAACTCGCCTTGAAGTTCTTCACCGCGTTCCGAACTGCTTGACTTGCCTTGGAGATGGAGAGGTAGCGGAGAGTTGCGTCGGGGCGATCGTTGTTTTCGAGATTGGTCAATTCGTCGGGAGTCAGGTTGCCGAAGGCAGGCGAAGTCGCGTTTCGAAGCCCGCCACCCTTAGCGATTTCCCTTCGCCACCGCTCCTCTAGTTCATCGAGAATCGGCTGATTTGCATCCAGCCAGGCCGCGATTCGCGCATCGTGGGCGCCGATTCCCTCAAGGTCGCTGGTGAGGATGTAGATTCCGCCCAATCGGCGATACGTCCCCGCCACACCCAAGCTGACCGCCGCCAAAAGGTCTCGCGCGGAAGCCCGCTCGCCAACCTCGTAGATTGGCATCGAATCGTAGTGGGGATCACCGGCCAGCTTCATCCCGGTCGCGGCGGAGATTCGCCCAAAGAGCATCCGAACCGTCTCCCCAGTTTTGAGAGGCAAGGTAGCCGCTAACCGGGCGTTGGCAAGGTCGAGATCCGATTTACGCGGTTGGTTTGGCGAGGTCGTGAGAAACTTTTGTCCATACACCCCGTCGGCACCGCTCCACAACACCGGAACCTCCTGACCAATCGCGGCATCTTGAGGAACGTCGGTTACGGTCGTTCCCCCATCGTCTTTCATAACCAACTGCAGCCTTAGGTGACGCACCACCCGCAGCTTCACTTTGGAACGCTCCGAGTCGTCGACCGTCGTCGCAGGCTTTCCGGAAGAAACAACCCGATGTGGGCCGGCAACCGTCGCAGTCGAGTATCGAAGAGGATTCGGAACGATTGAGTTGAAAACGGCTATCTGCTCCCTTTTGCAATCCGCGATCGTCAAGCCATCTTCGGATGCCTTTCGCCATTGAGCGGGAGACAGGGTGCGAAACAGATATAAGGCCTTGTCCCACTCCGGCAATCCGTCGTAGAAGTTTGGCGTGGCCTTGGCTCGGGAATCGATGGTGGTCATTTCCTTCGGAACGACCGACGTCAAGCCACCAATCCTCGCCAGTTTCCGATTCAGTCCGTCGAGCGTCGTCGGCGGAACGAGCTTTGGTGGGCATACCGCGATGAGCGGTCCCTGCTTCGCCGAGTCCCAAGGCAGCTTCGAAACGGCGGCGTAGAAATCCGGCTTCCCGTCCTGGACCAACGGCGGGGCGGCCATGAGGACCGCCCCGAGAAGAAAGACCAACGGTTATCCTTTCCAGTCGCCGTGAACAATCTCGCCGACGAGGTCGCCGTCGCGCTCGACCGGACCGGCAAGCACCGCGTGGCGGATGGCCCCGGTGACCTTAACTTTTGCGCCGGGCAGGATGACGGAGTCTTCGATCGACGTGCATTCCACCGTCGCGCCTTCGCCAACCACCGTCTTGGGGCCAACCGTTCCTGTCACTTCCCCCGCGACGAGGGACTCGCCCTTCGTGAGGTACTCGCTCACTTCGAGATAGGAGTCGAGAGTGCCACTGTCGAACCACTCCCCCTCAAAGAAGCCCGCCAGAACGGTCTCGCCATTGTTGATGAGAGCCTGAATCGCATCGGTGATCTCGTATTCCCCGCGGGCGCTTGGCGGAAGCGACGGAAGGACGCCCCAGATCTGCGGGCCAAAGAAGTAAGTGCCGGCCATCGCCATGTCCGACTGGGGCTCCTTCGGCTTTTCGACCAGCTTCACAATTCGGTCGCCCTCCAGGTTGGCGACGCCAAATCGCGAAGGGTCCGGGACCTTTTTGACGAGGCTCAGGTTCGCGCAGCCGCCTTCTTCAAACTGCTTCTTGAACGGTACGAACGAGCCGCCGTAAATGGCATCTCCGAGGTAGAGCACGAAGTCTTCTCCAGCCACGAAATCCTTGGCGAAACCGAGGGCGTGGGCGAGACCTTTCGGCTCAGTTTGGACAACATAACTCAGCTTTACGCCAAAGCCCGAACCGTCGCCCAGCGCGGCCCGCATCTTTGGTTCGTTCTCGCCGACGACAAGGCAGATGTCGGTTACGTCCAGCGACTTGAGCTGGTCGAAGGCGTACTCCAGAGTGAGCCGGTTGGCCAGGGGGAGCAGCGGTTTTGGGATGACGTGAGTAACGGGGTAGAGCCGGCTACCTTTTCCGGCCGCGAGAATAACGCCTTTCATGACCAAGGAGTCGCGCGGCCCTCCGCGGCGACCTAGCGATTCTACTTGACCAGACCGCTTTCGCCACGGCCTCGGATCGCGCGCCGAGCGGGAACCTCGAGAACCTTAAACGAGAGGGCCGATAAACCGCCGAGAAGGACCAGATAGAAGATCTGCGATTTGACGCTTTGGGTTGGGGGCGGCCAGCCGATTCGATTAAGAATCGCGAGGGAGAGGAGTAACACCGGAGTCTGAAGGATGTAAATTCCGTAGCTCACCTCGCCGAGAAAAACGAGCGGAGGCAGCTTTAGAACCGTCAGTCGCTGGTCGTTTACCGCGACCCAGAGAATCACAACGGCGAACGGAATCGCCAGAACGTGTTGGTGAAGCACGTCGATCGAAAGGGAGCGGTAGGACAATGCGGTCAGGATCAGGACGGCGAAGCTCAACATGAAGGCCACCTGGAGCAGACGCGGCCGAATCTCGCCGCGCAGATAGATCAACCCCGTCTCGATGCCCAGCAGAAACGCGCCGAGGTGGAGCGGCGGAAGGAAGTAGGACTGTTTGAAGGGTGAATCACCAGCTTCGCTTGGGTTTGCGAGATGGACGGCGAAGGGAACCAGGATCCCCACCGCCAGGGAACCCCCCACCAAAGACCAGAGAACCCACCGCCCGGAACGCAGGAAAGGTCCCAGGATGAAGGGAAAGAGAACATAGAAGAACGCTTCGACCGAAAGGGTCCACGATGGAGGATTCAGGGGAAGGGCAAAGCCGGGCACCCAGGCTGAAAGCAGGGTCAAGCGAAGGACGATCGGCGCGGCGGCTCCGCCAACGCCGTGCGGCTCCTTGAGGAAGGGCAGCAATGACATCGCGAGCCCTAACAGATAGACCGGGTAGATCCTGGCGAAACGGGCAAGGAAAAATGGCTTCCGATCGATGACCCCATTCTCGGATCGCGGCAGGTAGACCGCCGTCAGCACGAACCCTGAGAGGACAAAGAAGAAGCTGACCCCGAGAAAACCGAGGCCGACAATTCCGTTGATCAGCGGGATGCCCGCAGTCAGGTCGCGGGCGTAGTGATAGAGAACCACCGCCAGGCAGGCAAAGAAACGCATCGAAGTAAGCCCGTCAAGCCTACGTTCGACCTTTGCCATGCTATTCGACGGTGACCGATTTGGCCAGATTGCGCGGCTGATCCACTTCGCAATCCCGGGCAACGGCGGCGTAGTAGGCGAGCAGTTGAAGGGGGACGATCGAGAGGAGAGCGTCTAAGAATTCGTAGCCGCTCGTCGGGATCTGGACAACAGCATCGGCCGCGTGGGAAACGGCGCCGGTTGAGTCGCTGGTGATGGCCAGGACCTTACCGCCGCGCGCCCGCACTTCCTGCATGTTGCTGACGGTCTTCTCAAACACGGCACCTTGGGTCGCCCCGAAGACGGCCACGACGCCCGGCTCGACGAGCGCGAGCGGGCCATGTTTGAGCTCGCCGGCGGGCGATTCCTGCGTCGGGATGTAGGCGATCTCCTTCAGCTTCAGGGCCGCTTCGTAAGAGACGAAGGCATCGGCACCGCGGCCGAGGAAGCAGGCGAGTTTCGCCTCCTTCAGTTCTTGGGCGAGGACCTTAACCTGGGGCTCCGTTTCGAGCACCTCTCGGAAAAGCTCGGGGAGCCGGCGGAGCGATTCGATCCACTCGTCCACCCGGATACCCGGGGCTTCTTGAACCTGAGCGATGTGAAGGGCGAGCAAAGTGAGCACGGTTACCTGGGCGGTGTAGGCCTTGGTACTCGCAACGCTGATCTCCGGGCCGGCCTGGGTGGGCAGGTTTCGGTCGCACTCTCGGGCGATACTGGAGCCGACCACGTTGACGATGCCAAGGGTTCGGATGCGGCGCTGTTTACAAAGCCTCAGCGCGGCAAGCGTATCCGCCGTCTCGCCCGACTGACTGATGAAGATGGCCAGGGACCGAGGCGACAGTACCGGGTCGCCGTACCGAAACTCGCTAGAGTAGTAAACGTCGGTGGGGAGCCGCAGAAGCTTCTCGAACAGGTGTTTGCCCATCAGCCCCGCGTGGTAGGCGGTGCCGCAGGCGATGATGTTCACCCGGTCGATGTCGTTCCAGACCGCGTCGGAAAACGTCCCGTCGAGTTCGACCTTGCCGTCCGGCGTGGTGCGGCCGAGGAGGCACTGGCGAACCACTTCGGGCTGCTCGTGAATCTCCTTGATCATGAAGTGCGGGTAGCCCTCGCGTTCCGCTTGAACCACATCCCACTCGATGTGCTCGGTCTTAAGGGTCTTCTCGCGGCCGTCGGCATCGTAGAAGGTCGCTTTGTCGGCTTCCAGGACGGCCATCGTTCCTTCCGGAATGATCGCCACCTCGCGTGTGTAAGGGAGCAGGGCCGGAATGTCGCTGGCGAGCATGTTCTCGCCTTGGCCGAAGCCGACAATCAGCGGGCTCGCATTCCGCACCGCCACAACCTTGCCCGGCTCGCGGCGGCTGACGACGACAAATGCGTAGGCGCCACGAAACTGGCGCGTGGCCCGGCGGACGGCCTCTTCGAGGGTCCCGCCCAGGGCATACTCTTTGCCGATCACTTGGGCCGCAACTTCGGTATCGGTTTGGCTGAGAAACTTTACGCCGTCTTTGAGGAGATCGTCCTTGAGCGCTTGGTAGTTCTCGATGATGCCGTTATGGATCAGCGCGATCTCTTGCGCCTCGTCCATATGAGGGTGGGCATTCGTATCCGTTGGGCCGCCGTGAGTCGCCCAACGAGAGTGGGCGATGGCGCACCGGCTGTCCGGCTTGTCGAGCAGCGCCGCCTGGAGGTTGCTGAGCTTCCCCGCTTTCTTTCGGACCTCGATCGAATTGCCGTTTCGAAACGCGACACCCGCGCTATCGTAACCCCGGTATTCAAGGCGCTTGAGCTGGTCGATAACCACTTCGACCGCATTCCGTGGCCCTACATATCCGGCGATTCCGCACATACCCCGTCAGTTTGACAGGTGGCGAGACTCTCACGGGGTATTGCGCCGAGTCTTGCGCTCAACGTGACGGGACTTCCAAGATTAAGGGAGGAATCTCTGCTTTAGGGCGGGCGTTGGCACTAGGCAGGCGTCGACAGTGCCGAACCAGCGGTAGCGGTTGCGGGCGATCCAACGGTAGACCACCTCGCGAATCGGTCGGGGTACCCAGAGGAGGAGAGCGGCAAGTTTGCCCATCCCGCCGGCGTGGATTACGGACCGGAGGGCGGCGGTTGAAGCATCGTGCAGCCCTTTATCGTCGAGTAGCTTGACCGACCAATTCCCCGAAGGGCCCTGAGGAGAACCCATGAGCCGCGTTGCCGTCTCCCCCTGCAGGGTGGCATAGCGGATGCGGTGCGTCTTGTCGTGCTTGATGAGGAATTTGACGAGCCAATCGCAGAGTCCGCACTCCCCGTCATAAAACACCACTGGCCCGTCGGCAACGATCTCCTTGGCCAACGTGATGTCCACGCCTCTTTCTACCGCGTTTTCTTGGCACTCGTTCGTTTCACCAGGAGAACGTTTCCCGTCCACTCGTTTTCCAGTCGGGCCTCGGACCAGGCGTCGGGATTCCTGTATTCCCCATTGGTCGAATCGACGACCTCAAATGAGGCCCCGTTACGCCCCACAAGAGCAACCAGGTGGTCGCCCACCAATTCGACGATGCCAACATCATCCGCCTTAAGCGCTTCGGCTCCGGACAGTTGAAAGCCCTTCATCGTGACTCCATATTCTTCGGCCACCCGCGCAATATCGACAAACGAAGTATGACCTCCCACGACGTGCGTGTGGACGAGAAGCTCACGGTAAGGGACCCGCTTTCGTACTCGCGCAAGAACGTTTGCGAGGGCTAGAGACGCCGCATGGTGACGGCGAAACGCTACCGCACCCGACGGCGAGTAGCGCTAAGGTAAGAACACTAACTTTCGCTTTCGGAAAACCGTCCATGACACCGACCCTATGAGAAGTCCGGCTCCAGAAAAGACGAACAAATCTCCCCAGGCAAGAGGAGTGCCCGGTTTGAATCCCATGCGACCGAAATCCACGAGGGCACCATTCTGAGCAACCCGATACAAACGATTTCCATCCGAACCCATCATCGACCCTGCGGGGATTGGCGGAACCTCTCCCTTGCTCGGAGACGGGTGGGTTACGAAATCGGCGAAGTGGACATGACCGGTGGATCCTCGAAGGACCGCTCCGTTTCGGCTGGGTCCGCTAAACAGATCCATATCTTCTGGCATCCACGAACGGCCGACTTTTCTAACCTTCGTTACCGAAAAACCAGAACGAGTCGTCTTTCGGCGAAATTCGAGGCTCGTCGTGAGGTATCCGAACTGCGGAGCAACGGTCAGATGCACGGGAGCGCCTTTATAAAGCCCGTCGATCTCGATCCCTGAAGCCGATTTCGCCTGCTTGACCTCTGTAAGGTTTTCCACCAAATCGGCAATCGATCCCATATTCCATCGGCGGCCGGCGGCGGGACCAACGACCGACTGGTATTGCGTTTGGTCTAGGTGGGCGACCGCAAAAAAAAGCTTCCCGTCCTGTCTTCGGAAGAATGTATAGGATAGAACCTGGTCCTCGTAGTTCCGGATGATGTTCACATCCATCATTGGTCCAAAGGCTGGACTAACGCTCGGGATCTCCTTAACCATCCACCAATCAGAGCCGGCAATAAACCAACGATAAGTGCCTTCCGGGGAAATCGAGGCGACAACGTGATTACTGAGATCCGGCGCTGGATAGCCTATGTGGTTGACCGTGACCACTTCCGTACCCGCGAACGAATCGGGAAAAGAGGCCGACTGACGTAGTCGCTGGCAGAGCTGATCGATTTCTAAATGCGGCTGGGCAGCTCCCGCCAGCGAGGCTCCTGCCAACAGCATGAGGGGCCACCCTTTTCTAAGAAGGGCGCGCTTCGACAGGGCAACATCCTGAAAACAACTCATCGCGGCTAGCCCTAGTCGCCGCCGCTGGGAACAGCGCAGGTCGAAGAAGTCGTCGTCCAGGTTTGCGTGGGTGGGTCCATACAAGTCCAGTTGTCAGGTCCATATTGAATTACGATATTGCAGATAGCGTCGGGGAGCGGCGTGCACGTGTCAGCACCGATAGCGAAGCCGCATTCGAAATGCGGCCACCAAACCTGCTTCTCATGAGCAATGACCGTATCGTCTGGTCCATCGATCGAGTGGCACGGGAGATCGGGTTGGTTGCAGCCCCACCGACAAGTCGAACCGGCACCTCGTGCCAGGACCATTTTTGTCGCGGCAAGGGGCGACTTACCTGCGGCTTTGCGCTGAAGTTCTGGCGGGACAGTATGGGCGGCGCTGAATACCAGCATTCCTGCTAGTAGGGGGAGGACAAGAGGAAGAGGATTTATCATGTGATTTCTCCAAGGGATAGGATTTCCTTTCTAAATAACTTGGCGGGGGACTCAGATAGCAGACTTTTCATCGCCACTAGCGAGAGGACGCACATCAGCGTAGACAACAAGGCCCCCTGCCAAGGCTCCAGACGTAAGAGCAGACCGAAACAACCACAGGGGGCCTTGATGTCTTGCCATCCGCGCCACAACGAGTATCCGAAGAAAGCAGAGGCAAGTGAAGCGGATCCGGCCAATGCAACGACCGCAGAGTTCCGTACCAATAACGCGAGGGCCAAAACAATTTCAACCGTTACCAACGCGTAGGCGGTCGCATGATCCCACGAAGTGGGGAAAAGGCCGGACCGGTTCATGGTGGTGATTACCTCCGCCGGATCCTTAAGCTTGGTATAGGCCGCGACTCCGAGGACGGCGGACAACAAGATGCGCGTCATCAGCGAGGCCTTAACCACGGCGCCACGCTCCTTCAAGTTCGTCATGGGTAACCAAACGGACATGACCGTCGGAATAGAGCACGTTGTAGCGATAGTCCGGCACTTGTTCCGAGTAGTTGTCGAAGTTATCGGTCGCTTTCAGTGCCGCTGACGAGCCATGCCAGTGACCCGCTAAGTCAGCGAGCAGGTTTACGCCCGCAGGATTCTCGATGCGCGTATCAGCGACCGTAGCCGCGCCCAACTCGGTTCGGTATTCGAAGCTCATTTGGCAGACGGCATAAGCCGACGGGTAAAGCTCTAGTTGCTCAGGAAAGATGCTTTCATCGACGTGCATGCCGGTGTCCATCGGACACTGAAAGATCTGGGTCGACGCTGTATACGGATACACGGCATTGACCAACATCGGCATGCCCTGAACCCGCTTAGGCTGGGTTTTGGGAAGTTTCCAGTCAAGGCAATCTTTGGCCGCGGGATAGACGCCGTCAGCATCCGCTGCATAAAGCGAAATACCGTGAAAACATTGAGAGAGGTGGGCGGCACAAACTTTCGCCTTACTTGATCGCATGGCAGAAAATACGGCTGGAAAAATAAATCCAGAGATTGTCATGCAAATGCCAATAACAACCAAAAGTTCTACGAAGGAAAAACCCCTCCTCACGCAATCATATTATCAAACAGTAGAATGTAATCATAATAGATGACTTGATTATTGTCATCTTGAAAGCAATTTTCTAGTTGCCTGGCCAGAAAAATCCCCAGGGCAGAGTAGCCCAAAGGCCCAGGAAATCCAAGACCCCGCAACCTTGACAGGTGTGCTTCGACGGATGGCGCACCGATTTTTACCGTAATCCTCATGAGCAACCACCGCAAAAGGTTGGGCGAGACCCTTGTTTCGCTTCGACTGGTTACCCAGGCCCAGTTAAGTCGCGCCCTCGAGACGCAGAAGTCTTCGCCCGCTCCCCTTGGCACGATCCTCGTCGAGCAGGGAGCCGTTACCGAGGAGCTACTGCTGAACGCGCTGGCGGCCCAGCTCGGGGTCCGTGCTTGGCGGCTTGAAGTGAACCCGGCAGACAAAACGGCGGTGGCCCGTGTCCCGCGCACGCTTTGCCGCGCCCACCAGGTGTTGCCGGTGGCGACGCAAGGCGATCTGCTCATCTTGGCGATGGTCAACCCGCACGATATCGACGCGATCGACGCCGTACGGAACGCTACCGGGATGCGCGTCGAGGCCGTGTTGGCGGACGCCGCTCGACTCGACAACGCCATCGACATGGTCCACGGAGCGCGAAAGCGCAACGAAGAGCTCGATGACCTGCTCGATCTCGCGCTCAAAGATATCGGTGAGGACAAGTACAAGGGCCGAGAGACGAACTCCATTTCGGAAGCGGATACCCGCCCGGTGGTCGGCCTCGTCAACCAGATTCTTACGGAAGCCATTCGCTCCGGCGCGAGCGACGTCCACATCGAACCGCGAGCCGACCGGGTCGACGTTCGGTACCGAATCGATGGAGAGATGCGTGTCGTACGCCAGGTTCCTTCGAAGATTCAGCGCATGCTGACGACCCGTTTGAAGATCATGGCGGAGCTCGATATCGTCGAGTACCGAATCCCTCAGGACGGCCGAATTCAGGTTCAGATCGATGGCCGCGACGTGGACCTTCGCGTTTCGATCCTTCCGAACCACCACGGTCAGCGCATCGTCCTTCGCGTTCTAGACAAGTCGATCGCGATGCGACGCTTGCCGGATCTTGGATTCGACCAGACGGACCTCAACCTCTTCACCGGGCTAGTGGCCAAGCCGTACGGCATGTTCCTCGTTACCGGCCCGACTGGCAGCGGTAAGACGACCACGCTCTATGCGGCGCTGGGCGAACTGAGCGGCGAACGCAACAACGTCATGACCTGCGAAGACCCCGTCGAATACGAGATGGACGGCGTCAACCAGTCGCAGGTGAACGAAAAGGTGGGGCTCACCTTCGCCAAGCAGCTTCGTGCCATTCTTCGCCAAGACCCGGACGTCATCCTGGTGGGTGAGGTTCGCGACGGAGAGACCGCGGAGACGGCGATTCGCGCCGCTCTGACCGGCCACATGGTGCTCTCAACGCTCCACTGTAACGACGCCGTGTCCGCGGTGCCGCGCCTTCTCGACATGGGCATCGACCCGTTCATGCTGAGCACGTCGCTGATCGGCGCCATGTCTCAGCGGTTGGTTCGTCAGCTCTGCCCGCTCTGCGCGGTGCACGGCATTCCGTCCCAGTCCGAAGAGGACATCTTCCGCGCCTATGGTGTCGGCGTTCCGCGCCGAATCTCCCGCCCGGGTGGCTGCGGAGCTTGCGATGGCTCCGGCTATAAGGGCCGCGCCGCCGTGCATGAGATCCTTCCGGTCGTCCCCGAGCTTCAGGCCCTCATCGCCGACCGGGCGCCGATGGTCGAACTCCGCGCCGCCGGCGCTCGCCACGGCTATCGCCCGATGCAGCGACGCGCTTTAGAGATGGTCGCCGCCGGAAAGACCAGCATGGAAGAGGCATCGCGCGTCGTATTCCTCGACGCCGCTTACGCGAATACGTCGCCACTTCGAATCGCGGCCTAGGGAGTTAGGAGTTCTTCCAGAGGAAACCTGGAAGAACTCCCTAAACTTACATCTTCACGCCAACGTAGGGGGCGAGCCTTCGAAGCTCGTCCATCATCTCGGCGAAGGCTTCCGGCAAGAGGGCTTGCGAGCCGTCGCTGAGGGCGTGGGCCGGGTCAGGGTGCATTTCGACCATGATTCCATCCGCGCCCGCCACCATGGCTGCTTTGGCCATCGGAAGCACGTAACGGGCCACGCCGGTGCCGTGCGAAGGGTCGACGATGACCGGCAGGTGCGTGTGCTCCTTCAGCACCGGGACGACCGCGAGATCGAGGGTGTTGCGGACATAGGATCGGTCCAGCGGCACCACGCCGCGTTCGCAGAGGACGACGTGCGGATTGCCTTGGCTTAGGACGTACTCCGCAGCGAGCAGGAACTCATCGACGGGAGCCGCCGGGCCTCGCTTGAGGAAGACCGGCTTTCCGCTCCGCCCCGCTTCGATCAGAAGGGGATAGTTCTGCATCGACCGGGCCCCGATCTGGAGGATGTCTACATGCTCCGCAACCGCCCCGACCATATCGGGGCTCATCACCTCGGTAATCGTGGCCAGGCCGGTCTCTTCACCCACCGACTTCAGGATTCTCAAGCCCTCGAGATGGAGACCTTGAAAGGCATACGGGGAGGTACGAGGCTTGAAGGCTCCGCCGCGTAGGATGGTGGCGCCCGATGCCTTTACCGCATCCGCCGCCTGTCGGAAGCCCTCGTAGGACTCAACCGAGCACGGACCGCCCATTACCGTAAAGTGGCCGGGACCGATGGTCACGCCTCGGACTTCGACGAAAGTGTTATCCGGATGAAACTCTCGCGAGGCCAATTTGTACGGCCGGCTCGTCTGGGTGACCTTGCTGACCTGAGGCATGGCGGAAAGGGCGGCCTCAAGATCCGTCTTCTGGTCCACCGAAAGCGAGGCCGGAACTCCGATGGCCACCCGGTCCTCCCCCGGAAGAACCAGTGCCTCAACGCCTCGGGCGCGAATCACGGCGGCAGCGGCTTCGATCGCCTCGGCCGAAGCACCCACCTTCATCACGATGATCATGTCGCTAGCGTACTTGGTCTTTCGTCCATCCGAGAGATGAAACGGGCAACCTCAGGAAGCGATATAGAGTACTTAGACTTATCTCTGAAGGTCCTTTTTTTGTTCCATCGTTTAAGTCTTTTGGCCCAACGCCCTTCCATTGAGTCCAATCAAGGCCCTTAATGTCATCGTGAACGCCGGAAGGTTTTTAGTGTACGGAACTATATTCCTGATGGGACTTGCCGCGACTCAGCCACGAAGACCGTTGCGCGTTGTCGGAGGCTCGATGGCTCCTACCTATCGGGATGGCGAGTGGCTGTGGACGCTGCCGGTGGACCGCGGCCTTCGCCGAGGAGACGTGATCGTCTTCAACACTCCCAACGGAACCGTTGTAAAGCGGGTTGCCCTTCTCCCAGGCGACAAACATCTGGTTTTTCGAACCAGTCTAGGATGGGTGGATACGCTGGACTACGGTCGCCCCAACCCAGGAAACCCTCGATACAAGTATTCAACCGTTCCCGAAGGAACGATCTTTGTCCTTGGAGACCACCTCTCCACGTCGGTCGACTCCCGCGAATATGGCGTGGTTAAGATCTCGAACGTGGTCCGAATCGTTGAAGATCGGCGAGCGCCCAGCCGAAACTCCGAAATTGCACGGCGCAAACGGAGTTACTGGATGAACGCCTAGACGTTAGCCGACAAACTTGTAGCCAACGCCCCGAATCGTAAGAAGCCGCACCGGGCTGTTTGGATCGGGCTCAACCCGCGTCCGAAGCCAGCGGACGTGAACGTCCACCGTGCGTGCCGAAACGAACGCATCGCGTCCCCACACTCGGTCCAGAAGCGCTTCCCGAGAGAACACTTGCCCCGGGTTTTTGGCGAAGAACGAGAGAAGGGCAAACTCCTTGGGCGACAAGGCCAGAATTTCGCCGTCCAGGGTTGCCTCGTGGCTCCGCGGATCGATCCGAAGGTTTCCTCGCTCGATCGTCTCCTGAATCGTTTCGCCGGTGGCGCGTCTCAGGATTGCCTTCACTCGAGCAGCCAGTTCACCGAGGTTGAACGGCTTGACCATGTAGTCGTCTGCTCCAAGTTCGAGGCCCTTGACGCGGTCCGCTTCGTCGGCGCGAGCCGAGACAAATAGGATCGGCACCGAGCTGTCCTTTCGGATCGTCCGGCAGAGGTCAAAGCCACTGCGCCCTGGGAGCATGATGTCCAGGATTACGAGGTCAGGACGAACTCGACGGAAGAGTCTCAGGCCTTCTTCCGCCGAGTCGGCGGTAAAAGTCGAGAATCCTTCTCGCCGAAGCTTCGTTTCGACCGTCTCCAGGATTGCTGGCTCGTCATCTACGATAAGTAGCTTCATGAGGGACCCGCGGTGGGATTCCATCGTATCCGACGCATAGGCGGTAGCCGCACCGTTCACGAAAGGGATTAGACTCGATAATTGTTAAGAGAAAGGTAAGAGGAGGGAGGAAGAGGCGAATCCTTTTTCCTATCTCCCCGCTACGATCTCAACATTGGCACGCGGTACCGTGACTTCCTCGCCTTCGCCGAGCTTCGCACGAAGAACGCGGACTTCCGTACCGGACTCCAGAGTTACGAGATTGGCCGGGAGATCGGTCACCGTTCCGAGCTTGCCAAAGTACGGCTCTCGAATGCAGCGGATCGCGGTTCCAACCTTGAGCTCGAAAGAGGTCGCGTCCGGGACCTGGGACGGAGCTTCCGTAAGGGGTACCACGATCTCAGGGCGGATGACGCCGGCGCGGATCTGGGTCGCGCCGTTCATGCTGGCGGATTTGCCTTCGAGACTCTTGAGAAGTTCGAACGTTCGCTCGGCCATTGCGAGAAACCCGAAGCCTTCCGTTACGAGAATCGTAAGCGGAATCGGCTCCGCGCCGGTAATGGCCACGCCGATGTCGTAGCCAAGGTAGTTGACGAGATCGCTGTCTCGCAAACCGCCGGCAACCAAGCCCAAAACGCCAACCTCCGCCGCTCGGATAATCGCGGCGTATTCGATACCGGAGCCGCCGATCAGGATCATCCCTTTATCGGTGTCTTTGATGGTGGCCGCGGTAAGCGGCTGGTCGGGCGACGCGACGGCCACACGAATCGTGCCCTGACGCTCGCCACCCACCCCAAAAATGCCCTGGACCATCGCGCCCCGCGTCTCGACGATTGCCCCTTCTTCCGGCATGATCTCTGCGATCTTTCCGTTCAGGTAGGCGGTGATGTCCACCGGAGTTGAAGGTTCGCGGACGAGGATAGATCCCGTGATCTCGGAAATCTCCTCAACCACGCCGGTGAAGTCGCTGGTGACCTTCTGCTTGAAGAAACCGAACATCCCCTTTGTCTCTGCGAGGAGTTGCTCCTTTTCAACCCGGTCACCGGCCTTAACGTTCACCATGCCGGGAACGTCCTGTGGCTCGACGCCCAGTTTCTCGCTCATGCGAATCGTCTGGAGGATGCCCGGGAGTTGGGCACGGGCGACGACCGTTTCCGGCGTCACGACGTCTCCCGCCGCCACGAGCACTTCGCCTTTAATAGGCAGTCGACGGACGCGACGAACGACAATATCGCCGCTAACGGTAAGTCCGGGGGTGTAAGCGCTGGCCAAGGTGATTGGAGGCTACCCCGAGGAGGGAAAAAGGAAGATTGAAAACGATTGAGACCGATACGTCTTTTCCTATTCCTTCTTCCCTTTTCCCTCCTTCCCTCGTAGTATTCGTCGTGATTCTCTCCCTCCTACTCCTCGCCCAAGCCAAGACGGCCTCTTGTTGCGCTCCGACGATGGCGTCGTTTGCAAATGACCCGGCGTTTCTCGCCAGCCACGCCGCTCCCGAGCCGCTGGTTTGGGAACCGGTGGCCGGGAAGGACGTGACTTTCCCTTCCAAGGACGGCACCTCGGCTAAGGGGTTCTATGTGCCCGGAAAGAAGGCGGCCATCGTGATGTGCCACGAGTATTGGGGGCTGAACGACTATATCAAGCGCGAAGCGGAGACCCTACACGAGAAGACGGGCTACGCAGTCTTGGCGGTCGATCTGTACGACGGGAAGATTGCGACGGACTCGCAGACGGCGGGGCAGTATATGCAGCAGGCCGATCCGAAGCGAGATACCGCCATCGTCGCGGGCGCCGTCGGCGTTCTCACAACGGGTGGACTTGGCGCGAAGTATTCGAAGCTCGGCACGATCGGTTGGTGCTTCGGGGGCGGTTGGTCGTTGAATACGGCGGTCGCCGGCGGTTCGGCGGTGAAGGCGGCGGTGGCCTATTACGGCATGCCTCCTCAGGACGTCACTCCGATCAAGGCCCCCGTGCTCTTCATCTACGGTACGCAGGACGGCTGGATTAACAAGGACGTGGCCGAAGGCTTCCGCGCCCGAATGGCAGCGCAGAAGAAGCCGATTACCGTCGTGCCTTACGACGCACCCCACGCTTTCGCGAACCCTTCAAATCCGAAGTACAACAAGGCGGCCGCCGAGGATGCCTGGGCGAAGACGATCGCGTTTTACAAAAAAGAGCTGGGTTAAGCCCTTCCGACCCCCCTCTCTTCAATCGGCGAAGGAAGGGGTCAAGAATGTTCGCGGACCATGCTCATATTCGCCTAAGATGTGACTATGTTCAGGATGTCTGATCGCGCCGTGAGCCTTCTGGCGTTTGTTCAGCGGGCCAGCGGCTTCTATCCGCGCGGCATGCCGTCTGTCGATGTCAGCCGAAGAGCCACCGGGATCCTTCGAGACCTGAGTCGGTCGCCCGACGACCTAAAGTTTCGGCTTTCGTTAGCTCAATTGCCCTACCATTGGGATCTGCTTACGGAGGAGGCGACCATGGTTCCCGAAGCTCTTCAACTTCAGGTCCGACTTATCGACCTCTGCCAAACCGTCCCTGCCGCAATGAAGCAATGCCGCGAACAGTTCGAGGGTCCCCTTGGGCGTTTGGTCGCGGCTATTCTTGCTCAAGGTTGGCAGGACGGCGCCTCCGAAGCGGAAGTTTCCTTCGATCAATCACCGACCAAGATCAGATATCGGGTGGCCGATGATTGGATAGACAGTCTCACCGTCCCTTCAACCTTGAGCGGCTCACTCCGAGGCAAATTGCGTCTCATAGAAGAGGTGTCTTTTTCCAAAGTGAGACCACTTTTCCCGCCCCAAATCAAACTGCCGAACAACGTGATCCTCCATTGGGAAACTGCAGATCGGCTCAACCTTCGATTGTCGTAGACCGCACTGCGGAACACCACGGCTTCGGAGTCGCAAAGACATCATCTTCAGGAAAGGAGGAAGCTTCCTGTCCGGTAACCTCTTCGAATGGAGCCACGGCGCCTCCTCGTCATTGATGGGTATTCCCTGCTCTACCGCGCGTTTTTCGCGACGCGGTATCTCAGCACGAGCAGCGGGGTCCCGACGAATGCGTTGATGGGGTTCACCTCGATGCTCTTCACCCTGATCGAGCGGGTGAAACCGAATGCAATCGTGGTGGCGCTGGACGCGCCGGGTAAGACGTTCCGTCACGCAGAGTTCGCGGAGTACAAAGGCACGCGCAAGGAGACACAGGATGAGCTTCGGGTGCAGCTTGTGGAGGCCCGGAACCTCATCAACACTTTAGGGCTGCCCGCGCTTGAAGTCACCGGCTTTGAGGCGGACGACATCGTCGGCACGATTGCCAAGAAGGCGGAGGAAAACGGTTACCACACCACGATCGTGACCGGCGACCTCGACTCGCTTCAACTCGTAGACGAGTGCATCACCGTGATCACCCCGGGGGTCGGGATGTCGGAAACCAAAACCTACGACACCGCGGCGGTGGTCGCGCGGTATGGCTTCGGGCCTGAGTTCGTGCCGGACTTCAAAGCGCTCAAGGGGGACACGAGCGATAATATCCAGGGTGTCCCGGGCATCGGCGACAAGGGCGCGGCCGAACTCATCGACGGCTTTGGCCCCATCGAGTCGATGATCGAGCGGTTCGCCGAACTGCCGCCCAAATATCAGAAGAAGATGGACGGGCTGCAGGCCCAGATGATGCAGAGCAAGTATCTGGCGACCATCGTTTGCGAAGCGCCCATCGAGTACGATTTCGCTCCCTTCGCGCTAACTCAGGAGCAGTTGGACGGTGCGATCCGCCTCCTCGAATCCTACGAATTTCGCACCTACGTCCGAAAGGCACCCGTCGTCCTCGGTCCATACCTCGGAGAAGGGAATAACGAACCCATCGCCGAGGTGAAGGACGAGGCGATCGAAGTCAAAACGTCCGAGGCTAGGGGATACGGCGACCTCGCGAAATTTGTCGACGAGCGGCCCTTTGCTTTGCTCTTCGGTGCACCGGTGAAGGCCGATTTGTTCGAGGAAGGAGAGAGGAGGGCGTTCGTCGCCATCGGTAACGATGTCTGCGAATGCAGCGAACTCGATGCGGTGAAGCTACTTGGCGATCTTCCCCACTTGGCGACGCTGCACGACGCAAAGCCGAACTACCGCAAGCTGTCCACCGATACTCCGGCCCCGGCGTTCGACACACTCCTTGCCGCCTACGTGCTTCGGTCGGAGCGGACGAATTACCCGCTTCGGGATCTGGTGGCAGGTTATCTGGAAGTCCAACCGCCGGAGAACGAGGCTCAGACGACGGCGGCGCTTTACCGATTGCGGGACGCTTTCGAAGATCGGCTTAAGAAGGAGGATCAGTTATCGGTTCTGACCGACATCGAGCAGCCCCTGATTCCGATTCTCTCCGAAATGGAGAAGATCGGCATCGTGGCGGATCCGGAGCAGCTTCGCCAGTTCAGCCGCGAGATGCAAGTGGCGATCGAAAAGACCACCGCGCACATTTTTGAGCTCGCGGGCGTCGAATTCACCATCGGCTCGCCCAAGCAGTTGGGCGAGGTGCTGTTCGGCAAGCTTGGTTTGCCCGGCGCCGCAAAGACCAAGACGGGATATGCCACCGGCGTCGAAATCCTGGAACCGCTGGCGGCCGAGCATGAGATCGCGGCGGAGGTTCTTTCTTGGCGGGAGATGACCAAGCTCAAGTCGACCTACGCGGATGCGCTTGGGAAGATGATCCGCGAAGACGGGCGCATTCATACGACTTACACTCAGACCATCGCCGCCACCGGTCGCCTTAGTTCGAACGACCCGAACCTCCAGAACATTCCGATTCGAACCGAGCTCGGCAAGGGCATTCGCAAGGCGTTTCAGGCAGCGCCGGGCTATTGCTTGGCGTCCCTGGACTACTCGCAGATCGAGCTCCGGGTCCTTGCCCATATGAGTGGCGAGCCGGCGTTGGTCGAGGCGTTTAGCGAGCGGGTGGACGCGCACACGGTGACGGCGCAGCAGATGTTTAAGCTGGGTAGCGATGCGCCAAGTAAGGAGCAACGCCGGCTGGCAAAGATGCTCAACTACGCGGTGCTGTACGGCGTCAGCGAGTATGGCCTCGCTCAGCAGCTTGGGGCCGGCTTCTCGATTGCCGAGGCAAAAGAGCTCATCCGCCTTTACAACGAGCGATTCCCCACGGTGAAGGAGTTCACCACCTCGGTGATCGTCGACGCGCGAAGCAAGGGCTTCACCACCACCCTTCGGGGCCGACGGCGATACTTCCCCGATATCCACGCCCCCAAGATGAACGAGCGAAAAGCCGCGGAGCGGCAGGCGATGAACGCGCCGATTCAGGGCACGGCAGCGGACATGCTGAAGTTGGCGATGCTCTCCGCGAAGAAGGTTTTGCACGGGACCGGGACGCGAATGCTTTTGAACGTGCACGACGAACTGGTTTTCGAAATGCCTCCGAGCGAAGAAGGCATCGTGCCTCGTTTGAGAACGGCGATGGAAGAGGCTCTCCCCCTGAAGGTTCCGGTGGAAGTGGACGCCAAGATTGGCGCCGACTGGATGGCGATGACGGCCGTTTAGAGCCTGACTCGGAGGGTGACCGAGGCGTCGTAAAAGTTGCCGTCACGCCAGCGAATGAGGGGTTCGAGGTCGATGTTTCGGGCGGCGTGGAGGCGGCCAAAGAGGCGGGTGTATTCCTCGGCGCCCTGGGCCGCGTAACTGTAACCCATGCCGATCGAGTGGTAGTTATCGGAGAGGTAGTTTGCCTCCAGGTCTAACACCGTTTGGTCGCGCGCCGGGCCACCAGCAAAGGCGGCGGCTTCACCGGCAAGGCTCACCTTGCCGTATCGACGGGTGCCGTCTACGCCGAAGGCTCTTTTCCAGCCCCCGCCCTTCCCGGGCGCAAGATCGGGACGGCGGATTACGCCGAGGGACGTCCCCGAGATCCCAAAATGCTCTCCAAGGGCGAGACTGGCCCCGAAGGCACGACCGATCCGCATGATCACGCCGTTCTCCCGCCCCTTGCCGGTGCTGCAGAGGGCCAAGGCGACGGGCATGCTTTCGGCGATGAGGTTCGAATCGACCCGCGCCGCCGTGGCGCTCTCGTGAATCAACTTCCCGCCACCGAAGGGCAGGTACTGCTTCCCTACTCGCCAGATACCGGGGTCTTCGATGTATGTTTCATCGAAGATATCGCCATCGGCGTCTCCGGGCAGCCGTTGGAGCCGCTCGGAGATGAGGACGTTGTATCCGGTCTCGAGGGTGAGGCTCAGCGCGACGACGCTTGGCCGGCCGAGGGGGCCGTAGAGCCGCATGTTTGAGCGGTCGGTGTTGTTCCGGTAGTCAAGCGAAAGAGAAAGATCGGCGTGGGCGCGGACGTCGGGGACTTGGGCGTGGGCGGCGAGAGGGAGGAGCAGAAGGACCAGTGTGGTTTGTGGTCTGTGGTTTGTGGATTGAAGGAGGCGCGGCAACGCATCCGCCAAGCCACAAACCAGAGACCACACGCCACATCCCTTCACGCCGTTAGCTCCTTCACCTTGCCGACGATATCCGCTCGCACCACGTCGAGCCTCTCCGACCGATCGAGAACTCGCACCTGCACGATCCCTTTTTCGATCTCGTCCAGACCGAGGATCAGGGCGAGTCTGGCTTTGGCCTTGTCGGCTTGGCCGAGTTGGGACTTCAGGCTTCGGCCGCTGGGATCGACGAGCGCGGTAAGGCCGGCGGCGCGAAGGTCGCGGGCGAGACCGAGGGCACCGTTCTCCGCTTCCGTGCCGGCGGCGATGACGAAGGCTTCGGGGCGAGGGGCGTCGGGCAGGAGTCCGGCCGCCTCGAGAACGATCAGTGCACGCTCAATGCCCATTCCGACGCCGACGGCGGGCGTGTCGGAGCCTCCGAGCTCTTTGACGAGATTGTCGTACCGGCCCCCGCCGCACAGTTCCGACTTCGCGCCCAAGGCGGTGGAGTGGACCTCGAAGACGGTTCCGGTGTAGTAGTCAAGCCCTCGAACCACGCCCGGATCCAGGCGATAGGCGATTCCGGCGTCGGTCAGGAGTTCCTGCACGCGTTCGAAGTGAGCCCGCGAATCGTCCTCCAGGTAGTCCGTAATGGGAGGCAGACCTTGCATGGCCTCCTTTGCGATCGGATCCTTCGAATCGAGCAGGCGGAGCGGGTTTCGCTGAGCCTTCGCTTTGAGTTCTTCCGTCTGGTCGGCAAGGTAAGCCGCCATGTGTTCAAGAACCTTGGCGCGAAAGGCGGCACGACAGGCGTCTCTGCCCAGCGAGTTGAGAACGACGACGGTTTCGGTCAGGCCAAGCGCGGCATAGAATCGCGAGGTGACTTCCATCACCTCCGCGTCGGCCACCGGACTTGCGGAACCCAAGACTTCGAGGCCGACTTGGTGGGCCTCCCGCATTCGGCCCTTTTGGGGTCGCTCGTAGCGAAAGATTGGGGTGACGTAGGACAAGCGAAGAACGGTACCGGCGGGGCACAGGTTGTGCTCAAGCACCGCACGCACGGCTCCGGCGGTGCCTTCGGGCTTCAGGGAGATGTTCCGGTCGCCTTTATCCAGGAACGAGTAGAGCTCCTTGGTGACGATATCCGTAGTGTCTCCTACACCACGTACAAAAAGACTGGTGTCCTCAAAGGTTGGGGTGCGGATTTCGCCGTAACCGTAGCGGGTGGCGAGGGCACGGAACGTCTCCTCCACATGGCGCCAGCGAGGAGCAAGGTCGGGAGTCACGTCCTCGGTTCCGCGGGGGGCCTGAATTCGCATAGGGCATAAGGATACTTGGCGAAACCACGATAAGCCGAAAAGGGGGCCTTAACACAAAAAAAGGCCCGACGCTTCGCCGGGCCGAGTCCTCGAATGGGCGAGGCCTAAAGGCCAGTCGCCATGTTCCCAACTCTAGCGGCGGGATACGATAGTAATTGTACTGCGCGCGCGTACAAAAGTTTTGTCACACGTTATGACCACAGGGTTTGGGGTTTGGGGTTTGGGG
>FTBF01000138.1_pt1 | contig 21539 bp, 13 predicted proteins | sample 1639301 | NCBI WGS metagenome assembly FTBF01 (sample SAMEA3914864, study PRJEB12502) | metagenome | biome: forest; material: soil | place: USA | collected 2012-03-12 | depth 0.3 m
CCTCCACTACGAGGGCATCGTCCCCGTTGTACACCGGCGCGGTCGTGCGAGCCCAGCGCATCGCGTTCCCGAAGTCTCCTTGGCGAATTTCGACCGAGGACATTTCGATTCCCGGTGCGCTGCCCCACCGCCCTTCTTGAACGGCGCGCCGGGTTTCGTCGATCGCGGAATCGGGTTGGATCGTCGGAGGTTGGAATTTCCGGCGGTCACTGAGAAGTCGCTCAAGTTGGGTCGGAAGGCCATTGGCCTCCTCGCCCTCTGGGCCGACATAGCGAATGACGCCGAAATCTTGGCCTCCGACATACACCTCGTACGGCGCCCCAGGCATCGCGGCCATGTTGATAAAGTTGTGCCGGCGGAAAGGCCCGGTGTGGGTAGCGCGCATTCCGATGATTGCCGCAGCCCCGACAACTAAGGCGAGAGCACCACTGAGGAGCCAAACCTTTCGCTCGCGCTTCGATATTCTTCGCTTAGGGCGTTTTCGTCCTTCGGTACGGACCTCGGCGAGGAGCTTAGCCACCTCGTCGGGCTGCAGGCGAAGCACCTCGGCGACGTCGGCGACGCTAGGACCACTTGGCATTTCGGGCACCCGTTCGAGATGCCGCCGAACAATCGCCTCCGCCTCCTCGGGCGTCATGGTCGTTTCGGGCGTGTGGAAGACGTTCATGAGAATCGTTCTCGGTGGCAGTAAGGATAGAGGAAAATGCGCCGCCAGGTTGTGAATTTGGGCCGAACTTCCTATCGCCCCGGAAACTAATTCCCCGAAGCGAGGACGGTCAAGATTAGAAGCGTTGCGTTGTGGGCGAAATGCATCACCACGGAAGGGACCAGCGAGCGCGTGTTCTGCGCCAAAACGCAAGAGAAAAGCGCCACGGTTGCCAAAGCGGCCCAGAGCACCGGGCCCTGAGGGTGGATGCTGGCGAAGAGGAAGGAAGAAAGAAGGGCGGCCGGAATAGGGCCCCGCAGAACTTTGCGAAGGGCCGGGAAAAGTAGTCCTCGGAACATCGTCTCTTCCCAAAACGGCGCGACGATGGCACCCATTACAAAGGTGACAATGATCGTCCCCAGACTGGCTCCATGCTCGAGCGCAACTGCTGCCGGGTGCTCGGGAGCCGGGAAGTTTCGCATCAGGATGAGGAAAACGAAGGCCACGACCATCGTGACCGGCAGTTCCAAAAGAAACGCCCACAAGCCCAGCAGCACGTTTCGCCCCAGATTCTCGGTGCTGAGCCCCACGTCCTTCATGGAAGGCGACTTATGGAGGATGAGCGGCACGACCGCCAGCATCGGGACGTACGTCAGCACCTGCCCAATCAGGCCGCCGATTCCGAGGACGCCGACAACGGTCCCCAACAGGATGAAGGCCACCATCAATGTCGCGGCCCGAATGGCGAACCGGTCGGCCTCGCCTGCTGACCGAACGCGGGAAGCGGTCCCCAAAGTTTGAAGCATGCCCGATAGACCGAAGGCGATCAACACCAGCCAAGAAAACCCGGAGGCGAATAGGAGGCCGAGGAAAAGCAGCCCGACTCCGAAAGCCTTTTCCTTGCTCGGTCCTTTGGTCTTGACCTGAGCAAGCCCTGCCTGGGCTCTGGCATGATTCGCCGCCAATTCGGAGAGCGTGTCCGGCTTTCCCAACCGCGTGACCAACGAGTTGACTGCTTTCGGTTCGAGCTTCTTTTTCGAATAGATCTCGGCGAAGGGAGCGTAGGCCGGAGTCCGGCGGGCGGCCGCCAGATCCTTGTCGCTCACCGGCTCTTTCAGTTCCGTACGGACCACCGCCCAAACCGCCGCCTCAACCGGCTCGGTCAGGTGCCGGGGAGCGGTCTCTTTTTCGAGAGTTCGGAGCGGGGTCTCTGGCGTGGCGTACCCCGAGAACCAGAGGGCAATCGTGTTGCTACCGGCGTCACGGGTTGAAAGGGCCGACTTCAGACGAACAGCATAGGAGGCGCGTCGCGCCTCATCTCCCGCTCGTTCCTTGCGCCCGAACGAGGCGAAGATCAAGAGTCCGAAGAGGGCGGCGAGAACGACCCAGCCCCAGGGATTCCTGGGGATCTCAACGGCATCGATGACCGGTGGCGCCACGAGTTCGGTCTCAGACGGGGGCTCGGGCGAAGTCACGGTGTTACTACGCGCCTACTGACTTAGGAGACTCCGGTCGTTGAAGGAAATCGTGTAGGTGCTCTGATGAGTAATCAGGGCCACGGTCATCCAAATCGTCTCGGCCGCGTATTCGGCAAGGAGGATACCTAGAGCCACCTGGCGAAGTTTTTCGTACCCAGCGAGCCCGTAGTATCGCTGGACGAAGTTCTTCACGAGGAGCGCGATCAGGAGGCCAAACCAATAGTAGTCGACCCCGAAGTTCATGCTCAAAACGTAGCCTGCCGGATGCAGCGGGAAGCCGGGGAACCGGAACCGAATGAGGTCGAGGCTCATGACAACCGCGAACCCAAAAATGGTCATGCCCATACCAACGATGTCCGGGCCGTGCCGGTCGTTGAGGATCTTTTCCAGAAAGCCGATCGGCTCGATGCCCGGGAAGGAACCGGTCCGGTACTCCCGCAGGAGGTTGAAGTAGTAGCAGAGGAAAACGCCCAACAGGCCGGACGCCGCAATGGCCCAGAAGATTGAGCGCTGCCGGATCCGCTCCATCTGCCCCATCTTCATCGCCTCGAGCTGAACCGGCATCGGGTGGTTCCGATACATCCGGTTCATAAAGAGCCAGCCACCCGTAACCCAACTCGCCTGTTTATCTGTAAGCCACCGGTTTCCCAAGAACCGGCCCATAACCGAGTTCACGCCGAGAAATGCGAACTCGTGGGTCGGCGGCCCGAGCTGGGCCCGCATCCTCGTCAACACCGTCGAAAAGACGAGGAAGAGCAGCACGTAAACCGTGCTGTAGCCCGGACTAAGGTCGCCATAAACCACGCCGAACCCGGCCACGATAGCGGTCGTGATGAGCAACCCGGCAAAGGCGTAGGTGTGCCGCAGCCCGCCGTCGGTGCTCGGCGTGCGATGCCGGATATCCCGCCAGACCTCCTTGAGATACTCCCGCGACACCCAGACCGCGCCCAGGAACATGGCAAAGACCGCGCCCCAAGTCTGCTCGTCGAAGTAGGGTGGTCCGGGGTTGATGCCCGATCCGGAAAACGTCTCTTGCGGAATGCCGTTCGAGGCGAGAACGATGTGGGTCAGCTTGCGCAGAAGAAAGAAGACGACGAAGCTGAGAAGCATGTCGCTGGGCATGAAGAGCCCGATCGCCGCCATGAAAGGAAAGATCGATAGGCGGAAATCGCCCATCTGATTGAGCGGAGGCTCTTTGAAGGCCTCGTTGATTTGGAACAGCGTCTTAACCGGGATGCTGGGCAGGTTCGGATAAAGGTAGTTGAACCCGTTGAGCATGTCAATGGCGAACATCACCCCGAACGCGATCCACATATGCCGGCTGCGCCACATGCCGCCACTTCCGCCGCCCTCACTCATAGCCACAGGAAGCTGAATAAGGGGGAACGTAAGCCGCTCCCGCTCGTTCCACGCGCCCCGCATGAGGCTGTTGATGCACTGCATCCCAAACGTGATCGCGCCCATCATGAGCGCCCATGGCAACACCTTCGGGAGATACACGGCGAAGAACTTCGCGGTAACGTACGCAACGCCTTTGCCTCCGCCCTGAATGTCTGCGGTAACGGCGTAGTCCTTGATCACCATCGCGTCGGGCATCTGCTTCATCAGCACGTCCTTCGCATTGGCGTTGGTCTTCGCCAAGTTGGGCAACCCGGCCATCGTCCCATGCCCTAGCCCAACCCATTCGGCCGCCACGACAGCCGAGACACTGGTGATCGCAAAGATCGCGATAAGGTCGCTCTGAGACAGCGCCAGCTTGGGCGCAAAGAGCCGGAGCGGGGCGTTCAACACGATGCAGAACAGGAGCCCGGAGATGGGCGGAACCATCAGCGAGAACATGCTCGACTGGTTCGCGTTGGACGAAGCGTAGCAGACGGGGAGGCAGAGCAGAAACCCAATCAGCAGCGCCCGAAACCGGATGCCCTTAAGAGCAGCAATCGCCTCGGGTGCCGTCGTCGCCATCCGCAACCATTGTAGCCGCTACCAAGACACAGCCACCCTACGTGGCGAGAGCGTCCCGCTCTCGTACATTCCAAGCTTTGCTAAGATTCTGGACATGGATGATGTATCTCGCCGACGGGGCCGATCACTTCCTCATTGGTCACGTCCGGATGGTACGTACTTCCTAACCTTTCGAACGGGCGACGCTATTCCGGCCGAGGTGTCTCGCCAATTGAAAGCTGAGTACGAAGATGACTACAAGAAACTCACACGAGAACTAGGTCACTCTCCAACCGATGCTGAGTGCCGCGAGATTCGAACTAGTCGATACCGAAGAGCCGAGAAATACCTTGAAGAAGCTCACGGTGCCTGCCTCATTCGGAATCCGAGAGTGGCGAAAATGGTGGATGGAGCGATCCGTTTCTTCGATCGAGACCGGTACCGCCTGCACGCCTGGTGCCTCATGCCGAATCACGTTCACGTCCTTCTAACCTTGGTTGGGGGTCTGACCCCCACGGAAGTAATGGGCGCTTGGAAGTCTTTCACCGCGAAGGAGATAAACAAGCTCCTTGGGACCACCGGGCCGTTTTGGCAAGAAGAAGGGTTTGATCACCTTGTGCGCGGACCGAATTCCTTTGAACGGATCTGCCGCTACATATGGGAGAATCCGCGGAACCTCACGGACTGGCCTTGGGTAGGCGGAGACGGGGCGGTACCGGAGGGATGGGAGGAGCGTTGAATGGCTGGGGAGCCTGGGAGGCACGAGAGCGGGACGCTCTCGCCACATAAGTACCTGCCATTTCGTTTACCGATACTTCTCCCTTTCCTCCGCCCCCAACGTCCGCCAAGTCAAGAACTGCCGCCGCACACTCGCCAAGAATCGCCGATTAACCACCGGCCAGTTCTCCGGATCCCCGGACAGGCGAACGAGCAGTAGATCCAACGCGTAGACCCCGGCCACTCGGCTGGGAGACAGCACCAGCTCCAACGTCTGACTGACTCCCAAGTCGTAAGGTGCCAGCCATGTCGTGGCCCGGACCGTATGCGTCTCTCCATCTGACACCAATGTGGTCTCGGCCGTGACAAAGTCACCGATCGTATATCCCTCGTACGCTCGTAGCCATGCGGTCAAGAACGCGGAGAGAGGCGCCGCCTCCGTCGCCGAGATGGAGAAGGGAAGGGGCAGTTGCCACTCGTCGCCTTCGGGCTCCGTCTCGAAAACTTCTTCGTTCATCGCCGGGGCGGCGATCTGGGCCGCCTTTCGGGCCGGATAGATCGTGGAGAGCAAGACCGTCGACATCACGATCCCCGCCGAGAGCACCGCGGAGGTCGAGCTGAAGTTGAGGGTCAACCCCGGCAACCAACCGGTGGCCACGATGATCTTCGCCGTGCCCTGCGCCACGTAGTAACCCGCCACGGAGCCGAGAACGCCGTACACCAGCGACTCCGCGAAGAAAAGCATCGCGATGTGGTTCGGGGCGAGGCCGATGCTGGAGAAGATCGAGATCTCTCGCGTCCGCTCGATGACGCTTGCCACCATCGTGTTTAGCACGAAGACCGCGGCAATCAGGATCTGGATGGCCACCAGTAGCAGGCCCCCGGAGGCTTTCGTCTGTTGGACGGAGAACTGCTTGACCGCCAGGGCGCCTGCCTCGGGAACGGAGGCGTAAAGATTCAGCCTCAGACGCGGCATCAGAGACTCCAGCGCAGGCCGGGTCTGATTGGGATCGGGGAAGGCTACGGCGAGGGTTCGAAGGTCTGAGCCAAGGTCCATCGCCGTCTCGGCGGGAACGATAAAGACATAGTCCGGATCGATCCGAATGTAGGGACGAAAAGCGTTCTCCGTGGTCTTCTCTTGGGTGTTTCGGGCGGAAGAAAGGCTGAAGTCGGGCGGAAGAATGCCATCGCCATCGAGATCGACCCGTGACCGCATAATGCCGGGGTCGACGATCCCGATGACGGTGAACTCCTCACCCGCGTAGGTCACCCGCGCCTTGCCCACATCCGCCGTGCCAACCTTCAGGCGGTTAGCAATCCCCATGGGAAGGATCGCCACGTTTCGCTCTCCCGGACGGAACCAGCGGCCACCTGGCAGAAGGGCCTCCTGCGGTTTGGTCACGTCGATCTCAAGGGGATCGAGACCAAGCATCGCCCGCACATCGATCGCCTCTTGGCCCCGTTGGAGGGTCAGCAAACTGTTGCCGTCGATGTCCGCCCCGTAATAGTAGGTCCGACGGGCCACCTTGGCCTTGTCGCCAAACTCATTCGCAATCTGCCGATACGTGGCGAGTTGGAGCGGCGACATGTTCGCGTTACGGATCAAGAGCCCGCTATAGGCGGCGACGTTGTTCGGAGCCGGAGTCTCGTCCAACCGCAACTCGTCTACGATGCTCGTAAAGCTGAGGACGATGAAGGTCATAACCACCAGGGTCAATGTGGTGAGCACGGTACGCGCCTTGCGGCGGCGCATGTTCGAGACGCCGAGGTTGAACGCCGCCATCGCGACGCTGCTTCTCCGTACATCCACCTCGTGAACCCCGCTCCCCGCCGCTCTCACGGCTCGCATGTTCGCTTCGAACTTGCCGAGGATGAACGAAGTCACCACCAGGCTCAAAACCCCCATCACAAACGCGATGAAGATCATGGAGGGGTTGCTCACGATCTCAAACGCGGGATGAATGAGGCGCAGCACCAGGAACGAAGCGATGAAAATACCGACGGCGGCGCCAAGCTGTTTGGTGAGCAGACTGTGGCCAAAGAGGAGCCGTTCTAGGAAGTAACTGAACGGGATGAGCAGGAACAGATAGAAAACGACGCCGTTTACGACGTCGTTGGCGGTGCCCATGATGATCGGGTGCGCCCGCAAGGCATATCCCCAGGCGGCGCGCGACTGCCTGTCGGCCTCCGCCCAGTCCATCTTCGCCTCCGCCGCCTCGGCCTTAGCGATTGCCGCGACCGCCTGGTTATGAAGGCTACGGACGCCCGCCGAGACGATGCGGTATTTCTCGAAACGGTTCAGCCGGGTCTCATTGATCGCGCAGATATCGCGCGCCGTGTTGAGCGGAAGGCTTGGGATCCGGCCGAGGAGCCCGATGGCCGCCCGGCCCGTCGCGCCCTCCGCGTCCGGGGCGGAGTAACCGATCCCTTTCTCGTCCCCTAATGATGAGTTGGTCAGGATAAGCCGGTTGAATTCGCCCGGCTTGCCGCCGAGAATCTGGAACCGTTGACCCTTGAGGAAAAAGGCAACCTGCGCGTCCTCGATGTCCGGGTTGAGGCGTTGGTCAAACCCGGGGGCGAAAAGGCCGAAGCTTCGGGGGAAGGAGCCACTGTGGGCGTCCATGATGAAGAGCTTCGGGATCGCCTTCAACTCTTGCGGGTCGACCAGATCGAAGATCGAAACCGGGACGCAGGGGAACATCACGATCGGCGATTCGCGCCGTGCGACCGTCTGCATGTATTCGATCCAGTAGGCGTCGAACCCTGGGGTAATCCAGGTTGGCGCATGGTCGATCGCCCCCGTCTTGAGGTTGAGGTGGAAAGCGGCGAGCCGGGTCTCTTTCTGCGCATTGGCAGGATAGATCGAGATGGGGGCTAGGCCGCTGAACTCGTATTGAGCTTTTGGTCCGACAGTCGCCTGAACGAGGTCCCCCCGAACCCCCATCATCGTCTTCTGGTTCCCCAGGACACAGGCGATCGAATCGGCGACCGGAATATCCGGTACGAAGCTCTTTTGGGGATCGTAAACGACGGTGGTTCCGGCCGCCTGCGTAAAACCGCCAACCAGGCTCATCCGGTCAGGCGTTCGGCGGTCCAGCGGGATTCGGTAATCGCTCGTTTCGCCGTTGCTGTCCGTGTCGTTCAAGGCGTGGTCGAGCATCGCGCTGACCGTGCCGACTTGGCGGAAAACGTTGCCGAGTTTGACTTGGTCGATGGTGTCGAAAGGCGTGTCGGCCGTCTCGCGGCCATCTTCCACCGTTCGAAAAGTGAGCGCGTTCAAGCCGGCAAGCAGCATTGGCTCGCAGTCCAACGCGAACTTGCCCGGGACATTGTTCTTCCAGGTGCGGCTGTCGCCACCGTTCGTGGCATCGATCAGCACCAGCCGCGGGGGGATGACCCCAGTGACCTGCGATAGGATCTCGGCGTGAGCGCGGAAGAGGCGCGAGGTCTGTTCGACGTGTTGCTTCGTTTCGCTGCGGTACTCGTAATACCAGCCGTTTGCAAACGATCCGAGCGATGATGAGCCCCCTGACAAATCGAGGGTGAGGGTCAGGAAAGGGCTTTTAGCGCCATGGAACTGCCGCTCCACAAATTCTCGGGCGCCCCGCAGGCCGAGACTATGGGCGCCGGAGACGACAACCCACAGGGGGCGCCGGTGCGGGCGGTTGGCGGCAACGCGGACGACCTCGATTGCTCCCGCCAGCCCGGCCGCTCCCTCGCCTCCGGGGGCGAGACTTGGGACTACGCTTGAGGCATCCGCCGGTACGAAGAGGGCGATGGGCTCGTCCACCTCCTCCTGCCCCGGAGCATTGGCCGGGAATTCGGCGATAAGATTTGCGCTCGGTCGTACGATCCAGTCCTGGCGGCAGCTCAGGTGCGCCGGTTTCCCGGCAAAGGCCGCGGTAAGAAGCGGTCCAGCATCCCTTTTCGGAAGATAGAAGCGGGGTGTATCGAGCGGAACACCGCTGAACTTCGCCTCCGCCTCCGCACGCGGCATGGTGTCCGGCTCCAGGAAGAGGACGGCCTTCGCCCCGAGCTTGGCGGCGTTGCGCCAGCGGGCACTCGTTCCGAACTCCAACACGACGATGCTGCCATCGATCTTCTTCCCGGAGAGCGCCTCCAGCGTGCCGTCGCCGCCATACACCAGGGGACCTTGGACGTCGCAGGTTGAAGTGCGAACTAAGTTCGGCCAGAGAGGCAAGACCTCGATCGAGCGGCCGGCCACCTCAATGCGCCCCCGGGATGCCGGGTCTGGGATGGTGACGTCAAAAGGTTCCCGGCGAACCTTTGCCCCTAGGGCCCTAAGGCGGGTTTCGGCAAGATCGAGCGCTGCGGCTTCACCGGGCGACCCCGTAAGCCGCGAACCCAATTCAGCGAAGCTTTTCGCGTCGCTCCTAAAGTTATTGCGAGACAGCGCGGCGAGGATCGTGCGGTAGTTGGCCTTTGCTTGTTCGTCGGTCGTCGCCGCCCATCCTAACGTCGCTAGGACGAGGATGACGAACGGGCTCAGTAGGCGACGCTGCCAGGGCACGCCTTCATTCTAGCGGACCCTAGCCGCGCGGATACCAGGCGTAAACCGAAGCGTCCGTAATTGCCCCGCGCCAAGTCGGCTGAACGTCGCATCCCTGGGAGATATCGCCAAGGGTCACGCTACGAGCACTTCCGTCCAAGTGGACGACATTTAGATGGTCGCCGTGCCTTTGCCAAACTCCGCCGTAAGGCAACGAGGCTTCCTCCCCTTGCAGAGCCCAACCCTTTACGGGGGCATAGACAACGTCGGTGTAGCCCGAATTCGGTCCACCCGTCGGGCTCGTCTGGCCTGCGGTGAACGTGTCAACCCAGCCTCGAGCCGCCGCAACGTATCGGCACGGAGGAGAAACGATGTACGAACCGCTCTGGCCATCGCCTGACTCGATAAAGAGGAGGGTTTCAGGCGGCGCTTCCGTGGTCGTCCGGGGGTTGGCTACCCAGACGTTTCCGATGTAAGTCGTCGGGGAGAGGTAGTAAGCGTTATAGCCAAGATCGGAGTGAAGCGAGGCGTTGTAGTAACGTGCCGCGTAGTCTCCGGGAAGAAGGTCCGGGTCAAACGGACCGCCAAAATCCATCGACTGCCGATCCATCGGACAGGTAAACGTTCGGAAGTCGCGGACATACGGCATCAGCAACTGCGGCCAAGTTCGGTCCAAAACCGGATCGGGTGTCATGCCCGGCCGGTGATTGGTCGGAACTAAACGGTCGTCGTAATCCGTCGTGTATAGGATTGTCGCTTTGCCGGCCTTAGAAAAATTCGCCAAACATTGCGTCTGAAGAGCTGCCCTTTTCACCGAGACGAAGACAGGAAAAAGTATTCCAGCGACGATTGAGAGAATCGCTAGAACAACAAGCAGCTCCACTAGGGTGAAAGCACGACGGGGCGTGGCGGCAAAAGAGCGCACGGAACACCCTATTATAAGGCTAAATCCTCATCGTAGGCAACTTTCCACCCAAAACTCGCTCCGCGTCCACAGCTTTGCCGACACCAAGGTAAAGCTTTGCGGCTAGTTCTCGGGCGTTGTGTTGGTGATGAGGCAGTGCGAACTTAAACGCTTTGCCCGATTCGGTCGTTGCGTCCACCTCAACGAGGTCCGATTGACGAATTGCGTCTTCCAGAAGATGGGCCAATTCCGCATCTTTGCCCTTGTTCTGCCCGCCGGGCACAATCTGGTAAAGCACCGCATAAAGGATCGGAGCTTTGTAGGTGGGAGCGGCGTTGAACGTTGTCCGCGCGGTGGTCACGGCCTCCTCCACCTTGCCCTCTTGTGCAAGCGCTTCGGCCAAGAAGAGCGAGTCGTTCACCCGTCGGTCGTCGTCCGTTGCCGCCTTTACGGCCGCTCGGTACAGAACCTCCGCCTCTTTCCACTTCCGGGCGGTTCGATAGACCTCGCCGTATTCCCAGGCCTTCGACGGATCGACGGATTCCACTTCGGTCGACTTTAGAAGCTCATCCGTGTATTTCGCGAGAAGGTCTTGGTACTGCTGGTCAGTAATCTCCCCCGAGACTCGCCGGGCAAAAAGCGCGTCGCTCGCCCCTTTGACCTGTCGCCGAAGTACTTCCGGTTGCGCATCCCCCGCCAGGCTTGGATCGTTCGGATCAGGAAAGGTGCCGAAGTGGCAGCCGGAGAGGGAAAAGGGAACAAGGAAGAAGTAAAAAGGAAAAGACAAGCGCCGGGAAGCCCTTTTCCCTATTCCTTTTTCCCTTTTCCCTTGCCCTCTCATCCCGCGATCGCGTACCTATCCGCGGCGTAGAGGGCGTCGCGATAGATTTCGCCGCCGGAGAAGGTGAGGAGCGCTTTGCCCTTGAGGGCCATGCCGTGGAACGGCGTGTTCTTGCTCTTACTGAACGTCTTGTGACGGTCGAAGGTCCACTCGACGTCGGGATCGATCACGCAGACCTGGGCGACCGGGGTCTCGCCTGGCTTGAGCGTGCCGGCGTCGAGCCGAAGGATGCGGGCCGGCTTGGTGGAGAGTTTGTTGATCGTCTCCAGCGGCGAGATGATTCCCTTGTGGGTTAGGAAGGTGAGGGTGACGCCAACCGCGGACTCAAGCTGGGCGGAGCCGTACGGCGCATCTTCGAACGGAACGTCCACCTCGTGGCTCGCGTGCGGGCTGTGGTCACTGGCGATGCAGTCGATCGTGCCGTCGTTGAGCGCCTGCAGGAGCAGGTCCACGTCCACCTGCGAGCGGAGCGGCGGTTGAATCTTGAAGCGAGTGTCGAATTCACCGACGTTCTCGTCGGTGAACGCGAAGTGCATCGGGCAGATCTCCGCGGTGACGGGAGCTCCGAGGAACTTAGCCTGGCGAACCATCTCGACGGCGCCCCAGGTGGAGACGCGCATGATGTGAAGCTGGCAGCCGGTGTGGAGACTGAGGAGACAGTTCCGCATCACCGCGATCTCCTCGGCAGAGCGCGGCATACCCTTCAGACCGAGCATCGCGCTCATCGCGCCTTCGTTCATGCTGGCGCCGCGGGTGAGGTTAGTGTCTTCGCAGTGGACCAGGATAGGGAGATCGAGCTGAACGCAGAACTCCATGGCCTGCGTCATGACCAAAGCGTCTTGGAGCGGGAAGCCTTCGTCGCTGGCGGCAACAATGCCGGCTCGCTTCATGGCGGCGAGATCGGCTAGGTTCTTGCCGTCATTGCCACGCGTGAGCGCGCCGACCGGGGCGACGAAGACGCCACCGGCGTCAGGGCTTGCCGCGCGGTCCAGGATGAAATCCACGAGCGCCGGATTGTCGAGCGGCGGGTTTGTATTGGGCATACAGCAGATGGTTGTATAACCACCCGCCGCGGCGGCCTGGGTGCCGGTCGCTATCGTCTCTTTGTGCTCGTCGCCCGGTTCACGGAGGTGAACGTGGGGGTCCACAAGCCCGGGGCAGATCCAGAGTCCTGTACAGTCGTAAGTCTCGTCGACATCCGAAATGTCGATATCCGGTCCCACCGCCAAGATCTGGTCATCCTCGATGATCAGGGAACCGATGGTATCCATTCCCTGGGAAGGGTCGAGAATCCGGCCGTTCTTGAGGAGGGTGCGCATACCTTTGTGAGTATGGCCCAACCTAAGCTTGGATTTTTGACCTGTGGCCGAGCCACCGTTCTGCCGAATATAGAACTGTTCGGCTCCGCCGGGGTGTCCTCATGTCTCAATCCACGAAATCTCTACTCCCCATGATCTGCCTGGGCCTTGTCGGAACCGGCTTCGACTTCGCCTTGTTCTCGCCTTCGACCCCGGAAGATCCGGACTTGTCGACCCAGGTCGTTTCGACCTCGCACCGGCCTTTGAAGTCGAATCGGGTCAAGCGGACTTCATACTCCTCTGTCCCGCCGATCTCCAACCGGTAACGGTTCCGGCTGGAAGCTGGGGCTAGATTGCAGCACTACTCGTCGAGGACTTTCCACTCGTGGATGCCGGACGCCCAGCCAGATTGCTGCTGAACGACCAATCGTAAGGCGGCTGTTTCGACCGGCATCGGGAAGCGAACTTCGGTCCACCGGTCAATTTCGACCGGGTACTTCGCTTCGATGGGAAGCCATTTCCCTCCCGAAAGGCGTTCGATATGCCAAGCCTTTGGGATGCGGCACTCGCCTCTTCCCGTGTCATCAAACCAGTAAACGCGAACGCCGGATGTCGAGACCGGCTTCTTCCAGCGGTAAGCCACCCACTCCTCGCCGCCCTTATGGGGCCAGAAGTGAGCGTTTTGGGCGGGCTGCTCGCCGCTTGACTTCGGTTCGACTCCATCGTGAATCGCTTCCGGCTGGCACCACGCGCTAACGTAGGACATCTCAACGGAGGCGCGTCCCTCCAGGCCCAGAATTCGTGCCGGCGGCGGAACGGTGGGAAGCCAGACCTCCATGGGGGAGGCCTTTCGGTTGTCCCAATAGGCGTAAGGGATGAGGCGAACCGGGGCGGAGGTCATTGCCGGGGAGAGTTGGTAGAGCGAGTTCGACCATTCGTGCTCTGCCGACCTCTGAGCTTGACCCTGTAGAACGGTGATGCCGCCGAAAAGATTGGACTTAACCGGCGCCAGCGCCGTGGCCTGCGGCACCACGATTTCGTCCGCGGGAATGTTTTGGTCGATGCCTTCCATGCAGTAGATCAGCGGCCCCCGGCGCACGGCGAGCCGGTTCTGATCGTCTTTCACCAACGGATGAGCGGCGATTCGGTCGACCGGCATCGGGAGATTGAGATCGATCTTATCGCCGGCACTCCAGCGTCGGTCGAGAACGAGATAGCCATTCTCAAGCTTCGTTACGGTTGACTTGCCGTTAAGGCTAACGGTGAACGATCGGGCCCAGCCCGGAATGCGGAGGCGGACAGCAAACGGCTTCGGACGCTTCGGATCGACGCCGATCTTGAGGTGGCCGTCCCAAGGGTAGTCGCCAGCCACAGTCAGCCGCACGGGTTCTGTTGCGGCGTGAAGGTCGACGTGGCCCGGAAGATAGAGATTGACGAACAGGTCTCGGCCACGCTCCGCATAGGCGTAACCGCCGATTGAGGCGATGGTGCGGAGCAGATTAGGAGGGCAGCAGGCGGTGCCGAACCATTCGGAGCGGTGGTGGTTGCCGGCGCTGGCCAGCGGGTTCGTATAGTTGAACCGGTTGCCGTCCAGCGAGACCCCTGCGAGGGTGGCATTCATGAGCGAGGTTTCGACGGTGTCGAAATAGCGTGCGTCCGCGTGAAGCAGCCCCATCCGCCAACCCCACTGGGCCATGGCAATGCTGGCGCAGCTCTCCTGGTAGGCGGTCTGGTTGGGAAGGTCGTAGTCGGTGGTGAAACCTTCGTTTGAGCCACTCGGGCCGATGCCCCCGGTGATGAAGATTCGCTTTGTCGTCGCGTTCTTCCAGACCCGGTCCACCATTTGGGTCAGCGCGGCATCGCCGTTGAGTCGGGCGATATCTGTGCTGCCAGACATGAGATAAGCGGCGCGAACGGCGTGGCCTTTGATCTCGCGGTGCTGGGTGATCGGCACGTCGTCGATCCAGTATGTTCCGTCGTATTGAGCCTCTGGAGTCCCGTGCTCGGTGGCGAAGAAGTGAGAACCGCGGGTGCGGATGAACCTCTCCGCCAAAGCGAGGTAGCGCGGGTTACCGGTTTCCCGTCCAAGCTTCACCAGAGCCAGTTCGATCTCCGGGTGGCCTGGATAGCCGGGCCGCTTCGTGAAGGTGGCGTCGATGAGATCGGCGTACTTGGTCGCGATATCGAGCAGGTTCCGCTTGCCCGTCGCCGCGTGATGAGCCACCGCTGCTTCGAAAAGGTGACCGGCGCAATACAACTCGTGGTTGTCGCGAAGGTTCGTGAACCGCTTATCCGGGGCGTTCACCTCATACCAGGTGTCCAGATAGCCGTCCGGCTTTTGCGCCTTAGCGAGGGTCGCGATGATTGCGTCTAGCTTCTTATCCAGAACCGGGTCGGGATGGGTGGCGAGAGTCATGGACGCTCCCTCGAGCACTTTGTAGACGTCCGAGTCCATGTAGACCGGACCGTGGTAGCCGCTGTGCTTGCCCTCGATCGCCAGCCGGAAATTGTCCCAGTAGCCGTTCTTGTCCAACTCCATCAAGCAGTGGGGAACGGTGGCGACGCGGTTGGTCTCCATGCGGGGCGTCCAGAAATGATCCTGGACGACAACCCGTGGAAAGGCGACTGGCGAAGCGGGGACTTGGAAGGCGGCGGCGAGGGCGACGAGAGCGAGCATTGAGATCAGTACTTGCGGTTTGGAAGTTCCGCGGCGGCTTGGCTCATATCCCAGACCGCATCCTTGTAGGTGATCTTCTTCTCAACGCTTTTGCCCGCGAGAATGTCCTTCGCTGTGCTCATGAGCTGCGGACCGGTGAGCGGGTTGCACTCGACGGTGGCGTTCAACGTCCCGTCCTTCATCGCGTTGAATGCGTTCTTCGTGCCGTCGACGGAGATCACGATGACCTCTTTGCCTGGCTTGCGGCCGGCCTCCTGGATGGCCTGGATTGCCCCGAGGGCCATGTCGTCGTTGTGGGCGTAGACAACATCCACCGACTTACCGACGGCGCTCTTCAACATGGCCTCGGTCGTTTCCTTGCCCTTCGCGACGTTCCATTCGCCGCTCTGGGAGAAGGCGACTTTGATGTTCGGATACTTCTTGATCTCTTCCGCGAAGCCGTTGTGCCGGTCGTTGGCGGGAGCGGAGCCGGCGGTACCCGCGATCTCGGCGACAGTGGCCTTGCCGCCCGTCTTCTTGGCGAGCCAGTCGGCGGCCATTTCGCCTTCCTTCACGTAGTCCGAGCTGATAACGGTGGCGTAGAGGTCCTCTGCTACGTCCGGCTTACGGTCGGCGATGATAATCGGGATGCCCGCCTTCTTGGCTTCCTGAAGCACGGGGCCCCAACCGGTCTCGACGACCGGGGAGACGGCGATGATATCGACGCCTTGAGCGATGAAGGCACGGACGGCTTTGATCTCGTTCTCAAGCTTGTCTTGGGAATCGACGAACTTTAACTCGATCCCGGCATCTTTGGCTGCGTCTTGAACGGATTTGGTGTTGGCTACGCGCCAAGCGTTTGCGCCGCCGATCTGGACGAAGCCCATGACGATTTTCTTGTCGCCGGTCTTCGGCGCGGTCGCGCCACCTGCTACCGTTTCTTCCTTGGGGCTACCGCAGCCCGCCAGCGCGAGGGCGGCTACGCCCACGAGTCCCCAATTCATTCGGCTTCGAATCTGATTCCGCACGATGAGCGCAAGTTACCCTGCGCAAGGTGGGGAGGCGATTGTATGAAAGCTAGAGGATTTTGTCCCAAGATCACCACTTCGCTTAAAATGTCGGGCCGCTTTCCGGCCTGAGGTCGGAAGCCTGCGCTCCCAGGGCTATAGTTCGGCAATGCCGCAGTTTGACGGTCTTGGACTTCACCTCGGAAACCTTTCTCGACTCTCTCACGCAAAGACGCGCTCCATCTCGCCCGAGAATTTTAAAGGCGAAAAGGGGAAGGGCGGAATGGCGACGGAGGGGACGGGCTCGAACGCGTCGCGCGACCTTGGGCAGGGCTGGAAAGTCTCTCCCAGCGTTAAAATCGCAGGCGGCACGACTTTCGAAATCGCGGACATCGCCGGACCGGGCGCCATTCAGCAGATCTGGATGACGCCCACCGGCTCTTGGCGCAACTCGATCATCCGGTTCTATTGGGACGACGAAGAGACTCCGTCCGTCGAGTGCCCCGTGGGCGACTTCTTCGCTTGCGGCTGGGGCAAGTACGCGCAGGTTTCTTCGCTACCGATTTGCGTCAACCCGGGCAGCGCGTTCAACTGCTACTGGGAGATGCCGTTCCGCAAACGTTGCCGCATCACGATGGAGAACATCGGCGACGACATGTACCTGTACTACCAGATCAACTACACCCTCACCGAGATCCCGGATGACGCCGCTTACTTCCACGCCCAGTTCCGCCGGACGAATCCGTTGCCGTACAAGTCGGACTATACGATCCTCGAAGGCGTGAAGGGGCAGGGTACTTACGTGGGCACCTACATGGCCTGGCAGGTCAACAGCAACGGTTGGTGGGGCGAGGGCGAGATCAAGTTCTTTATGGACGGTGACAACGACTGGGCGACGATCGTCGGCACCGGAACGGAGGACTACTTCTGCGGTTCGTACGACTTCGACGTGAAGGGCAAGACTCAGTTCGGAGTCGACACGCTGGAGTATCAGGAGTTCACGACCCCGTATGCCGGGCTGCCGCAGGTGATCCGCGGGGACGGCCACTATCAGGTCCAGCAGCGGTTCGGGATGTATCGCTGGCACATCATGGACCCGATCCGTTTCGAGGAGGATCTTCGGGTGACGATCCAAGCCCTCGGCTGGCGATCCGGCGGGCGGTATCTACCGTTGCAGGACGATATCTCGTCGGTGGCGTTTTGGTATCAGGCGGAGCCGCATGCCCCTTATCCGGCGTTGCCGGATAAGGACGGGTTGGAGATTATCTAGGGACGAAGAACCTAAACGCGTAGCGTTTAGAGCGATTTTCCAAATTTATTCATCCATTAACGCTCCATTAATGATCCATCGGCGGATAATTGGATCATTAATGGAGCATCTTCGTTGAGCATTCGGAGCAACGGTTCGGTGGACGATGTCCGGCGAAGTCTCGAAGAGACCTATCCGGCCGGGGCATCGATTCCCAGCGATCGGGCGTTGGCAGAGGCTTGGGGGGTGGACCGCCGGACGGTGGCGCGGGCGGTGGCTTTGCTGGTCGAGGGCGGCAGGATCTCCGCGGCCGGCCGTAACCGGGTCATGAGGGGCGAGGTCGAGCCGTTGGCGATTGGTCTTTGCATGGACAATTCCGTCACCGACAAGGACGCGTCTCAGGCGGTAGGAACGGGCCGGTTTTTGATTGGTCGGGGCCTGATGCGGCGGCTGGCGGAGGCCACGCCGGTTCGCAACATGCTTTGGTGCGATGGGCTGAACGCCGACCCGTATGACAACGTCCCGGCCGCGAAAGATCTTCGAGACCGCAGGATCGGCGCGCTGGCGATCTGGCCCACGCTTCCCGCCGATGAGGCGACCGTCGGGCGGTTGCGGGAGCTTCGCCGGGCCATGCCTATGGTACTCCTCGACCGCCGGATTCCCGGCTTCGAGTCCGATTTTGTCGGCTTCGACGACGAGGCGGCGGGGCGAGAGATCGCGCGCCATGCCCTCTCTTTAGGCCACCGCCGATTCGCGTTCTATGGTTGGGCGGTTCCGGAAACCGTCCACCGACGGCTGCAAGGCGTCGAGTCCGTGCTGATGGACGCGGGCACCCCTCTCGACTCGGCCCGCACCGTTCTGGTGCGGGGCGACGTTGAGGTCGGACGCCGGTTTGAACGGCTTCTGGAAGGGCCGGAGATGCCGACCGCGGTCGTCTGCGCCAACGATTTCGCCGCGATCGCTCTGCTCTCTTGGCTTCGGGAGCGGGGGATTTCCGTTCCGGGCCAAGTCGCGGTGCTCGCCATCGGAAACAGTTTTGAATCCGTTCATGAACCGCTCGGCTTGACAACGATCGCTTTCTCGCAAGAGGAAGTGGGCCGCCAAGCCGCCGATCTTCTTCTCTCTCGTCTGGACGGCACGCTTGGACCCGGACTGCTTCAAGCAGGTCAGGTCGAAGAGCGGCGCGTTCCGGGCCGACTCGTCGTGCGTCGCTCCTGCGGCGCTCCCTCACCCAACGCCTCGTCACACAGCGTCGTGCTGCCATGATCCGCAAAGCATTCACCCTAATCGAACTGCTCGTCGTCATCGCAATCATTGCGATCCTCGCCGCCATCCTTTTCCCGGTCTTCGCCCAAGCGAAAGAAGCCGCCAAAAAGACCCAGTGCCTTAGCAATCTGAAGCAGTGGGGTCTCGCGTTCAACATGTACGCCACAGACGAGGACGACAAGATGCCGGCCCAGTCGTACAACGACACCTACATCGACGGCTCGGGCCATGCTCAGCAGCTTGGCGGCGGAAAGACTTACGCCTGGCAGTTCGTTCTTCAGCCCTACGCCGAGAAGGCGCAGTCGGACTCGGGCAACTCTCAGGGGAAGGTCAAGCTCGATATCTGTCCGTCTCACCCCAAGAATTGGAAGGGCCGGGGGCCTACGGGAGACCGCGTATCGGTTCCCAAGCTTTCCTACGGCATGCCGGAATGGGCCAGCTTTGGTGGCGTCGCCAGCGACCGGCTCGGCGGGCCGGGCAGCACGATCTGGGATCGGGTGCCAAAGGCGTTCCGCTCGATGACCGCATTCAACAACGTGGCGGACACGATCCTCCTGGGAGAGGTGGGTTTCGACTTCAACCAGACGATCTACTATCCGTTGGACCAGGACGAGAACCTGGCGTCGAACTACTCGTACGTTCGCGCCGAGGCTCAGAACGCGCCTTGGCTCCAGGATATTCCTGAATTCAAGATCCAGGGCAAGCCCTCCGGTTCGATCAACGATGCGCGGCACGGCGGCGGGAACAGCAACTTCCTGTTCGTTGACGGCCACGCGAAGGCAATGAAGCCGGGACAGACCTATAAGATGGACGGCTCGATGTCCAAATGGACGATGAGCGGAACCTGGTCCTTCCAAGGTCTATGACGCTCCTGGCCCTTCTCGCCCTTCAATCTCCGGTCACCATCGTCGTTGAAGGCCACCGCCCCGCGAGCGAGGCGGTGGTCGGCACGGCGGCGATGAAATATCTCCCTTTCGAAGTGCCGAAAGGGGTGACTTCGATCGACATCGTGCCCGAGATCCTGGACAAGGAAGGAGATCGGGATACTGTCGATCTCGGCCTCTTCGACCCTCGGGGAACGAGCGCAAAGGGGTTCCGCGGCTGGCAGGGCGGGACCCGGAGACGGGCGACAATCACCGGCAGTTTCGCCACCACCTCGCCCTGGGCTTTGGCCGGCCCGTTGCCGGCGGGGCGTTGGAATCTAGCTCAGTATTACTTGAAAGGATCTTCAAAAGGGCTTGACTATCGGTACACGATCACCTTCCGCTTCGACGGGCCCAAACCACCGAAGGTCATCCCGCCGGTCCCTCCCATGCCCGATCCAAAGGGAGGGCCGGGTTGGTACGTTGGCGACCTCCACTCGCATAGCCTCAGCAGCGATGGCGCTTTGAGCCTCGTTGAGCTAGTCAAACTTCACCGCGAAGCGGGCTATGACTTTATGGCTTCGACGGAGCATAACACTCCGGCGGCCCATTGGCGGCTCGCGGAGACGATGCGAGCGGTTCCGGGGATTACTCTCATCCCCGGAACGGAGCTGACGACTCCCGGCGGCCACACCAACCTAATCGGTCTCCGTCCCGATCGCTGGATCGATTTCCGCACCGACCCCGGCGACGGACGCCTCCCGAAGCTCTTCGCCGAAGCGCGACGCCAAGGGGCGATGATCGAGATCAACCATCCGTCTGCCGATTGCACCTCATGCACTTGGAAATTTCCCACGGAGGAATGGAAGGACGCCCACGGCATCGAGGTCTGGAACTCAGCTTGGGATACGGCTGACGAGAAGGCGCTCGCGCTTTGGGATTCGATGCTTCGGGACGGGAAGCGGGTCTACGCTTACGGAGGTTCCGATTTTCACCGCAGCCCGGCGCCTTTGGGGCCGGCGACCCGTGTCTGGTCAGTCTCGCGGCGAGCGAAAGACCTTGTGGCGGGCCTCCGAGGCGGGCATGCCGTTGTAACGCAAGGCACGACGGGACCTTCGGTGGAGCTGGAGGTAGTTCGCGGCGGTCAGAAGGGGATCCCGGGAGATGTGCTTGCGAAAGCCGGGGCAATCGAGGTTCGGATTAATGTAAAGGATGGGACGGGGGCAGTATTGACCGTCCATTCCCGTCAGGGGGTTGAGGTCACCCGGACGGTGGACGGGAGAGAATCCCGTGTGGTCGTGCCCCTGGAGGCTCACGGGTTCGTGCGGCTGGAGCTGCGGACGCCGTCGGGGCAGATGTTGGCCTTGACGAATCCGGTGTTCGTCCCTTAAGGTAGCGAGACCGTCCTGGTCTCGTGAGTTTCGTGGCCGTCCTGCTTTCGTTTCGTAGGAACTACTTAGGAGTCACGAGAGCGAGACGCTCTCGCCATGTTTGCGATCTAAGGCATTTATATCCTTTATGTGCAAGGAATAGGGATAAAATGGGCGCAGGATGATTTCCAGCCTCGCCTTGGCCTTCGCGGCGACGATGCCCGCGCCGAAGACGATTACGGTCGAATTGCTGCTTCAAGAGATGACCGACCTTTCCCGGCTTGCCGAGCGGCCAGATCCTTGGTACCGCTACAAACAGTGGACCTCGTACGACCGAGCGAGCGACAACTGGAAGGAACCGTTTGCGAACGGAGACGCGGGACAGTTCATCCGGACCGAGATGCACGACGGCCGGGCCGAGCATGTCATGGCGGACGTGAAGGGGCCGGGGGCCCTGGTTCGGCTCTGGTCAGCCAACCCGGTAGGCACGGTTCGATTCTATTTCGATGGGGAAGAGAAACCCAGGCTGGTATCGGATATGAAGGCGTTGCTCACGGGGGCCGATCCGATGTTCCCCGCCCCGTTTAGCTACATCGCCTCGCTCGGAACGAACCTGTACTATCCGATGCCGTTTGCGCGCGGGTTGAAGATCACGTGGGATGGGCCGAAGGCTTCGGTCTATTACGCGGCGGGGATTCGGGAGTATGTGCCGGGGACTTCGGTCGAAACATTTGAACCGTCGATGGTTGCGCGGGCAGGTGGCCAGGCGGGCAAGACGGAGAAGGAGCTTTTC
>FTBF01000181.1_pt1 | contig 21407 bp, 21 predicted proteins | sample 1639301 | NCBI WGS metagenome assembly FTBF01 (sample SAMEA3914864, study PRJEB12502) | metagenome | biome: forest; material: soil | place: USA | collected 2012-03-12 | depth 0.3 m
ACACCTCCCTTCGTAACCGCCTGCTGCATCGCAATCTGAAGAACCCGCGGCATCTGCTTTGGGCTAGAGATCAACTCGCAGAAATGGCTGCACTCCTGAAAGAGGCGCTCGGGATGGGTTTCCTGAAAGTACGATGTTCCAATCTCTCCGCTGGGAATCTGCGCCGCAATCGCAAGGACCGAAGCGCCGCTCCGGTGGGCATCGTAAAGACCGTTAATCAAGTGAAGATTTCCCGGCCCGCAGCTTCCCGCGCAACAAGCCAAATTTCCGGTCACCTGGGCCTCCGCACTCGCTGCAAACGCTCCCGCCTCCTCGTTTCGAACTTGAACCCAAACGATCTTCCCGTCACTTCGCCGGATCGCATCCACCAAAGGATTCAAACTGTCGCCTACCACCCCGTACACATGCTTCACGCCTGCTTCGATCAGGTGGTCGACGATAGACTCCGCAACACTCTTGCCCACAAAGCCTACGACGAAGAAACCCCGGTCTAAGCTCCCACCGAACCATGCGACTCTCCGATGACCTAACAAGCCGCCGCGCGATCTTCGCCAAAGGCTGGCTCTTCCTCCTTCTGGGGCTCATGGCCGCCGGCTCACTGCTCGTCCTTCATCCAGGCTGGGACACTGCCGCCCTTCTTGGGCTGGCGATTTGGGCTTTTTGCCGCTGGTACTACTTCATGTTTTATGTAGTTGAAAAGTATGTGGACCCCACCTATCGTTTTGCTGGCCTGACCGACTTCGCCCGCTATCTCTGGAGATCCCGTCGCCCACCTTCGAACTAACTGGCGACCCTTTAAGCAAGACATCTTATGTTGTGCGCCATTTTCGACAAGAACGTCTCGAATGCCCTTCATTGGGTCACACTAAACGTCGTAAGGCTGAAAAGTGGTCTCCCTCGATAACGCTCCTACCCCCGCCCGAGCCGCCGCGAAAGTTTCGCCGCGTGCCATCAATAACTTGCGGATTCAGGTGCTTAACGAGATGGCCAGTCTGGAGACCGACTGGCGAGAGCTGTTTCAAGAGATCCAAAACCCCAGTCTCTGCGCCTCGTTCTCCTGGGTCACTGCCTGGTGGGCCACCTTCGGCAAGACCTGCCCTGCCGCGCGTCCCTTCATCGTCGTCCTGCGCGATGAAGATGGTCGAGCCGCCGCGATCTTCCCGTTCTTTGAAGAGAACCCGTCCGGACTCCTCGAAATCCGCCGCCTACGGCTGATCGGCGACCTCGGGCACGATAACTCGTTCGGGATGACCGAAGAGCCCACTCATCTCATCCGGCCCGGCCTAGAAGTTCAGGCCCTCGAAACCCTCGCAGCCGCCCTCGCTCCGGGAATCGAGAACGGCCGCTGGGACCTCCTCGCCTTTCGCATCTTTGACGATGCGCCCCACTGCCCCCTCGCCGCCGCCTTCGCCAACCTCCTTCCCAAGGCCTGGCTAAAGACCGATGCGCGCACCGGATGTGACTTTGCTTCACTCCCCGATACCTGGGCGGAATACCGCAAACTGCTCACCAAGTCGATGCGGGATAACCTTGCTTACTATCCGCGTCTGCTCACCCGAGCCGGCCACCAGTGGCAGGTTCGGTACATCCGAGACGAGGCCGATATGCCCGCCGCCGTCGCCCGCCTCGCCGCCCTCCACCAGGCGCGCGCGGAAAGCCACCGCGGTCTTCGCCACTGCAACCACATCCACGGACCGACTCAGGAAGCCTTCCTCGTAGATCTCATGCAGGCGCTGACCCCGCGAGAAAACGGCTTCATCGCCGAACTCATCGTTGACGGCGAGATCGTGGCCTCCCAGGCCTTCGTCGAGGAAGGCTCCGAACTCATGGTCTACTACTCGGGCTACGGAGAAGCCTGGTACAAGTACAGCCCCATATTCGTCATCGACGCCATCGTCTTCAAAGACGCGATGGAACGTGGCGTACGTCGGCTGAACTTCCTCCGCAATACCGGTCAGTGGAAGACCCGCTGGGGTGCCCAATCCGGCCCTCGCCTCCGCCGAGCCTCCCTGGTCCCCCGCCGACCCGTTTGCGCGACGCGCTACGGAATCTACTTCGTACGATCCGCGGTTCGCCGTCACCTCATCGAGCGCTTACCTGTCTATCGTCATCGCTTCCTGGCGAAGATGAAATTGCTGGTCTCCCACGCCGGAAAAGAGCGCGACCGCGTCGCCCAAGTTCTATTCCCCCTCCTCCCCGTCCTCGGCCGAATCGGCATCCGCGCCACCCCCACCCTCCACTGGGCGGTCACCCAGCTCCCGGTCCACCACCGATAGGTTAGAACCCCTCGCCCCTCCGGGGAGGGGCGAAAGCCACCCCATACTTGGGTTCGAACCAAGCTAGCCCCCAAACACATGCCGATCCAGATACCCGTTCCGGAACTTCCCTGTCGGATCGAACTCCTCCGCCAACCGAATGAAGTCCCCCGAGCGCGGATACAGCGACCGAATCCGATCCGCGCCCACCGTAAACAGCTTCCCCCAATGCGGACGCGCCCCGAATGGGGCTAACCGCGCCTCAATCTCCGGAAGCAGCGCCATTACTTCCGGAACCATCGGACGCCAGGTGAAGTGAATCGCCACACTGTTCTCCCCATAGGAAGGCGACATCCAAAGATCGTCCGCCGCCACCGTCCGAATCTCCGAAATCCACAAAAGCGGCGCGATTCGATCCCGGATCTCATCGATCGCTTTCATAGCGGCAAACGCGTGGCGCCGCGGCATCAGATACTCCGCCTGAAGCTCTTCGCCGCTGCTTGGGGTGAACTCCATTTTGAAGTGCGGCAACCGTTCGAACGCCGGTCCGTACAACCCGTCCTGGGTCGTAGAGTTCTCGGTTGGCATGTCGGGCAACGGATGCCGGGGGCCATCCGCCTTCTTTGCCCCGAAGTACTCCGAACCAGACTCTCCTGAGGTCCGCTTCACCCATACATGGTCGACCATCTCACTTGACCAGCGCGTAAAAAGACTCACGCTATATCCCCCGGAGAGGAGCGCCTCGAAATCGCCTTCCAACTCTTGCCACGGCAGATTTTCGTAAACCGTCTGGGCGACCTGGAAATCCGGCACGATATCGAGCCGAAGCGCTACGACGACACCCAGAGCCCCCAAGCCGACGACCGCCCCCTCAAATTCCGCATCGCGCCCCCGCTTCAGCATCTGCCAAGACCCGTCCGCCTTAATGATCGAAAGCTCTCGTACCGCCGCGGAAAGGCTGGGGTTCTTGACTCCCGACCCATGGGTCCCCGTCGCAATCGAACCACCCACCGTGATGTGCGGCAGGGAGGCCATATTTGCCAGAGCAAATCCCTGCGTGGACAGGTACCGGCTGACGTCTCCGTAGCGAGCTCCGGCCTCCACGAGGATGTTGTCCGCCTCCGTCAGCTCATAGATGCCGCTAAGGCCCTCCACAGAAATCAGGTCGCCCTCGGTATCCGCGATGTCGCCAAACGAATGGCGCGTCCCCGCCGCCTTCACCTTCGTGGCGGCCGACACAATCTCTTGCACCTCGCCTACTGTTGTCGGACGATGCACGCGGGGCGCCAGAAACGTGTGGTTACCGGCCCAGTTCAGCAGCTTTTCGGACACGCCAAAGGGATACCTCTTATTCACTTTGGCGCGATGCAGCGGAACCCGATCGTCGAGGATCGGTCGAGCGCCGGGAAGAAATGGATCAGCTTGGTCGACCAATCGGCGGGGCGAGGACCGGAATCGGCGTACCACTCCGATCCCGCCTGAACCGAAGCGCACCCTCCTTTTAAAATGCTGAACCGCGTGTGGCCGTCAAAGTGCTCACTCTCCGTCCAGTTCCAAACCTCCCCGTGCTGCAACCCCGCCGCGACGGCCAACTGCCACTCATACTCCGTTGGAAGCCGCTTCTTCGCCCACCGGGCATAAGCGCGAGCATCGTCCAGATCGATAAACGTAACCGGTTTCCCCTCGTATCCCGGCACGGGCCGACCGTCCTTCCAATGGGCCAGGAACGATTCGGAGAATTTCGGACGATAGTTCGACGCCGCGAGAAAGGAGTGAAACTCGCCGTTTGTCACTTCGCGGTCGTCAAGTTTTCCCTTCCCAATCCGAACCCGCTCCTCAACCCGCCGCTCGAAATGCAACGGCGGATAGGAGAAGTTTGGAAACGGCGCCGAATCGTATTCGCCGCACTCCCGCGCCCGGAACCGGCTGACCACCACCCGTTCTTCCCCCGCAATCCCCAAGGAAACCCGAGAGTTCCGCGGTTCGATACGCCCCGGTGCCGCGCCCGCCGACCGCCCATACTCCGCCGCCTGCTTAGTCAAGAACTCCCGAAACTCGTCGTCGATCCGGCTGGTCGGAATCGATAGAATCGCCCCGATGCCCCGCGGCCCAATCTCCAAATGGCCGTGATCCAGTTCGACGCCGCGGACCAAATCGAATAGTCGCTCCATCCCGTCGTTTGAGACCGGCAACGCCGCGCCGCTCAAAGTAGACCAGCTTCGGTTCACAAGCGCCCAAAGCTTCAGCCCCCCAGACTCCCATCGGCTTGCGTAGGCTCCGGCAAGGTCGCATGGCACTAGCGGAACACGATCACCAAAGGCGAACAGATCGGCGTACCGCCGCCGAACTGGGCTCATCGCTCGAAGAATCGCCTTGTCTCGGTCATTCCAACCGTTCCAAGAACCAAAGATGTTCTCCCAGACCAGCATGCCCGCGCCCCCGATCCAGGCGAGATGAAGCTCCCCCGAATGGTCCAAGTCCCACCGGCGAACCAAATGAATCATGTGCCTTGGCTCGATCCACTGGTTGCGCAACACCCCAGGAGCCTCGCTGTCGTCTAGCCACTGAGCCCACGAAGCGTGGTGGATAGGCAGTCCCGCCGCCGGGAGCGCCCGTTCGGATTCCATAACCACTCCGGGACGCGCCTGATCGAGCGCCTTTCGAAGGGCATCCGAGCCTTCCTGAAGGGTATCGAGAAAGACCCCGTCGAACCCAAACTCCCCCACCATGGCGGCGATACTCTCGGCGTCACCGCTCCCTTCACGCCGGGTTCCAACGTCCCACGGGTTGTAGGCCATGAAAACGCGCACGCCCGCCGCATGCAACTCAGCGTTCGCCTTTTTCAACCCCGGAGCGAGCCGGTAGTGGTCGAACTGGTTCCGGTTATCGATCCCGATGCGAGGATAAGCCTGCCAGAGCACCAAAGCGTCGAGCCCGCCAAAGTCGCGCCGCATCCGCTCCAGATACTTTCCAACCGTAAAGCTGTTCGTCCCTTCGTCATAGAACTCCCGGTCGAATAGCATCACCTTCCCGCACACGGTGCAGGAGTGGATCCACGCAAATTCCGGCCGGTCATAAGCCCTCATATCGAGGGCCATTCGCGCCCCTCTCCGCCACTCACGCAACTCCCGCTCCCATTCCGGCCACTCAGCCGGATTACTGGGAGCCGGGATCAGCGGCGGATATTTGTCCAGGTCAACGGATTGCATCGCGAACCTCGGATCTTCGATCAATGCGGAGCTTTCGTGCCTGGTACCGAAGCATCCGGCGCCGTTGGCGCCTTGCCATGCGTCACATCTTCCCCGGGCGCCGGCGCAGATTCAGCGCCACTACTGCCGCAACCGGCGAGGGAAAGAATGAAGGATGCGACCAACGATATGTGAAGAAGTTTTTTCATCTTTAAAAATCACCAGAACCCCTCGCCCCTCGGGGAGAGGGGCAAGAGGTGAGGGGCGACAGCGCCCAGATCACGGGAAGTTGACGTTGTTCGCCAGGTTAAGCGCCGCCACGCCAGGTACCAGCGCCGCTTTGCCCTTATCGCTGCGCAGGAAGTCGTACTTCACGAACTTAGCGTGGGTGTCGCCCCAAACCGTAACCTGCCCACCCGTGTGGCGGCCGGTTAGCATCTGGAACACTTCGTTCCAAGTCGTGGAGCCTGGCTCCATGTACGGATTGCCGTCCGAAGTCTGAGCAGTCTGCCCCGTGAGAGGAGCCTCGCCCTTCGCCCGAGTCTCAAGAATGTAGATGACCTCCGACGGCGCGTCGATCGTGCTCTCATTCAAACCGCCAGCTCCGTTGTACACGCCCGAGACACCGTAGTTGCCGAGCAGCTCCTCGTTCTTAGTGAAGTTGCCGTAGATACCCGCGAACAGCTTGCCGCAGCCCTGAGCGTTGTCGCCTGGCTGAGCATTCGAAGGATAAGTGCCGACCAGCAAGCTTCCGCCGTTGTCGTCCCACATATGGCAATTGTCCGCGGCCGTGTACGTCACCAACTTAGTCTTCGCGGCACCGGAGGCCGGATCGATAAAGATGTCCCAGTTCTTGGTGTAATTGCCCAACGGCATCTGCCACTCCCACCACTGGTACACGTTGCCGTCGTCGTAGTCCATGTTGTACATCTTCATGGCCAAACCGATCTGTTTGGTGTTCGAGAGGGCGGCTGTCTTCTTCGCGGCCGCCTTTGCCTGCGCGAAGACGGGGAAAAGAATGGCGGCGAGGATCGCGATAATCGCGATCACAACGAGGAGTTCGATAAGGGTGAATGCTCTTTGCTTCATTGCTTTGGCTCTTGCCCGATAGGCATATGAGGAGTCGGACGACGATATAAATCGGATCGAAGATTGAGATAGGCCTGTGGGGACTGCCAGTAGGCGCCCGCCCGGACGTTTGCGCCGCTAGACGGCAGAGGCTCCCAGGCATGCCTTGGCGCCCCGCATGAACCGTGGACAACGAGTTCCACCGGAATCGTCGTCTGCACCGCTCGCGTAGTGGGCCGAAGAAGGCGGTTTTCAAGGGCGCGTACCGCCTCCTCGACAAAACTCGACCAGTCGTGGACCGCGGTAGTCACCCCGACCGTGTCGATCATGATCGGCATCTCGCCCCCGAAAGAGCCGATCGCGACATCGGCCGGAACGCTAAGGCCGGCGTCAAAAATCGTCTCGGCCACCACCGGCACACTCATGTCCTGCATGACGAAGACCGCATCGGGTCGATCCTCGTCGAGCAGCCTCCGGGCCAGTAACGTGGTATCCGTCATGTCCAGACCACTGCTTCGAGTGAAGAGAAAGTCCTTCGGGCTCGGCTGATGGCCGTGGTCAAGTAGCGCTTTGAGGTAGCCCGAGAATCGCTCGTGATTGATCTCGAGCATGTCCATCATGCCGCTGATGGCGATTCGGCGACGGCCCTGAGCGATGAGGTGCTCAACGACCTTTGCCGCTCCTCCAAGGTTGTCCGCGCACACCAGATCCACGTTCACGCCCCGAATGCCGTGGTCCAGGGCGATCACTGGCATGCGCTGCCGGGCGCTCTCTACTCGTTCGACGTCCGGAAATCCTTCCTTCGACCATACAAAAGCCGCGACAAAATCTTGCTGGGCCGCATGTTCGATGGCCCCCTCGACTCCGTAAAGCCGCGAATCGACGTGGGTCAGGCGGAATCCCTTGGCCTGCAGAGCCTGGCTCAAACCAAAGTAGACACGTTGGTTCACCTGGTCGGCATGATCGACAAAAGCGACGTTCCCGCCTACCTTTGTCGCCGGCCCAAGCTGGGCCGCAACCCCTCGTTTCGGCTTTACTTCTGCCCAGCCACTCTCGGCCAAAGCGGCAATGGCGCGGCGCACCGTGCTTCGGCTTACCCGGTAGGTTGCCTGCAGCTCGCGCTCGGTGGGCAGAAACGCCCCCGGCAAATAGACCCCAACCCGGATCTGCTCGCGCAATTCATCCGCGATCGCCTGGTATCCCCAAGCCTCCTCCGATCCGGGTTGCACCGCCATAGGCAAAGTGTAGCACCGAGGTAGACACTATGCATACCACGATAATAAATGAGGACACTAGGACACCTTGAACAGGACCGTTAGCTCTACGGTCAATTCTCAAAAGGTCGCCACTTTCGGTCGGAAGATTGCCCTCTTTCCAGTGGAGGCCCTCCTCTCACCACTCTCGGCATTCCCTACGGGTCCTCCGCATCCAACCGAAAAGCAGTTCATGATAGGGTCATATATCACCCACTGGTATAGATTATCATTAAAGCTAAAAACCGAAGAATATCCGAGATTTCACCGAGAAAAACCTCGATTTGAAAAACTACAGCAGATATATAGATTTAGGCTGGGCGGTCTATTCGGCAATCCCCGCCAGCCGCATTCCAAAGTGAATCCACCCTTCGCAAAGCTGCCGACGCTCGGTGTCATCCGCAAAGCCGCTATGCCAAATCGCCATCCGCGCCCCTTCGTCCACCTCGTCGATCCAAACCTTGACCAGCGAAGTGTGGGAAGCGTCGGGGTCCCCTTTCCATGTGAACGCCACATGTCGCGGAGCCGCGATCTCGGTATATTCGCCGCAAATCGTCCAGTCAGGGTTGGGCCATAGGAGCCGGTACTTCCCTCCCACCTGAAGGTCGACTTCCGCGGTTTCTGGCCACCACTTTGTAAGTTTCTCCGGCTCGGTCAGCCAGGCAAAGAGGACATCGGGGGTCAGGCCGGCAAAGTCTCCCACGAGAACAGCAACGTCGGGCGCGGAAGGTACTTCGATCATCTGCTCCATTCTAGCCGTGTGCCACGTCATCATTTGATGTGCCGCACCACGTCCGTGAACTGACCGAGCGAAGGGAGCGCGAGTTCCTCTCGCCCTTCGCCGCCTGCGCCCTCGATAGCGCGGGCCGCGCGCGGCCGGAAGAATCTGACCCCATTCGCACCGCTTACCAACGCGACCGCGACCGGATCCTCCACTCCAAGTCCTTCCGCCGCCTCAAACACAAGACCCAAGTCTTCATCGACCCCTTCGGCGACCACTACCGAACCCGCCTCACGCACACCCTCGAAGTCGCCCAGATCGCCCGCACCATCGGCCGTGCCCTAAGGCTGAATGAAGACCTCATCGAAGCCATCGCCCTCGGCCACGACGTCGGCCATTCCCCCTTTGGCCACGCCGGGGAGCGCGCCCTGGACGAAGCCGTCCGAGAGCACGGCGGAGCGGGTTTCCGCCACTACGAGCAGTCCCTCCGCATCGTGGACGTTCTCGATCGCCTTAACCTAACTGAAGAGACCCGCCTCGGCATCGATGGCCACAGCAAGGGACGAAAAGACCTTTCCGACGCCGACGGGACGCCAATCTCGACCCTCGAAGCCGCCGTCGTCCGCATCTCCGACCGTGTCGCCTATCTCAATAGCGACCTCGATGACGCCGTCCGTAGCGGAATCATCAAAGAAATCCCTCCCCAATTCGCCTCCATGGGTGGAAGCCACGGACAAAGAATCGGAATGATGGTCGAAGATATCGTGCAGACCTCCTTCGAGCAGCCCCACATCCGAATGTCGCCGGACCTTTTAAGCTGCGCCAACGAGCTCAAAGAGTGGATGTTCGAGAACGTCTACCTCCGTTACCCCATCCTCTTCCCCGACATCCTCAAAGCCGAAGCCCTAGTCGGCGACCTGTTCCGACACTTCGCCAAATCCGGCAATCTGCCGGAAGGCTATGAGGGCCTTCAAGGCGCCATCGACTACGTCGCCGGCATGACCGACCGCTTCGCGATCGAGACGTTTACGAGGTTACGGGTGCCGAGTACCTGGCGAGTGAGCTGACTCCCCCTCTCGTCGCTCCGGCCGTACGCTTCCGGTGCACGCAAGACCCCATCGGGCGATGAGAGGGGGTCGGAGGAAGAGCAGACAGCGCCGCAATCAAGCCGCAAAAGAAACGGTGGTCCCATCCGGGCCGACTTAGACACTACAAATCCGTTCGATACTGCGCGATCAGCGCCAGCGCGACCTCGCGCCCAAACCAACCCTCAATCTCGACCGACTTCTCTTCGAGCGTCTTATACACCTCGAAGAAGTGTCGCAGCTCCTTCAACGTATGAAGGTTAAGCTCCTCCAAGGTCTTTCGGTACCCGTACCGCGGGTCCTTCGTGGCCACACAGAGAATCTTCTCGTCCGGCCCTTTCTCGTCGCTCATCTTCAGGACGCCAATGGGCGTCGACTCCACCACGCAACCGGGGAAGAGCGGATGAGAGGTCAGGACAAGCACGTCAAGCGGGTCGCCGTCCAGATAATGGGTCTGCGGAATATAGCCGTAGTCGAACGGATAGAACAGCGGCGAGTAGAGGACCCGGTCCAACATGATCACGCCGGTGGTCTGGTCCACTTCGTATTTGTTCGTGCTGCCACGCGGAATCTCGATCACCGAGTTAAACACTTCCGGCGCACCGGAGCCGATCTTTACATCCAGCAGGGACATGGGATGAAGGTACCTAGGGAGTTAGGAATTTAGGGAGTCGGGCCCTCGCCAGCAGCGCTTTCAAACCACAATCCACACTCCACATTCCACAATAGTCCGGTGGACGGCCTTTACCGCTGGGACATGGAGACGTTTCGGACGATCAACGTCGGTTGGCGCTCGGACCTTCTGACCCCCCTGTTCTGGCTCCTCAGCTACACCGGACTGGGCTTCATGCAGGTCATGTTTTGCTTCGCCCTTTATCGGTGGAAATCGACTCGCCGTTTCATCGTCCCCGGTATCACCACCATTGCCGTAACAGGCCTCCTCTTCGCCCAGGTCATTAAGAAGATCGTCCCCAGAGATCGCCCCAGCAATCTTAAGATCGCCGTCGTCCAAGAGAATTTTCATGCCGATAGCTTCGTTAGCGGCCACACCACCACCGCCTTCGCCCTGGCGACGATGCTCGCTTTGATGACGCTCGGAACAAAACGCTCGTGGGTCGGCCCGGTCGCCTTCATCTGGGCGTTCGGGGTGGCCGTTTCCCGGGTCTACCGAGGCGTTCACTGGCCCACCGACACTCTGGCCGGCGCCTGTGCGGGTGTCCTGGGCTCATCGATCCTCTATCTCATCTTCGATAAGAAGGGCTGGCTGGATCTCGAATTGGGCAAGTAATCAGAATTCCAGGTGCAGGACATCCTCGTCTTCATACCGCCCCATTTTTTCGATCACCCAGCTACGCAGAGTATCGTCCACGGCGTCGATGGCCACCAAATGCCCTCTCAGTTCGACAAGACAGCAGGCGTTGGTAAGTTCATCGACAACCTCCCGAGCCCAGCTCACATCTCTAAAATAGATTCGCAAGAGACGTCTGCCCGAGGGCGTGACGACCCGCTTGACGATGTTGTCCGGAGCTTCGACGATGTCTCCCAGAGCAACCCCATAGGCAAGAAACGGCAGGCAGCAAACTTCAAAAGTCTGGTTGCCCAAGGAGCGAGCCCAGATCTGTTCGCGCATTCCGTTCTCCGGAAGCTCCAGGAACAGGAGGTAGTTCGCGCGGTCTCGCCATACACCGTCCGGGTGTTGAAAGGTCTTCATCGCCGATCCCGCGACGATACCCGGCGGTCTTCCGAACGACAAAAAACGTAGAATATAAGTTGTGAGCGTAACGGCTACCGCGCACCCGACCAAGATTCGTCTCAAGGTCCTTCGACAGCAGGATAAGGACGCCGCGTCCCACTGGGACACGTTCGAGATTCCGTTTGTTGAAAAACTGAACGTCATCTCTGCTCTGATGGCGGTTCAAAAGAATCCCAAAACGATCGATGGTCAGGCCGTTCGTCCGCCGTCTTGGGAAGCAGCCTGCCTCGAAGAGGTCTGCGGCTCCTGCACGATGAACATCAACGGTACGATCCGCCAGGCGTGCACCGCCCTGATCGAAGAGATCGGCGAGGTTGTCGGAGACGCCTATGAGGTTAGCCTTGAGCCGATGAAGAAGTTCCCGCTCGTTCGGGATCTCGTCGTCGATCGTTCGCGGATGTTCGAGAACCTGAAGAAGGTCAAGGGCTGGGTGCCGATCGACGGCTCCTTCGACCGCGGCATGGCCCAACCCCAGGACGACGGTATCCGTCACGTCCGCTACGCCCTCAGCCGCTGCATGAGTTGCGGCTGCTGCGTGGAGGCTTGCCCCCAAGTCAACGAGCGCTCCTCCTTCGTCGGCCCCGCCGCCCTGGGCCAGGCTCTCCTGTTCAACCTTCACCCGGTCGGCAAGTCGCTGGAGAACGATCGCCTGGAATTCCTGACCAGCGAAGAAGGCATCACCGGCTGCGGCAACGCGCAGAATTGCGTAAAGGTCTGCCCGAAGAGCGTCCCTCTCACCCGCGCCATCGCCCAGCTCAACCGGGACACTACGCTCTATCGGCTTCGCCGATGGATGGGCCTCTAAGGTGAGCCGGCCGAAGCGCGCCGTCGTTCTTCTGAGCGGCGGCCTGGATTCGGCCACCGTTCTCGCCATTGCCAAATCCGAGGGTTACGAGTGCTTCGCCCTGAGCTTCGACTACGGCCAACGCCACTGGGTGGAACTCATGCGCGCCGCCGACCAAGCCGCCCTCCAGGGCGCGGTGCACCGCACCGCCAACGTTGATCTCCGCGCCTTCGGCGGTTCCGCTCTGACTGACACGATCGAAGTGCCCAAAGACCGGAACGAATCCGCGATGGGAGACGACATCCCCATCACCTACGTCCCCGCCCGCAACACCGTTTTCCTCTCCTTCGCCCTCGCCTGGTCCGAGGTCTTGGATGCTGAAGCCATCTTTATCGGCGCCAACGCCATCGACTACAGCGGTTACCCTGACTGCCGCCCCGAATTCCTCGCCGCCTTCGAGCAGATGGCCAACCTCGGCACCAAAGCCGGCGTCGAAGGCCACGGCGTAAGGATCCTCGCGCCCCTGGTTCACCTCACCAAGGCGGAGATCATCCAAACCGGCCTCAACCTCGGCGTCGACTACGCCAAAACAAGCTCCTGCTACGACCCCTCGCCAGAAGGCGTGCCTTGCGGTCGCTGCGATTCGTGCGTGTTGCGAGCGAAGGGTTTTGCGGAGGTCGGGGTCGAGGATCCCTTAAACGCGCAGCGTTTGTAGGCGCAACCTCCGTGGTTGCGGACGGGGTTCTGCATTTTTGCTTGTCTTGAAGTAGGCGTTAATCTCTCCGCAACCAGGGAGGTTGCGCCTACAAACGCTGCGCGTTTAGACCTTCCCTTTCAAAAAATCAAAACTGCTCTGCAAGCAGTCAAACGCATCCCGCCGGCATGTATCCTGCTCTACGATCAGCCACTCCGTTCCACCAGAGCGACAAGCCTCCAGAATCGCCTCCCAATCCAGGTTCCCCTCCCCCACCGGAGCGTAAGTCGGCGCCTCCCACCCGAACACCTCCAGGTCCTTCAGGTGCACCGCGGGGATCTTTCCTGCAGCCCGCCGAAGCAACGCTGCCGGATCAAGTCCCGCCACCGCCAACCAATACACGTCTATCTCCAGCATGAGATCCGGATCGGCCATCAGCAAATCGTAGTGATCCCGGCCGCCCCTGCGAAACTCCAACGCGTGGTTGTGAAACCCAAACCGGATTCCCACTCCTTTAAACTGCGCAACCGCTGCCGCAGAATCGGCCAGGAATCGCCGGTAGGAATCCGGCTCCATTCCATAGTCACCTGCGATCGAGCCCACGGCGACGTAATCGCACCCGAGGGTCTGGTGGATGGCGATCTCCTCCGCCGTGTTCTCCAAGAGCCGTTTCAACGGCCGGTGGGTGGCGCAGCATCGCAAACCGTGTTTGTCCAGCACAGCGCGAATCCCCGCCGGATCGATCAGCCCTTTGTCCCAGGCACCGATGGCCGATAGCTGGACCGCGGGGTAGCCGATTTGGGCGACGCGTCCAAGCGTCTCATCCAACGCCTCCGGCGTGGAGGTGAAGTCTCGAAGCGTGTACATCTGGGCAGCGAGCGTCATTGCGCTCCGAGCTTACCAAGTACAATCTTACGTGACCCTCTCGCAGCGCCTCCCGGCCCTCGAGCACCCGGCCTTCCGCCGCTGGTTCGTGGGATCGTTCCTTTCGAACATTGGCGGCGCTCTCCAGATCGCCACCGTATTCTGGCTGCTGGACCACATTACCCACCGCGCAGAAGCCGTCGGTGCCATCGGAATCGTTCGGGTTGTGCCCCTTTTGGTGCTCGGACTCTTCGCCGGCGTCATCGCCGACCAGCGGGAACGCGCGAAGGTCCTCCTGGTCACCCAGAGCGCCAAAGCGCTGGTCGCCCTCCTCCTTGCGATCCTCGTCTTCACTCACCTGGTCACCCCACTCGCGATCTATGCCCTGGTCGGCCTCGACGCCTGCGCCCAAGCCTACGATGGCCCCTCCCGCCAATCCATCGTCGCCAACCTCGTCCCTAGCCATCACTACTCGAACGCCGCCAGCATCAACGGCATCCAGTGGCGCATGAGCGAAGTCATGGGCCCAGTGCTTTCCGGCCTTCTCATCGCCAATCTTGGCGAGCGGCTGGGCCCGGCCAGCGCCTTCTTCATCAACGCCGTCTCTTTCGGCGCGCTTCTCTACGCCGTCGCCCGTCTTCCCCACCTTCCCGCCAAAACCGCCCGCTCCTCCGGCTCTCGCGAAGTATTCCAGAGCATTCACGAAGGCATCCAGTTCCTTCGAAGCGTTCCCGTTGTCCGAAATGCCATGTGGATCGACTTCTGGGGCACCTTTGTCGCCGGCGCCTCCGCGCTACTCCCATTCCTTGCCCGCGCCGTCCTAAAGGTTGGCCCCACCGAGTACGGCATCCTGGTTGCCAGCCAAGGTCTCGGGGCGATGATCGCCTCCTCCGTTCTTGCCATGCGCCCGGCCTTCACCCAACCCGGCAAGTGGGTCATCGGCATGATCGCTCTGTTCGGCCTCGCCACCGTCGGCGTCGGTCTGAGTCCAAACATGTATGTCGCCGTCGCCTGCCTTATGGCCGTGGGCGCCACCGACATGATTAGCACCGTCATGCGCCAGACGATCCGGCAACTTGCGGTGCCGGACCAGATGCGCGGACGCCTCTCGTCGATCGGCATGATCTTCCAAGTCTCCGGCCCCCAACTCGGCGACTTCGAAGCGGCGCAAGTAGCGGGCGTCGCCGGCTCCCGCTTCTCCTTTGTCCTCGGCGGCCTCGGCGCCATGTTCGTCGCCGGTTGGTACGCCCTACGCGGCCCGGCGCTGAGGGACTACGAGTACCCGAAGGAATCCAAATGAACCCCTCGGCCCTCCGGGGTGAGCGTATCAAGTTCTGCCCCTTTCGAACCTACGCGCCGCTTTTTCCGGAGCCCTCACTCCCGGCCCCTCTCCCCAGGAGGGGCAAGGGGAGACGCCCACGATCCTTTTAGGCTAAATTGTCCCTTGCAATGCGAAGCTGCACGCGCAAGGATGTCCGTCGATGATCGGGGCAGAGAAAAAGACCGGCTACCGCTGGACGATCTGCGCTTTGATCTTCTTCGCGGTCACGATCAACTACCTGGATCGCTCGCTCTTCGCCCAGCTCGTGCCGTTCTTCAAAGACGAGCTAAGACTCGGTCCCACCGACCTGGCGCTGATCAACGTCTCGTTCACCTTGCCTTACGGCTTCGCGATGGTGTTCATCGGGCGTTGGATCGACCGGGTGGGGATTCGGCGCGGACTGGGAGGTTCGTACCTGCTTTGGAACATCGCTTCCATCGGCCATGCCGCCGTCCAAAGCCTCGGCGGCTTTATGGGAGCCAGGTTCCTTCTCGGCCTTGGTGAGTCGGGGATGTACCCGTCCGGCGTGAAAACGGTGACTGAGTGGTTTCCGGTTAAGGAGCGTTCGACCGCCACCGGGATCTTTAACGCGGGCGCCAACATGGGTGCCATTGCGGCGCCTCTTCTTGGCGTGTGGCTCGCAACACATTTCGGCTGGCGCACCTGCTTTATTTTGACGGGCGCTCTCGGCCTCGTTTGGATGCTCTTTTGGAGAACCGCCTACCGGCCTCCACGCGAGCATCCAAAGGTGAAACCCGAGGAACTCGCCCTTATCGAAGGGGACCCCGAAGAGCCGGTGGGCGCCATCGGTTATGCCGAACTCTTCGGCATGAAACCGATTTACGCGCTAGCCATTGCCAAGGCGCTCTCCGACGCACCGTGGTGGTTCTATCTTTTCTGGCTCCCCCAGTTCTTTGTCGACGGCTTCCACGTGAGTAAAACGGTGATGTCATTTGCTCTGGCGTTCGTGTACGTCATCGCGGACGTCGGATCGATCGCGGGAGGCTGGCTTTCTTCGAAACTGATCGCGGGCGGCAGATCGGTAGGTTCGGCACGGAAGACGGCGATGCTGGTCTGCGCTTTGGCGGTGACGCCCGTTATCGCCGTGGGCTACCTCTCTGACACCACGGTATGGGCCGGAGTGCCGGGTGTCTATTGGGCGGCGATTCTCCTCGCTATCGCGGCCGGCGCACACCAAGGGTGGAGCAGCAATCTGTTCACGGTTATCTCCGATACCGTGCCCAAACCGGCGATTGCGATGGCAGTTGGAGCGATCAACGGATTCGCCATGATCGGCGCCTCGGCGATGCAGTTTTTCGTGGGCAAGGCCGTTGCGGTGACGAGTTCTTACCAGCTTCCGTTCCTTGTCGCGGGAACTCTGTACCTCATTGCCCTCGTGATTCTGCACCTCATGATGCCGGAGATTCGGCAGACCCAGCCGACGAGGAAAGCAAACCTCTCACTGGTTGCTGCAGGGGGTGTCGCGGTGCTGGTGACGTTGGGCGTGCTTCAGTATCTGACCAACAAACCTCCGTATCTTTCGATCAAGGACTACTTGAAACAGCGCCCGGCGGAAGTTCACTCGACCTCCGCGCCGAAGCTTGGTGCCATCGCGAAAGTGGGGTGGATGAATGCGCAGTGGTACCGATGGGATACTGCCGACGGCAAGCCGAAGATTGAACTCGTAAAGCTGGATACGCACGATCAAGTGTTTATCGAGTCGAAGGGAACTAAAGCAGCGGACTACAAAGGGCCTTCTGCGACAGAAGTGGCAGCAGGCTTCGGCCCTTAAGATGGCATGGCTTGCCAGCCCATGCCAGCGGTTCAAGAAGTCGTGCGCTGCGCGCGGTACGTCCCGGGCGTCACGCCAACCTTTGCCCGAAACGTCCGGACGAAGTGAGGCGCGTCACTAAAGCCCGCTTGGAGCGCAATCTCTCCCACGGGCAGATCGGTCCGCTCCAATAGCGCCTTTCCTCGCTCGACACGCACGTGCCTCAGGTAGTCCCGAGGGGTACGGCCCATTACCTCGGCGAAAGCTACCGTCAGGTGATCGGCGCATAGTCCGACCTCTCTCGCGACCTCTCCGATTCGGACGGGGCGGGCGTGGCGCTCGTCCAGAAGCCGTACCGCGTCTGCCACCGCCACCGTCGCGGGGACGCGGCGAGAGGGCGTGGCAGTGCCGGCGGAGAGACGGGAGAGCGTAAGTAAGATCCGAACGAACAGGCCTCTAGTCAGGAGAGCACCCGATTCGTCTCCCCGCTGCCATTCCCGCCGAAGCTCCTCAAACTGCGTCCGCACGCCGCCGTAGGCAACCGGGTCGAGGTGAAGCCACTTTCCGCCGCCGCTCTCTCCGCCCAGAACGGCAAAGAAGCCGGGAGTGCCCAGGAGGACGCGACGCTCTCCCTCTTTGAGGGCGTCGAGTTGAAAATAGATCGCATCCAGTACCAACTCATCGTGCTGGGAATAGGCGTGCGTTGCTCCCGCGCCCATCGCGTAGACGTCGCCGCGGGCGACGCCGTAAGGGACGCCATCCACCACGTGCATGCCTCGGCCCCGGCGCACCACGTAAAGCGCCAAGAAATCCTGGTGAAGGTGGTGGATATCGGGCACCTCGTGGTCGTCGACCCGGATGACTAAACTTGTCGCCGCCGCGCAGGTCTCCGGCCACGAGCCAACCACATCTTCAAACCGAGCAACGCTGGCTTCGACCGTTCGCGACTGCATCCCGATAACATACAATATCCCCTCGGTTTTCGTCAACGCCAGATTCCATGAAACGGGATAGCATCCCTCTCAGTCATGGCCGACACTCTTTCCCGCGAATACGCCTTTCCCACTTTCAAGATCGACGACGTCGCGGGGATGACCGATGCGCTGCATGAGGATGGTTTCGCGCTCATCCCGAACGTGCTCTCCGCGCAGGAAGTGCAGGACGTTCGCGATGCCATCGATCGCCTGAAGCCGTTCGGCTTCGACAAGATGGGCAAGACCGAGCACTACAAGTGCGTCTTCAATCGCGACCGCACCTTCTTCGACCTCATCGACCGCGAGGGCGTTGTCGACCTCGCGGAGGCCACGATGGGCGCTCAGTGCCACATTATCGGGGAGACGGCCTGGAAGAGCCACCCAGGCCACAATGGTTGGGGTCCTCACACCGACCACACCTTGGTCACCGTCCCCGAGGAGACGGCTTCGGACCGCAAGGCTTTCCCGATCTACCTCTGTACGGCCCATTACTACCTAGACGATCTCGACGAGACCCTGGCGCCCACTTACGTCATCCCCGGCAGCCACAAGTCCGGCCGGTCCCTCGGCGGAGATAAGGACCCGGAGTGGAAGGGCGAGAAGATGAAGCCGGTCCTCTGCAAGGCGGGCGACGTTCTATTCTTCCGAAGCGAGGTCTGGCACACCGGTTCGGAGAATACGAGCGACCGGATTCGATATCTGCTTCAGGTTCACTACTCTCACCGCACCATTGCCCAGCGGTTCTCCCCCTGGCCCTTCTCCTTCAATCAGGAGTTCGTGGCCACCGCCAACGAGCGTCAACTTCGTTTGTTGGGTAAGCATCCAGAGGCCGCCTACGGCTAGTCGCCTTCCAGGCACAACATGACCTCCTCCCTTCAAGATCGCCACATCCTCATCGTCGGCGGTAGCCGCGGCATTGGGGCGGCCGCGGCCCGTCTCTGCGCCGAATCCGGCGCAGACGTCAGCATCGTCTACCGCAGCAACCAAGCCGCCGCCACCTCGGTTCTCGCGGAGATCGAGAAAGCCGGCCAACGTGGCTTCGCAGCCCAAGCCGACGCCTCGAACGAAGACGAGCTTTCCGAAGCCATCTCCGCCGCGGCCAAAGCCCTCGGTCCTCTCCACGGCCTCGTCGTCTCCGCAGGGATCTTTGAAGGTTTGCCGCTTGCCGAGATGACCGTCGAGTTCTGGGAGCGCACGATGTCCCAGAACCTCCGCTCCACCTTCCTCTCCGTCAAACACGCCGTCCCCCACATGGAGACCGGCAGCATCGTGATCTACACCAGCACCGCCGGGCAACGCGGTTCCGCGGTGTTCTCCGCTTACGCCACGAGCAAAGGGGCACAGATCATGTTCATGCGCTCGATGGCCCACGAGTTGGCCCCTAAGATCCGGGTCAACTGCGTCGCCCCCGCCTGGACGGAGACGGATATGGCCGACGCCTCCCTCACTGCGCTAGGGCGGGACGACGTCGCGGCTAAGTTCCCGTTGGGTCGTATCGGCCTTCCTGAAGATGTCGCCTCGGCCACGGTTTTTCTTCTAAGCGATCAGGCTCGTTTCGTGACAGGGACCACATTGACCGTCGATGGCGGCATGGATATGCGTGGCTAGGGAACGAAGCAAGACCAGCCTACGGTATCGGTGGGCATGTTCCTTCAGGCAAACCCTTTCACCGTAAGCCAGACGGTGCATAAGGACAAACACCGGCCGTTGCCCAAGTCGCCGGTCGCTAAGAGACACTTGGCCGAGCGCCTCGCGATGACTCCAAACCTGAATCAGGAGCAACGAAACACTTTGGTCGCGCTCGGACATCTGTCTTTTCGGCCGCTGTTCCGCCTATGCCAAACCGCCAAAGGAGATCGTCTGGAGGAGGTTCAATCGCTGATCGCGGCGATCGCCGTTCCGAAGGATACAAAAGCCATCTGGGCACTTTTAGAACCTCTTTCCCGTCCGATCGACGCCAACCCCTTCGAAACGGCGGGAGACGGAAGTCGGCTTGCGACCTGGCTGCAACATCAGGGAGAACCAAACTTGGTAGGTCGAATCTATCTGCCCCAGTTTCAAAAGGCGAACTTCTCGTCCAAGCAATCCCTCCTGCCATTTCTTAAGCGAAGCACAGAGGGTCCCGTCATCGACGCTCAGTTCGCCATCCTAAAAAATCCACAAGGCGATCCCTATCTGCGGTCCCAGATTTACCGAACGATCGCCCATTGCGGAAGAAGCGATGTCTTACAATGGCTTCTAGCGAACCGCTCCCGCTCTCGTCGTCTCTCCACCCCCAACCCCAAGAAGTCTCCCGACCTTGACACGGACCACGATGGGATCTCGGATGCGCTCGACGTGAATCCTTACGCGGCTCCTCGCTCACTCTCCGAGACCGAGAAAGTGCTTCAGACCGCCTTAGAGTCTCAGCTTCACTTCTCAGGGCCGAATGCCGTTCCGGCCTACGTCACTTTTCCGAAAGGCATTCACCCTTTTGAGGTTTATGGCTGGGACGGTCCGGTGGTTCCTGCCAATCTCGAACCTCCGCCCCACGTGGAACCAGAAACGGGCGACGTACTTCGCCGCCTACCTTTCGTAACCATCGACTGGAGCAGCCACTCATCAGGTCCGGTTGTTCGTTTCTCGAACCGCAATCGAACCGCTACGGTCGACCTCTCCATGGTGTTTGGCCCGCTAGCCGGCGGAAGTACCCGGATCACGTTGCGAAAGTTCGGCAACGATTGGTTTTCGGTCGATGAGGAGATCACCTGGCTAGCGTAGCGGGTAAGTAATTAGCCCTTCAATCCCACCGGGAACTCCGCCCCCAACAGCTTCCCGATGGCCATCATTCGCGTCGCCGTCGGCCACTGCGTCTGCAGCTTCGGGTTGTTGTACGCGTACACCCGGTACTTCCCTGCCCGTTGGGTTTCGACGATGATCGAATACCCATCTTTCACCGTCTGCCGCCCTTCTTGCGGCAAAGTCGAATCGTCCGGCAAGGTCCAAATTCCGAGCGACTCGGCCTGAGACCAGAACGTCGGCCACCCCGTCTTCGGCCCGGTGTAGACCTTCGTCCAATCGCGACGCTTTCCGCCGTGAGTTTCGGAAAGCAGCCGAACCGCAATCCAAGTTCCTTTCACTCGGCGCAAAATCGTCCCCTGAAGAAAGGTCGTCCCAAAGCCGCCCCAGACGCGAATCTCGGCGTCGCCCGTGGGAAGAAGCGTCTTCCGCAGATCCCCATAGCCACCTGCCGCTGCCCGCCCGAGGATGGTTTGTCGATCTTTTGAATTGCCGTAGCTCACGAGGGCGAACGAGTTCGGCGGAACGTCGACCTGGGGAAGTTGCAAAACCGCGAGCATCGTGCCTATTCGGACGACCCGCCAACCCAATCGTTATGCCCCTCGAAAAGATAAAGGGCCGCCGACTCTCGTCCGCGCCCCTTTCTGCTTAACACCTAACGCCTCTCAGAAGCTGACGTCGACTTTTTCTTCGTTGCCCGTCTCCGACGATTTGTAGATCGCGTCGAAGATGGCGTTGAGGATTAGGCCGTTCTCGCCCGGGACGGGGGAGGGTTTGCCGTTGATGATGGCGTCTACGAAAGCCTTGACCTCATCCACGTGCGCCGACTCGACGTGCGGGATGTTGCTGGGCTTGATATCCATCTGAAGCTTGGTCGCTTCCGTGTAGATCTCGAGGG
>FTBF01000229.1_pt1 | contig 21035 bp, 17 predicted proteins | sample 1639301 | NCBI WGS metagenome assembly FTBF01 (sample SAMEA3914864, study PRJEB12502) | metagenome | biome: forest; material: soil | place: USA | collected 2012-03-12 | depth 0.3 m
CCAAGTAGGCGCCCCACTCCAACGCGCGGAAGTTCGTCTTGATGCCCAGGTTCTTGTTCCACTGAGCGCCGACGGCCTCCGCCACCAGCCGGATATCCGGTCGGTTGTTGCGGTAGGACATTTCCAGCTTCGAGAAGCCCTTGCCATCCGGGTAACCGGCTTCGGCCAGCAGCTTCTTCGCGCCTTCCGGATCGTAGGGCACGGCCTTCACCTTCTCGCGATAGCCAAACACGCCGGGAGGAACGATGCCGTCCGCCTTCTTATTCACGCCGCCGAGGGTATCGCGGACGATGGCGTCTTTGTCGATCGCCATCGCCATCGCAAGGCGAACCTTCGGATTCTTGAGCTCCGGCAGGATGTTGCAGTTCAGGCCGATGTACCACATCGACGGGCGGTCGTAGTACTTGAGCTGATCGCCAAACTTCGGATCGGACTTGAGACCTTCGATGTCCGCTCGCTCCAGTTGAACGAGATCGATGTCGCCGTTCTTGTACATGTTAAGGCGAGTCGAAGCATCGCCCACGTAGGGCCGCTCGATGCGCGAGAGAGCGGGCTTGCCGTCCCAGTAGTCCGCGTTCGCGATCATGTCGACCTCTTGCTCGACGGCTACCTTCTCGAACTTGAAGGCGCCGGTTCCGACCATCTCGGCGACCTGGCTCATCTCCTTCGAAGGATCCGAGAGCTTCTGGATATCGAACACAAAAGCGCAGGGGTAGGTGAGCTTGCCCAGGAAGTAAGGGCGCGGCTTGTCGATGGTGATCTTCAGGGTCAACGGGTCGATGACTTCGATGCCGCGAACGCTCTTCGCCTTTCGCTCCACCACGTCGAGGACGCCAACGATGTCGGCCAGGTAGGTCTTCGCCGTTTCAGAGTGGAGCACCGGATCGCAGTTCCGCTCAATGCACTTCTTAAAATCTTCGGCCGTTACGTCGCGGCCGTCGGAGAACTTGGCGCCCTTGCGCAGGTGGAAGACATAACCCTTGCCGCCATCAACGACTTCCCACTTCTCCGCGAGCTTCGGCTCAACCTCGTTCTTCTCGTTCCAACCGACGAGACCCTCGTAAACCTGCTGGATTACATCGATGGTGTCGCCGTCCTGCACCTTGCCCGGATCCATGGAGGTGGGAACCGTAGGAATGGGATAGCGGAAAACGCCTGCCTTAGCATTTGCGGAGGCCGAACGTTCGTTGAAATTCCCCTTCCCGCAACCGACAAGGCCGAGCGGAAGGAGCGGTAGGAGAAGGGCCAGCTTACGCATGAAACTTTAGAATACACCGGACGATCCCCGTGGCGATGGTCTCCCGACCATCGAGCCTATCGAACGCTGCTTGGAGATTCGATGGTCGGGAGGCCATCGCCACTAGAGTTGGCTGGCTCTTAGACCATGAACGAAGGCCTCGTTGGCCGGCAAGGCCGCATCCGCGATATGCCTCCAAAAAGGGAAAAGAGCCCCCAACGTCTCTTCCACGAATTTAAGATTCGGAGGCGGGTTATCGAGCGGGGCAAGCCGATCGAGGTTCATCGCGACTTCGGCGCGGACACGGAACCGATCAGAAAAAGGCGCCGCCGCCGCGTCCGAAACGTAACCGCCCGCTCGGGGAGAGAGAAAGGGCTCCCCCTCCTTTAAGGGCGCCTCGGTCACGACGCAGGACATGAACACAGGCATGAAGCCGGTGTGGGAAAGTAGGGCCACCTGGGCCCAGGCGCTGGCGGCCAACGGGCGTGGATGTTTCTCTAGGCTCTGCAAAACCTTGATCAACAGGTCATAGGCCCCCGGATCCGGTTCTTCGTAAGGAATGACCGAGGCGAAGAGCTCGACCATCGCCAGCGCCATGCTCAAACGATCGAAGTCCGTCCTCAACCCGGGAAACGACGATTGAGGCTGGGCTTGAGTGATGTACCGGTTCCTCTTACTCTGCGCGATCGCCAGCTTGGCCACGCTCAGCGGATCGCTAACTCCGGCCAACCGGGAGCCTCCCTTTCGGGCGCCTTTGGCGTAGACGTCGATCTTTCCTAGCTCCGGCGTCAACAAGGTCAGCCGGCGGTCCGTCTCCCCCGCATCGCGGCGACGGAGCACCACGGCTTGGATTGTGATTTCGGACACAGAGTGATTGACGAGTGACCAGCGACAATTGACGCAATTCCCGCTTACGATTCGTCGATTGTGAATCCACCAGCGTCAATCCAAAAATCCCCCCTGGTACCCTTAGGGCGTGGGAGCTTTCCAGGGACCCAGAGATTGGGGTCGTTTGATGACCGCCATGGTCACGCCGTTTGCTGCCGATGGCAGCATCGACCTAGACGAGGCGCAGCGCCTCGCCGCCTATCTGGTCGATAAACAGAAAAACGACGGCCTCGTGATCAACGGCACGACCGGAGAATCCCCCACCGTTAAAGAGAGCGAGAAATTCGCCCTTCTTGAAGCCGTGATCGAAGCCGTCGGCGATCGCGCCGCGGTGCTCTTCGGCGCCGGCACCTACAGCACGGAAGAGAGCATTCACTTCACCCGGGAAGCAGAGCGGCGCGGGGCGCACGGCATCATGCTCGTGAACCCGTACTATAACCGCCCAGGTCAGGCCGGGCTATTCGCCCACTTCTCCTCCGTGGCGGGCGAAACGGGACTGCCGGTACTGCTGTACAACATTCAGCCACGCAGCGCAATCAACCTCGAAACGCCGACCCTTCTTCGGCTCGCGGAGATCGACAATATCGTGGGCGTCAAGGAGGCCAGCGGCAACGTGCCGCAGATCGCAGATGTTTGCCGCGAGGCCCCGGAAGGGTTCCGGGTCTACAGCGGCGACGATGCGATCACCCTGCCCGTCCTGAGCGTGGGCGGCTATGGCATCGTCAGCGTCACCGGCCACATCGTCGGCGCGCGCATCAAGGAGATGGTCGAAGCCTTCCCCACCAACCCGGCGGCGGCAGCGGTCATCCACAAAGAGCTGATCCCCGTCACCAAGGCCATGTTCTCCGCCCCGAACCCGGTCCCGGTGAAGTACGCCTTGTCTCGGTTGGGCTACGGCCGCACGGCGGTAAGGCTACCGTTGGTCGAGCTGTCGGACGCCGAGCGCGCCGCCATCGACATCGTCCTCGAGCGGTCCGGCATCCTCCAGCCGGTCGCGTAGGGCCTTCTGAACCCTTTCTCTCGCTCCGTCGGGAGAAAGGGCATCATCTCCTGAGGCGCCGTAAGGAGACAGCGGCGGCCAGAATCGCTCGCCGTCCGTCCGATCCCAGTCATAGAAGAACTGGCGAAGCCTCTTTTGATAGGCCCGGCCGGTCTTTCCTAGGGGTCTAACGTCGACACAGCCTTCCTTTGGCGCGTTGCGAAAAGCCATGCTTGAGTCGCCCTGAGACCCGGGCCTTGGCGGAAATAGGTCGTCGGCCGAGAGGACAAATGCGGCCGCTTCCCCGCTGAACCCGATGAGGCCATCCGAGAACCAGAGAACGCCTCGGTCGATTCCAAGGCGGATACCGCGCACGGTGAAGGTGACTTCGACCGGAAACTGATCCCCAAATCCGCCATCCATCACCACCCGATCCTCGTCGGTCATTCGTCGGCGAAAGAGATCGCGCAACCAAAAGGCGGCAAAGACAAGGATGAAAACCAGACTCGCAACAATGAGCAAATATTCGAGGAAGGACGTAGTCCTTTGATGCCTCGCGATCACAATGCCACGGGTCACGAACTGGGTCATCGCTAGCGAAAGAGCGAAGAGCGAAATGCCCCAACGGACCCTCCTCGGCTTCGCGATCCATCGGCTTTGGGTCGGGCCGACACTCATCCTAATGCCTCACCTGAATGGGCGAATCGATCTCTTCGACCAATTCTGGTTCAAAGTAGCACTCGTCTTCTCCCGAATCCACCACCGCTTGATACTTCGTGATCGGCGGCCATTGCCGCTCTCCCGGAGCATCTTTGTCCTCCTCAAAAAACCTTCTCATCGATTTCCGGTAGGCCCTTCCATAACCCAGCAGCGGCTTGATCGTCACATAAGCCGTACCCCCTCCGTGCGAGCGGAGTTCCAGTTCCGAAAGGAGCAGGTTACTTTGCATCAGAGGCTTCTCCTTGGGGTCGATCAAGTCGTTCGCGGCAAGGAGAAAAGAAAAACTCGAGCCGACAAAGCCGACGCGACCTTCCTCAAAGTAGATCACGCCGCGGTCCAAGCCGAGAGGCCTGTGGTTTACGAAAATAATCGCCTCCACCGGATACTCGGTCAATCCCGCGGGCCTCTCGCTAAGCGCTTTGTCGATTTCCCTGCGGCGCCGGATCCTAAACTCATTCAAGAAGTAGACCACCACGCCCGCCGCGATGAACCAGAGTTGAACCCAAATAAAGACATGTGTAAGCCACTTCCAATTCGGCGAAATGTCGATGAAGAGGCGCGCCAACGTGACCGGTACTTGCAGAAGCCAGTAGTAGCTCCAAAGCCCGCGACGAGCTTTTTGGGGCCGCCGTTGCCAACGCCCTTCCCGCGGTTCTTGGTCGCTCATGCTTTCCGAATCTCCCGATATGGCGTCAGCGGGGGCCAAACGCGGTCTGTCGCCGGAGATTCGGCGGCAACGAAAAACTGTCGGAGGCGGCTTCGGAAGGCTCGTGGACTGTTCCCGAGCGGCTTGATGGAGAGATAGGCAGACTTGTCGTAGTCGACGAGGACAAGCGCATCCAAAGGGATTCTTTCGTTTCTGCGCCCGCGAATAAACCATTGTGCCTCCAAGTCCCTTGCCGCAAGCACAAATGACGCGGCCCTGCCGTTAAATCCCATCACGCCATCCGCAAACCAGATCGCCCCGCGATCGAGGCCGATCCTCATGCCCTCGACGACGATCGTCACTTCCACGAGGTACTGATCGCCGAAATCGCCATCCGAGAGGAGGATGTCTCGCCCTGTTATCGTGCGCGCTCTCCTTTCCGACAAGCCGTGCACTAACCGATGGAGGCTGAAGAAGAGCCCAATCGCTCCAACCGGAATATCGAGCCACAAAGGAAAGCTCGGATGTACCATCGCGTCGAGCAGAAGGAGAGATCCAACAAATCCCGCCAAGAGGGCAGCTTCTGGTTCATCCCCCCGGCGAGGTTTTCGAGGTCGAAAGATCCAGCGTCCTTCGCTGGGAAGCGATTCCTTTACAAGCAGAGGATTATCCTCCCACCCGCACTTGGGCTTCTTCTTCGGACAGCACAGGAAGTTCGGAAGACACCTCACTTTCAGCCCCTTGCCGTAACTCCCGGTATGGCTCCAACGGAGGCCAGAAGCGATCGCCGTGTCCCGGTTCGTCGTCGGAAAAGAATCTTGCCAGGCGAGCAATAAACTCCTTTCGATCCTTGCCCAGATGCACGATGCTGATCACCCCTGGGACAGGTGAATTTCGGAGTGCGAGAAGGGACAGAGGAGGGTGGCGACGGCTCACATCCCGGTAGGCATCGACCAAATCGCCCGCACAGAGAACAAAAGAGGCCGCCGCGCCGCTAAAACCCATTAGGCCATCGGCAAACCAAAGGGTGCCCCGGTCTGTCCCAATTCTCCGCTGGCCGGCGGTGAAGGTCACGCTAACGGAGAACTGGGCGCCGAAACTGTTTTCCAACACCACATTCTTCTTAAATAGCGTTCGCCAAGTCCAGAAGAGGTAAGCGAAAGCCGCCAAAAAGGCGATCACCAATAAGTCATATCCTAAACGGATCGCGACTGAGGTGGATCCGCCCGTGTTCGGCAAACCTTTGGTCCAGCGCCAAATCTGGAGGCCAATCACCAGAACAACAAATATCGAGGACGCATGATTTGGCTTCGCCGGCTTCGCGATCCACCTGCCCTCACTCGGCTTCGCCACATCAGTCAACAGAGCGAATCACCCCTTCGGAGACACCTTCCAACGCCGCCGCTTGACCTAGCTCGATTACCGTTCGCAAAGGGATCGGGTCCGCCGGTTCGAAACCGTACGAATGAAACGGGGGCAGTTGACGCCCCTTTCGAACTTCCTCCTTCGCCGACAAGAATCGCCCGAGGGCATAGTTGAACGTCCACCGCCGAAGGCCGTTCAGAGGCAGTAACCGGACGGCCGCACTTTCGCCCGGAAAGATCACACGGATGCAGTCGCTCGGCAGTTCTTTGTAAGGGTCGATCTTGCGGACCTTTTTCCGCGGAACGATATCCTCTGCCGCGATGGCGAACGAAGTGGCGGTCCCGTTGAAGTTGAGGAGGCCATCTTCGAACCAGGCCACCCCTCGATCCGCGCCCAACTCCCTGCCCTGACGGAGGATGACGATCTCGATGGGATACTCAACGATTCCTGCCGGACGCTCGGAAAACTCGCGGTCTTCGCGCATCGTTCGCTGGGCGAGAATCTCCGCGATTCGCCACCAGACTGCGGACATAAAAAGGAAAAGGAATCCAACGATGCGGAGAACGCCCACCCACACGGAAGGCGGGTGTCCCTGCCAAGAGTAGATCATCTCGGCAATGATGGAGACGGTGACGGGCACGCCGACCCAATCCGGAATCTTCCGGAGAGTCCTCCTAACCGGCCGCGGCTTTGCGAACCAGACCCCGGGACGGGGTGGCAAGCTAGCTGCCAAGGCTCTGCCTCCGCGCCGCCTCTAACGTCTGCCGCTCGTCGTAGGGCACCAGGGGCGGCCAGACTCGTTCGCCTTCGTGTTCGACGTCCATGATCAGGAATGCTCTCAACCGCTCCCCGTACGCCTTCGCCGCTTTCCCTATGGGATGAATCATAAAGTAACCAGCCCGTGGCGCGCCCCTCAAAATGATCGCGTTGTCCGGCAGTTCGCTATTTCGATTCCCCGTTTTCTTCTTACGGATATCTTTAGCGGAAAGAACAAAGGAGGTCGCCGCCCCACTAAATCCCATCAGGCCGTCGGAGAACCAGAGAACCCCTCGATCGGTCCCGAGGCGATCCTTTCCGGCAACGATGGTCACTTCCACCAAGAACTGATCGCCAAAGGCTCCGTCGACAAACGAAGAGTCCTGGGGATTTCGACGCTCGACGATTAGGTTCTTCAAAGCGACGCAACCGATCACCAGCATCACGACGACCAAGACTGCCGCCAAGGCGAACAGCGCCCCCAACGGGTGGCTTCGGTTGAACATAAGGTTAAGCCAGTTCGGGGCCTGTGTCGCAAAAAGGATCAAGGTCATCGCTGGAACGACCCAGCGCGGCCGCTTTGGCCGCGCAATCCATCTCCCCTCCGTCGGCCTGACCTCGCTCACCGTTCTATTGTAAAGCAGCGCTTAAACCAGCGGCGGTGAGGCATCCTACGATGCATCCGTCACCCCAGCCTCTAACGCCTTTCGTTCGTCGTAGGGCACGAGGGGCGGCCAGACCCGTTCGCCTTCGTGTTCGGCCCCTTCCCTCACGAAGTCATGGAGTCGCTTCCGATAGGTCCTGGCTGCCCGATCGATCGGGTGGATCACGAAATACCCGGGCGTTGGGGCGCCCTTGAGAATCACCGCATCGACACGCAGCGCGTTGTCTCGCTTCTTTGCACCGCGCTGAAGCCCGACATTGTATTGGAGCTCGATATCGTCGGCCGACAGCACAAACGATGTTGCGGCGCCGCTGAAGCCCATCAAACCATCCGAAAACCAAAGTACGCCCCGGTCCGTTCCGAACTTGGCCTTCCCGGTTCCAATCGTGACCTCCACCAGAAACTGCTCGCCGAACGATCCGTCGACCAAGGCGTAATCTTGCGGGCGTAGCCGACGGCGGATCGCGTTTTTCACCATCAATGCCACGGCGACGACAAGCAGAGTCGCCAAGATGACGGTGAAGACGTAGAGAACGATGGGCGAGTGGCGCGACGCGCTGAAAAACGTATTGAACCAGCTAGGGGCCTGAGAAGCGAAGACGATGAACAGGACCGTCGGTGCGATCCAACGCGGCCGTTTTGGCCGGGCGATCCACCGTCCTTCCTTCGGGCTGATGTCGGTCACCGCGCCCTGGCCCCTAACGCTTCTCTTTCGTCGTAAGGCTCAAGAGGCGGCCAGATGCGTTCACCGTCGTGGTCCGCGAGACGGCCCGCGAAGATCGTAAGCCGCTTTCGACATGCGGCCGCCGCTCGGCCAACGGGATGAACTACGAAATATCCTGGCCGAGGCGCGTCCTTCAGGACGATCGCGTTCAGAGGAATCGAGTTGTCCCCGCGAACCCTTTTTTGCTGAAGTCGAATATCTTCCGCCGCAAGGACAAAAGAGGTCGCATCGCCACTGAAACCCATCAGCCCATCCGAGAACCAGAGAATGCCCCGATCTGTTCCGAGTTTGGTCTTCCCGGTTCCAATCGTCATCTCCACAAGATATTGTTCGCCGAACGAGCCATCGACAACGGCTCGATCTTGCGGCCGTAGCCTTCGACCTATCGCATTCCTAGTCAAAAATGCCAAGGCCACGAAAAGGTAGGTCGCCAAGATGACGCCAAAGACTATCAGCAAGACTAGCGAATGATGCGATGCGTTGAAAAACGTGTTGATCCAGCTCGGAATTTGGGAAGCAACGATGATGATAAAGACCGACGGTGCAACCCAGCGCGGCCGTTTCGGCCGCGCGATCCACCGTCCTTCCTTCGGCCGCTCCAACTGCACCGCTGTATTGTAAGGCCGTTACCGCAGGATTGACCGCAGCCGCTCCCTTGCCTCCTTCTGAAGCTTGCCGTACGTCGCGAAGTCGCCGGCTCGAAGTGCCGCGTCCGCCTTGTCGAGAATCCCCAACGCCTCCCGCACCTCGGCGGTAGGCGCCGTCGGTTTCTCACCCGGTTTCGCCGGTGTCGTGGTCGCTTCCTCCTCCGGAGTTCCGAATAGCTCGGCCAGACCCTGGCGATACGTATCGGCCACAACCGTCTTGTTGTTGTGGGCCAGGATGACCTTGGTGAGGCGAGGAATCGCCTGGACACCGCGCGTCTTCGCCTGAAGGAACAGGGATTCCGCGTAAAGGAACGACTTCCCGACCGGCACCACGAGCAGGTTGCCCGGGACGAGTTGCGACTGGTCGTTGTTGAACTGGCGGTTGATGTTGCTGATCTCGGGCGTCGCGTTGAACTTCGCCTCCATCTGCTCCGGACCTGCTATCGGAGGGTTCTGGGCCAGCCGATAGAGGGTCACTTTGCCGTACTGCCCCGGGTCGCCGTGGGCGGCCAGCCAGCCGATCATATTGGGCTTGTTGGCGGGTGTAAACGGCAGGATCTGGACGAAGCCGCCGGTGGGTTCGTCGGGCAGGCGAAGTTCGACGTAGTACGGCCGAATCGTCTGTCCGTCGCCCTGGAGGCCCCGCTCCTTCGCGATCGACCAGCCGTCGCCATTACTGAGGAACGTCGTCGGGTCGGTCACGTGGTAGGCGTTCAGCACCACGCTCTGGATACTCAGGAGATCTTCCGGATACCGCCAGTGGGCAGTCAGCCCTGCCGGGACCTCGGAGGCGTCTTTGACCAGCCCCGGATAGATGGCCCGGTAAGCCTTGAGGATGGGCTCGTCTGCCTCGATCGCGTAGGCGGTAGTCTCGCCCGTATAGGCGTCCACCACGACCTTCACCGAGTTGCGAAGGTAGTTGATGCCGCCCAAGCCAATGTGTTCGGCATAAGGAATCATCTCCGTCGTGGTGTAGCCATCCATGACCCAAACCACGCGGCCATCCAAAACGACGATGTACGGATCTTGGTCAAACCGGAGGAACGGATAGATTCGCTGGGCGCGGTCTTTGATGTTCCGATGGATGAGCAGCCGGCTTTCCGACTTCACCTTGGGGCTCACCAGAAGGTTCCCGTCGCCGAGGACGGCGGCGAAGGCGAGGCGCGGGATGACGCCGCCAATCGGGATTCCCCGGTCGCCCTTCCACTTGTGGGAGACGCTTTCGTTGGGGGTCGAATAGTCGACTTCCGGCTCTCCGGTCGCGACAACGGCGTACTCGTCGATCGGCTGCCCAAACTCGTCATGGGCGTCGCCGTAGTAGATCCGCGGTTCGTCGATCTTCAGGGAAGGATCGGCGTTCTGCGGGATGTCGGAGGCGAGGTAGGTCGGGCTTCCGTCGCTCTGCGCTCGGTCAACCCGGGTCGCCACCACACCGTAGCCGTGGGTGTAGCGAAGGCGTTGGTTGGTCCAATTCTGCGCGCTCTCCGCCAACCCGTCCAGGTCGATCTGGCGGGGCGAGAGCATCACGAGGGTCGGTTTCCCGTCAACGAGGTACCGGTCAACGTCTACGTCACGGAACTTGTAGTACGGCCGAATGCCCTGCAGGCCTTCGAGCGCCGCCCGCAGGACCTCCGGGTCCCAGAGCCGCATGTTGTCGATCGTCGTGCTGGCCGCGGCCACATCGGCCACGCCGGGGGCTTCGGTAGAGGCGATGTCCCGAATATCGATGGCGTCGAGGCGGTAGGCATACCGCGTCATCGCAATCGCCTTCTCGGCATAGGGCGCCTCTTTGTCCAGGCGGTTTGGATCGACGAATACCCGCTGAACGAAGCCGGGCCAGATCACGAGGCCAACGAGATAGAACACCGCCAGCACGGGAATCCCGTAAGTCGCCGCGGCGAAGGGCCGGCCGAATTTGCCGTTGACGAGAACGGCCACGCCGACAATGGCGGCGAGAACGGCAAAGATGGTTTGCGCGCTCAGCGCCTGCATTCCGGCGTAGCCGGCCCCGGTGAACTGGCCGCTGTCCACAAGGCCCGCTTCGAAACGCTTGAGCCAGGTCTGGGCAGCGAAAGCAAACAGGGTAGCGGCGAGAAGGCCGTGGACATGGAACCGAATGGCCGGGCGGCCGAGTTCCGTCTTCGCCAGCGACGCCAGCGCCTGCAGCCCCAGATAGATCCCGACGGTGGCGATGGTAGTCAGGAAGAGGAGCGAAAACGCGCCGTTAGCCAAGGCGCGGAGCCATGGCAACGAGAAGACGAAGAAACCCAGGTCGAGTCCGAAGGTCGGATCCGTCTTTCCAAAAGACTGGGCGTGGCGGGCAAGGAGGAGGGTGTTCCACTCGTTGGCGAAGCCCAGCGCCACAAAGAGGGCAAAGATCGGAGCCACCCACCGAACGAAACCGCTCCCTTTGACCTGGACAAACGTGAGCGCATTGCTGAGTAGCTTCTCACCCACGTTGTCTGGCACCTTCAGGAATACCAGCGTGACGCTGAGGGCGCGATGAAGAGAGCCCCAGAGCAAGAGCCACGCGAAGACAAACGAGCTTGTAAAGAGCAGGCTTCGTGCCTCGTAGGCGGTGGAGAACACTTCCGGCTGGCGCGCGTCGTGCTTGAACCAAAGGAAGTTCGTATAAGGCACGACCGCCGCCGAACCCAGCACCGCCAGCACGATGAGGATCAGGAGGAGACGCCCGATCCGAAGCGCCCGGCGCACCTGCGCGGGGTCGAGTTCGGGAGGGTGAAAGTTACCCAGATGATCCATCTCCCTTCGTGGTACCTCACACCGGTACTAGCCCCTGGGGATATTTGGTAAAACGTCCCGCTGGATGGCTTCGATCACCTCGTCCGCATGAGCCCGGCCACCCGAACCGCTCGGTGGATTCCGGTCGAGGAAATGAGGAATACCCCACGCCGCACCGAGATCCTCTGGAAGGTCGTCCGGATAGTCGATTCCGCACAGTTCCAAGATGGCGGCCGTCCACATCCGCGGCACCGTCGTCAGGTTATAACCACCTCCGCCCACGGCGACCACGGGGACCCCAAAATCGCGGATGGCCCGCACCGCGGCCAAGTACGCCGTGACGGTCGAAAGAACATGGCCAAGCGGATCCTCGTAATGGGTGTCGGTCCCCAGTTGCAGGACAATCGCGCCCGGAGCAAACCGTTCAAGGGCTGGAGGGATAGTGCGCTCGAAAGCGTCCAGCCAAACATCGCCCGTCGTCTTGGCCGCGACGGGAACGTTGAGGCTGGTGAAATCGGCACCCGTCTCGTTAACGAAACCGGTTCCGGGAAACAAAGTTCGGCCACTCTCGTGGATTGAGCACGTTAGGACGCTCGGATCTTCATAGAAGAGCCCTTGCACGCCGTCGCCGTGGTGGACATCGATATCGACGTAGGCAACCCGCTCGAACTTGTCCCGTAACACCGCGCAAGCCACCGCTGGGTCATCGAAGATGCAGAACCCGCTCGCCCGCGCATAGTGCGCATGGTGCAGCCCTCCCCCAATCGCAATCGCCAGCGGCGCCCCGTCCCGCACATCTTCCGCCGCCCGCGCCGAGGCCGTGTTGTAGGCCAGCGAGGTCTGATACATTCCCGGGAACGGAGGGTTGTCGCCATAGAGCCCGAACTGGGCGCACAGGTCAGCCTTCTGGTCGGGGTCGAGGGGCTCCTCGTCCACGAGACGAATCGAGTCGACGTACTCCTCGGCGTGAACCCTTAACGCATCCTCTCGCCGCCCCTCACCCGGGTGCAGTACCTCGGGACCACCGAGGCGTTCGAGCAGCGTGAGCGTCCGGCGCAGCCGCTCGGGCTTGAGCGGGTGAGATTCGCTAAAGCTATAGCTGGTGGTCTTGGGGTGAACGTAAAAAGGGACCATGGATTCGGAGTACTACTTCGTCGCGCTTCGGCCAAACAGCCGCAGCACGGAGATCACGTCGGAGTAGTTACCCAGCTTCGTCGTCAACGCCTGCAGGTGATCCGTATCGCGCACGTCCGCCGTCACCTCAATGTTTGCCGTGTTATTCGAAAGCGTCTTCGTCCGCGCCGCCGAGACGTTCGTTTTCGACTCGCCAAACACCGTCATCACGTCCATCATCAACCCGGGACGGTCGACGCAGAGGATCTGAAGATTGACCGCATAGACGTTCCCGTCCGGCGGCCAGGCGTAGTTCAGAAGCCGGTCCGGTTCCGAGGTCAGGAATGCCTGGGCGTTCGGGCAGACTCGCCGATGGACGACGATCCCGCGGCCGCGGGTGACGTAGCCCACGACGTCGTCCCCGGGTACCGGCGCACAGCATTTGCCGCGCGACACAAGGACGCCGGTCATGCCGCCGGTGGTGAGTTGCAGCTTCCCTTCCCGCGTCTTCGTCAGGTGGATCTGGTCGGCGCTCGGCGCCTCTTGGACGTGGCCGCGCAGTTTGTCGACGACGCTCTGCGTTGACACGAGCCCCGTTCCCACCTTCGCGTAGAGATCGGTCACCGTCTCGACGCTATTGAGCGTCTCCGCCACCTTGAGAAGCTTGTCCTCCCCTAGGTACAGCTTCGGATCGAGGCCGAGCGAGCGAAGCTCTTTCTCAAGCATCGACTTACCGCGAATCGCGTCGTCGTTCTTCGTCAGCTTGCGAAAATAGGATCGTAGCTTCGCCTTGGTGTGGGCCGACTTCGTGAACTCGAGCCAGTCGAGACTTGGCGAAGCATTGCTCCGCACAACCAATTCGCACACGTCGCCGTTCTGCAGTTCGGTGCTCAGCGGCACGATCGACCCGTTCACCTTGGCGCCCACCAGCGTCATGCCGAGTTGGGAATGGACGCGAAAGGCAAAGTCGATCGGCGTCGCGCCCGCCGGCATGTCAATCACGTCGCCCTTGGGCGTGAAGACAAAGACCTGCTCACTGAACAGATCGGTGCCAAGCGTCCGGAGATAGTCGGACGAGGTCTCGCCTTCGTTCGACCACTCCAAAAGCTGCTGGCGTAGATTGCCCAGCCGCTTCGTCTCATCGACTTGCGCCTTCCCTTCCTTGTAAGTCCAGTGAGCGGCCACGCCGTGCTCCGCGGTCTCGTGCATCGCCCGGGTGCGGATCTGGATCTCCAGCGGTCCACCGCCCGGTCCGAGCACCTTCGTGTGAAGGCTCTGGTAACCGTTGGGCTTGGGGCGGGCGATGTAGTCGTAGAACAGCGCCGGGAGAGGCACGAACGACTCGTGGACCACGCCCAGGGCCTGGTAGCACTCCGGGACCGTCTCAACGATGATACGCAGCGCCAAGAGATCATTGATGTCGGTGAACTCAAGGTTCCCCTTCACCATCTTATTGAAGATCGAATAGAGGTGCTTCGGACGGCCGCGAATGTCGACCACCTGAAGACCTCGCTCCTGGAACCGGCCCTTGATCGCGAGGACGGCCTCGTTAAGCTCTTTCTCTCGCTGAACCCGCGTCTTGGCTACGAGTTCGCTGACCCGGAAGAACTCGGCCGGATGCAGCGCCTTAAAGCAGAGATCTTCGAGCTGCCACTTGATCTGCCAGATGCCGAGACGTGCGGCGAGAGGCGCATAGACGTCCAGCGTCTCGTTGGCAATCCGTGCCCGGCGGCTGGGGGAAACGGCATCGATCGTCTGCATGTTGTGCAGCCGGTCGGCCAGCTTGATGACCATGACCCGAAAGTCCTTAGCCATTGCCAGGAGCATCTTGCGGAGCGTCTCAGCGGTGCGGGTGGTTTCTGCCTGGGCACGCTGGCGGTCGTCCAGATCGCCGTGAGGCTTAAACGCGAGTTTGGTAACCCCTTCGACAAGGTGAAGAACGTCCGCGCCGAACGCCTTCTCGATGTCGGAGGCGGTTACCGACGTACAGTCTTCAAGCACGTCGTGAAGCAGGGCGGCGACGATCGAATCGTCGTCCATCCGAAGCTCCACAAGAATGTTCGCCACCGAGAGCGGATGGATGATATAGGGCAGTCCCGAGTCTCGAGTCTGGCCCTTGTGCGCCTGCTCCGCCAGAAAATAGGCGTACCGAATCTTCCGGATATTGGCGTCCGGACGCGCCTCCCGAATCGCTACGAGCGTCTCGTGGAGGTCCTGCGGCTCATCCCACTCATGGGGAATTTCAAAAGATGTCGCGACCATTACAGAATGGATGGGTCCTTAACTCTTATAGGACGTATTTTCCCATCGGAACGCTTAACCGCGCCGAGCGTTAGGAATACCAATGCTTAGACGACTCTCCGCGCTTTCCACGCTACTTCTAGTTTCCGCATCTTCGTCCTTTGCCCAGATGGGCGGAATGGATCTCCCGAACATCGAATACAACCCTCTTTTGTTGATCAACGAGGCCGTTCAGAAGGAGCTCCATCTCTCGCCCGCAACGGCGAGCAAGGTTCAAAGTACCTTCATGAGCGAAGCAATGCAGATGGTGCCGGCCATCACCGGCGGCAGCAGCGGGAAACCGCCCACCGATGCCCAACGAAAAAGCATGATGATGAAGGGCATTACGCACATGCAGTCGGCCCTCGCCGCCCTGCTGACCCCGCCCCAGCGAACCCGTCTCCGTCAGCTCACTCTGCAATCGATTGGGCCGTCCGCCGTTCTGCAGCCGAAGGTTGCCGGCGCGTTGGGACTCACCCCCGGCCAGAAGAGCAGCTTGATGTCTTCTTTGTCGGCCGCCAACGCGAACATCACGTCGGGCGATATCAGCGTCTCCTCTCCGAACAACGTAAACAACCGTCTTCAGCAGATGAGCCGCCTCCAGGAAGCGGCCAAGGCCGCGGGTAACCGGGCATTAAGCGTTACGCTCACGCCCGCGCAAAAATCGAAGTGGCACGCCATGCTTGGCAAGCCGTTCGCCTTGAAGGGATTCCTCGGCGTTGGGAACAGCTTCCCGATGCTGGGCAGTTCGCGCCCTGGCGGTTAGACCGTAGTTTCCAAGGCAAGCCGAGTTGCGGACCAAAGCGGCTCGGCAAAAACTCTTGCGGAGTCGTCTTTCGCTGTGAGCCAACCGGTTGTTTCTAGGAGAGCGAGGCAACGGGCAGCCGAGGCAAAAAGTGGTACGGCGCACTTATCGAGGTCCGCGACAAGGCTTTCGAGGGTGCCGGAAACTTCGGTGCTACCACTCTCATGCAGCGATAGGAACTTGCCTACCGCGTTGGCCGCGATGCTCTGTCCTTCCTGCTCTAGGTGTAGCTTGGCGGCGCTTAGGGCGGCTTGAAGGTTTTCGGACGACTCGTCCACGCTCATCGGCGGCTTCATGGACCAGCGGTCAAAACGACCGGAGGTCAATGTGAGGCGAAGCGGCTGGAGGTCGTCGTGCCCTTCGAACCGACGTCCGACGCCCGGTGTCCAAAGCTCAAGGCCACGATCTCCTTCACTGAGAAGTCCCCACGCGCCATCGGCCGTTCGGTCCATCTTCATGGCGGCCAAGGTGGGCCGGATTCGGTTCACGCCCTCGTTCTTGAGGCGCCGGAACCAGGGCAGGCTTGCATCCGCCACCATTTCGCCGCCGAGACCCGTCTGCCGGACGAAGGTAAGGTCGTGGACCCTAGCAAACGCAGGGTGCCCAGCAAGAACTTCCAGCCGCACATTCGAGCCACGAAAAAAAGCGTTCGCCTTGGCCGCTAACGCGAGCACAATAGGAAGATCCGTACGCATTACCGATGTTTTCGGCCCGCACTGTCAAGATACTTAGGGCTGGCTTCCGGAATTGCGATTCACATCGAAACAATTGCGAAACGCGAGTGCGCGGCGACTTCCGCCTCTAACCCAGCGATAAATTCTTCCGACGCGGCGCGAAGGGGGATGGCCAGGAACGCTCCCCGCGGGATTACCAGGACAAGGAAGCCCATCCGACGATCAATTCGTCGAACCGACGACAAACGCAATTTGAACCCCTGCCCTTCTTCGCCATGCAAGAAGAAAAGGCCGTCCTCGAAGGACGCCCACGCCCCGCGCTCCAATAGCTTCCCTGTGCGACTTGTGGCGACAATCGCCCGTGCGGGAAGGCTGAAAGGCCACAGGAGGGCAAAGATGCCCATGCCTCGCAGAATCCCCGACCCGACAATCGTGGCAATCAGGCCGAAGAGCGGGATGATCGCGACGAACCACCAGAAGCTGCGCAGATACTGCGCGACTCCCAGATAGGCCAAGGAGAGGCGGGAGACGCGGAAGCTGTCGGTTCTCAGGAGAAGTCCGTACCTTAGTGAATGAAGACGCCGAGTTGGCGAGCGGTCCGATACTCAAGATCGGTATCCGTCACCCGCTTGAGCGTGCCCACGGCCTCGATAATCGGGCAGGTCATCATGGTCAGGTTCTTGTAATAGACCATCTTGCCAAACTCGCCCGCATCGTAGGCGTTAATCGCCGCCACGCCGTACGCCTTGGAGATCATGCGATCCGCCGAGTTGGGCGTACCGCCTCGCTGGATGTGGCCGAGGACCACGCCGCGCATCTCAAACTCGTCCGGTTCTGCGATCTCTTCCAGCGCTGCCATCACCATGTTCGCCGCCCCGCCAAGATGAATCTCCCGGCCCTCGCGGTGCCGTCCGGCGCCCCGCTCGCGGATCTTCACTCCTTCCGCGACGACCACAACGCTCGAGCCCGCGCTCTCCTGCCGGGAACGGAGGAAACCTAGGAGATCTCTCATCTCGAATGGAAACTCGGGAAGAAGAATCGCATTCGCCCCGCCGGCCAGTCCTGACCGCAAAGCGATCCATCCGGCATGCCGCCCCATCGTCTCCACAAAAATCACCCGGCCATGGCTGCTGGCCGTGGTGTGAATGCGGTCGAGCGCGTCGACTACGATCTGGCAGGAGGTCGAAAAACCGAACGTTCGGTCCGTAACGCCCAGATCGTTGTCGATCGTCTTCGGAACCCCGACGATATTCACCCCGAGTTCGGCAAGCTGCATGGCGCCGCTCAGCGTGCCATCGCCGCCAATAACGATCAGTCCATCGCAGCCAACGGTATCGAGGTTGTCTTTGGCTTCTTGGAGAATCTCTCGCGGAATGCGTCGCGAGTTACCCTCGCCCTGTTTTGCGCCAAACCGGCCGCGGTTCACCGTGCCCAGAATCGTTCCGCCAAGGTACGAAATCCCCGCGACATCGGTTAGGGTGAGACCCCGCATGCGAATCGGAGAGAGAAGCCCTTCCCACCCCTTTTCGAAGCCGACAAACTCGTAGCCCATTCGAACGCCCGCGCGTACAATCGACGCGATGACAGCGTTAAGCCCGGCGCAGTCTCCGCCGCTGTTGACAATTCCGATCCTTTTCCCCATTCCAGACCTACAGACCGCCGTTGGCCCAGACCATTATCCCTAACATGAGGCGTGTTCTGGGTTTGCAGTCGGCAGTTCGCGGTTAGCAGCAGAAACTCGGCGGTGAGAGGCGCAAAAAATCCTCCCTAACCGCTAACCGCCAACTGCTGGCCGCTGACTTCCCACGAAATGCAATGACCGGGTAAGGTCCCTCGTACCAAAAGATCTGGGGTCAACGCCTCAAGAAAAACAAGGAAAAAGAATGGGAATCCCTTACGTGATCGAAAAAGTCCCGGGTGGAGAGCGAACATACGACCTCTGGTCGCGTTTGCTGAAGGACAGGATCGTGTTCCTGGGTACCCCCGTCGATGACCATGTCGCCAACCTGATCGTGGCGCAGCTACTGTTCCTCGAGAAAGAGGACCCGGACAAGGACATCGAGTTCTACATCAACTCGCCCGGCGGCTCCGTCAGCGACGGTCTGGCGATCTACGACACCATGCAGATCATCAAGCCTGACGTCGCGACCTACTGCATTGGGCAGGCCGCTTCTATGGGCGCAGTGCTCCTCGCGGGCGGTGCGGCCGGCAAAAGATACTGTCTTAAGAACAGTCGTGTGATGATTCATCAAGTTTCGGGTGGTTTTCGCGGCACAACTGCCGATATAAACATCCAGGCTAAGGAAATGAACCGCTACATGGACACCCTGATGGACATCCTAGCAAAGCACACCGGCAAAGAGGCCGACGTGGTGAGGAAGGATTGCGATCGGGACTACTTCATGTCGGCGGAGGAAGCGACCGCCTACGGTATCGTCGATAAAGTCGTCGAATCCGGTCAGCGGTAAGGAATCCAAAGCATCAAGGACGAAATGGCGAGAACATTCGAGCGTCGGGATCAGTGTTGCCTATGTGGCAAATCGAAGGACCAGGTCCGCAAGCTCATTGTGGGTCTGCATGGTGCAGTCTGCTGCGACTGCATTGACCTATGTAACGAGATTCTGACCAATGAACCCGATCGGGTTCCTCAGTCGGGAGGCATCGGCCATTCCATTCCCGCCGTTCGTCCTGCGACGGTCAACGCGGGGCGCCCCGGCTTTGTCGGCGGGGCGCTCAAGCCGCGAGAGATCGTGGCTTACATGAACCAGTACATCGTGGGCCAGGAGAAGGCTAAGCGCGCCATCTCGGTCGCGGTGTACAACCACTACAAGCGTGTTCAGGAGCAGGAGATCGACGGCGTCGAGATCCAGAAGAGCAACGTGCTCCTCGTCGGGCCTACCGGCTCCGGCAAAACCCTCATCGCCCAAACGCTAGCGCGCATGCTCAACGTGCCGCTCGCCATCGCCGATGCCACCGCCCTCACCGAGGCTGGCTACGTGGGCGAGGACGTTGAGAACATTCTTCTTAAGCTGTGGCAGGAAGCGGAGCGGATCGACCCGCGCAACCCCAAGCAGGCGGCCGAGCGCGGCATCATCTACGTGGACGAGATCGACAAGATCGCCCGAAAGGGAGAGAACATGTCGATCACCCGCGACGTGAGCGGCGAAGGCGTCCAACAGGCGCTCCTCAAGATTCTTGAGGGCACCGTGGCCAATATTCCTCCACAGGGCGGCCGCAAGCACCCGAATCAGGAATACATCCAGATCGATACCAAGGATGTCCTGTTCATCGTGGGTGGCGCGTTCGAAGGCATCGAAGATCACATCCGCCGCCGACTGAAGGAGAACATCATGGGCTTCAAGGCCGACCCCAACGCCGGTCCTCAGAAGGATCAGAGCGTCATGGATCAGGTTCGTCACGACGACATCCAGAAGTTCGGCCTCATCCCCGAAATGATCGGTCGTCTCCCCGTAATCGCGCCCCTCATGCCGATGGATGAAGCGACCCTCGTTCAGATCCTAACAGAGCCGAGGAACGCGATTCTGAAGCAGTACGCTCGTCTGTTCGAGATGGAAGGCATCGAACTCGAAGTCGAACCCGGTGCCATCGTCGAAATCGCTCGAGAAGCCATCAAACGAAAGACCGGCGCCCGCGCCCTTCGAGCCATCGTTGAGCAGGTCATGCTCGACGCCATGTACGAAGTCCCCAGCCTCCCCGACGTCCGCCGAGTGGTCGTCCCCGAAGGCGTGATCTCCGAGCATAAGGCTCCGATCATGCTGACCGAGGATGAGCTAAGGCGAGCGGGGTAAGGGAAAGGTAGGAAGGAATAGGGAAAAGGCCGGAGGATTTAAAAACTCTGGCCTTTTCCTATTCCCGTTTACCTATTCTCCGTAGAATAGATCTATGCAAGCGCCCTACGCCGCGCCTTTCGAGAACGTTCCGCCGGCACGTCGTGTGACTGTGGAAGAGTATCTCGCGGCGGAGGCGACCGCCCTAAGCCGGAACGAGTACCTTGATGGCGTGGTGCGAGCAATGCCCGGGGCAGGCGAGAATCACCTTTGGGTAACCACTACATTGAGCGATCTAATAGGGCCGGAACTGCGGCGAAAGGGTGCCTGTCGATTGCTCGACCAGGACGTGCGGGTCCTGATTCCCCAATTCAACGCGTACGTCTATCCAGACCGCGCAATCGCCTGCCCACCACAGTTCGCATCCAAGGTCTCGGGAGCATTGGAGAATCCAAAAGTGATTTTCGAAGTGCTTTCCCCGTCCACGGAGGCCTATGATCGTGGCGGAAAATTCCGCCGGTATCGTTCACTCCAGACGATGGAAGAGTACGTGCTTATCTCCACGATGGAGCCGCTCGTTGAAGTCTACGCCCGACCAAACTGGGCCCTTCGCAGCTACGAAGGTCTGGACGCCGTCGCCGTCCTCGAATCGGTTGGACTAGAATTGCCTCTTCGGGAGCTTTACGCTGATCTCAATTGGGACATCGAAGAACCTTCCCTGGTTACAGGGTAACACCAAAAGATAAAGGTCAGAGTCTTAGAACTCCGACCTTTTCTCTCCTTATTCCCTCTTTACTACTTCTTCACCCTCTCCAAATACTGATCCCGCAACCGCGTGTGCTTGCTCGTTAGCGGAACCGGCTGGCCGTCGATGAAGACGTAACGGATATTCGAGGTCAGTTCGCAAGGGTCGCCGTCGGCGATGACGAGGTTGCCCAGCTTGCCTTTCTCGATCGACCCGATCTTGTCGCCGACGCCCAGGATCTCGGCCGCGTCAAGCGTTAGAG
>FTBF01000156.1_pt1 | contig 20818 bp, 20 predicted proteins | sample 1639301 | NCBI WGS metagenome assembly FTBF01 (sample SAMEA3914864, study PRJEB12502) | metagenome | biome: forest; material: soil | place: USA | collected 2012-03-12 | depth 0.3 m
ACAGCGGCCACATCGAAGAGATCCTGCACACCGGCCGAAAGGCCGAGCCGGCCGATGTTTGGGGGTGAAATCTGGACGTTTGCCTCGCTGTCGCCGTGGGCGCTCAGGATCATTCCTCCAAGGGCCATATGCCATCCCTTGTAGGTAATGCCGCCGAGGCCGTAGGCGGAGCCGTTTGCCTTTTGCTCGCTACCACCTCTATCCGAAACGAAGGGATTGTCGTTAACTCCCGTGTTGAAGAACCCGAGCGCATAGTCGCCGCTTCCGAGGGTGTAGCCAATCGGAGTCGTGAGCGCGGCGGCGCCAAGTAGGTTGGTCTTACCGTTCGGCAGCACGGCGAATCCGCCTCCCGGCAAACCGGACAGCACCCGAAACTGGGGGTATTGCTGCCTTCCGGCAAGTTGGGTTTGGGCAAATGCAACGGGTGCCATGGCCGTCCCAATGAGAACGATGCCGAATGAAAAGGCACGCATGAAGAAAATGTACCTGCTTGTTTCACCGGTATTTCCCACTTTTACGCCTAGATCTCTCCGCACTGGTCTCACTTAACTAAATCGTGGTGGATTGGCACCAGTAGGCTCCCTCAGGTGGTAACGTTGGCACAATGAGCGAGCTCTTTATCCGGCGCGTTGCCGTCATTGGCGCAGGAGCAACCGGAGGAGCGGTGTCGGCACATCTGACCAACTTGGGCTTTTCCGTGTCCCTCATTAGTGAAACATTACCTTTGGCGGTCGAAGGTTTGGAGCACGCCAAGCCGATTCTCTACGTTCCTGAGCGAATCGCCGAGATCAAGACCTTCGCATTTGAGGATTTTGAATCCGGCCTTTTGGAAGCCGATTGGATCATCGAAGCGCTTCCCGAGCGACTGGACGTCAAGCGAGACTTCTATGCACGTCTGGCTCCGCTCGTCCGGCCGGACGCGGTGGTTTCGACTTGCAGCAGCAGCCTTCCGCTCGATGCCCTTGTCGAAGGAATGCCTGATTCGCTGGCGACGAGGTTTGTTTCAACCTGTTTTGCGCTCCCGTTCGCCGACCGGAGGTTGGCGGAACTACGTGGCGGAACGGCAACCGACCCCGTTCTGCTTCATTCGATAGCCGACTTTCTCAAAGAGAAAGTCGCCCGACGGGTTGTGACGATACCGAACGGCTCCGCGGGGCTTATCGCTCGGTATGGAGTTTGGAGTCTTCTGTTAGGCGCTCAAGTCACGTCGAAACTCCGGGTTGATCTTGAAGATGTCGAGGCAATCGTAACGGAGTTTTTAGGTTCGGATTTCGGGGGGCTCTTTGGTTCGATCGATGCGATCGGGCTGGACTCCATCCAGGATATCGCGAGGAACCTTCAGGTCAATAACCCCACGGATCGGGGAGGGCGGTATCTAACGTTGACCGATTCTTTCGTCGGACTTCTGGCCAGGGGTTGGACGGGTAATCAGGCGGGGCGAGGTTTCTTTCGGCGAGAGGGCCGCGAGCGCCTTGCGCTGGATCTCTCTACGATGGCTTACCGGCAAGCGCGGGACTCCAATCTTCAGGGACTCCGAAACGTTGCCGGACAGACTAAAGCCGAACACCTGCGTGCGACGCTCAACCAGCGGGACGAAGTGGGAGAGTTCCTACGAGAATTCCTTATTCCATGCCTCCGTTATGCCGAATATCTGCGAGAGGTTACGGGGGCTACGGTGCTTGATTTCGACTGCACCATGGAATGGGGATTTGGCTGGTCAAAAGGTCCATTCCGACTCCTGGATGAGCTCGGACTCGGCGCCACCCGCTACTACGAATCGAACGCGTACCTTTCCCCTCACGGCGGATTCAGCCCGATTCCAAAGGACGACGTCTGCCAAGAGATCCATGACTGTCCGATTCTTCAAGAATCGGAGGACTACTCGATTCGTGACCTAGGGGAAGGAATACAGGCCATTGCACTCTCGGATGGACCGCTCACGCCTTTCCGAGCCGAGCGCTTGCTGGCGCAGTTGGAAGGTCCGACCCTGACCAGGTTCGTGTTGACTTCGTTTGGCCACGATTTTCCGGGCCTCGATGTTCCGTTTCTATACGAAGCGTTTCGCTCCGGAAATACCAAGGCGGCAGATGACTATTTAGCCTCCCTCCAACGACTGGGTGAACTTCTTGAGACACGCGCTTGCGTGGCAGCGGTACGTGGGCGATGCTTGGGCGCCGGCCTCGGCATCGCGCTTTCCTGCCGGATCGTCATCGCAGCGGTCGATACGGAGATTGGCTTCAACGAAGGACGGCTTGGGCTCCTACCAACCGCGCGTGGCCTTACCTTGATGCGGGCTATCCATGGGGATTCGACCCGCCGGATGGGAGATCTTGCGGTGGCGATGGCGGAGGGAGTTGTCGCCGCGAACGCCGACCTCGCCCGGATCCTTGGCTTTATTCGTCCGACCGATCTTACGGAATATCTGCCCGAGCGCCTGATCTCGTCGGCGCGAAAGGCCGCGCTTTCGGTCGAACCGATTGCTCGCCGGCCCCTTCCCGTCGTCGACGGGCCTTTGGTCGGGATGATCGATCGCGGCCTGGCCGACCGACGGGCTCGGGGTGGGCTAACGGATCACGATGTGGCGGTGGGACAGCGGATCAGGCAGGTCATTGCTCGAACCGCCACCTACGAGGAATGCCTTGACCGGGAGCGCCAGGAGACTATCGATCTCGGGAGCAAGGCCCTAAGCCTTGCACGACTCCGCCACATGGCGGAAGTGGGTAAACCTCTCCGTAACTAAAAACGCCATGGAAGAGCAGGAAAAAGGCCCCGCCCTGGACGTTTTCGAACATGCCGCCCAGTCGCTGGACGTTTGGGCCGCGATAGCATGGTCAAAGCTTGGCTTGAGTCCAGATCTCATGAATGGCTCGATTGGCCAGGATTTGGCACAGGCCAAGACGGCCATCGACATCGCCGCAAGCCTTGCCGGAATAATTGAGAATCGTTTGGACCCTGACGACCGTCGTAAAGTTCAGGGACTGGTGCGCGATCTTCAGATCAACTTCGTACAAAAGTCTAAGGAAGCAACATGAACGAACGAACGCACGACGTAAATATCTCCGGTGGACGTCCCTGGCGTTTGGGCTCAGTGGCCAACCGAGTTAGAATCGCGGCAAAAGATTTCGCGGACGCTCGAGATCGCCGGAAAGCGGCGACCCCTTCGATCGCCGAGCGGCAGGCCGAACTCGTGACCTTTTACGATCGGTTCGAAAAGTTCGTGGAAATCCTCTGCGACGCGGCGCAGTATGGTCCGAACGCTCGATTGGAACAGAGTTATCTTGATGAGCGCGACTGGATTGCCGAGCACTTCCAATCGCTCCGGCCTTTCGTAGGAGCCTTCCTTACCGGGCGAGAGCCGGACGCGTTTGACCGCCTGACCGCCGCCGAAGATCTCGGAACGTTTCTTTCCGAAGACGACGGAGCGGTCATCTTCCGGATCACGAGCGCCCGAGACTCTCTTTCGCTTTATGCGGAGCACCTCCGCCAACTCGCGGCCCGAAAGGCCGCGTGATTCCTCTGACCCAGATCGGGGCAGATGCTGTTGCGGCCGCTTGGAACGCGGCCGCCGGCCCGAAGTATCGGATCGACGCCGCGCTGATCGAACAAAACATTTTCGGCTCTCCTCTCTTTGACCCGGAGGCCTCGGTCTGGGAGGATGGAAGCTTTGTCGCGGTCAAGCGATCCGCTGCGTCGCTGTATCAAGGGCCAGACCCCGCCGTCGCCCATCTTTCTCTTTTCGTCGCCGCTCAGCCAGGTGGCCTGCTTGATCACGCCGTCTCAAGGCTGAGAGAGAATGGTGTAACGGCGCTCGTCGTGGGGATGGACAGCGGCCATTTTCTTCCCGGGGCGCCGGAGGACATTTCGTGGATGGAGCGTTGGCTTGCCGATGGCGGATTTACGCCCGGCGGGCAAGCGGTCGACCTGGAACGGGATATGGTCGATTACGAGTTTGTTGTTCCCTCTCTCGGGGGCGAGCACCGAACCCTGTTGCCCGAAGACATTCCGCTCCTCGAGACTTTTCTCAAACGAGAGTTTCCGGGCCGCTGGCACTACGACGTGATGCGTAAGGTGAAAGCGGAGGGGCCGGGAACGGTCTTTGGATTTTTTTTGGATGGCGCTTGCGAAGGATTCGCATCGCTTCAAGGCGAAGGTTGCCTACTTCCCATCGGCGGTGCGGTCTGGCATCAGAGCTTGGGCAAGTCCTGGGGCTCGCTCGGTCCGATCGGCATCTCGAAATCGATTCGAGGAAAGGGGCAAGGTAATGCTCTTCTTGGGGCCGCCTTGCTTGAGCTTCGACGGCGCGGGGCGCGGCGGTCGATTATCGACTGGACCGGCCTGATCGACTTTTACGGCGCCCACGGCTTCGCGGTCACACGCCGCTACCGCTCTTACCGCCGGGAGTTGTCGGTGGATCGATGATCTTCAAGACGACCTCACCCTTCGATTGGGATACCACAACGAGGGCGTAGATGCCTTCTCTCCGCAGAACCGGCATCACGCCCGGGGTTGGGGTTGCAGGGCGGCTGCCGAGGTCAAGGAAGGCCTCGATCTGAAGAGAGCCGTTGTCAGCCCGGGACACCTTGTTCACCTGGAGTGAGGCGCCACCGTAGCCCGTCCCGACTGCGTGCAAGGCGACGATCTGATCGGTCGACCAGTTCACCGTTGGTTTCCGGCCTTGCGTTGTCGCCATCTGCTTTCGATAGGCGTCAAGCGCCTTGTCGCTTCGAATGACAATGGCGCCACCCTCCTTGATTTTGCCGTTGGAGCCGAAACCGACGACTTTGAAGGGAATAGTGGTGAGCGGCGGTGCGGGCTTTGACTGACCGAAAAGGACCAAGAGCGCGAACGGGATCATAACTGTAAAACGCCCGCCCGAGCGCTTTGTTCCTTAGCGGCCGAGGTAACGGGTTAAGGATTCGCTTAGAGCCTGCGCGGTGAACGCCACCAGGGGCATCCCCTTGTCGTACGACATCCGCGTGGGGCCAACCAGGGCGATAACTCCAGCTTCGGTGCCGCCGACGTAAAAGCTGTGGCGGATGACGGAAAGTCGCTGCATCGGCGCGACCTTATTCTCTTTGCCGATGGTTACTTCCCTCGTCACCTCTCCGGGCGCAAGCGCATCGTAAAGAAGATCCGAATCGGCAAGCTCGTGAAGGAGCATCTGAAGGGAGGCGACGTCCCGCTGAAACTCCGGTTGGGCGAGCATGAACTCCTCGCCCTCGGTTATGAGCAGGCCACGGGAGCCTTCCCGGGCGATGGTCCGGATATGGTTCCAAAGGACACCCATCAACTTCTCGGCCGCCGGGGTGCCGGCGATGGGAGGCGCCTTTGCTCGGGTCAAACTCTTTAGGGTCTTGCTCAGCGTTCCCCGGGCCAGGCTTTCGTTCACCATTCCGAGGTCGGTGAGGGTCAGGCCACCCGGACATTCGATCATCCGGTTTTCGACCTGACCGTTTGAAAGGGCCAGCACCATGAGCGCCTGGGATGGTCCGAGCGCGCTCACGACAGCCGTGCGGACCGTCACGCCCGGATCTCGGACGGTAGTGGCCACGCCCAGAAGGTGGGTTACGCGGCTTAGGACGCGCACCGTGTCCCGCAACAGGCCTTCCAGGACGTCTCCCCCCTCCGCCGCGCCACGAAGCTTCTCTTGGGTCGCTTGTTCGACTTCGGAACGGACCACCAACCGATCCACGAAGAATCGGTAGCCCAAATCGCTGGGGATTCGACCCGCGGAGGTGTGCGGCTGCTCAAGGTAGCCGAGTTCGCTCATCTCGGCCAGTTCGTTACGAACGGTCGCGCTCTTTACGCCCAGACCGTACCGCTGAACAAGTTGTTCGCTGCCAACCGGTTCGGCGCCGGCAACGTACTCCACCACCACCGCGCGAAGGATCGTCTGCTTTCGGGGGTCGAGTCCGGAACTCATCTGTTTCTATTGTACGAACGGGAGGGGAGAAGGGTCACGGTGCTTTCGACTTTGGAGTCTGGGGTGGGACGGAACGGCGGCGGAAAGTGTCGATGAGCGGCTGAATGCGGAGGGTAAGGCCAATACGGCTGTCCAATGGGTGCTGCCGACGCAGGTAGAAGGCCTCGAAGCAGCCGATGACCTGTCGGACGGCCAGCTCCCGGTCGTAGAATCCCTGTCTTCGATCGTTCTTAGCCAGGAAGGAGACTTTCAGACCACCGACGGCAATATCTGCCCGGGACAAGAATCCGCCCTTTGCGTAGAGAGGGTCCATTCCGAACTCCGGCTCTCCGGTTTCGGCAGAGAAAAAGGCGGCGGAAGAGAGGCGAAGCCACGGGGCAGGCGAATAGGTGAGGCCGGCCGATCCTCTTCCCCATCCGTACGCGGTTGAGCCAAGAAATGCTTGGGAATCCAACCGAGCAAGGGTTGAAAGGCCGGGGCTCAATACATGAGACGGGAGTTCCATCGAGCCGCTGAGGCTCAACCGGGTCTTGAACCCTTCATCTTCCCGTCGGATGTCTTGGAGTCGAGCCTGGCCGAGAAAACCGTATCGGCCCGCGACGGTTCCCCGCTCGTAGATCAGCTCCAGCTTGCTGTACCGGGTCCCGCGATCGCGGTCCGAGATCGCTCCGTTTGCCTGGCCGCCGAAACTGAGGCTGGAGCGGGCGGCGTTTAGATACTTGCGCTCCTGATCCGGCGAATCGACAGCGACGGAGTCCATGAACCCGTAGTTAAATCGCTCTCCAAAATCGCTTCGCGGAGTAACGATCTCGGTTGCCTTCTTGAGCGGGAGAAAAGTCTGCGTATAGAGTAGCGATGCGCTCGGCTTCCTCTGCTGAAAAGTGCGGGCGCTGAAGGAGAGGACGGAGTCCTTCCCCGCTTGCACGCCTCCGGCCCAGGTTGCGCCGACGCCTCTCCCGACTTTGTAGCCCAGAGCCGGGTAGTGCAGGCCGGCCACGGCGGGGGTAAGGGAGATGTTCTCGCTTGGCAACTCTCCGACGAAGTGGCCGAAGAGCGAGATCCTTGGTTGATGGGCGTACAGATCTTGTCCCGGACGGACAACGACCTTATCGGAGGTCACCAGATAGACCGGAGTGGGGCGTAGGCAGGTTGTTCCCTCGACGTCGGTGAGCGTCCATTCGCCGGGATGGAAAACGGCGTGCCGAGCCCGGAGCGTGGTGTTTGTCACCCGCATCGTCACGTTGTCGGCATTGCCGGACTCGAGGCCTTTCTTCCAGATGAACTCAAGGCGGTCGGCATGGGCCGTGCCGTCGGGATCGATGAGGACGACGTGGCCCTCCGCCACTCCGCGCTCCTCCTCGTTAAAGATCGTCACGCGGTCGGCGACGATTTTGGTGCCCTGGTACCGAACGACGACCTCACCTTCGTAGGCGATCGATCCGTCTTTTTTCGCGTAGGCCCAGATGCCTTCGATGTCGATCGGGTCAGGGAGACTCGGGCTCGAAAGCAGCGGCAGCAAGCTCAGCAGCGGCGGTAAGCCCAGAGGCATGCGGGGAGTGTACCAACGGGTGGACTAGGCTTCGCCGAATCGAACTTCGGCGACCTTCGCCCCGAATGACTCCGCCAGGCTCCGCACTCGGCTTGCGGCTTCGTCCTGAGCGTGCTTGAGAAGGCCCTGCTGCAGGGCGGCCGTCGCCAGACGATCTTTGGCCTCTTGAACTGCATCAAGCGTTACGCTATCGTCCCGCCAGAATAGTCCACGCTTCAAAGAGAAAAGGTGAGCATCTACTTGCGGCGGGTAGGCCTGGGGATTGGGCAATCTGATTTTGAGTCCTGCCGGGGTGACCGTTGCCGAAAGTTTTCGCAGGTCCACTCCAGCTTCGACGCTGCCTCGAACGTCTAGCAGCGCTTTGTTGCTCGTGGTCGCCCTCGCCATGGCGTCGAAGCCCGGGAACGAGGCGAGCATTCCGTCCGGCTTCTGATAGCTTCCGTGATTGACCACGTCGGAGTATTCGAAACGGGCGGTGTGCAGGTCTCCCAGAGCGCGGAGTTTTTGGAGCACCGGAGCGGTCGGGATCTCGTGGGAGGCCGAATTGGTGCGCCCCATCACGGAAAAGAGCGCAAGCGCGAGGCCTCCGCTCAGGATCCAAGGGAGCATCTGTCGACGTTTCACCTTCGTACTAACGCCGACGGACGCCGGAACGATCCCGATGGGGCAAAAGGGCCACCTGCCGATCGGCCACGACGACCACGCGATCGCCCGGATTCCTCGCGATTGTCATTGTCCCGGTGAGATCGCCGAAGGCGGGGAGGACGGCGACTTCTTGTCCAAACCAGAAGCAGGGGAGGCGCAGAGCTTGCCGCGCGATCCCGCTGAGTTGGACTCCGGGATGGAGGTGGCCGCAGAGAACGTAGCCGGCGGGATTGGGTTCCGGGTGATGGTGGAGCGCGAAGGGGCCTAGGAGGCGGCCCGGTTCGGTCGCGGGAAGCTCCCAGCCGGATCGGCGGTCATGATTTCCGATGACGAGGGAGAGTTGAATTTCGGGCCGGGTTTCGCGCCAGACGGCGAGTGCCGCCTGATTCTCCTCCGTCCGTCCCTCTTTCGCGTGCCAAAGGTCGCCAAGCACGATCACGTGCTCCGCTTGAGTCGCCAAGGCTGCCTGAGAAAGGGCGTCCAGGGTGGCGGCGGTCGAACCGGTGGGCACGGGCAAGCCGCCGGCCCTGAAGGCTGCTCCTTTGCCGAGATGGAGATCGGCAACGAAGAGAGTGGAGGCCGCGGGCCAAAAGAGCGTTTTGTCTCCCCTTGCCTGAAGCGTTTCGCCGGCAACACAGATTTCAACGATCGCTTCCAAGCTAACCGGCCGCCTCCTCTCCTTCTGCGGTCATTCTCGCGATCCGGTCGGAGAGGCTTTCGCTGGTTACGGTTTCGCGCCAACGGTCAACGAGGAGCGGAAAGGCCAAAGGGGTGGGCCGCTGCGGGTGAGTCTGGACAATCTTCGAGGCGCCGAGGCGTCGCAAGGCGCTGATCAGTCGCGATTCCTCCAACTGTCGATCGAGGACCTCTTGTCGCGCCTGCCAGAGGAGGAGGTTGTTTGGGTCGTATCGCTCGAACACGTCGTAAAAGAGGCCGCTTGAGGCCTGAAGCTGTTTGGCCGACTTACCCATTCCGGGAAAGCCGGGGAAGACGAGGCCGGCGACGCGGGCGATCTCGCGAAACTGCCGCTTTGCCATCTCCGCCGAGTTTAGGGCGCCCTGCACATCTTCCGTCACGTTTTCAAGCGAGAACAGACCTTGCGCCAACGCCAAGTCCAGTTCCGGCCGGTCAGCGGAGAGGAGTTCGAAGCCGTAGTCGTTCATCGAAAACGTAAAGGTGATCGGACTTCGCTTGGCGAGGCGGTGAGAAAGGATCGCCGCCAGGCCTTCATTCACGATCCGTCCTTCAAAAGGATAGACGAAGAGGTGGTAGCCCTCTTTATCTTCGACGTGTTCGATGAGTAGTTCATCTTCGGCGGGGATGGCGGACCAGCGGCTTTGTAGTTCGAGCAGGGGTTCGAGGGCCCGCATCTCCGGGCTGTTTAGGATTCCGTCCTTTGCTTGCGACAGGATTTCTCGCATAGCGTGGGATAGCGCCCCGCTCAGAGGCATCCGGGAACCGGACCAGCTTGGGGTGGCGCCAACGGAGTTGGATTTGCGCACCCAGACGGTCATGTCTTTGATCCGGACGAACATCAGGGCGCGGCCGCCGAAAAGGAACCGGTCGCCGGGTTTCATTCGCGAAACGAAAGACTCTTCGATCGAACCGATCTTGCCGCCGCTCATGTATTGGACAGTGAGGGTCGCATCCGCGACGATTGTGCCGATCGTCATGCGGTGCCGCTGAGCGATATCTTTGTCTTCGACGCGATAGAGACCATCTTCGTTGGCCACTACCCGCCGGTATTCCGGGTAGGCGCGGAGCGACTCTCCGCCACGGGTGATGAAGTCGAGGGTCCACTTCCATTCCGCGTCCGATAGCCCTCGGTAAGCATGGGTCGTCTCGACCTCTTTTCGCATCGGCTCTTCGCGGAAGCCTGTCCCGCACGCGACGGTGACGAGGTGTTGGGCGAGCACGTCCAAGGGCAATCGAAGGCCCTCGCGGGGCTCGAGATGCCCGGTCTCGGCGGCTTCTCTGGCCGCGGCCACTTCGACAAGCTCAAATGCGTGGGTGGGCACGCAACTCACGCGGGAAACAACTCCGGGACGGTGGCCGCTGCGACCGGCACGCTGGAGGAGGCGGCCCACGCCTTTCGGGGAGCCGATTTGAATCACTCGGTCGACTTCGGGGAAGTCGACGCCGAGATCGAGCGAAGATGTGCAGACGACGGCGCGGAGGCGTCCCGCCTTCAATCCGCTTTCAACCTCGTCCCGTACTTCCCTTGCGACGCTTCCGTGGTGAAGGGCGACGACGTCGGTCCAGTCCGGCCGCCTCGCGAGGATCTCTTGGTACCAGAGTTCGGAGAAGGATCGGGTGTTGGTAAAGACGAGGCACGTCTTCCCTTCTTCGATGGCTTCGATGACCGCGTCGATCATCTGCTTGCCCATGTGGCCGGCCCAAGGAAACCGTTCGATGGTTTCCGGCAGGATGGAGTCGATCTCGGCTGGCTCGCCTCGTTCTCCGTGGATGATCGATCCTTGGGCGCCGGCGAGGAGGGTGTCGCGTGCCTCCTCAAGGTTGCCCAGCGTGGCGGAGACGCCCCAGGTGCGTACATTCGGACGGATGCCACGGAGGCGTGAAAGGGCCAGTTCGGTCTGGACGCCACGCTTCGTTCCCATCAACTCATGCCATTCGTCCACGACGATGAGGCGTAAGTCGGAGAACCGCTCCTCCACCTCGGGGTGGGTCAACATCACGCATAGGCTCTCGGGCGTGGTCACGAGGCAGGTTGGCAGGCGTTCGGCCTGTTTCTTTCGCATCGTGGCGCTGGTGTCACCGGTTCGAAGCTCGACCGACCAAGGAACTCCCAGGTCAGTTAGGGGTGCTTGCAGCGACGCAACGGTGTCCGCCGCGAGCGCTCGCAACGGGGTGATCCAGAGCACGCGGAGAGGGGGGCTATCGCTTCGCTTTGCCGGTTCTTGGGCGCCGTGCTCCTCCAGATATTCGGCGACGGGTCCGAGCCAGGCGGCGAGGGTCTTGCCGGTTCCGGTGGCGGAGTGGATCAGCCCGCTTCGGCCTTCTAGGTATTCGCCCCAGACTTCCCTTTGAAACGGAAACGCCTGCCAGTCATGACTTTCGAACCAGTCGTCGAGCCGTTCCAAAGCCATACCTATAGGACCTATACGTTCTAGAAGACCTATCCGCCCGCCAAGACGCGATAGACTATGAACGAACGGATGAACTATTTCATCTTCTCCACCGGAGGGGACTGGGATTCGACCAGCCTCTATCTAAACGGCGAGAACTTTCCGGCCCAGCGGCTCCTCCTCGAGTTTGAGACCGGGCGCGACTTTAACGGCGATCCTCGCCGCGGAGGATTGAGCAACGGAGGCAACGCCTCTTGCTTTGCGCTTCCCGAACAGAGCGGCGCCGGCGAGTGGGCCATCTTCCCTGGGAAGATCGATCTTGAATTCCCGACGCATAAGGTGACGATCGAGAACCAGTCGCCCACTTTTGCGATCGAGCTGACGCGGGTCTGGCTCGATAACGAGGAGGTCTCTCACCAGCTTTTGGACCTACAAGTCGACATTGACGCGATAGAAAACCGCGCCACCGCGTACCTAACCTTGTATAAGCCCCGTCTTCTCGGGGCGGACGAAGTAGCCACCTACACGCTCCTATGAAACGATTCTTGTCCTTGCTCTTTGCCCTCATGCTCACGGTTGCCTTCGTGGGCGAGGCGTTTGCTCAACGCAGCTTCGGCCGCGGGGGAGGGTTCGGCGGAGGCCGATCTTCCTTTGGTGGCGGAAGCCGGTCGTCCGGCGGAAGTTTTTTCGGGGGCGGCAGCAGCCGTCCGTCCGGGGGCAGCTTCTTTGGCGGCGGCAGCAGCCGATCATCGGGCAGCTTCTCTCGCCCGAGTACTCCCAGTTACTCCGGCCCGCGGAGCAGCAGTTCCTTCGGGGGCCGTAGCGGCAGCTTTGGAAACTCTGGCCGGGTGAACTCGTCCAGCATCAACCCGAGCCGGAACTACGGCGGCAGTTCTTACGGTGGCAACTATGGCGGCAACCGGACGACAATCATCTATGGTGGCCACCCGTATTACAGCAGCGGCGGCTTCTGGTCTGGCTACGCCCTCGGAACGATGGGTAGTCCCTGGACCCGTTGGATGCCCTTCCACCCCGGCTTCTACACCTATGCGCCTTACTACGGCGACGATGGCCGCTACTACGAGGGTGGTTTTAGCTTCATCCGGTTTATTTTCGGGATCATCTTGATCGCCTTCATTATCTGGCTGTTGGTCCGCCTCTTCGGGGGCGGTGGCGGACGGAACATCCGGTACACGAACTACCGATAAGGCGATAGGAAAAAAGGAATAGGGAAAGGGAGTCGATCTGCTTCCTTTTCCTATTTCCTTTTTCCCTTTTCCTCTTCCCCCTGCCACAATACAAACGGTCCGCTTTTGAGCGTAGAAATAGACCGGTCTGTATGAGTCTGCCGCCCAGCATCCCTCGCCGAGTCACGACCCCTTGCCATATCGGCCCCCTTACGATGGGTTCCGGGCATCCGGTGGTGGTGCAGTCGATGATCACCGAGGAGACTCGCAACGTCGACGCCTGCGTCGAACAGATTATCGAGCTTCACAAGGTGGGCTGCGAGCTGGTCCGGGTGACGACCCCTTCCCTCGGCGAGGCCCAGTGTTTGGCCGAGATCCGCGCCAAGGTTACGGAACGTTATCAGTACGTACCGCTTACGGCCGATGTCCATCACCAGGGTTCGGATATCGCGGTCGAGGCGGCTAAGCATGTCGATGAGGTTCGGGTTAACCCGGGCCTTTTTGTTTTCCGCCGGCACGGTACCCGTGCCCAGAACACGACCGGCGCCTCCGTCGACGTTCGCGGCCGAGAGGAGAACGAAGTCGACCGGCTTCGGGCCGAGCTGGCTTACGATCCCACGGAGTGGAATCTTGAGCTCCAGGCGATCGAAGAAAGCTTCGTACCCGTGCTTGAGGCTTGCAAGAAACACGACTGCGCCATTCGCGTCGGCGTGAACCATGGCTCTCTCTCCGAGCGAATCCTGATCACCCACGGGGACACGCCGAAGGGCATGGTTGAATCGGCGCTTGAGTATCTCCGGTTGGGCGAGAAGCACGGGTTTACGAACTTCAATATTTCCGCCAAGGCCTCCCGCGTGCCGATCATGATTGCGGCGAATCGTCTGATGGTCTCGCGGATGCTAGAAGAAGGGATGCGGTATCCGCTTCACCTTGGCGTCACGGAGGCCGGGGATGGCGAATACGCCCGGATCAAGTCGACCGCGGGTATTGCGACCCTTCTTTGCGAAGGCATCGGCGATACGATCCGGGTTTCACTGAGCGAGGATCCCATTCACGAGATTCCGGTCTGCTACGACATCCTTCAGGCTCTCGGCCTGCGGATCACGAAGGTCGAATATATCGCTTGCCCTTCCTGTGGAAGGACGAAGTTCGACCTTCCGACGGTCCTCCACAAGGTCCGCAACGCCACCCGCCATCTTGATGGAATGGCGATCGCGGTGATGGGCTGCATCGTTAATGGTCCGGGCGAAATGGCGGATGCGGATTACGGTTATGTCGGCGCGGCGGGGGGCAAGATCACCCTTTACCGAAAGCGGGACGTAGTGAAGACGGGCATTCCGCAGGAGAACGGCGTGGAGGAGCTGATCGCTCTTCTTAAGGCGGATGGCGTTTGGAAGGAGCCGACGGGCGAGGCGAGTGGTCTCACGCCATTGACCCTAGCGCCGCAGAACCGGATTCTGCCGCCCCAGGTTGTGGCTTAGTTGGAGCGTGACGCTGTCGCCGAGTGCTACTCGGCGCTCCCAGAGATCAGTCGGACGTAAGCGGCGCCTTTCGGGCCGCGAAACTTGACCTCTTTGGTCCGCTCGTCGATCACGGCCACGCCCTTGTTACCGACCTTAGGCAGCTTTCCTTTTGTGAACACGCCTTGCAGTGTCGGACCTCTCGAACACTCAAGGACAATTTTGTCCTTCTCGATGCTCAAAACAACCGCCGGGTACTGCGTCACTCCTCAAGGATGACAGGTGGCGAGACCGGGACGGTCTCGTCTGCCCCAAACCCGGCCTGGGGATGATATCAGGACGAGTTCGGAGGATACGAGACCGGGACGGTCTCACCACTTAGGGTGTGCGGAAGTTTACGCCCATGGCTTTGAGCCGCTCCAGGTGGACGCTGAGCCGGGCAAGAAAGTCTGAGTAGTCTTTGCCTTCCTTCGGAGACCAAAGCACTTCCGATAGAGCCGACAGCCTTGGGAAGGCCATGTACTCCACCTGGCTTGGGCCGGGGATGTATTCGGTCCAGAGTTGGCCCTGCGCGCCGAGGACGTGCTTCGCCTCGTCCGCCGTTAGGGCGGCCGGGATCGGCTCGTATTGGTAGACCTTTGAGAGCGGGAGGAAACCGCCGATGGAGAGGGGCTCTGTCTTTTGGTCGCCTTGAAGGTGATCGAAGTAGGTCCAGGCGTTTGGTGCCATGACGACGTCGTGGCCCGAGCGGGCGGCGGCGATGCCGCCTTCTTCGCCTCGCCAACTCATCACGGTCGCACCGGGAGCGAGTCCGCCTTCCAGGATTTCGTCCCAGCCGACCAGGCGGCGGCCCTTTGAGGCGAGGTAGCTGTCCATCTGCCGGACAAACCAGCTCTGCATCTCGTGCTCATATTTCAGCCCCAGTGCCTTCATCTTCGCCTGGACTTTCGTAGATGCCTTCCACTGTGTCTTGGGCGCTTCGTCGCCGCCGATGTGGATGAAGGTGGACGGGAAGATCTTCAGCGTCTCGTCGAGCACGTTCTTAAGGAACTTGATCGTCGAGTCGTCCACGTTGTAGATGTTCTCGATCACGCCCCAGGTCGTGCCGACTTCTAGGGGTTTATCGAGATTGCCAAGTTCGGGATAGGAGGCGATCGCGGCTTGGCTGTGGCCGGGCATTTCGATCTCGGGGACGATGTTGACGTAGCGGTCGGCGGCGTACTTGACCAGCTCCTTCAAGTCATCTTGGGTGTAGAACCCGCCGTGGGGCGTTCCGTCGTACCGGTGTTCCCGGTAGTGGCCGGCCATCGACTCCTTTCGCCAAGCGCCGACCGAAGTGAGCTTTGGATACCGTTTGATTTCTATTCGCCATCCCTGGTCCTCGGTGAGGTGGAGGTGGAGCGAGTTCAGCTTGTGGAGCGCCAGCTCGTCTACGAAGCGGAACAGGAACTCCTTCGGCATGAAGTGGCGGCCGGTATCCAGCATTGCGCCGCGCCAGCCGAAGCGTGGCTTGTCTTCGATGTGGACGAACGGCACCGAGAACTCCTCCAGCGACGGTTTGGAGCCGTAGAGGCTGGCAGGAAGCAGTTGCCTCAGGGATTGGATCCCGTAGAAGATGCCGGCCGGTTTGGAGGCGCGAATTTCGACGCCGGTCGCGGTGGCGTCCAGCGTGTAGCCTTCGGGGCCAAGGGCCGAGAGGGTGGCGTCCAGTTTTAACCGGATGGCGTTGTCCCGAGTTCGCCCCTGAACCGGGAGCGGCAGCCCTGTGCCTTGCAGATCCGACCGCAGCGCGCGGCCGAGCTTGTCGAGCGGTTTCGGGGCGACGATGACGGTGGCACGGTTGAGGGAGAACGAGCCCGGCGAGGTTTGCATCACAGCGGGGCGAGGAAGGATCGCGGGGGTTGTTATCATTGGACTACCAACGGGAGCGTGATGGGCAGGTCGCGGGACGATGTTCCGATGCGAAGCTTGTAGCTGCCCTTATCGGTTACCCATTTGTGGGCGTCCACGCTGTACCAGGCCAGATCATCCCAGGGGAAGGCAAGGACCACCTGTTGCGACTCACCCGGGGCCAGCTGAACGCGTTTGAAGGCGCGTAACTCGCGAGGAGCTCTGGGCACCGACCCTTTTGGCGGCTCGGCATAGAGCTGGACGGTCTCCGCGGCGGGGACTTTTCCGGTGTTTTTCACGGTTACCGCTACTCGGACTACGTTGCCGGCCTGGAGGGTGGGTTTGGACAGCGCGAAGCTTGAATAAGAGAGACCAAAGCCAAATGGATAGAGAGGTGCTACTTTGTTCGCGTCGAACCAACGGTAGCCGATGAAGGGGCCTTCTTTATAGACCATCTTCCGGCCCACCGAGGGGTAGGCGGAGGCATAGTAAGTGCCCTCGATTTTCGCTGGGAAGCTTGTGGGCAGCTTTCCGCTGGGGCTGGTTTTACCATAGAGAATTTCCACCAACGCGAGATTCCCCTCTCCGCCGGGATAGCCGGAATGGATGAAGCCTGCGGCGCCGCAGATCCAACTTTCGGTCGCGACGCCAGCGCCAGCGTTTAGGATAACGATCACCTTTTTGTTCAGGGAGACCAGCCGCTGAAGCATAGCTACCTGTTCCTTCGGCAAGTCCCACGGGCGGTCTCCGCCTTCGCTCTCGTTACTGTTATTGAAGCCGACACAAGCCACGACGGCATCGACCGATTTGAGGAGATCCGTGGGGAGTTCCTTTTCGAGGGATGCACCGTAGTCTTTAGAAATCCCGAACTTGGCTACGGCCGCGCCGGTGCCCTGGTAGTACTCGACCACCACTTTCATGGGCTTTCCGGCGGTGAAGGTGACGGGAACCGTGTAGTTCGTCTCGGCTTGGTCGTGCCATTCGTCAAACACTTTCTTGTCGTCAAGGAAGACCCTCATCCCGTCATCGACTCGGATGACGAGGGTGTAGGTGCCGGACTCTTTGGGCGTGTATTGGCCGGTGTACCGCGTGGAGTAGTTCTGGCGACCGCCGCCGCGCGAGAAGTTGATCCCGGTTGCGGTTCGAACTTGGGAGGGTTCGCCTTGGAGATCTTTGTTTGTAAAGTTCTCGACCTTCAGGGGCGCATCGAACACAGTTTGCCTCACGGCTTGGTCGACGCTGGCGACCCCGGCCCGGTACTCGACGGTGGTGCCTTTCGGGGCGAGCAGCTCCAGTGCCTGCTTCACGCTAACTGACTGGTTCGGGGTGGTGTAGGCGCTTCCTCCGCCACCCGTCACCGCGGGTTCGGCATTTGGTCCGACGACGAGGATTCGCTGTTTATCTGCCTTGAGAGGCAGGACGCCGCCCTTGTTCTTGAGCAGGACGATTCCCTCGCGGGCCACCTGCATGGCGGCTTCGGCGTTTTTACGGTCGTCTAGCGGGATGGAGGAGTCTTTCTGCGGGCGCTTGTCCCAGCCCATCGTAAGGGCGACCCGAAGGATGCGGCGGACCTTGTCGTCGAGGATGGACGTCGAGAGCGTTCCACTGTCGATGAGGGGCTGCAGCTTCTCTCGGTTCATCATTCTCGCGGAAGGCATTTCGAGGTCGAGACCGTTCTTGTAGGGGCCGTCCGGGGAATACGTAGAGACCCAGTCGCTCATGACGATGCCTTTGAAGCCCCATTCGCCTTTAAGGATGTCGTTGATCAGGTGACCGTTCTCGCTGGCGTGGGTACCGTTGACGAGGTTGTAGCTGGTCATCAGGGCTCCGGGTTTGCCGTCTTTGACCACCATCTCGAAAGGTTTGATGTAAAGTTCGCGTAGCGTCCGCTCGTCGATAATCGAGTCGTCGTTGTTTCGGTCGTTTTCGTGCTCGTTCCCGGCGTAATGCTTCACCGTGGCCACCACGCCTTGGCTCTGGACGCCTTTGACGATTTCGGTGGCGGTTCGGCCGCTTAGGAGCGGGTCTTCTCCCAGGTATTCGAAGTTGCGGCCGTTTTGAACGGTGCGGGCCAGGTTTACGCCTGGGCCGAGCCAGATGTGCACTCCGCGGGCGCGGGCGTCGCGGCCGATGGCCACTCCGAATCGGTTGGCCAGTTCGGGGTCCCAGGTTGCGGCCAAGGTGAAGCCGGCGGGGTAGGCGGTGGTGGGGCCGTCGTTGCGAACTCCGACGGGGCCGTCGGACATTTTGAGTCGTGGTAGTCCCGCTTCGGGGACCTCGCGGACATAGAATCCGTCGACGCCGCCGATCAGATCGATTTTCTCGGGGAGCGTCATCTTTGCGAGAGCGGCTTCGACTCTCATCTCAATCGCCGGGTCGCCCTGCAGCACTGACAGGGCAGCGAATAGCGTAAGCATCGAGAAGGTGTTACCCTGTAGTGCCGCCTGGAAGGCGGCACAACAGCTATGATCGTTGCTAGTCTCCGTCTCGACCTTCGTCTTGATGGCTGCTTCTCGCTGAAGGAGAAGCGCCGCGTTTTACGGCCACTCCTTGAGCGGGCTCGGAATCATGGATTGAGCGCGGCGGAGATTGCCGACCAGGATCTTTGGAATGCGGCGGGGGTAGGGCTCGCGACGGTTTCGGCGGATGCGCGGGAGGCGGAGAAGGCTTTGCGAGCGGCGGAAGGGTTCTTTGATTCGTGTCCGATGGTGGAAATCGTGAGCGAAGAGTATGCGATCGAGCGAAGGTAGCTGATCCTTAAAGCACTAACATTGCCAAGTTTTTTCTCGGTGAAATCTCGGCCGGGATTTTCGATTGAACCTGAAATCACATCAAATCAATTAACAATGCACATGCATAATTAAGCGATACCGATCGCTTCTCGGACGGTAAATCGTCCTTCGTAAATGGCCTTCCCGGTGATGACGCCTTCGGGCGCATATTCGCCGAGTGCTTTCAGGGCGTAGAGATCGTCGAGCGAAGAGATGCCGCCGCTTTGGACAATGGGGAGTCCGCAAGCTTCGCTGACTTCGCGCAGGAGCTCGAGATTCGGCCCGGTGAGCATGCCGTCTCGACCGATGTCGGTGAGGACGATTCTGCGGGCGCCCATCTCCTTTACGAGGAGGGCGGTTTCGACTACATCCACTTCGCTGGTTTCGAGCCAGCCGTGGACGGCGACTTTGCGATTGCGGACGTCGATACCGGCTACGGCTCGGTCGCCGAGGCGGACGAAGGAGCGGCGGGCGAAGGCCGGATCTTTGACGATTGCGGAGCCGATGACCACGCGGGTGGCTCCAGCCTGAAGGGCGAGAATGAGGCCGTCCTCATCTTTGATGCCGCCTCCCCATTCGACTTTTACGTTCGAGACACGGCGGATCGCCCGCAGAACCTCAAGGTGCTCTTCACTGGGCCGACCGGCCTTGGCGCCGTCGAGGTCGACGATGTGGATCCATTCGGCGCCTTCCTCTTCGAATCCGAGAGCCACTTTGACCGGGTCGTCGCCGTAGATCGTTTCTTGGCCGTAGTCGCCTTGGATGAGCCGGACGCACTTTCCGCCACGCAGGTCGATTGCAGGGAGGATCAGCATTCGGCAAACCTCTTCAGCATGCGCAGGCCGACGGCGCCGCTCTTTTCCGGGTGAAACTGCGCGCCCCATACATTCTCTCTTGCGACCATGGCCGGGAACTGGACGCCGTAGGTGGCGGTTGCGGCGATGTCAGACGGATCGGAGCAGTCGGTGTAGAGGGAGTGGACGAAATAGACCTGCTCATCCTCAACGGAGTCTTGGGCCAGCCCGTCGTGGCGGCGGTAGCTGAGGGGTGACCAGCCCATGTGCGGGACCTTTTGGCCTTCCGCGGGAAGATAACGAACCCGGCCGCCAATAAGTCCAAGCCCTTCATGGAGGCCCATCTCTTCGCTTTCCTCGAAAAGGAGTTGCTGGCCGAGGCAGATGCCCAGGGTTGGCGCGCCACCGGCGGCAAAGGCGCGGATCTCGTCGCGTAAGGGGCCGATTCGCTCCATGGCGGCACCGAAGGCGCCGACGCCAGGAATCACGAGCTTGTCGACGCCGGAGACCTGTTGGATGAGCTTCACGGGGGCGCCCAGAGCTTCAAAGGCTTTGAGCACGGAGCGCAGGTTTCCCATGCCGTAGTCGAGTACGCCGATCAATCCCGCTTCCCTTTCGTTGAAGGGCCGGCGTACCGGTCACTCGGCTGGGTGGCGTCGAAGAGGGCTCGTCCGAACGCCTTGAAAACCGCCTCGCAGACGTGATGGTCGTTCTCGCCGCAGATCTTGCGGATATGGATGGTGAGACCGCTGTGGCTGCTGACGGCGCGGAAGAACTCGCGGACCGACTCGGTCGACATCGTGCCCAAGCTTTCGCGCTGGAAGGGTACGTCCCAGGTCAGCATGCCGCGTCCGGAAACGTCTACGGCGGCCAGGACCAGGGCCTCGTCCATCGGGGTGTGGTTCGAGCCGTACCGGGAGATGGCGTCGCCGCCGTCCAGGGCCTGGGCCAGGGCCTGTCCGAACACGATGCCGACGTCTTCCAGGGTGTGGTGGTCGTCGATGTGGAGATCGCCTTCGGCGCTCACGCCAAGATCGACATGGCCGTGGAAGGCCAGTTGCTGGAGCATGTGGTCGAAGAAGCCGACTCCCGTCGAAATGTCTCGCCGGCTGCCGCCGTCAAGATCGAGGACAACTTGGACCCGGGTCTCCCCCGTCTCGCGGTAGATCTCCGCATAACGAACTCCGGGGGCGTTCTTGCTCATGGAGCTAATAGTTTAGCAGGAGGGGCGGCGATAAGCTTTAGGCATTAGGCGGTAAGAACCCTTAACGCCTAATGCCATCTCCTTAACGCTCCCTATTCCTTCGCGTTCAATTTGTGCCCGACCAGATCGACATCCGTTCGGCCTTTGTAGCGGCCTTCAACGAGGGCATCGGTGTCGCCTTTTAGGAAAAGGCCGTAGCCGCCTTCGCTGGTGGCGCGGGTCGCCAAGGTGTGGCGGGTGACGGGGTCGAGGTCGTAGTCGATGGTGGCCTTAAGGCTGAGAGGGAGGGCCGACAAGATGGTCTTGCCG
>FTBF01000260.1_pt1 | contig 20544 bp, 21 predicted proteins | sample 1639301 | NCBI WGS metagenome assembly FTBF01 (sample SAMEA3914864, study PRJEB12502) | metagenome | biome: forest; material: soil | place: USA | collected 2012-03-12 | depth 0.3 m
TCCTTGGAGATTCCGCGCCAGCAGACTTACTTAACGAGTTGTTCTCGCGGTTCTGCATCGGGAAGTAACCAAGAAGCGACCGAAAGGGGACTTCGGCAAAGAAGCAACGGCTTAAGAGGCATAAGGTTTGATCCTTGCGTGTTCGATTTTAAGCCTTAAGAATTGAGCGCCCTTGCGGGGCCTTGATCGGGCTCTTGATCGGAATCACTTTGCCTGGCTTGGCAATCCGATTTTAGTCGGAAGTTTGCCGTGCCGTCCCTGCTTTGTCCCCCTTCGATCCTATTCGTCCAGGTCGATTTTCGTTGCCGCGTTGAAACCGTCCAAGGTGTCTTGCAGATCGTCGATTCGCGCCTCAAGCCGCTCAATCTCGACCTTTGCGTCGGACGCGGTGATCTGTGCGGTGAACTCTTGCGGCGTGATGGACATGTAGTTCATGACGGACTTTCCACGCTTCGTGTCAAGGCCCTTCAAGAAAGCGATCAGCCCTTTCGTTTCCGCCATCTCATAGATCGAGGATTGGATCGGAGCATTCGCTTCATTGATCGCAGACTTTATCTTCCAGAGCGTAGCCGTCTCCGCCTTCAACTGAGCGAACATCGCCACGGCGTCAAAGTCGGGCTCCGACCCTTGAAGGTAACTATTGCTTGCTTCGATTCGGCCTTGAAGGTCCTTGACTTTTTGGACTTGCCGGTTCTTAAGCTTAAGCGCTTTCGCGAGAGTAACTTGTGCCATCCGGCGATTGTGGCGAAGGCCCGATCCGCCCTCCTGCGAAAAGTCCCGGCTCAGATCGGCCACCGGGACCAAAGCCCCTGCGATTCGACTATAGCCGACGCTTAACCATATAGATCCGGTCGAATCCCAACGCGAAATCGCGAATCCGGCCTTCTTCCATATAGCCGTGCTTTGAGTAAAAAGGCTCGGCCTGAAACCCAAGCGTATCCACATAGGCTCGCCAGGCTCCCCCTTCCCGCGCCCGATCCTCAAGCGCCAAAAGTAACTGGGAGCCAAGGCCGCATCCCCGAGCTCCTTCCGAGACCCAGAGGAGGTCGATGCCGAGCCATCCGAAGTTCTCCCCGCCGGTGATTCGTCCGGAAATTCCGCCTAGGAGCTCACCATCTTCGCCGCGCGCGGTAAGCGTCGTCGGTACTACCGAGTAAGGGCCTATTTTCGATTCGTTAAAAGCGCGAAGTCCCGCCCAAATTGGACGGGCGCCCACCTCGGCATTCTCTTCGACCACAATCACGCGCTCAGTATGCCAACGAGGGGCGGCTCACCGTAATCGATCCCTGCCCACCGCGCCCGCCCGGCATGTCGACCAAAGCCATCGTGCCAATTCGGATGGGCCAGTGAACCACCCCGTCCAACGCGCCACCCCAGTGTCCGCCTGAACCATCCAACGGGAAAGAGACGTAGCGCCAACCGGTCCAACGGATCGTGCCGCCGTCCGGCTGGAAGACTTGGCCGGATGAGTCGATATAACGCATGCGGAGAAGATTCCCCGAGCCATCCCCCTTAATCCAGATCCCAAAGGACGATGGTTTCCCTTCCACTTGCCCGGACGCCGGATGCAGTTCGGCGAAACGCCAGCCGGGATCGAAATCATATTCCAGCCGCGTCTCGTCCGCCGCCTCCACCTTCGAAACGGAACCCCGGACCTTTGCGTCGCCATCCATGCTCGCCATCGCACCCGCCAAACCAAGATCTTTGAACTTTGGGATACGGCGGACCAGGCTCTGATTCCCTATCTGAAACCGAACCGAAGAAGCGCCGACCGGGACGGTCATCGCGAACGTATTGTCTGAGGCCAATGTCACCAAGCTTTTCGCCCCTCCCGCCGAGAGCGTCGCTCCCGCCAAACCACGTCGAAATGGGTTTTCCAAGAGTGCCGAAAGGCCACCCTGCCGCCCCGGCACTACCGTTAAGCGCACCGGCCGACTGCCAGTAATTCGGGTGAGTTGAGACAACTTCACCGCGCCGAAACTCTTGGTGACCGACTTTTCCAACGGTGCATCATCGAGCCGATCTGGATCGACCTGAATCCAGGGCTCCGGCTTCCAGGATAGGAGAGGCGCGAGCGAAGCACCTTTGATCACCCTTGGCATCCCATAGAGCGGAATCCGCATCCCGGGCAACTTCGTTGCCGTATCCGCGGAGGTGGTCCAGGCCGCCACCCGGGCCTCGGCGCCTTTCCGGAAGAGCAGGAGCCACTGCGTATCGTCTCCGGTGTGCAATCGGGTGACATAGCTGAACCCCGCCAGATCACGAACGAGGATTTGGGCCGCCTCGTACGCGGGCTTGGTCGCCCGGTTCGAATAGACAGTCCCGAAATGGTGCTCCGGCTCCTTCGGATCGACGCCGTCATCCTTCCAGTCGTAGTAGATCGAGATCGGCACCCCGCAGCTCAGGTTCACGAGGTACTGCCGAAGAAGGTAGCGAGCCTGCCGGACCTTGTCCTGGTTCTCGTACAGTTCGCTGTATCCCCATTCCCCGCTGATCATCGGAATCTTTGCCCCTCCCGCCCGGTTAATCGCGGCACGAAGCCCGATCCATTCCGGGACCACCGACTCCGGCTCGCTTTGCCGGTAGGGATGGACGCTCACCGCGTTCCAGTATTGAAGCAGGCCTGCGTCCAGACATCGCTGAATGAACGGCATGTCGATCGTGCTCGTCGCCGGACCGATAAACGTCTCCCCAGGCGCCGCGCGCCGAATCGTCTTCCCGACCTCCTTGGCCAGTGCAATGTACTCGTCGACGTTCGGCGACGGCTTCCAGAAGGCGATGTTCGGCTCGTTCCACATCTCCCAGACGATTCCGCGCCCTTTGAAATGAGCCATCGCCGCCGCAACCCACCGGCAAAACGCGGCGCGGCTTTCGGGCGTTCGGGGTGATCCCTCCTGATAGAGATCGTTCCCGTAGTCGAGGATGAAGTAGGGCCGCCCACCGTGCTGCTTCAACGCCCCGGCTAATCGGTCGTAAGCCGAGAAGTCGTACTTCCCTTCCTCCCGCTCTATCGCTGACCAGGCGAAGTCCATCCGAACCAGCCGAAATGGCCCCGCGATTTTCTTCACCTCACCAGGCTGTTCGTCGGTGAAGTGAATGTTAACGCCCCAGCCTTGGGGCACGACGAGGCTCGGAAATCTCGGCCCCTGAGCGACAGTGAGAAGGAGCGGAAGCATTTTCCGATTAGATTAGCCGAGAGACACTCGCTCCTCGTCCAAGAAAGTCCAAATCTCTTGAAACAAAAGCTGAAGCCCGACATTCATCAGCTTGACGAGACTCCGCCGAGCCGAAGCCACGCCCATCCGACGATCCTTAACAGGCAATGTTCGGACGAACAACTCGCAGGCGCGGCAACCCGCGGCACGGTTCAAAAAGCTCATCCGTCAATTAAGAAGCGATCAAGCCTTTTTCGGCACCCTAAACCAAGCCTTCCACCGAGCCACCGCCGCCTCGAGTCCCGGATATTCCGTGCGGGGGGTTCCGTCAGGCCCAACCACCTCTTTGGCCTCCGCCGGGGCGGGTTCGCCGTTCCAAGCGGCAAGCCGCTCAACGAAGGCGGCGCGTAAGCGCGGGTCCGGGCTGTCAAGGAAACGGGCCATGAGTCGTAGGTCGGAGTTAGAGGGCTTCGCCGCTACGGCACTCAGATAGGCAGCAGCGAGCGTCGGACTCTTCGCACGCCGAACGAGGGCCAGAATCTCTGCTTGCGTGAGCGGCGAGGCGTGGTGGAAGTCCTTTGGTAACAAAGGGTTGTTTCCCGTTCCTGGGGACTCTTCGAACTGGATAACCGGGATGCCGGTGGGGAATGCGTTTGGATCGATCGCTGCCTCCTGAAGGTCATGGAAGAACCGGTCGCCGTAGCCCCAGTAACGCAGTTGGTTGAGCGCGAAGTCCACGAGCGCACGGTGATAGGCGGAGTCATGGGCTACCGCATCCACGAAGGTTCGCGAGTAACGGTCGTCGGCCCGGCCGTAGTTCGAGATTTTCCTCGGGTCCGGGAGGTCGGCGGCCATCCGAGTAATCTGCCGTGCGTTCTCGTCGCCCGCGCCTGGGATCGCGGCGGCAAGGCTCTCGATCAGCCGCCACTTGGGATCGGCCGAGGGCGCGAGCCTTGTTCGAGCCGTTAGGAAGAACGCCAAGCCGAGCGCCGCCGGGGACGAGCGCGAACCGATCGGCAAGGCGGCGCCTTCTTGGTCACCACGGCCGTCGAATGCGGGCACCCGGAGTCGACCATCCTTGACCGCGCGAGCGATAATGATCGCCCGCGCCCCCGTGGGGAGGGCACCCGCCTGGTCGAGGGGAACGCCCATCATAGGCTGGTCGGAACCGGAACCGCCGGTCGTCTCGAAGTAGACATCCACAATCGTTCCCGGAGCGAAGCACCGGGAATCTTCGATACGGACCTTTTGTACAGCAAAGCAAAGATGCTCACCCAAAGGATGACCGATCGCCGGCCCGAGTACGGTGGCGATCATGAGGCCGTCGTAGATCTCAGGATGGTTGACGGCCGTGCGAATATCGAAATAGTCCGGCCGGATCGTCGGAGCTTGAGCGAAGGCTGCCTTAACAAACAAGGCGCACAGAAGGAGAGGAATGCTCTTCATGACTAGGAGGGACGGCGGACTGACTCGTGACGAGACTACGTCCGCTGGGCCTTGAGCCGCGCCTTCCAACGAGCCACCGCCGCCTCGAGCCCGGGGTACTCCATGCGGGGAGTTCCGTCAGACCCAATCACTTCTTTGGCCTCCGGCGGGGCGGGTTCGCCGTTCCAAGCGGCAAGCCGCTCCACGAAGGCGCGGCGTAGACGGGGATCGGGGCTGTCGAGGAATCTCGACAGTAACTTAATGTCCGGCATCGACGGTTTGGTGGACAAGGCTTGTAGAAAGGCGGCAGCCAGCGTCGGATTTTTCGCCCTGAACAATACTCGAAGGACCTCGGCCTGCGACACGGGAGGGTCATGTCGAAAATCTTTCGGCAGGCTTGGATTGTTTCCTGTTCCGGGCTCCTCGTCAAAATCCAGGATTGGAATCCCGTCGGGAAACGCTGCCGGATCCGTTGCTGCCTCCCGCAAATCCCTTGAGAAACGATCCCGATAGCCCCAATAGCGAAGCTCATTTAACGCAGCATCAACAAGCGCGCGGTGATAAGCGGAGTCATGGCCGACCGAATGAGCGAACAAAATCGAAAAACGATCGTCGGGCTGACCGTAGTTGGAAGGAGTTCCTCTTCCATACAGGTACGGAATAGCCTTCGCAATACGGTAGGCATTCCCATCCCCGGTTGCCGGAATGGCTACGGCAATCGAAGCCAAGGCACGCCATCTCGACGACTCCGCGGTCTCAAGACGCGACCGACTTGTTAAGAAATAGGCTTCTCCCAAAAAGGCGTTCTCATTTCGCGATTGGAGCGCAACCGAACCCAAGTCTGGCAACGCGTAATCGCTCACATTTGGAATCCGAAGCGATCCCACCGATTTCCGGGCGAAAAGTAACACCTTTTGTCCAACAGGGAGACCGCCGGCACCCTCTAAGGGTACACCTGCTTTCGGGGCTTCCACCCCACGCATATGGGCTGTAGAAACATAAACCAAAACCGTCTTTCCGGCAGGGCAGGCCGCTGAATCGAGTACCCGAACTCGCTGCGAGGCAAAGTAGGGGTTGCCTGGAAGGGGATGTCCTACCGCAGGTTCAATCGCCGTGGCGATCATCAAACCGCCGGAAAGTTCAGGCCGATCAAGGAGGACCCCAAGTTGGTTGTCCTGAGCGGGCCACGAGATTTGAGCCGAGGCGGACGTTGCGGCGGTGGTGGCGAGGCAAAGAGCGGAAAATGTTTTCATGGTCCTGCAGGAGGGGCGGACTGGCCTGCAGTCCCGGCCGTTGTTGATGTGCCAGCGACAAGGTGATCAGATACTCCCCAAGAAAAACCCCCGATGTCGAAGTGGCAGTGGCATCCGACGTGCCAGCGTAATAGCTGTGGGTGATTGTGGCGTCAGAGTTGTCATTCGCGGGCCAACCCGAATACCAAAGAACATCAAAGTTTTGGCCAGATGGTCCGGTCCACAAACCGTCCTTAACATTCACAGTTCCCGAATCAACCGTCGCAAAAAGTGTCGCGGTCCAATAGGAGCCTGAACCATTTACCGTTAGCTGCAAGTGATCTCCGTCCGTGAAACGTTCTTGGACCCAAACGCCCGGCATCCCATTCCCTTCGGAATCAAGAAGTTTGTATCGATACCACTGCTCGTCGGTCCAGTAGGAAGCACCAGATGGCTTCGCCTTAGGATGCCTTGTAGCTTGGGGGTCACCACCATCCACAAGGCTCTTCGGAACATGACCAGAGACCTTATATACATGGGGCACCCAGGTCACCACCTGGGTTGCCGGGTCGGTGACACCATCCATCGTCTCTGCCGAGTCATCCACCGCATCCCCTGAAATCACCCCGTCGTCAAAGTGGAAACTCACGACGGGTTTCCCGTCTTGAATGCGCCCTCGGCGCTTACGTTAAGTGTGAGTCCAGTAAGTGGGTCGGCCGAATAGGTGCTCCCCGGAAGCGTCCACGAGAGGGTCGTTCCAACCAAGACGCCATTCCTTGTGATCTTAGGTTGGGACGGAACGCTCATCGAAGCATCCTGCGTCGGTTCAGCAAGCGACGGTTTCGGGCTCTGATGGGAGTAGTTGTAATAAGTCAGATAGAAAGAAGCGCTTTTGTCGTTTTGATCATGCTTATACGTCGCGGGAGCAGTTCCGTGAGAAACGGCGACGGATATTGGCCCTCCGATGGCGGCGCACTCGCTCGAACCAGAACCGGAATTCATCAGGGTGATTAAGAGCATCTCGCCGAACGTTTCGATCTTAATGAGCGACACCGAGCAGGTCGCGTAATAGATTCCCGTTCCGGACGCATGAGCCCCGGTCGAAGCGGCGTCCGGGGAATCGAAAGTCAGCGCGTTATCGGCCGAAGACCAGGCATAGGTATAGAACTGTCCGGGGGGAGGCGTTCCCATGCTTACACTCACCGAAAAATTTCCGACCTGCTGATGGGTCGTCGTATTAAAACTGAGTCCGACCACGGCCTTGGTGAACTGAGGAACCACCACAAGAGTGCTGGCCGGCGGTGGGGGTGGAGCTTGTCCCCAGGCTGTCACAATCAACGACACCAAAAGGAGGACAACGGCACTAAATCTCACGCCATAAAAGCGTATCACTGAGTTCTTCATTTCCAAGAAGTTTCTTGAGAATGTTCCGAGACCATGCCTTCAGCATTTCGAAAAAACCAATGAAACCTTTTCCTTGTCGGTGGCGTTGAATCTTCTAGACGCACTCGATTTGAGTGCAATACACTCACCATGAGATTCGATAAGCTCACCGTCCGCGCTCAGGAGGCCCTGCAAAGTGCCCAGACCATCGCTGAGCGTCATTCCCACTCCCAAGTCGATGCCGAGCATCTGCTGCTGGCGATGCTGCAGCAGAGCGAAGGTTCGGCACGTCCGCTAATCCAGCGGGTGGGAGCCGATCCGCGCGCTATCGAAGCGGGGTTGGAAGCTGGGCTAGAGAAGAGCCCCAAAGTCACGGGACAACCGGCGGCCGCCAGTATCTCCGCGCGGCTTCAATCGCTTTTCCAAAACGCCTTTAGGGAAGCCGACCGGATGAAGGACGAGTACGTCTCGACCGAGCATTTCCTGCTCGCGCTCTCGGAAGAGAACGGCGCGGCGGGCCGGGCGCTCAAAGGCGCCGGCGTGACCAAGAAAGATCTTGAAACCGCGATTGACACCCTGAGGGGTGGGCAACGCGTCGACAGCCCGGACGCCGAGAGCCGGTACCAGGCGCTCGAGAAGTACGGCATCGACATCACCGCGCGAGCTCGCGAAGGCAAACTGGACCCGGTCATTGGGCGCGACGAGGAGATTCGTCGGGTTATCCAGGTACTCAGCCGCCGCACGAAGAACAACCCAGTTCTGATCGGCGAGCCTGGCGTCGGCAAGACCGCCGTCGTCGAAGGCCTCGCCCAACGCATCGTGACCGGAGACGTTCCGGAAGGCCTGAAGGACAAGAGTGTCATCTCGCTCGACATCGGCTCGCTGCTTGCCGGTGCGAAGTATCAAGGCGAGTTCGAAGAGCGCCTTAAAGCCGTGCTCGACGAGATTCGCAAGGCCGATGGCCGAATCGTTCTCTTTATCGACGAGCTCCACACCCTCGTTGGCGCCGGTAAGGGTTCCGGCGCACTGGATGCCGCGAACATGCTTAAGCCGATGCTCGCCCGCGGCGAACTGCGTTGCGTGGGCGCGACAACGCTGAACGAATACCGCCAATACATCGAGAAGGACGCCGCCCTAGAGCGCCGCTTCCAGACCGTTCTCGTGGATGAGCCTTCCGTCGAGGAGACGATCTCGATCCTTCGAGGGCTGAAAGGTCGCTACGAGATCCACCACGGTGTACGGATCACCGACTCGGCCCTCGTTGCGGCGGCCACCCTCAGCGCCCGCTACATCACCGACCGGTTCCTGCCCGACAAGGCGATCGACCTGATGGACGAGGCGGCTTCACGCCTCAAAATCGAGATCGACTCCGTTCCGGCCGAGATCGACGTGGTCGAGCGGGCGATTATCCAGCTCGAAATCGACCGCGAGGCCCTGAAGAAAGAGATGGACCCCGCAAGCCGAGAGCGTCTGGCGGCGACCGAACGGAAGTTGGCCGAGCTCCAGGAGCAGTCGACCGGACTTCGGGGCCGCTATCAGCGAGAGAAGGACCTGATCGAAGGCACCCGCGGACTTAAGAAGCAGCTTGACGACCTTCAGGTCCAACTGGAGGCCGCCCAACGCGATGCCGACTGGGCGAAGGCTTCCGAAATCCAGTACGGCCGAATTCCCGATCTTCGCAAGAAGCTGGAAGAGGAGACCGTCGACATGGACGACGTTCCCATCGAGGGCCGGATGCTGAAAGAGGAAGTCGATTCGGAGGATATCGCCGAGGTGGTTTCGAAGTGGACCGGCGTTCCCGTCTCGCGCCTCCTGCAGGGCGAGATGCAGAAGCTGCTGACGATGGAAGAGCGGATGACTGAGCGGGTCGTCGGCCAGGAAGAGGCCCTTCGCCTCGTCGCCGACGCCGTCCGGCGCTCCCGCTCCGGCCTCAGCGATCCGAACCGCCCGGTCGGCTCTTTCCTCTTCCTCGGTCCGACGGGTGTGGGCAAGACGGAAACCGCACGGGCGCTGGCCGAATTCCTCTTCGACGACGAGAAAGCGATGGTCCGGATCGATATGAGTGAATACGGCGAGAAGCACTCGATCTCGAGGCTCATCGGCGCCCCTCCCGGATACGTTGGCTACGACGAGGGTGGCCAGCTCACCGAGGCGGTTCGCCGCCGGCCCTATTCAGTAATTCTCCTGGATGAAGTCGAGAAGGCCCACCCGGAGGTGTTCAACGTGCTCTTGCAGGTTCTGGACGACGGCCGGCTGACCGACGGCCAGGGTCGAACGGTGGACTTCCGAAATACGATCATCATCCTGACCTCCAACCTTGGCTCGCAACACTATCCCGATCCGCTGGAAGACAGCGACTGGGACGGAGTCAAGCGTAAAGTGATGGAAGAGGTTCGGCTCCACTTCAGACCTGAGTTCATCAACCGGATCGATGAGATCGTGATCTTCCGCTCCCTTGGCGTGAGCGAGATCAAGCGGATCGTCGACATCCAGTTGAAGAGTCTCGCCAAGCGGTTGGCGGACCGCCGGATAGAGATCCATCTCACCGACGCGGCGGCTTCCTTAATCGCAAGCGAGGGCTACGACCCGTTCTTCGGAGCACGGCCGCTCAAGCGGGCCATCCAAAGGGAGGTCCTCAATCCGCTGGCGCAGTCGATTCTTCGCGGAGACATTCGCGATGGTTCGACGGTCACGGTGGATGCGAAGGACGGGGCGTTCGAGTTCACTTCGAGCTAATGTCTAGACGGAGGATGCCCCTTTTGGGCGTCCTCCTTACTTCACCGTCGCCGCCATCTCATGATCAATCCGACCCCAAAGGGCCGGGGTCATCACGGTGAAGTGGTTCCCAGGAAACAACTCAACCTTAGCATCGGAACCGAGCTGCTTCATCTCGACCTTCAGCCGGCGCACGGCGCCATCGAGATAGAACGTGTCTTCCTCCCCAGTGTAGACATGCAACTTCCCCTTCAGCTTCGGCGAGAGAGTTGGCCACTCGCGGCGTAGTTTGTCCGCGATGTCGTACTTACGCCAGGCCGCCGCTACGCTCGAATCAATGGCCCCGGTGTCCCGATTCCAGAGTTGCATCGGCTGCCCGTCCTTCCCTCGCGGGCTGAAGACCCATTCGAACGAGCCGAGTTGCTCTCCGCGAATCGGCCGTTCCATATCGCTGAAGGCTTTGTAGAGGAGCCAGACTTTTCCGTCCATCCGCGCCAGCGGGCGGGGCTGCCCCTTTTCATCCGTAAACATGTTCGTCCCTGGCTTATAGAGGTCGATCATTTGGAAGTCGTGGAAATCCACCGGATCAGGGGAGGTGCTCCATGTACCGCCAAAGAAATCCGGATAGGTCACCTGAAGCCAAAGCGAAGTCCATCCGCCGCTTGAGTGACCGTTCAGTAATCGGGCCGAGGGCTTTGCTACCAGCCTGAACTGCCTTTCCAGCGCAGGAATGAACTCGGTGGTCAGCGCTTTCGCCCAGGGACCGTTGTTGGCGCTGTCGGCGAATACAGAGTGTCCGCCCGGGCAGTTGGCGTCGATTACGACGTTAACGAACGGTTTCCCTTCCCGCATTGTCCTCACCGCCAACCGCAAATAGTCCTGGTCCTGGAAAGTGCTTCCAAACCCTTGGGCTATATACACCGCGGGGAACTTGCGCTTTCCGTCGTACGAAGAAGGCAAGACCACCGTCGCCTTGATCGATGTGGGCCGCTTGTACCAGGCGCTCAACAAGCGACTGGGGATCGCGATCTGGCGTACCTGTGTCGTATTAACCAGCGGCTTCTCCTTCACAACCTGATCGCATTCGAGCGTCACCTCCCCGCCACTGGAAGGATCCAGCGTTATCTTCAAGGGCTTTGAGTAGAGGTTCCCTGGACTATCGCCGATGGTTCGCCCGCCCAGGTTCCGATCGATGACCGCCTGAACGGTGTATTCCCCCGCGGGCAGCGCCGAAAGCTTGCCGGGAAAACCCACCGCATTGCCGGCGTCGACGGTGAGCACATCGCCCGCCTTCGCCTTGAATACCGCCGAATAGCACGGCTGCGGATCGCCCCAATCCGGCCCGAAACGGGGCTCCTCCGTCTTTCGGCTCACATAAACCACCGCCGAGACTGTCTCCGTCCCTTGGAAGGAGACAACGGGCACGTGAATCCGAAACTCGAGAGGCGCAAACCCAATCAATGCGGCAAGCATGGAGGCCATCTTAGCCGATCCAATCGTCTCACCTGGGACCACGCGCTAGAATAGAAGGAGATGACCACCGCGACCCCCGAGGCCGCTTATGCGCTGGCGAACGACCTTCGAAGGTCGATCGACCACGCGGTGGCGAACATGGATCTTTCTCAGCCGTGCAAGCCGGGCCACCGAGTGGCCTTCCACTGGCCGCCTCACCATCCCGTGAGCTACGAATTTCACGTGACGGCGACCGATTGGACGGAGACCACCCGTTTCGAGGCCTACGGCGAAACCTTCGAAGTTCAGGTTGCGAAAACCGAGCATGGCGTCTTCGGCCGGAGCGAGGAGCTTTGGCACGAGGTGCGCGCCTCAACGGTCGAATCGATGCTGGAAAAGCTTCGCGAGGAAGTCGAGCCCCTCTTCACCCGCCAAAGGGCGATCGCCCGGTCGCTAGGATTGCCTGGGCGTTTCAAGGGCCATGTCCGTGACCTCAAACCGCTTGACCTATTGAGGTTGTTGTTCTGCGACGACCGAGACGCCGGCCACGACGCGATGACCGAGATCGAGACGCATGCCAGCACCGGTCTCTTTCTTCCCTCGCTGCTGGAGATTCTTCACGACCGCAGCCACCCGATGCGCCGTTCGGCCCAGTGGTGCGTCCTGGATCTCTTCGAAGATCTGCCCAGCTTTGCCTCCACCCCTGAAGAGGAGGCCCGTGCCGTCAAGGCGATGTCTGAACTTCTATGGGACGCGGAAGATGACCATTGCCGCACCGTCTACAAAGCGGGCGTTGTGCTGGGGGGCCACGTTTCCGGCAAGCTTGGCGGGCCGGCTCTCCTTGGGGCGCTCAGTGCGCCGAGCCGTATCGGTCGAAGGTCGGCGATCCATGGTCTTTTCCACGTTGTAGAGTGGAGCCCTGATATGCGCGATATCGTCGTATGGGCTCTCACCGGGTCCGCCAAGGACGACGCAGAGCCGATCCTTCGTCGCTACGCGGCCGACATGGCCCGCGATATCGCCCGTGGGTCTGACCACGTGCCGGATCCGGTGTTCGCCGAAGAGATGTAGCCTCTTTCCAGGCCTAGGTGTATTCCCCCGGCTCTAAACCCAACAACCCCCGTGACTCCCGACGTACCGGCTCAAACTCCGGATGCGCCTTCACGTAGGCCCCAAGGGCCGCGTGCGCCACTAAAGCGGCCGCGCTGGCGACGTTGAGCGACGTCACCAGTCCGTAAAGAGGGATCGCCACGGTCTCGTCGCAGGCCGAGACCACTTCGTCGGGGATCCCTTCCGCCTCTGAACCCATGACCAGGGCACAAGGGAATTGCCATGCCACGTTCTCAAGTGGTTGCGCGCCGGCAACGAGCGTCACACCGTAGACTCGGTAGCCCAGCGCTTTTGCCTCGCCGATGGCCCGATCCGCCGGAATCCAGCGGTGCGGCTGCAGCTCACGCGAACCGCGAGAGCCCGATCCGTCAATGCAACCATCGGGTTCAGGCGCGAGATCGACCCGTTCGAGACGAAAGGCTTCTGCCATTCGCATCAACCCTCCATGGTTGACCGCCTTGCCCATCGGACAAGCGATCAGCCGAATCGGCGCCCGAGAGATCTTCGGATACGCCTCCCGCAACCCAGGCTCTCCGACTTTCCCGGATGCTTCCCAGGCCGCAATTTCTTCCGCTTCCATTCTTCGCTGCCGTTCCTTCCAGTTCGAAAGGTACGGCTTCGCCCAACCCGGTTCCGGTTTGTAGCGTAGCGGCACCGTTCGGCTCCGAGGCATGGGATACAAGTACCTGAAAAGGCGTTAGGCGTTCTCCAAGAGGAGGAGCTCTTTTTCCCTTATCCCAACGCCCCTCTAACCCGACCCCAGCTGGCGGGATCCACCTTCTTGAGCGAGTCTAAAGCGGCGACATGCTCTCGCTCCAAATCGCGGGCAACGAAGTTTGGCTTTGACGTGAGGATTTCCAACGTCAGAAGAGCGAGACGGCGGATCTCCTTCAGCTGCATCTCGTTTCGCTTCGCCGTCTTTCCGATCGTAACCGCGCCGATCGTAAAGAGCACGGTCACGACCGCCGTCACGCCGAAGTAGACGTTCAGCATGAACGGTGGGTCTGCCGACACAACGCGGACGACTCCAAGCCCCAAGGTTGCCAAGCCGCTCAGAATCGCCAGCAAGCGCTGTGTTCCCAGATGTCCGCGCGCCTCGGTCTGCTCATGAACGATTCGCAGAACCGCCCGAACGGATCGACCTTCTCCCTCGTTCGCTAAAAACCGGAATCGTTCGGCCACTTGGGCCACCGAGAGCCCCGGATACTTTCCGTACCCCCCACCGGCGCCATCGAACTCCTCACTCAGTTGGCTATCGATCACGCCGGCACGCTCCACGGAGTGGTCAATTCAAGGGCGTCGCAGAGCATTCGCTCGTAAGCACGTTCCGTTACTTCGTAGGCGCCAAGAGATTTGAGATGGGGGTTCATGATCTGAGCGTCAAAAATCGTAAAGCCGAGTTCCCGGCAACGGTCAACCATCGCGCCGAGCGCGACTTTGCTTGCGTCGGTTTTCCGGTGAAACATCGACTCCGCGCAGAAGCAGGAACCGAGGGCGATGCCGTAGGTGCCGCCGACCAATTCGCCATCCTCCCAAACTTCGGCGCAATGGCCCCAGCCCTGGTGATGGATCTCGGTGTAGACCCGGAAGAACTCCTCCGAAATCCAGTTTCCGTCGGGCCGCAAGCAGCCACGCATGACGGCCTCGAACGCGGTATCGAACCGGACTTCGAAGTGGCCGCGGCGGATGGTCCGTTGGAGCGATCGGGAGACATGGATGCCCTCGATGGGAAAAAGGCACCTTCGCCGCGGCCGGTACCAACCCACCTCGCCGTCGTCGTCCGCCATCGGGAAAGCGCCCCGCTCGTACCCGTAGCGCACGAGCCAAGGAGTGAGGGTGTCGGTCACGGTCCCATATCGACGGCGTCGGGAACGGCGCGGAGCTCGCTGGGCACGAGGCCGAGATACTCCTTCACCGATTCGCGAAGCCCTTGCGTGGTTCCGAAACCGCAGGTCGAAGCCACCAGGTCCACCGCGCTTTCCGTGGTCACCAGCATTTCAACCGCGCATTCCGTGCGGCTTCGATCGACGAACTCGTGGAATCCATAGCCCACAAGACTCTTGAAGACGCGGCTGAAATGGAATGGGGAATAGCCCGCCATATCGGCCGCATCCTTGAGCGGCCATGGGGCGGCCGGGTTCTTCCGGACCTTCACGATGAGATCTTTGATCGTCTCAGGAAGATCGAGAGGCAATGCCGCCAGTTGAACTTGGTCGCCACTCGACATGAGCCGAGCAACCACTTCGTACAGAACGGAAAGCACGAGCGGCTCCATCGCCTCTTGGGGCCCCTTGATCGCCGCGTTGAACCGCTCGAAAGCTCCGAGGAAGTGAGGATCGATCGGCTTGCAGGCCACGGCACGGGCGGCTGAATTCCCACGAACCCCCGTCCGGCCCTGGAGCCAAATTTCGAGAACCGGCGTGGCGCGAGACGGCCACGTCAGAAGGAGAGATTCGTGATCTCCTCGGGCCGCCTGAACGACCATCCGGCCAGGGCGCACGAAGGTCAAGCTCCGGGGTGGAATCAGGACGAGTCGTCCCTGAGGCGCGCTACGCGCCAGCAGCGTTCCTTGGAGATTGAGGATCAGGCCGTTCACATTCGGAGGAACGTAAGCGGCACCCGTAGCAATACGGGGCACGCTGCCGGAAATTGTTTCCAGCTTGACGTAGCCCATGCCGGGCATTTCAACCCGTTTCAATCCGGTAGCGGAAGTTCCGCACTCGAACTGGATTTCAATGGTGGTTTCGCCTTCGGACCGCACGCGGTTGCCCTTCTCCCTTGTTCCAAAGACATTACACCATCCAGTGTAATCGGCGCACATTCTGACGACGACATTCCCCTAACTAGTCCAAGGAATTGCGGTTTGGGGTACCAATGGGGGGTGAATTCCCCCCTTTCAGTGGCGATCGTAGGCGCCACGGGCGCGGTTGGCCAAGAGTTTTTAAATCTTTTTGAATCGCGCAAGTTTCCGGTTGGCGATCTCCGACTTCTCGCGTCTGCGCGCTCCGTCGGAAAGACCGCTCTGTTTGCGGGCAAGGAATACACCATTGCGGAAGCGACACCCGACGCGTTCGAAGGCGTCGACGTGGCCTTCTTCTCGGCCGGCGCTAGCCGCTCGCGGGACCTCGCGCCCGCCGCTTTGGCGGCGGGGGCGCTTGTCGTGGATAACTCGAGCGCTTTTCGAATGCGCGACGATGTTCCCCTCGTTGTTCCCGAAATCAATCTCGATGCCGTCCCCAAAGGGGCCAAGCTGATTTCCGTTCCGAACTGCTCGGCGATCATTTTGCTGATGGCCGTTCATCCCCTTCGCCAGTTGGGACAGGTTGAGCGGCTGATCGTGAGCACCTACCAGAGCGCCAGCGGTGGTGGGGCGGCGGTGATGGATGAGTTGCGAGAGGCGACTCGCGCCTTCTTGGAAGGCCGCGACTACCCGCCGAAAGCCGTCCAGCACCCGTACGCCTTCAACCTTTTCAGCCACAACACGCCGATTGGCCCCACGGGCGCCAACGAGGAAGAGGCGAAGGTTATCGAAGAGAGCCGCAAGATTTTGGGGATGCCCGATCTCAAGGTGAACGTGACCTGCGTCCGCGTGCCGGTGCTACGCGCTCACTCGGAATCGGTCACCGTGGAATTCGCAGGCGCGGCGCCGAGCGAAGAGGCTGTACGGGCGATCCTCGAGAAGTCTCCGGGCGTACGAGTTATCGACGATCGCGAGGCCAACCGCTTCCCAATGCCCGTTGAGGCGGGAGGCCAAGACCATGTGCTGGTTGGACGGATTCGCCAGGACCCGTCCAACCCCAACGGCCTCTGCATGTTCGTCGCGGGCGATCAGCTTCTGAAGGGCGCGGCGCTGAACGCAGTGCAGATCGCGGAAGCGTTGATCGAACGCGACGGACTGTGATGAGCAATGTGGGCCACGGCTAGCCGTTTGGCCCACATCTTGCTTCGTGATCCTTCGTTGTGCGCGCTCTTTTCCCAACCCGAGCACTCGCGGTGCTTCTGGCCATTGGCCTCCTCGATCTGATCGCCACGGTCTTTCTCCACGCGCAGGGGAAGATCGAGGAGTTGAACCCGGTGATGGCGCCGCTTCTGGCAGGGGGTGAGTGGCAGTTTGCCGCGGTGAAGGCGGCTACCTTGGGCCTTGCTTGGATTCTGTTGGTCCACCAGGCAAAGAGCGCCCCGAAGCAAGTACGCCGCGCCTGCCTCTTCGGCTGCGGGGCGTATCTTGCTCTTCTCTCCGGCGCTTTCTTCGGCGCTTAGCCGATCACGCCCGGCATCGGTGGGGCGGATTCGATCGCCTCTTCCTCTTCGGGAACGCCTGGCGTCGCTTCCTCAGCGGCAAGGCAGGCCTTAAGGGCCGCGATAGCGACTTCCACATGCTTGGCTTCCGGTTCGCGGGTCGTGAGCCGCTGGCTCCACATTCCCGGTTGGAACGCCGCATTCACCAGCTTCTGATCGCGGAAGCGGCCGGCGAGCCGTAGAAGCTCGTAGCTGATGCCCGCAATAAACGGCAGGATTAGGAGTTCGAGGAGGAACCGGATGGTGACGTTCACCATCATCAGATGGTCCTTTCCAAGCGGATACCGCGGCACGAACGCAAAAACGAGGAATCCGACCAGCAGAACGATGATCGCAAAGCTGGTTCCGCAGCGAGGATGGATGCGGCTCTCGGAGAGGCATGACTCCTGCTCAAGCGGACGGTCGTGCTCTAGAGCGTTGATCGCCTTGTGCTCGGCCCCGTGGTATTTGAACACCTCTTTGATCTCGGGCATGAGGCCGATGAGGGCGATGTAGCCGAAGAACAGCAGGGCCTTCGTAAGCTCCGAGACAACGTTTCTCCCGAGGTCGCTTGAGATGTGGGCCCACTTGCCGGACAACTCTGCCACCGTATTCGGCAGATAGTCGAACAACGCGACCCCAAAAATGAAGCTGACGAGCAACGCGCCGCCAACCGCCATGTCCTGGGTTTTCTTGGGCGTCTCGACGACGTGCTCTGGAACCGGATCGTCCGGATCGGCATACTTCGGATCCATCGCGATCGCGGAGGAGAACCGCATCGCCTTGGTACCCAGCGCCATGCTGTCCAGCAGGGCGAGAGAGCCGCGGAGGAACGGATACTTCAGCCACTTCTGACGGCCGATCCAGGTCTTCTCAATCGCCTCCGTGTGAAGAACGATTTCCCCGTTCGGCGCTCGACAAGCGATCGCAAAGTATCTCGGCGACCGCATCATCACGCCTTCGATGATTGCTTGACCGCCGTATTGTAAATATTCGCCCTTCGGCACGGAGCGTAGTATACGTTCCTCGTCGACTGAACGACATACATGTCGCCTTTGGGAGATCGGATTCGTGTTTATGAAGGCCCGCTTACAGATAATTCAGACAGGATTTTAAAAAGTCCGAACGATCGGGATACCACGGTCGTCTACATACATGCGCTTCGGCGCAATGTCATCAATAAAAAGGAGCATATGCCAGTAGGAACGATCCTAGACGGGCTGAAGCTCACGGAAGAGGAAGCGTTTGCGCTGCTGGGTTTGTGTCTCACAAGTCCCAACCGGCTTGATCCGACCTCCGAAAAAGCGATTAAGAAGTTGGCGGAATATTGTTCAAAAGGCAATCATCCAAGTATCCGTCCGTCCACTTACCACCTCGCACGTGAGACAGGAAAAGCGGGGGCCTAAAAGCCTCCCACGACCGCATGAAGGGTCGCTCGAAAGAGCGGCCCTTCTGCATTTTAGAGCCCCTTCCGTGCTTGCGAGGCGCTGGACGCGCAAGATGCATTTTCGTTAATTATTTAAAAGAGCAGTTAGATACCGGTTCGTTTGGCGAGATTTTTACGAGGAAATCTCGTAATTTTTTTATTTTTCGGAGGCTATTTGAATTTCAGCAACATAAGCAGTTTATTTTGTTTTTCGAGGAATGCATGTAGACTCAAGTCTGGTATTTTACCTCAAGGAGACCTGCTCAAACGGTCCGGCTAGAGTCACGGCGTGGCGGGCACAATAGGATCATGCGCGTCCGCGAGGTTCTTGCCGCCTTGGAAACCGTTGCCCCGGTTCGCTACGCCTTCTCGTTCGATAAAGTCGGGCTGCAAGTCGGCGATCCGGAAGCCGAGGTCACGAAGGCCGTAGTCTCGCTCGACCGCTCTCGGGCCGCGGTCGCTCATGCTCGGGACGTCGGAGCCCAACTCCTCCTCGCTCACCACCCACTCTTGTTCTCCCCGTTGAACAAAGTTCTGGCGAACGACCACACCGGCCGCACCGTGCTGGAACTGGCCTCCGCGGGCATCGCTTTCGTTGCCGCTCACACAAATTGGGACTCCACGCGCGGAGGGGTGAACGACGCGCTGGCCGAGCTTTTGCAGGTTCGGGACACGAAGCCGTTCGGTTTTGCGGAAGACGTTGAGCGGTTGAAGCTGATCTTTTTCGCGCCTCCTCATAGTGTGGACCGGATTATCGATGCCCTCGGAGAGGCCGGCGCCGGCGTGATCGGCCGTTATCGGCGATGCGCGTTCCAGAGCCCAGGAACGGGCACCTATTTGGGCATGGATGGCTCCAACCCCTACAACGGCGAACCCGGCAAAGTCGAAGTTGTCGAAGAGTCACGGGTCGAGATGGTTCTGCGGCGGGATCAGCAGCGGTTCGTCGAACGAACCTTGCGTGAGAACCACCCCTACGAAGAGCCGGCCTACGATTTTCTCGTCCTTCCTCCGGTTGCCGAACAGGCGGCGGGCCGCGTGGGCCTCTTGGACGAGCCGCTATCGCTGACGGATTTCGCCCGATCCGTCGAGTCGTCCCTCGACACCAAAGCTTGGACCTGGGGCGACCCAGCCCGAAAGATCCGGCGGGTGGCGGTCGTTGGCGGCGCCGCGGACGGCGAGTGGATGGCCGCCCAGCGTGCAGGCGCCGATGTTCTGGTCACCGGCGAAGTCAAACAGCACATCGCCGTCGAAGCCGCCGAGTCAGGATTCGCACTCATCGCCGCCGGCCACTACGCCACCGAGCAGCCGGGTGCGGCCGCCCTCCGAGACCGAATGGCCGAGATCTGCTCCGCCGTCGAGTGGCAGCTTTTCACCCCGGCCCCGGGTTTCGCGGGCCGCCCTCAGTAGGCCGCCCGCGTCGGGGTACAATATCTCGCGTCCAAAACGCTCCGGTAGTCTAGTGGTTATGACGCCTCCCTTTCACGGAGGAGATCGCGGGTTCGAGTCCCGTCCGGAGTACCAGCATCTCGCAGTCGAAAGTGACTCGTCGTTTTGCCCGAAGTGATCCTTGGTCTCGTTCGTTCTGCCGCGTTCGAACTCATGATCGTAGAATCTAACGTGGAGATCCCATCCTACGATCACGCTGGGCTGGTATCCCGCCTTGGCGGCCGCGCGTATATTGAGCGTCCATCGAGCCATCCGGCCATCGCAAAGGTATGGACGTGTCGGGGGCCCTTAGAGAACGGGATCGCGCACCGGGTTCTGCCCGATGCCTGCATTGAGATCGTCCTTGACGTCGCCGCCCCTGAGCACCCTTACGTCGTCGGTCCGTCCACCCGCGCCTATACGGTCCCGCTCGCCGCGTCGGCCGAGATCGTGGGTGTTCGACTTCGGGTCGGGGCGTGTATTCCCGTTCTCGCAACTCACGCCTGGACCTTGCGCGATACCTTTCAGCCCTGGCCACTTACTCTCACCTATCCACGAGGAGCGAGTGCTGAAGAGTGCGCCCATTGCCTGGAGGGGTGGGTCGGTCATCGGGAACCCAGTGAGGTCGACAAACTCACGGATGCCGTCCTACGCGCGAATGGGTCGGTGGCCTCTGCCGCGAGCTCTCTGGGTCTGGGCGAGAGGCGGTTCCGGCGCGCCTTCGCAAACGACATCGGCCTGGGGCCAAAGCGATTCTGGCGGATTCAGCGGCTTTGGTCGGCGATGGCCCTCAAGCGCGACTCGCCCGACCTGGCGTGGGGAGAGATCGCCGCCGAGTCCGGCTTCGCCGACCATGCCCACCTTGACCGCGAGTTCCTCACGCTCACCAACGGGACGCCCAGCGACTGGTTCCGTGAGTTCACCGCCTGACCTTGTGTAGAGA
>FTBF01000112.1_pt1 | contig 20103 bp, 20 predicted proteins | sample 1639301 | NCBI WGS metagenome assembly FTBF01 (sample SAMEA3914864, study PRJEB12502) | metagenome | biome: forest; material: soil | place: USA | collected 2012-03-12 | depth 0.3 m
GATAAAGGTAGGGTGCCACGGGTAGAGGGATGGCTCGTGCACGGCACCCGTGTCGGAAAAACGCTAGGCCTTCCACCATGTCGGTCAGACGTCCCCCTTACCCTTCGAGCTTACGGCCGGCTGACGCATCGTGGTCTGAAGAACCATCCGTTTCAAGCCACAACCCCTCAGACCACAATCCACATCCCCTACTTCATCTTCGTCATAAACCAAGCCGCAACGTCCGCAAACCGCTCTACGAACCCCGCCGGCCCGTGTCCCGCCCCCGGGATGATGATCAGCTTGTGCTCGACGCCCTTCTCCGCAAACACCGCGTCCAGCTTCTGAGACTGCTCCACCGGCACGAGGTCGTCCTTGTCGCCGTGCATCAATAGCGTCGGCGGGAAGGAAGGCGTGATGCCATAGATGGGAGAGAGCGCCTTCGCGATCGGCATCATCTCCTCAAGCGTTGCGTCCGGCTTCACCGGGAAGGCCCCCTGGAAAATCAGATACTTCTGCTCCTTGAACGGCATCCGGCCCGGAGATCCGAAGTTGATCATATCGGTCGGCGGCATCCAAGCGACAATCGCGTTCGGCTTGCTGGAAGCGCGGTCGACCGGATCATTGGCGTCCGGGTTGCCATGGTCCCCGATCACGCCCGACATCAGCGAAAGATGCCCGCCCGAACTGGCGCCAAAGATGCCGATCTTATTCGGCTCGACGCCAAACTGGGCCGCGTTGCTGCGAATGAACCGAATCGACCGCGCCACCTGCTGCTCGATCTCCGGGATCTTATAGCGCGGCTGCGCGCCATGGACCACCTCAAACACCGTGATCCCTTGGCTGTTGAACGCCAAGGCGACGCCGGGGTTGATGCCCGCATGGTCCGACGACCAACCGCCGCTCACGAGATAGATCACCGCGACCCCGTTGGGCTTCGCGGGACGGAATTCGTCCATCGTAAACGCCGCTCCGCCCGACTTCATGTAGATCAGATCGTGGTCGACGCTCTGGGCTCGAAGAGCCGGCGTGAGGAGCAGAAGGAAGAGAGCCGCCGTGGGTCGCATGGCGATATTGTGCCCGAACGGGTAAAACGTCGTATGACCCACCAGCGCGTTTTGGTCGTCGACTTCGGCGGCCAGTACACCCAGCTCATCGTCCGGCGTGTTCGCGAATTCGGCGTTTACTCCGAGATGGTGCCCTGGACCGACGCGGCCCAGAAGATCGAAGCGGAAAAACCGGATGCGGTCATCCTTAGCGGCGGCCCCCGCTCCGTCCTCGAAGAAGGCGCCCCCACCCTCGACCTCGCGCTTCTCGAAGGCATCCCCATCCTTGGCATCTGCTACGGCCAGCAACTCATGGCCCAGCGCCTCGGCGGCCGCGTTGTCACCTCCAACCACAAGGAGTATGGCCTCCGCGAACTCAGCGGCCCGGTGGATAGCTCCATGGTCTGGGGCCTCGCCAGCAACCGCGTCTGGATGAGCCACGGCGACCAAGTCGAAGCCGTCCCCGAAGGATTCATCGTCACCAGTACCACCGAGTCCTGCCCGGTCGCCTCGATGGAGAACGTCGCGAAGCGCCAGTACGGCGTCCAGTTCCACCCCGAGGTCACCCACACCCCCGACGGTAAGACCGTCCTGCGCCGCTTCCTCTTCGACGTCTGCGGCCTCCGAGGCGACTGGACCAGCGAGAGCTTCATCGAAGAAGAGATCGCCAAGATCCGAGAAACCGTCGGACCGGAAGGGAAGGTGCTCTGCGCCGTATCCGGCGGCGTCGATAGCTCCGTCATGGCCGCCCTCCTCATTCAGGCCATTGGCGACCGTGCCGTCTGCGTCTTCGTCGATCACGGTCTCCTGCGCAAGGACGAAGCCAAGCAAGTCATCGAAACCTTCGGCGACCACTTCAAAGCAAACCTCAAAGCCTTCCACGAGCACGACCGCTTCTTCGCCGGCCTAAAAGGCGTGAAGGACCCCGAGGCCAAGCGCAAGTCGATCGGCGCCAACTTCGTCCAGGTCTTCGAAGACCACGCGAACGAGCTCAAAGGCTGCGACTTCCTCGCCCAAGGCACCCTCTATCCCGACGTCATCGAATCCGGCTCCCCCACCGCCGCCAAGATCAAGACCCACCACAACGTCGGCGGCCTGCCTGACTGGATGCGGATGAAACTCATCGAGCCCCTCCGCTGGCTCTTCAAAGACGAAGTCCGCGCCGTTGGCCGCAAACTCGGCCTCCCTGAAGAGATGGTCGATCGCGAGCCGTTCCCCGGCCCCGGCCTTGGCGTTCGCATCCTCGGCGAGGTCACCCCGGAACGAGTCGTGATGGTCCAAGAAGCCGACTGGATCTTCCGGTCGGAACTCAAGGCTCGCGGCCTCAATAAAGGCATCTGGCAGTCCTACGCCGCCCTTCTAGACGTCAAGAGTGTCGGCGTTATGGGCGATGAACGCACCTACGAGCAACCCATCGTCCTCCGCGCCGTCGAGAGCGAAGACGCGATGACCGCCCGCGCCGTAGACCTCCCCTTCGAAGCCCTAGAAACCATCGCCCGAAGAATCGTCAACGAAGTCCAAGGCGTAAACCGAGTCTTCTACGACCTAACCAGCAAACCCCCGGCAACGATCGAACTGGAGTAGGAGAGAGGGAAAAAGGAAGAGGGAAGAGGCGGGCAACCACCCCTGCCTTTTCCTTATTTCCTTTTCCCTTCTCTCCTCACTTCAAGAACCGGTTCAACGTAACCTTGATCTCTTCCAATCGTTCGGTCGGGCTCATGTTGTGCCCTTCCTCGCCGTCCCCGTAGACACAGTCCTCGAGGTGTGTGGTGAGCATCAGAACCCCAAACTGGTCCAAGGCGGCGCGGAGGGCGGAGACCTGGGTTAGAACGTCGACGCAATAGCGCCCCTCGTCCACCATCTTCTGGATGCCACCAACCTGCCCGGCAATTCGGGCCAGCCGGCGCTTCGCATCGTCGCGCACAACGTCTTTCATTGGGTTCTATTGTGGCCTGCTTCGTCCAAGCACTTGCGGTGTCGCCAGGCGCGCCAACGCAGACGGGGAAACCAATGGTCTCCCCAAGACACCATCAGAAGCGATCCCACCGCGAAGGATATCGACAGACCCACCCAGCCTCCGATCCAACCAATGAACCCGAGAACGGGCACCATCGCGGACCAGAGGAAGGTGGTGCCGAGGGCGCTCTTAAGAAGTCGGCTGCGTGTCGGCGCTTCTGGACCAAGCGTCAGGGGTGGCAGCTGCCCGTCATCGCCTCCCGTGGAACGAATCCATCCCCGAAGTGCCTGAGACAGAGAGTTTGAGCTGGGGTTCGGCAAAGTCGAACCAAGCGGGCGGATCATATTCATCCCTACCGCCGCCTTCCCGGCGGGAGTGTCGGCGTGAAGCTGGAGCACAAACTGTGGACGCAAGTTAGCCACGCTCCACTCCTCTCCCAGCATCGCCTTCACCTGTCCCCTCGAAATGCCGAACGAGGTCCGGTCGCCCACGAAATAGAGCCGATCCTCCTCAAACCAGATCACCCCTCGATCCCGCCCCGTCGGCGCATCGCCCTGAAGCACGAACAGATCGACATGCCATCCACTGAGGGAGGAGTACTCCTCGTACAGTGCGCTTTCGCGACGACGGCCGATAGCCTGCCGCTTTGCCGCGAGGCAGGAAGCGTAGATTGCGGAGGCAAGGCAAACGAGGCACGAGGTGAACGTAATAACCGATACGCTGTCCATCTCGGCAATCGAGAAGCCGCACCAGGCAAACATAAATACCGCCGAGCCGGTGAACAATCGCCGGGACGTTTTCCGATAGGTCATCGCCTGACTGGCCGCGATAATCTCCCGTTCCCAAGCCGGGTTCGGCCGCCACTCTGCCTCCACGTTACTCATCGTCCGTTCGACAACAGCCGCCGTCGATCCTGCCAGGCGCGCAACCGTAGCCAGGGCGACCATAGCGGCGTCCAGACGCAGCCCAGGAGCAGTCCCAAGAATGCCAGAACGACGGCGAGGATCGGCTGTTGGAGCAGGAGGAACACCGGAAACAAAAGACTCAGAATCGCCCAGTAAGCGGTCGAAAGTACGGCGTGGATAGACAGAGCCGCCAGCGAAGGCGCGTCGGGCCCCGACTCGAGCGGCGGAAGCTGCCCACCCGTCGCCGATCCCCTCCCGATCCACCGGTTCACCCGGTCGATCACGTCGGAATATGCGCTCGTGTCGACCTTCCCCCCGGGAACGATCGGCGAGACCGAAATACCAAGCGGGCCGGCGATGGTGTCATAAGCCAAGCGAAGCTCTAAATCGTTTCGAACCCCGGGAGTCGCCGGATCGAACGTTACGAGACCGCTCACCTGGTCTGCCGTAAGCCCAAACGAGGTCCGCCGGCCAACGAAATAGAGCCTCTCGTCCTCCAGCCAAAGCATCCCCCGGTCGCTCCCCATCGGCGCGTCTCCCTGATGCACAAGGAGGTTGACCAGCCACCCGGTTCTCGGAGAACTTCCCTCCGCCATCCGAAACTCATGCACCAGGTCGGCCTCGGAAGCCTCAAGGGCAACCTCCTTAGAGTTCATCCCGAACCGAATCGCAAAGAAGATCATCGCGATCCCGATGGGCATGAAAATCAGGCTCATGAAGAACAGAACGAGAGCAATCGGAAACGAAAGAATCAGGAAGGCCAGCGCAAAGCGGGACTGCCTTCTCGCTTTGATCATGGCCCGGCTCTCTCGGAGCGCCTCGCTTTCGATGTGCGGTGAGAGACTCCAACGGGCGACGTTTGAGTTGGAAACGATCACCGAGGAAGTTTCCTCCTTGCGTCCCATGCGTACCAACGGGCGACCGGAAACAGGAGACGCAGAACATAGGCGGCCACGAATCCTAAAGCGAAAATAAGGACGAACGCGTTCCAGGTACCTGGAAGAATGGCCACATAGGTCAGGAACATCCAATAAGCCGAACAGGTGACGGCCTTGACGAAGAGTTGGCGGAGGGAGGGGGCACCCGGGCCAAGTGAAGTCGGAGGAAACTGCCCGCCCGGCACAGGAGAGGTCCCAACCCAGTGGTTGATCGCCCCAACCACCATACCGTGCTGCCAAGCGGGGGGCTCAATAGACAGAGATACCGGTCCGGCTTCGGTTACCAGATCTACCTTCAACGCTATTGAGTGACGCAAACCCAAAATTTTGTTCTGGAATCCACACCGCCCCCTCGCTTGATCAGAGCTTAGGGCAAATGAGGTGCGGTGGCCTGAGAACACCATCTTCCCGTCCTCAAACCAGAGCATGCCGCGGTCCTCGCCGGTAGGACTGCCACCCTGGAGAATCTTGAGGTCGACCAGCCATCCCTCGCCCTCGCCAAACTCGTCCTTCAGAATGCGATCTGCCTCGGCTGCTTCCGCTTGCAGTCGATCTCGACGTCGGTCGATTCTTCGGGCGGTGTAGACCAGACCGATGAGCAGTAAAAGACTGGGAACGACCGCCCAACCGGCAAAGAAGACAATGCTTGCCCAAATTCCGAAGATCGCGGCCGCCGTAATGGCCGCCGCCCCTACCGTCAGCGCGACCAGATCGTGATAGGCCACCCGCCTTCGGCGGTACTCGACGTCCCGCTCAACCACGATCGACGGCGTCCACTCAGCTTGACTGAGCGGCAGAGTTTCCAAAGGAGGCAGCTCGTGCTCAGTCACACGGCGCCCCAAGCCTTCTGCGCCGAGCGGTACGCCCGGTTCCTGATAGTGAAGTCGTTCTTATTCAGAACGACGACCATGCCGCCAAGGAAAACAAACTCCAAGAGTCCAAGTAGCGGAAAAGCCATCGCCACCGGTGCGCAAAACAGAGCGGCTCCGACAAACCACAGGGCGACCCTTATACGAATCGAGTGAAGCGCCTTCGACGGCGAGAGCGCGCCCGGCCCCAGTTCGAGCGGCGGCCACTGGCCGGCGATTGGAGGGGCTACCGTCCACCGGCCGTTGGCCAAGATCGTATTGAAGGCGTACCGCATCGCGCTCGCATCCTCCTCCGCCCGTCGGAAGCTGTCGGCGATGGGCCAGAACGAGAGCGAAACCGCCCCGGCGCTGGTTGCCGCCTTCAGGTCCAGGTTGAGACGGAGGCGTAAGTCACGCACCGCCATCTCATGCCGGATCGGGGATGCAATCTGGTCCGGGGAGATGGCGAAGGAGGTTCGCTTCCCGGAGAAAAGCACCCGGCCGCCCTCAACCCACATCAGCCCTTGATCTCGCCCGGTGGGCGCCTCTCCCTGGCGAACGATGAGATCAACCGTCCAGGAAGGACCGGCCCCGAAGTCGTCGCGCATCAACAAGACCTCTTTGCAAAGCTCCCGACGGTCGTCGTCACGGTGCCGAGCCATCAGTCCTCCCGCCCCGCAAAGGAAGCTGATCCCGAAGGCGACCCAGGCATATCCAAAGGGCGCCGCAATGGCGGCAACGGTGACGGTAATCGCGAGAAGAACGATCTGCTCGACGAGCATCCGCTGAACGTTCCGAGGCTCCATCCGGCGAAGCTCATCCCGGTGATCTTGGTGAACCGTCCAGGCGCCAGAGCGATGCCCAGAAACCTGGAAGCCCATTTGGCTCCCAGGTTCAGCTGCTCCCGCCGGATCCACGGTCTTCATCGCTTACGGCTGCTTCGGGTGAGTGCGGAAGAAATCCCAAACGAGATCGGCGACGGGAGCGCCATAGGTGGGCACTTCAACCGGTTTGCCCTCGCTAGACCGGCCGAGCCCGCCCCACCAGTCATGCGGTGCTCCCTCGACGCTAACAAGAACCACCTCAGTTCCCTTCTTGCCTCCGGTATATCGGTCGGTTTCCACCTTACCGTCGGCGCTCTTGGTCGTCGTAGGGGTTTCGGAGGCGCCGTCCGCCTTCGCCCAGAATTTGGCCGATTCGACCGCGCCAATCGATTTCAGCAAGGCGTTAGCGCCGGCCTCATAAGCCACCATTCGGTCGGCCTTACCGTGAAGGAGCAACACCGAGATGGGCTCCTCAGGTGCCGGAATCTCCTTCTCGGGGTTGAGCCCCACCGAGCCCGCCATGCTGGCAATCGCGGCGAGGCGTCCGCTCAACTTCGAACCCATCAGGTTTGCCATGAACGCGCCGTTCGAGTGGCCAACGATGTATTCGCGATTCTTATCGAACGTAACCTCCTTCTCAACCTGATCGAGCACCGAGGTGAGGAACGAAACATCGTCTGGACCCGGATTGATTCCGGTTAGATTGATCCATCCGACGTTCCAACCCTGAAGCCCAGGATTCCCGAGCCCATCAGGGAAGACCGCGACAAAGCCTTCCTTGTCGGCCTTCTCGCCCATGCGCGTGTACAACTCTGCGGCGTCCGCGCTGCCCGTCCACCCATGGAGCACCATCACGACGGGCACCGGCTTCGTCCCGTCGTAGCCCTTCGGAACCCGCAGAATGTACTTCCGCGCCTTGCCTTCTGCGGTGACGGTTTCCACGTAACGGCCGGGGGCCTTGGCGGGCGCTTGGCGAGCCTCTGGGGCGGCGGCGGTACAGGCGGCGGCCACGAACGGCAGCAGAATAATCGGCAAGACGCGCATACCTCTTACTTTACGCGGGAAAGGCCCGGCTTGGGGCAAGATGAGGACCTATGCGGGAGACCGAGATCGTCGGAGTGCGCCGGGTTTACCAAGGCTTTTTTGCGGTGGACGAGGCGACGGTCACTTACGAGAAGCCCGATGGCAGTTGGAGCCCTCCTTCCACGCGTCTCTCGGTCGAGCGCGGCGATGCGGTTGCGGTGCTGATTCACGATCCGGAAAAGGACGTGTTTCTGCTGGTTCGGCAGTACCGCTATCCCACCGCTCGGCACGGCGAACCGTGGCTGCTGGAGATCGTAGCCGGCACGATTGATCCGGGTGAAACTGCAGAAGAAGCGGCGCGGCGAGAAGCCCTTGAGGAGACCGGAATCGAGCTCGATAGCCTGGAGCAGATCGCTCAGTTCTACGGCTCGCCCGGCGGATTGAGCGAGAAGCTGACCATCTTCAATGCCGAAGGACGTTACGACGGTGGCGGCGGTGGCTTGGAAAATGAGGATGTCGAAGTAGTGGAGATTCCGACCAAAGAGGCGTTCGCCATGGTGGAGCGAGGTGAGATTCACGATGGCAAGAGCCTAGTGGCCCTGCTTTGGCGGATGAAGGAAGGTGCCTCGTCGCCGAAATGAAGATCCGAGCCGCTAGGCTCGAAAAAGGCGACTCGTGCTCATGGATCGATCTCGACTCGGCCGTCCAAGCGGTCTGCGAGCCGGGGCCGCCGGTCTGGGTGGACATTGTCGTGGTTGACGACGCCGAAGCCCGAGCCCTTCTCCACGACCGGATGGGCTTCCACGAACTGGCCGTCGAAGACGCCCTGAGCGATCGCGAACGCCCGGCCCTCCAGGAGTTCGATGGCCTCGCTTTCCTCGTCATCCCGGCTATGGTTCGCGAGGGCAAAGACGAGCGGTACGTGGAGATCGGCTTTTTCCTAAACGACCACGCCCTAGTTACGGTCTCGCGCGAATCGGTTCCCGTCATCGACCAATGGTTCCAACGCTGGAAGGACCGCCCCGGCTACCTCGGCCGCTCCGCCGCCTTCCTGCTTCATGCCGTGGTTGACGGCGTCGTCGACGAGTACTTCGTCGTGATCGACGACATCGAAGACTCCGTCGAGGACCTTGGCGACACTCTTTTTGAAGGCCGCGAAGGCCGCCTGCCCGAGATCGTGCGGCTGAAGCGGCGGCTCATGAAACTCCGTAGGTCCATCGCGCCCGTTCGGGACGTGATGAATTCACTTCTTCGACGAGACCTGGAGGTTATTCCCGAGGAGACCCGGCGCTACTTCCAGGACGTACTCGACCACGCCCTGAGGATCGGGGAGACGGTGGATTCGTTGAGAGACGCCCTAACCTCGATGGTCGACATCCATCTGTCAAACGTCTCGAACAACCTGAACATCGTGGTCAAGAAGATGACGGTGGTGGCCACCGTTCTCGCCACCATGACGCTCGTTGCCGGGGTCTATGGGATGAACTTTGAGTTCATGCCGGAGCTGCACTGGCGCTACGGTTACGCTTTCTCATGGGCGCTCATGCTCGGGTTGGCGGGGCTGGTGCTGTACGTGTTCAAGCGGATCAAGTGGATCTAGGGTAGGCGACGGGAGGCTGGACCATGGGAGGTTTGGCGTCGGGGCTTTCCGCCATCGGCGGCCAGCCTTTCGCCATATTGTCCAACCACTCTCGCTCCCAATCATAGCTAATGCTCGTCGTTGCCGAAGCAGTTTCGACGGCCTGGGAAGCCGCGTCGATCTTGGCCTTAAGTTCCGGCGAACGGCGAATGGCCGCAATGCCGGCGGATAAGGTCGCTCGAGACGCTAAGGCCGTCGGCGTCGAAGATTTGGCCTGGGCCAGGAGGGCCTCGCCCGAGTCGGGATCGTGGCGAATAAAGACGGCTTGGAGGGCCTGAATCTGAGCGAGCGATGAGCGCGACTCCTCGCTGAGCGCAGCATTCAGACGCGCAGCAATCTGAAGTAACCGATCCAAGGTTGCTTCGGTGGCCCTACGATCATGAGTCAATTCGTATGCCCAGCGGAACTGAAGCGCGATCATCTCCGACGACGTCCCATCTTGAATTTCCGTGGCTAACCGGATGGTTTCCGCGGGAAGGTCGCGAACCCGGACGCCCGAAAGGGTCAACCGCTGCAGGGTGAGCAACGCGAGAATCCTCTGATTCCCTCTGTCTTTTCGGGCAAGTTGAATCAGCCGAAGGCAATCTGAAGAAAGCCCCGACTTGGTGGTGTAGGGAATGAGAGATGAAATCAGAACGGTGATGGCTACAAGCGTCCAGATGGACAGCAAGAGATGCACCATGCTGGATTCTATGGAGGTTCCGGCGGGAATCCTCCCCAATATGGGGTAACCGAACATGGGCCAAATCGCCATCGATGCCCCAACCCAGATCAGGCTAAAGAGTGGTCCGCCGATGATGAAAAGAGCAAATCGCCCACCGAAGTTCCGGTCATCGGGCGGCATCATGACCACATAGCCTCCGTTTCTTGCCGGTTTGACCCGAAAGGGAACGACGCGGTCCTTCTGCACCCGTAAGCCAATCGGCCCGACGACGACGGTATAGAAATGGAACTTTACGGCGCGTCCCATCAAGTAGTGGCCGAGTTCATGAAACGCAATGGTCGCGAACAGTAGCCCGAAGAGAACGGCAAAGAGGGCTGCGATGGCGGCGAATGGAATTAGGCAAACGAACGCAAGAAAGAGCGGACCACGACCGGTCCCGCCGATCGTGGCCAGTCCGCCGAAGACCGCAAGGTAGAGGCCGGCAAAGAAAAGAAGCCAGTGTTTAGCCTTCACCCCGAACCTTGCGGTACCGTTCCGTCTTGGCGTTTTCCTTGTTCCAGTGAGGCACCTGAGGCGCGTCGGCAATCGTTAGGATGCCGAGGCCTGAGAGCTTGACGACCTTCGTCATGTTGTCGTAGTCAAGCTTGTCCGGGGTGTCGGCTACGCCGTGGTAGTCCGGGTACTCAAAGGCGACGCAGATGGTGTGGGCCGGAACGCCGGCGGCGGCCATGGCGGCGTTATCGCTGCGCATGAAGAACGGATCGCTGTACTGGGGATGCCGCTGAACTTCCGTTCCCAACACTTTGCCCGCGGCGGCGAGCGCCGTGACCGTCTCGCTGAAATCGTAACCGGTGATGCTGACCGCGTTGACCCGTGGGCCTTCAAGGTCGTCGGTCCGGCCGATCTGCTCGAGGTTGATATCGGCGACGGTCTTGGCGAGCAGTACGACCGGATGCTGGCCGTAGTAGGTCGACCCCAGCAGGCCCCTTTCCTCGCCCCAGAAGGTGACGAAGAGGACGCTTCGCTTGGGCTTTGCTCTGCCTAGTGCGTGCGCCAAGGCGACCACGCCCGCGGTCCCGCTGCCGTCGTCGTTGGCGCCGTTGTAGATGAGGTCTCCTTCTCCGGATGCCTTCTTTCCGAGGTGGTCGTAATGCGCGGTCACCATCACGACCTGGTCAGCTAGGGCGGGGTCGCTGCCCTTGAGGAGACCGACCACGTTACGCACCTTGCCGGTTACGCTGCCGTTGCGGCTTGTGTAGGTGGTGGTCTGAAAGTAGCCGTCGTCGCCCAAGGGTTCGAGCTTGGATTTCTTGAACTCTTCGGCGATGAAGTCGGCCGCCATATCGAGTCCTTTTGAAGGCGTGCCCCGCCCTTCCAGCTTGTCATCCGCCAGATAGCTGACGTAGCTCTTGAGATCTTTCGCGTTAATGGAGTCCAGAGCCTTCTGACGATCATGCGTAAGAGTGGCGTCCCAAAGGGGGGCAAGAACGAGGGCGGCGAGCATCGGCCTCCAGTATAGGCGGATAGGCCTGGGACGGTGGGAACTTGAAAGGATTGAACGCGTATCCCAAAGCGATGGCAACGGAGTTTGCGGGAGAGATGAAGCGAGTCGTCGTCCTCGGAGCCGGTTTTGGTGGGGCGACTTGCGCGGCGGAACTGGGGCGGCGGCTCCCGAAGAACTTCGAAGTTGTGGTTCTCGACCGGAACAACTACACGCTCTACTATCCGCTTCTCATTGAAGCGGGGGTCGGCACGCTCGAACCCCGCCACGTGACCGTGCCATTTCGTGCGCAGGCGCCAAAGGCCGACTTCCGGATGTCGGAGATTTTGGGCGTTGACTTCGAATCGCAACAGGTCCGCTACCGGGTGATCGGGTTGGAGGAGGAGCAGACGGTCCACTACGATCAATTGGTGTTCGCCCTCGGTTCGGTAACGCGGATTCCGGACAACATTCCGGGGCTGCGAGAGTTTGGCTTTGAGATGAAGGCGCTGGTCGATGCCATCGCGCTTCGCGATCGGGGAATTCGGCTCCTCGAAGTGGCAAACACGCTTGAAGCCAGCGAAGACCGTCGAGCCTTGCTGACCTTTGTGGTTATCGGAGGAAACTTCACCGGAATCGAGTTGGCCGGCGAGTACCACGCCTTCATGCAAGACGCTGCCCGGCGGTATACAAACATCCAGAAGGATGAGATTCGAACGGTCGTCTTGGAGTACGCCGACCGAATTCTGCCGGGAACGACGGAAGGATTGGCGCGCTGGTGCAGCGAGACCTTGAGTAAACGCGGCGTGGATATTCGACTGAAGACCACGGTAACCGAGATTGGCGCCGATTTTGCGCAAGCGACCGACGGCGAACGGATCAGGACTCATACCGTCATCTGGGCCGCCGGAATTGCGCCGAACCCGGGGGTGAAGGACTTCGGGTTTCCGGCGAACGAGAAGGGATACGTCCGCACGGGCCGGGATCTTCGCGTCGAGGGGTTCGATAACGTCTGGGCGGTTGGAGACTCGGCGACGGTCTACAGCAAAGAAGGGAAGCCCTACGCGGCGACCGCCCAAAACGCCGTCCGCCAAGGCCCCCTCTGCGGCAGGAACATTGCCGCGGTGCTATTGGGAGGCGAGTTGAGGGAGTTCCAGTTCCATACGCTGGGCAACTTCGCCGCCATCGGCCATAGAAAGGCCGCAGCTCAGGTCCTGAATTTCGAGCTGCGAGGTTTCCTCGGCTGGGTGGTTTATCGCGGCGCCTACCTTATGAAGATGCCGACGCTTAAGCTCAAACTGCGGCTCATCAGCGACTGGATCGGGGAGCTTTTAATCCCCCACGAGCCGGTTCAAGTCGGGGTGCACGACGAGCGGATCAGTGGTCCCGGTAGCGCGGAGAACACCACGGATCGCATGCCGCGAGCGTTTGTGAAGTAGCGCTACCGGAACGAACTCGGCCGGTCGCGTTTGCCCCATCGGATGAAGAGGGTGAGCGCGATCGCCGTGCCGACGATCACCGCGAGGGCGGCTCCGACGAGTTCCAGGATGATTTCGATATCCATAGCCTAGGCGTCTCCGACGATGTTGCCTTCTTCGTCCAATTTGACCCAGACGACCTTCTCGTCACGCCAGATGGGCACGGGTTGGCCAGCCTTGCCGTGCTCGGCGAGAGCCTCGCGAGTAGCTTTCTGGATGGCGGCCAACGCCTCCTCTCCGACTGCCGGAAACCGCGCTTGTACAACTTTCGCTGAGCTCATTGAACGTACCTCTCTTCAAGAGTAGACCACAAATCAGGATTGTCGATAGTCACACCTGATTGGTTTGACGCCCAAGCGATCGATTGCGTTTGGTCGCCAGTGTTGTCAAGAAGCTGCCATTCGTCTACGAGATCGCGATACCTCGTAAAGAAATTACGAAGCCCTTCTTCATATCGACGACGAATGACGTCGTCGGGCACGTGGTGACCACCTCGGCCGACGCGGAGGCGCACGCGTTCGATGGATAGCTCGGGACTCGATAAGTAAACAAAGAACAGTCCCACTCGATAGCCTGCGGCACGCCACTGGGCGATCCGTTTCTCGAAGGCTTTGGGTGCCAGTGTCGTCTCGACGGCAAAGCTCTCCCTCGCCGCAACGAGTCTCTCGATTTCAGCTAACTCGATCCTCATCGCTTCCATCTCTCCGGGAGCATCGCTTCGGCCGGTGAGCCTTTGCGCGATGATGTCGGCGTTGACGTACTCAATGCCGCTCGGAAGCAGTCCCTTCGCCGCGGTGGTCTTGCCGGCGCCATTTGGGCCGGCAAGGATCACCGCTTGAGGGGGAGTAGCCATGCTTGCTCAAAGCTGAAGGGAGGCAAGGCCTCCCTTTGCGTTACTCTGCCGACGGAGTCTCGCCTGTGGGCGGAGTCTCGGCTTCGAGATCGCCGTCGTCCGTATCCCGAGCGATGCGGGCGATGCTCGCGACCTCGTCGGCTCCAGCGAGGTTGACCAGCTTGACGCCTTGGGCGACGCGGCCGGTTTCTCGGATCTCCTTGACCTTCATGCGAATGCCCTTGCCCTTAGTGGTCATGAGGAGCAGTCGGTCGTCATCCTCCACGAGCTCGGCGCAGACGACCTTACCGGTCTTGTCCGTGCAGTTCATGGTGAGGATGCCCATGCCGCCACGGCTTTGGACGCGGTAGTCGGTCATCGGAGTTCGCTTACCGTAGCCGTGCTCGCTGACCACGAGAACGTCCACGAAGCCCCACTTGCGGGCGTCCTTCTCCAGCTTCTCCGCGCGCTCCTCTTCGATCTTCTCGCGTCGCAGGATGCGGGCGATCTCGTAGGTGGCGACGGCGCGGCTGTAGTCGTCCTCTGCCTTCTTTGCGGCATTAGCGGCCTTCTCAAGCTCGGCGATCGCATCCTTCGCGGCCATTCCCGATGCTGCTTCGATCGAAGCGAGCGTCTCGGCGCTGGCGGAGCGGAGGACGGAGGCGCCGACGACGCGGTCGTCGGTGTTGTTCTGCTTGAACTCAATGGCGCGAACGCCGCCGGCGGCGCGGGAGCGCGAGGTGGCGTCGTTCTCGTTGAACCGGATCGACTGGCCGTGGCGAGTAACCAGCAGGATGTCGTCGTTACCGCGGGTGCGCAGGACCCAACCGAGTTCGTCGCTCTCTTCGATATCGAACGCCTTCAAGCCGTTGTTGCGGATGTTGGCGAAGTCGCGGAGCGGGGTTCGCTTGATCTCAGCCGGACGCTTCTTACCCTCGGCGTCGACACCGGTGCCGTGGGTGACCATGGCGAGGAAGCCGTCGGCGTTGAGGTCCTTGATCCCCAGAGTTGCGGTGACGCGCTCGCCGCCCACGATCTGGATGTAGTTGATGACCGGCATGCCCTTGGCATAGCGGCCACTCTCGGGAATTTCGTATGCCTTGAGTTTGTAAACCCGACCGCGATCCGTGAAGAACAGGATGGTGTGGTGCGTGTTCGCCTGAAACAGGTGCGCCGGCTCGTCGTCCGCCTTCATCGTGTTGTTCACGCCCTTGCCGCCGCGCTTTTGCTGGCGGTAGGAGTCGATGGAGACACGCTTAATGTAGCCGTCACGCGAGATGGAGATGACGGCCTCTTCTTCGGGGATGAGGTCTTCGACGCTGAACTCGCCGGCTTCGCGGGCGATGATCTTGGTGCGGCGCTCGTCGCCGTGCTTGTCGCGCAGGGCGGTGACTTCGTCGGTGAGGACCTTTGTCAGACGGTTCGCGTCCGAAATGATGTCCAACAGGTTCTGGACCTTGAGGGCCGCTTCCTTGAAGTTCTCTTCAAGGACGTTCTGCTCGAGCATCGTAAGACGGCGAAGAGGCATGTTGAGGACGACGCCCGCCTGGAATGCGGTCATGCCGAAGCGGCGGACCATTTCGGCCCGGGCGGTGCCGGTATCGCGGCTGGCGCGGATCAGGGCGATGATATCGTCCATGAACCGGCGGGCAATCTGATAGCCCTCCGCCATGTGCAGCTCTTCAAGGGCGCGGTTCAGTTCGTAGCGGGTGCGGCGCTCGATGACGATTCGCCGATGCTTGAGATAGACGTCAAGCATCACGATCAGCGCGCAGGTGCGCGGCTGCATGTCGACGAGGCCGAGCATGGTGGCGCCGAACGTGGTGCGCAGGTTCGTGTGCTTCAGCAGGTAGTTAAGCGCGCGGTTCGGATTGACGTCGCGACGGATCTCGACCTCGATGCGCATGCCGCGCTTGTCCGAGTAGTCCTGGACGCCGAGAAGGCCATCGAGCTTCTTATCCTTGGCGATCTGCACGATCGACTTAATCAGGTTTTCCTTGTTGACCTGATACGGGATCTCGGTAACGACGATGATGGATTTACCGGCGTCGCCGGGTTCGATCATGGTCTTGGCTTGGAGAACGATGGAGCCGCGGCCGGTCTCGTAGGCGCTGCGGATGCCCTTCGAGCCCATGATGATGCCGTAAGTGGGGAAGTCGGGGCCGGGGAGGTGTTCCATCACCTGATCCAGCGTGCAGTCCGGCTCCGCGATGCGAAGGAGGAGCGCGTTGCAGACCTCGGTGAGGTTGTGGGGCGGCAGGTTCGTGGCCATGCCGACGGCAATGCCCTGGGAACCGTTGCAGATCAGGTTCGGGAACTTGCTGGGGAGAACGGTCGGTTCGAGGAGGGTGGTCGAGTAGTTATCGATCCAGTCGACGGTTTCCCGGTCGAGGTCCTCCATGATCTCCATGGCGAGCGGGGTGAGGCGGCACTCCGTATATCGTTGGGCGGCCGGCGAGTCGCCGTCGATGGAGCCGAAGTTGCCTTGGCCATCGATGAGCGGGTAGCGCAGCGACCAGTGCTGAGCCATGCGGACGAGGGTCGGGTAGATGACCTGGTCACCGTGAGGGTGGTAGTCACCCGAGGTCTGGCCGGTGACCTTCGCGCACTTCACGTAGCCGCTGTCCGGCGTGACGTTCAGGGTGCGCATTGCGTAGAGAATGCGGCGCTGAACGGGCTTCAGGCCGTCGCGAGCGTCCGGGAGGGCGCGGGCGATGATGACCGACATCGCATAGTTAACGTAGGAGCGTCCGAGCTCCTCGCTCACCTGAACGACGGAAAGATTGGGATTCTCGTCTGCCACGGTTTCCTTAACTTACGAAACGCTTAAGCCCGGCGCCTTTGAGCGCGGGCGGAAAAGTTTCTACCAATAACTGTACCTGTTTTGGCCTCTATACGCCCTTTTCCGCCCCCTCCACCCCTTTTCCGCATCCCCCCGACGAGGGATGTGGATCAGAAGTTCGGCGCGTTCTTCTCCGTTTCTCCGATCAGATAGATCGTCATCGCGCCGACCACGATATCGACAGTGTTAAGAAGAGCGAGGAGAATCCCCCAAGGGCCGGTGAACATTGAGCTAAGCAGGGAGCCAGCAAGACCAAGGATGCCGAACAGAATGCTGAGACCGGCGAGGAAGTTTGCGATCCCCCGGGCGAACTCGAGGCGGGCGGCCAGACCAGTGCCAACGATGATTCGGAAGCCGGAGATGAGAAAACCGAGGATGGCGCTGAAGCTGGCAAAGCCGGGGGCCTCCATCGTCTCTTTCATGCCGAGGAATTCAACTTTGACCGGCGTGATCGCGACGTGATAAGTCTCGGCCGCGTGGCCGATGCCGGAGATGATCCAGTAGGCGCAGAGCGCGTAATAGACCGGCATGATCCAGGTGGCGGAAGGGGCTGCGGCTTTGGGTTTGTTTCCGACCACCACGGGACGGGCGACTTTGGTGACGTCGGCGCCGCAGAATTGGCATTTTTGGGCCCAGTCAGGAAGAGTGTTGTGGCAACCGGTGCACGTGATCATTCGGATTCAGCACCATTCTAAACCTTTACTCGTGCAAGCTCCTGTGTTGCGATAAAGAATAGGTCTTCTGTCTTGCGATTCGCAGAGGCGTTGCACTATGCTTCTCTTCGTCGGGTAATCGGCGGTGTAGCCGAAGAACCGCCCTGCCCGCAACGCCGCGGGCTGAACCTTATTGGGATCTTTACGATCCAACCGTCCGTGTACGGCGTGTTCAGCTCGGGCCACCTCAAGCGGCTTCTTTATCCCCAGTCGCTGGCAGTGCTTTTGACGACGACGACCATCGTCACCCTTTTTTGCCATCCTCATTCGTGTCCGGGCGACCTACGATCTGGATCTTGCCTGCACGAAGGGGCTGCAGAACCTGGAGAGCCGGATTGCGACGCGGCTGGCGTTCTGGGCGACTTGGATGGGGAACAGCCTGACCGTGATCCTGCTTTGTGTCGGTGTGGTCGCCATCGCCCTGGTGGCGGGGGAAGGGCCGTTGGCGGTTTTGGCTCCATTCACCCTGCTGGCGTTGCCGATCAATATCTTCGTAAAGAACCTGGTGGATCGTAAGCGGCCGGGGGAAGATGAGGCGAAGATTCATCCGGGTCCGCGGTGGGGGTTTAGCTATCCGAGTGGCCACTCGATGGGGAGCGCGGCGCTCTATGGCTTTCTTGCCTTCGTCTGCTGGTTCCTCGTCCCGGATTTCTCGTGGCGAGTCACCCTGGTCGCCTGCTTCGGTCTTCTTCCCGTGTGCGTCGGCGTAAGCCGGATCTATCTCGGCGCCCACTGGCTCAGCGATGTGGTCGCAGGGTGGGCGGGGGGACTGTTTGTGGCGGTGCCACTGGCCTTGTTGTATCGGCCTTAACGTCCATTTAGGCATGATTCCTGCCTTTGAATGAGGCTAAACGAGTACTTTTGGACTTCGGCTTTGAACCTAAACGACGGTTTTTTCTCGGTGAAATCTCGGTCAATTATCGTAAATAGTACTTTAGTAATTGATTTGACGGCCGGGATGATAATGTTTGCTGCCTTATCTTGCGGTCGGCCGAGACTAAGTTCCGTTCATCGTTCGATTCTCTGGTGTAGCCTGTAAATAGGGTGATTATTAAGATTCTATCCTGGTTTTAATCGAAGAGATTAGTAACTTGATATGATAGGTGCGTGAACAGTATTGTTCGGACAAACGCTGTAATTCTCCTCGGACTTTCGATGACCGCGTTCGCCTCGGCGAGCGGCTATTCCATAACCGATCTTGGTATGGGGGGCGCGAGCAGCGCCTCGCCGATGTGCATCAACAACGCCGGGCAGGCGGTCGCTAACTTCGGCGGAAACTCCTACTTTTATTCTGGCGGCACCCTCACCGCGGTGCCGGGAATCACTGGTTCGGTCGCCGTTAACGCGATGGCGCTTGGAGAAGACGGAACCGTGGTGGGAAGTACGACACTGTCTAACGGCGCCTATCGCCCGTTCAAGTCGTTGGGTGGCACAACCACCGCGCTTCAGGTTCTGGAAGGGGATCCCGGGCTCTATGCGTCCGCAAACGCCATCAATGCGTCTGGGACCATTGTCGGCCGTACGAATCAGTACACCCCCCATCTCTTCTTCGACCAGCCGGTGACCTGGAGCGGCAGCACGATCACCCAGCAGCTCCCCAAACTCAACTTCGTCGATTCCGGCTCAGCAAACGGGATCAACTCCTCCGGAGTGGTGGTAGGCAATATTGACTCTGCGATGTACCCGAACCAGGTCGGGGCGATCTGGACAAACGGCCATCTCGCGACGGTGCCCTACTTTGGCGGAGATTACACCGACAGCCGCGCGCTGGGGATCTTGGACGACGGTACGGTTCTCGTGAGCCAGTACGCCTTCTTCGGCGACGGTTCGACCCGGGCGACGCTACTCAAGAACGGGAGCTATACCGACCTGGGCGACCTGGGTGGCGGTTCGGCCTACGCGAATGGGATGAACAATCTTGGGACCGTCGTCGGTACTTCGTTGCTGGCGAATAGCAGCATGGCGTCCTTCCTATGGACTTCCACTAGTGGCATGATCAACCTTTCCGCCCAGGTGGTTGGCTCGACCTATTCGAGCTTCTCGGCTTACGACGTCAACGACAGTGGTCAGATTATCGGTCTGGCGCAGTTGGCCGGCTCGGGGGTGTATCGCTCCATCATTCTCACTCCGCAGGCGGTTCCTGAGCCGGCTTCGCTGGCGGCGCTTGGTCTCGGCGCGGTGGCGCTTCTGCGCCGTCGACGGAAGGTCTGACCAGTTTCCCAAGTCCCGTCCGTAAGGGCTGGGCTTGGAGGCGCTCCCGAACGATAATGTCTTCGGCGCTACCGGATTCGGGCTTAGAGTCAACTTCCTCCGGGAGGAGATTTTTCACGTTTAACCTGAAAATCAGGTTAAACGTTAAGATTCTGTCCTGGTTTTAAGCCAAGAATCGCGTAACTTGATATGATAGGTGCGTGAACAGTATTGTTCGGACAAACGCTCTGATTCTCCTCGGGATTTCCATGACGACCGTCGCTTCGGCGAGCGGCTATTCTATCACCGATCTGGGCATGGGCGGGGCAAACCCTTCGCGCACCATGAGCATCAACGATTCGGGGCAGGCGATCGCCACTTTTGGTAGCAGCGCCTACCTCTACTCTGGCGGCAGTCTCACTCTGGTGCCCACGCTCGGCGGTACGGTGAACTACGCCGAAGGGCTGGGGAACAACGGGACCGTTCTTGGAGGTTCGACGCGGTCGGATGGCCAGTACCGTCCGTACAAGTCGCTCAACGGTACGACTACCACGCTTCCGAACTATGACGATATGGGTTTTGCGTTCGATATGAACGACTCCGGGCTGATCGTCGGCAAGCTCACCAAGTACCTCTTCGGGATTAGCCCCGATCGAGCCGTGAAGTGGAGCGGCAATACGGTCACCGAGCTCTCGATGGCGGGACGAGGATTTTATGACAATAGCTCCGCGCGGGCCGTCAATGC
>FTBF01000251.1_pt1 | contig 20067 bp, 20 predicted proteins | sample 1639301 | NCBI WGS metagenome assembly FTBF01 (sample SAMEA3914864, study PRJEB12502) | metagenome | biome: forest; material: soil | place: USA | collected 2012-03-12 | depth 0.3 m
CTGCAGGGGCTCGCGATCCCGGAGGAGTACGGCGGCCAGGGCTTCACGTTCATCGAGCTCGGCATCGTGCTCGAGGAGATGGGCCGGGTGCTGCTCTGTGCGCCCTACTTCTCCTCCGCGGTCCTCGCCGCCTCTTCCCTTCCCCCCACAATAAGGTTTGATGAGCGCCCCAGCCGCCCCGCAAGAACCGGCCGTCCAAAAAGTCAGCCCCCTCGAGCTGTTTTTCGACCTCATCTTCGTCTTCGCGGTGACCCAGGTAACGAGCCTTGTAACCCATCCCCATGAACTCGCGGAATACGCCAAGGCCGTCCTCGTGTTCTTCACGTTGATGTGGATGTACGACGGTTTCGCCTGGCTCACAAGCAACGTACTGGTGCGTTCGGACTGGGACTACTCTCTATTAGCCGTTGCGATGGCATCCTTCATGGTGATGTCGCTAGCGATCCCCACCGTCTTTGGGGCCGGCGGACTCGTCTACGGGGTGGGCCTCGTCGTCGTGATCCTGGTACACGCCGTGATGTTTCGAACAGCTCCCAACTCGAGTTCGAAGGCCATCCTCGACGTCGTCCCCTATAACCTCGGCATGGCCGGACTCGTCATCGGCGCCACTTTCGTTCCCCAGGATCTTCGATTGCCGATGTGGGCCGCCACGGTAGCCCTCGCTGTCGTCGCCACGCTCCTCCGTCGTGAAGGCCGCTTCGAACTCAGCCCCGTTCATTTTGTCGAGCGCCACGGCCTGCTCGTCATCGTTGCCCTTGGCGAAAGCATCGTTGGCATCGGCGAGGGCGCCCGCGACCTGCCCCTCACCCTTCCCCTCCTCGGCTACGTGGTCCTCGGCCTCTACTTCGGCGTCTGTCTCTGGGCCACCTACTTCGATGAGGACGCCGAAAAAGCCGAGCACGCGATGGTCCACGCCTCCCCCAAACGCCGCAACCGCATGGCCCTTCTCGGCTTTGGCTACGCCCACTACGCCATGATCGCCGGCATCATGCTCGCCGCCGCCGGACTGGAAGTCGGCGTCCGCCATCCTTTAGAGATCGCTCCCATCTGGAGCACCTGGAACCTCGCCGCCGGCCTTGCCCTTTATCTAGCGGGAGACATCGCCTATCGCCGAACCATGTCCATCGGTCCAAACCGTTTCCGCTTTATGACCGCGATCCTAGCCCTCGCCACCGGACTCCTCGGCACCTACTTCTGCGCCACGATCCATCTTCTTGCCTGCTGCTTACTCGGGACCGCCCTATGGGTGCTGGACGAGAGCTAGGGCAACCAAGGTCCTGTTTTGAAAAGACGTGGTCTTGGTCAGTCGAGGCCGTCGAGCCGGAAAGTATTATATAATCACTTCATTAGCCACAATAAAGTGAAGTTATCTTTCTGTGATGGAGCGCTTGGGCGGTGGGATGATCGGTGACCACGTTTGCCGTATCATCCAAAAATTCACCGCCTCCTTTTCAGATGGTCCTAGGCCGTTGAAGGGTTCGGGACCAAGCCACCCGACAATGACAACCAGTTGGCTCTACTGGTCGGGTAGTCTTTGGTCACTTGTGCGTACACAGTGGACGAAAGTACACGTAAGTAGTGCTTACTTTCCGAACCTACTCGCCTGCATTTCGGTCCTAAACCAAGGTCGGGTGGCCAATTGGTTTCCCGTGCCGTTATTCTGATGCCGTTCGCTTACCCTCACGTCGATGTCTTATTCACTCCGTAAAATCAGTGGAAGGATCCTGATCGTTGATAGCGATCCGAGTCATGCGAATGAGATCGAAAGGATCCTCGCGATGGCGGGATGCACAGACCATCCAGTGGTTACGAACCAGAATATCGCCATCGAGTATTGCGAAAGAGTGCAGCCGGACGCCGTCCTTCTGGATCTGAGGATGACCGGCATCAGGGGTCAAAGCCTTCTCGAACGCTTTGCCGAGCGGTTCCCTCGCCGTGCCTTGATGCCCATCATCGTCCTTTCTACCGATGCAAGGACCGAAACAAAGTACCAATCCTTTCTCACGGGCGCCACCGACTTTCTTCCTCGGCCAGTGGATGCCTTGGAACTCGTGATGCGCCTTTACAACCATCTCGAAATCCGGAGGATGCACTTCGAGGCTTTGAAAAGCAACGCCGACCTTGAAGCCCGGGTCGCCGAGCGCACGGCAGACCTCGAAGTCGCGATCACGGAATTCGCGAACCGCATCTCAATCGCCGCCGAGTTCCGCGACGATGAGACCGGCGACCATGTGGAGAATGTGGCCGAACTATCCGCCCGAATCTGCAAAGTCATGGGAGGATCGGCGGAAGAGGTCGAACTGATGCGCCGCGCGGCACGCCTTCACGATGTCGGCAAGATCGCGGTCCCGGACGCCGTCCTGCTCAAGCGAGGCTCCCTGTCGGCGGAGGAGCAGGCGATCATGCGCCGCCACACGACCGCAGGAAGCGACATGCTTGGCGGCAGCAAGTTTCCCCTCCTGATTTTCGCCGAGGAGATTGCCCTTCGCCACCATGAACGTTGGGACGGTTCGGGCTACCCCGACGGCTTGAAGGGAGACCAAATACCGCTCTCCGCACGGATAGCCGCCGTCGCCGACGCATTCGACTCCCTAACCCGCGACCGCCCGTATCGCGATGCTTGGAGAAAAGACACGGCCATCGCGGAAATCCATCGCCTTTCCGGGACTCAGTTCGACCCCGAAGTCGTAGAGGCCTTCGACTCAGTGATGAACATTACCAGCGTCCGGGAATCTTCCTTACGCAGGGAGTAAACCGGTAGCGCAACAGGCTGTCCATCGGTCGTGCCGTTCCAGCTAATGCCGACCAATCCCGCAGAGCCACTTCAGGCTAAAATCCGTCCGCCAAAGGACGTTCTGCAAGATTTGGTCGGGATGACAGGATTCGAACCTGCGGCCTCTGCGTCCCGAACGCAGCGCTCTACCAAGCTGAGCTACATCCCGTAAGGAGACTAGATAATACCCGCTGAAAATAAAGTTGGCACCTTGGGGCCAAATACTCGTCATACAATATGAGAGCGAGACGAAGATGCCTCACAACCGAACACGAATCTGGGCTGGCCTTGCCATCGTGGCCGTCACTATTCCTGCCGTAGGACTCTACACCCGGTCCTCCGCGGGTCAATCCCCGGCGAACGACTCTATTGCCTACATGGCCAACGGAGACTTAAGCAACGCGGAAGGAACGAAGGATACGAAGCTGTCGTCCGGCCGGGACTACCAAGCCGAAGTCGAAGCCGCCCTAGCGCACCGCGGAGGTCAGACTCCCAAGAACCCGGGAACCCAAGGAACTATCCAGTCGGTCCAAACCGGGCCGTTGGAGGTCCCGATTCCCAGCGATTCGCCCGTCCGAACCGCCAGCAATCGCACCACCCCGACAACGGTTGCGCGGACGAGCGACATCGACCCTAACGTCGACAACCTCGACAACACCCCTCCCGACAATGGTGGCCTCAGCGACCGGACGGTCTACAACATCGTTGTGGACAACCTGTCCCCGGACGACCGAGACACGTTCGAAAAATCCTGGGCCCTCATGTCCCCCCAAGACCGGGCGGACATGCTCGACCAGTTCCGCGCCAACCTTCAATCCAAGTAGTCTGCCGTGGCACCGGCTTCCAGCCGGTATCCCGACCAGAAAACGCCGCATATCAACACCTGCATTAACTGGCCTGGAATCCTTAGAAGTCGACGAGAATCCGAGATTCCACCGAGAAAAAACGACTTTCGACGGACAACAGCAGATATACGGCGCTAAACGATCGCCAAGCGCCAAAGCTCCCGCTCGAAGTCGGGGAAACTCGTAGCAATTGACTCCGCCCCATCGATGGCGGTCGTCCCTTTCGCGATGAGGCCCGCCACGGCAAACGCCATCGCGATCCGGTGGTCTCCGTCCGCGTCGATCAAAGTGCCGGTCAGCGGCGTGGGCCCGACGATGGTCATCCCATCCTCTTCCGCCTCGATCGTCGCCCCCATCCGCCGCAGACCGTCCACCATCTTCGCGATCCGGTCCGACTCCTTGACCTTTAGCTCCTTTGCGTCCCGAATCACCGTCGTCCCGTGACACTGCGTGGCTAGGACCGCCAAGACCGGAATCTCGTCCACCAACCGAGGAACCAACGCGCCCTCGATCTTGAACGGCCGTAGAACCTTCGGGGCGCGGATCTCCACATCCGCAATCGGCTCGCCCAGATCGTCCCGTTCGTGGGTTAGCGCGAAAGGCACTTCGCACTGGGTGAGAACATCCAAAAGCCCCGTCCGCGTCGGGTTCACACTCAGTTCGCGTAACGTCACCCGTCCCCCCGGCAGCATCGCCGCCGCCACGGCAAAGAAAGCACCGGAGCTGATATCCCCCGGGACGGTGAACCCAAACGGCTCCAGCCGGGAGGTCGGCTCGAGCGAAACCGCGTGGCCGCCGCCAACCATGGGCGCCGAATCCACCTTCACGCCCATCGCCCGAAGCATCCGCTCGGTATGGTCCCGACTCGGCGCCGGCTCGACAACGGTCGTCCGCGTTCGTGCTCGAAGCCCGGCCAGCAATGTACAGGACTTCACCTGCGCGCTCGCCACGGGACTCTCGTAGGTAATTCCTTCCAAGTCCCCGCCGATGATCCGAAGCGGTGGCTTGTCCCCTTCCACCTTCGCCCCCATCAGCCGCAAAGGCGTGGCGATCCGCGCCATCGGCCTTCGAGACAGCGACGCATCGCCGATCATCGTCACATCCAACGGTCGCGAGGCCACCAGGCCGCTCAAGAGCCGCATCGTCGTCCCGCTGTTCCCGCAGTCCAACGGTCCCAAAGGCTGCTTCCATTCGGCCAAAGGCTTGAGTCGAATCTCGTCGCCGTCCCGCCTCGATTCGAGGCCCATCGCCGATAGGCAAGCCAGCGTCGATTCGCAGTCTTCGCCCCGCAAAGGATTCCGAACCACCGACTCCCCTCGCGCCAATGCGGCGAACATGTAGGCGCGGTGGGTCAGCGATTTATCGCTCGGCGGTCGAAGCTCTCCATCGAATCCCGCTGCCGCCGAAACTTCCAGCCTCAACGCTTGCCCTTCCGCAGCGGATTCTTCACTTCAGCCGGTGCCTGAGCGGCCTTTAGCTTGTGAGCCCTCTCCAAAATGGCCCGCAGGCCCTCCCGATCGTCGCTCTCAAGGGCCGTTCGCATCTCCAAAAGGTTACCTTCGTAGTCCCGAAGCACCTTGGCGAGCTCTACCCGGTTCTGCATCATGATCTGCGTCCAAAGGTCCGGATCGACTCCTCCCACCCGCGTCATATCCCGCCAAGAGCCCCCGGCGGCGTCCACCGACTCCAAAGATTCGCCCAGATTCACCAGCACCGCCGCCAGCACATGGGGAAGGTGGCTAACCGTCGCCACGTGCCGGTCGTGCGCCGCCGCCTCGATCCGCACCGGCTTCGCGCCCATCGCTTTGACCAACGCCTCCACCGAACGAACCGAAGCGCTCTCCGTCGCCCGCACCGGGGTCAGAATCCATCGCGCTCCGCGGAACATCCAGGAACTGGCGTAGGTCGCGCCACCTTTCTCATGCCCCGCCATCGGGTGGCCCGGCACGAATCGAGCATGTTTGCCCTTCTGGGCCCACTTGGCCACCTCGGACTTTACGCTCGAACAGTCCGTCACTACCGTCGATTCCCCCGCCGCCGCCATCGCCCGTTCGGCAGTATCGACCGTCACATCCGGCGGGACCGCTAAAAACACGACGTCGGCCTGCAGCACCTCCTCGAACGAGACCAGTCGATCGATGCAAAGACGATCGCGCGCCACCCGCGCGGATGCTTCACTCGCATCAAAGCCAAGAATCGTCCGCCCGGGATCGCGAAGCGCCAGACCGACGCTCCCTCCGATCAACCCGAGCCCGACGATTCCAATGGTCTCGCCCTTAAAGGCAGGATCAGAGCCCATTGGCCTGAATCGTGTCCCTCAGGAAGAGCGCGGAGTCCTTCGGCGTCCGAACCTGCGTTTCATAGTCCACGTGGACGATGCCGAACCGCGGGCGGTAGCCTTCCGCCCACTCAAAGTTGTCCATTAAGCTCCAAGCAAAGTAGCCCTGCACGTTCGCCCCTTGGTCAATGGCGTCCAATACGCCGTCCAGATACGAACGGTAGAACTCGACTCGCTGAACGTCATGCACGCCGTCCGCCTCGACCGGATAATCGTACGCGCAGCCATTCTCCGTAACGTAAATCTTCGGCGGCGAATACCGCTTCTGACTCTCCGTCAGGCAGTAGGTCAACGTCTCCGGCACCCGGTTCCAGCCCATCTGTGTCGGGTTATCGATCCGAAGAGGTACCGACTCCGAATCGTTCGGCGCGCCCTCCTTCCACTTGATCTGTGGCGCGTCGTAGAAGTTGAGTCCCATAAAGTCAGTCGGCTGAGAGATGAGCCGGCTCTCCTCCTCCGTGAACTCTGGCATCGCATAGCGCGACTTCATATAGTCGTTATAGTCGCCCTTATAAAGCGGATCGAGGAACCAGCCGGCCGTCCAGGAGTCGCTCTGGAACCGCGCCTTCTCGTCCGCTTCGGAATCCGAGTACGGCATGCCGTAGGTGTGGTTCGTCGTCATCCCGATCTCGCCGGGCAATCCAAGGGCGCGGAATCGGCTCACCGCCTCCCCATGCCCCAATAGCAGCCCGTGGCCAACCTCATAGGGCCGCGTCTCGCTAACCTCGCCCGGGGCATGGATGCCGATTCCGTGACCAAGGAAAGCAAAGCACCACGGCTCGTTGAGGGTGATCCAGCGGCGGCAACGGTCTCCCAGCCGCTTGAATACGACCTCGGAGAAATCGCCAAACCACTTCGCCGCATCCGGATGGGCCCAGCCGCCCTGAGCTTGAAGAACCGTCGGATAGTCCCAGTGAAAAAGAGTGATCGCGGGGTTGATGCCGTTTTCGATCAGGGAGTCAAGCAGCCGGTCGTAAAAGTCGAGACCTTTCTCATTCACCGGCCCTACGCCGTCCGGTATGATGCGCGGCCAGGCGACGGAAAGGCGGTAGTTTGGAAGGCCCAAAGTTTTGAGAAGCTTGGCGTCGTCTGCGTAACGGTGATAGTGGTCGCATGCCACGGAGCCATCCGCCCCGTTTGCCACCTTGCCTGGCGTTCGGCAAAAAGCGTCCCAGACACTGTCTCCTCGTCCGTCTTCAAGGGTGGCGCCTTCAATCTGAAAACTGGCGGTGGCGGCACCCCAAACGAACCCATCTGGGAACTTACGCATCAGAAGGACGATACCCGTAGGGTCCCTGATGCGTCAGAATGGGCTGTGGCGACGACGTCCGTGATGACCGCGTTGGCCGTGCTTGTAATGGCCGGTCGACATCAGACTCCCCAAGACCCGGCCGTACAAACGTTCACCGATACGGCGCTCGGCCTGAGCTTTACCCACCCGGCAACCTGGACCCGGGTAGCCGAAGCCCCGCCCGAAGTGCAATCCGGCGGCAAAAAACCGATCATTCCCAACCCCTTCAAGAAGAAGGCGGCTCCCAAAAAGCCGGAAGAAGGCACCGTCACTTTTTCGATCCCCGGCGTAAACGGCGCCGCTCCCGCGGAGCTCACCATCGTCCGCGCCAGCTTCTCGGGCGCCCCCGAGAAGTGGCAGCAGATCCAGGCCGACGCGAATAAGAACCAGAAACGCGAGGTCGAGAAGCAGTGGCAGCAGGAGATTCTCGGCGTTCCTTTTCTTCTAACCCGGATCGCCTACAGCAAGGACGGCACCGCGACCACCGCCCTCACCGGCCTTCTCTATAACGCGGCCGCATACAAGCTTCTTTTCCGCCTCACCGGCCCTGCAGCCAGCTTCGATGCCGCTCAGTTCGAGTTCACCAAGGCCATGGAAACGCTCCGCACCACGGACGATTCCCTGCCCAAGGCCCAAGAACCGGATAAGCCCATCGCCCCGCCCGCCGGCCCTCCGACCCCCGAGTCGAAGCACACCCTCTTCGGCAAGCCGAAGAACCCGCCCGTAGTCGCGCCCGTCGCGCTCGCCGTTTCCGTCGGAGATAAGAAGCTTCGGCTCCGTGTTCCTGAAGGTTGGACGCTTGAGAAGGTGGAAGGCGACTCGGCCACGCTTCGCAACAAAGAAGTGAAGGCTCCGGTAACCATCAAGCTCTACATCACCGCCCAGTCCGCCAATCGGCCGACCGATGCGCTGATGACGGCCGCCAACGCCACATTCGACGAATTCAAGACGGTCGCCCTTCGCGAGGACACTCCGGGTACCCCGAACAAGGCCGGAAACCCAATGCTCGCTATTTGGCGGCGGGGAGAAGGTGCGAAGGGTCCGCTGGAGGCGCTCGATGCCGTGGTGGTCGCCGGGGACTACTACTTCCTCGTCGCTAGCCGACCCACCCCCGGTTCCGACAAGACGGGCGAGCGAAAAATCATCCAGGCGCTCCTCGACACCGTTGGCCTTGAGCCCGCTCCGTGATCGCCGCCTTCAGCACAAGTAGCCCGGTGGCCAGCGTTGCCTTGCTGGCCACCGATGGCCGCCTCCTCTACTCCGCAGGCGAGCCAGCTCAGGGGCGCGCCGGAGAAGCCTGCCTCCGCCTTCTTCAGGCGGGGTTGGATGAGTTGAACGCCCAACTGAGCGACGTCACCCTTTTCGCCGCTGACCTTGGCCCCGGCAGCTTTACCGGCGTCCGCGTTGGGATTGTCTTGGCCAAAACTCTCGCCTGGCAACAGAACGCCCAATGTGCGGGCGCCGACGCGTTCGATCTCGTCGATCCGTCGGCCGTGGTCGTCCTGCCCAGCCGAAAAGGCGAGTGGTTCGTCCGCACGCCCGGGTCCGAGCCAATCCGAACGAGGGAAGTCCCCGAAACGGTCCACGCTCCATCCGCCGCCGGTTTTTCCCGCCTGCCCTTAAAGCCAGTCTCCCCCTACGAGCTCGTTCCCGGCTACCTCCTCGAGCCCTCCATCTCAACCCCGAAGGAGCCTTTCAAACGTCCGGAGGCGACGAGTTGAAACTAACACCCCAACCGAAGGTCGACCTCCGTCCCTTCACCACCCTTCGAGCGGGGGGAGCCGCCGACTTCTTCTTTCAGGCGACCGATATTGAAGATCTCGCCGAAGCCGCTCAGTGGGCCTGGAAGCGTGGCCTGAAAGTCACCCCGCTCGGCTGGGGGAGCAACGTCCTTCCCGCAGACGCCGGTGTCTCCGGTCTGGTCCTCCTCAACCGGGCGACCTACTTAAAAATCGATGAGGATGGAGCGGTTGAGGCCGATTCCGGATTGGGTTTCGGCGAACTCTTCATTAAAACTGCCCAAGCCGAACTCGCGGGCCTCGAGTTCGCCGTCGGGATTCCTGGCTCGGTTGGCGGCGCCCTCGTCAGCAATGCTGGCGCCTACCGGTCTTGCGTGAGCGAGTTTCTCACCGGCCTAGAAGTCGTTACCCCCGCCGGCCGCGCGTGGGTCGGGCCGGAGTGGATGGGCTTTGCCTACCGAGACTCCGTTCTCCGCCGCCCCGGCGCCCCGCAAGCGATTGTCCTTCGCGTCCGCATGCAGCTTCCCCAAGGCGACCCGAAGAAGATCTACAACGAAGCCCGCGAATATCAGCGGCAGCGCATATCAAAACAGCCACCCAGCCCCAGCGCCGGAAGCTTTTTCAAGAACGTTGTGGACCAAGAACTGGCCCAGCGCATCCCCGGCCTCTCGGACGGCATGCGCGCCGCCGGCGTCGTCCCCGCGGGATTCCTAATCCAGGAGTGCGGGCTGAAGGGCCACCGAATCGGGGGAGCGATGCTCGGGGTGAAGCACGCCAACTTTCTGTTGAACGTAGGTGGCGCGACGGCGACGGACCTCCGGAGTCTGGCGGAGTACGCGCAAGCGAAGGTTTTGGGGACGTTCGGGGTGACGTTGGAGCCGGAAGTGTTGTACTTGGGTCGATGGTAGCCGGTCGATCCAGGTCTCCCTTCCAGGACCCTCCCCGGCTCGATAGGTCCTATTTGGTATACTAAGCCCTACAACAAGGCGCCGATTCTTCGAGGTGGCTTTCTAGCCGCCTTTTTTTGTATCGGCTCCGGGAGAAAATTTAGACGGCGATGGACATTCTTCAGCAGCTCAATCAGATCGCCATCGAGCGGGACATTCCTCTCGCACAGCTCCAACTGGAGCTTGAGGACGCCCTTGCCGCCGCGTACAAACGGTACGTGGGCGCGGCCGGCGACGTTACCGTGAAGATCGACCCGACCAAAGGTTTCGACGCCAACGTCGAGAAAGAGGTCGTGGGCATCGTCAGCGAACCCAGCTTCCAGATCGCTCTCTCCGAGGCTCGGAAGCGCAACCCGAACGTGGAAGTCGGCGACAAACTTCCGGTTAAGATCGACCCGAACGTCTTCGGCCGCATCGCCGCATCGACCTTCAAGCAGGTTCTCAGCCAGAAACTGCGAGAAGCCGAGACGCGCCGGGTGCACGACGTCTTCAACGAGAAGATGGGCGAGCTGGTCACCGGTCTGGTAAGCCGAAAGGAAGGCTCTTCAGTCTTCATTCAGGTGAACCGCGTAGAAGCCGAACTTCCCCGCCGCGAGCAGGTTCCCACCGAGCCCTACCGACCGAACGATCAGCTTAAGGTTTATGTTTACAAGGTGGACGACACTCGTCGCCAGCTTCGCGTCATCGTGTCGCGCACCCACCCCAACCTGCTCCGCAAGCTGTTCGAGCTTGAGGTGCCGGAGATCTCCAGCGGCGTCGTGATCATCAAGAGCGTCGCCCGCGAGCCGGGTCAGCGCAGCAAGATCGCGGTTTACTCGACCGACGAGCGCATCGATCCGATCGGTGCCTGCATCGGACCGCGCGGGGCGCGCGTCCAGGCAATCGTTGATGAGCTGAACGAAGAGAAGATCGACGTGGTGCCCTACAGCGAAGACATTCGCAAGTACATCACCGATTCTCTTTCGCCCGCGAAAGTCAATTCGATCAAAATCAACGAGGCCGAGACGAGTGCGTTCGTCGTGGTCCCCGACAACCAGCTTTCCCTTGCCATCGGCAAGGGCGGGCAGAATGTGCGCCTCGCCGCGAGGCTCACCGATTGGCGGATCGATATCCGTAGCGAAAGCCAGGCCGCCGCGGAGCGGGGAGCTTAGGATGGTTCTTTATGCAAAAAACCATTCCGCTTCGCACTTGCATCGCCTGCCGGCGTAAAGAAGAAAGAACAACGCTGTTACGCGTCTCGCGTGACACCGATGGACGGCTGGGCCTCTGGAAGGGGTCCGGCCGCAGCGCGTATTTTCACGCCAATGCGGCCTGTTTCGAGGCCGCCCTTCAGAAAGGCCGTCTGGAGCGGGCCATTCGTGGACCCGTCGCCCCGCCTGAGCGGGAGGCCCTTAAAACAGAGATCGCATGCCAACTGAGGTAAAGAAGAAGTCAATGCCGCACACAATCGCCGACCTGGCCAAAAGCCTCGATGTAAAGCCCGGGCACGTTTTTTACGTGCTGGACGAGCTTGGCGTCGAGCATGACGGCTCGGCGTTCGATGCGGACGCCGACACGCTGGAGCTGATCAACGAGTCGCTCCGGGAATACAAGGGCAGCACTTCCCTTCCCGTCAAGCGTGGCGTCACGCCCATCCAAATCGCCGCCGCCCTCGGCGTTCCATCGAACGAAGTCCAGAAGACGCTCATCACCAAGCTGAAGACGATGGCCACCGCAACGACCTCGTTGAAAGACGAGACCGTCGAAAAGCTGCTCGAAGGCTACGGCTTTGAGCCCGCTTTCAACGATGGCCCCAAGCCAAAGGCCGCCAAACCGACCGGCCCGATCAAGGGTGACCAGCTTCGATCGCCCGTGGTCACGATCATGGGTCACGTCGACCACGGCAAGACCAGCCTGCTGGACTACATCCGCAAGGCGAATGTCGCCGCTAAGGAGCACGGCGGTATCACCCAGCACATCGGTGCGTACCAAGTCGAGGGACCGGAAGGCGTCATCACCTTCCTCGATACCCCCGGCCACGCCGCCTTCACCTCCATGCGCGCTCGCGGCGCCCAGGTGACGGATATCGCGATTCTCGTGGTTGCGGCGGACGACGGCATCATGCCGACGACCATCGAAGCCATCCAGCACGCCAAGAACGCGAAGGTGCCGATCATCGTCGCCGTCAACAAGATCGATAAGGACAACGCGAACCCGGACCGGGTAATGCAGCAGCTTCCCCAGTACGATCTCGTGCCGGAAGCCTACGGCGGCCAGACCATCACCGCGATGGTTTCTGCCCTTACCGGTCAGGGCGTGCCCGAACTCCTTGAGCTCATCTCGCTGCAAGCCGAAATCATGGAGCTCAAGGCCGACCCGAAGGGTCAGCTGCAGGGCAGCGTGGTTGAAGCAAAGCTTGAGAAGGGACGCGGCCCGGTCGCTACCGTTCTCGTGCAGAACGGCACGCTCAAGATGGGCGATGCGATCATCGTGGGCAACACCTTCGGCCGCATCAAAGCGATGACCAACTACCTCGGTGAGCGCATCACCGAGGCTGGCCCCAGCACCCCGGTTGAGGTCCTTGGCCTCTCCGAAGTGCCGCAAGCCGGTGACAAGGTCGAGTTCGCGGTGGACGAAAAGGCTGCCCGCGAAGTCGCGGTTGGCCGAGCCGAGGCGGAACGAGACAAGAAATACTTCGTCAAGGCCCGCGGACTTACCCTTCGCGACCTCCGCAACAAGCTCTCGGAAGAAGGACTCAAGAAGCTGAACCTGGTTATCAAGGCCGACGTTCAGGGTTCGGTCGAAGCGGTGAAGGGCATGTTGGAGAAGGTTCGCAACGCCGAAGTGGAAGCGAAGGTTATCCTCGCCGGCGTCGGCGGCGTCACCAAGGCGGATATCGACTTGGCGGCGGCCTCCGAAGCCATCGTGGTCAGCTTCAACGTGAAGCCGGACGGCGAAGCGCGGAAGGAAGCCGAGAAGCGCGGCGTCGAAATCCGTACCTACAACATCATCTATGAGCTGATCGAGGACATCGAAGCGGCGGCCAAGGGCATGCTCGAGCCGAAGTTCGAGGAGCAACATCTCGGCACCGTCGAGATCCGCGTCCGGTTCCAGTTCTCGAAGAAGGGCATCATTGCCGGCTCCTACGTTACGGAAGGCAAGATCACCCGCAACTCGAAGTGCCGCGTCACCCGAGGCAAGGAAGAGGTCTACGCCGGTTCGATCAACACCCTGCGCCACCTCAAGGACGACGTCCGCGAAGTCACGCTCGGAATGGAGTGCGGCGTTACGTTCGAAGACTGGACCGATTTCAAGGAAGGCGACATCGTCGAAGCCTACGAAATGGTCCAAGTCAACCAGTAATGGAGTGCCGCCTTCCAGGCAGCATCTCCCTCCGTCACCCCGGCTTCCAGCCGGGGACAAAATTTAAATGAGCAATCTCCCTCCCGACTACGCCGAATATCCTCGACCTTCCGGTGGCCCCGGCTCTGGCACACCCTACGGCCGTGGCCCGGGCGTCTATTTCGACGCGATCGGCGAATCTTGGGGGATCGTGACCCGCGACTTGGGCACGTGGGCCGCCGCGACCATCGTGTACTTCGCGATCACCTGGGCGCTGTCGCTTCCGATCAGCTTGCTCACTCAGCCGATGGCGACGGCCGCCCAAAGAGAGGCGGCGACCACCGGGCAGTTCGGATCGTTCCTCGGGGTTTTCGCTCTTCAGTTCGTGCTGAACTTGATCCCCATGTCCGTCACGGCCGTACTCCACGTGGGGATGATCTCCATGGCGGTCAAGAAGGTCCGCGGCGAGTACGTTAACGTGGGGATGATCTTCGAGCCCTTCCGAAGCTTCGGAACGATCTTTGGAAGCTCGATGCTTTACTATCTGATCGTCTTCGCTTCTGCATTGGCCTGCGTCATCCCTAGCCTGTTCTTTACACCGGTACTTCTGCTGATGCCGGTCGTCGCGTACCTGAAGCAGCGAAATCCGATCGAAGCGCTCTCGCTCACCTACGATAACTGCAAGGCCCATTGGCTCGGGCTCTTAGGCTTGATCGTGATCATGGGCATCGTTGCTTTTCTTGGCTTCTGCGCGTGCTTAGTGGGCATCTTGATCACTTGGCCGATGTACTGCGTGGTCTGGGGCATCCACTACCGTGCGTTCTTCGAATCTTCGAATTCAGGCTATGCCGAAGGTCCCGCCGCCTACCCCTCGGCATAACTGGGGAACCATTCAGCCGTCTAACTCCTAACATGGGCCAATGAAGGCTCATTTAGGAGAGAAATGAACCGGACCCGAACGTATATCCTTAGCTTTGCCGCCGCTCTTTCGGTTGCGGCGATCCTTGCTCCGAGCCTCGCCTCGGCTCAGGTCAACACCCGCCGCGACGACTATCGGCGCGACCGGGACGACGACCGCTATGACCGGCGCGACCGCCGGGAGTCGATCGAGACTCTGGCTCGCCGCACCGAGCGAGACAGCAACTCCTTCCGCGCTTGGTTCGAGAGAAACTACTCCCGCCGCCGCCTCGGCCGCGAGCGAGACAATCGCTGGCTGAAACACGAGATCCAGGAATTGGATGAGGCGATGGAACGCGTGCGCGGCAAAGCCGACGATCGAAACCGCGACCGCGGTCTCCGAGACTTCGAAAACGCCATGGACCACGCCCGTCGGATCGACCGCGAGCTGATCTTCGACAACGACCGCGACACCCGCTTCACCGTGCCCGAGTGGATCCAATTCCGCCGCACCCTAGACGACCTGGCCCGCGCCTACGGCGTTCGAAGGTTCTAGATTTAGGGAAGAAGGAAAGAGAATAGGAAAAAGGACGGAGATTCGCTTCCGTCCTTTTTCCTATTCCCTTTTCCCTATTCCCTCCTCTCCCCTACTGAACTTCACCCTCCCTCGTCCGTTAAAGCTCCCTGTACGATCCGCCTTTGGATCGCCATAGGAGAGACCTTTGAACAACGCACGAAACCTAGCCATCACCCTCGCCGCCGTCTGCGTGGCGAGCATGGCGCTGCTTCCCGCAGACGCCAATGCCCAGTTCCGTCACCGCAGGCCCGAATATCGAGTTCCGGCAAACCGCGACTGGGTTGTCCGGCCACTGGTGAACGATGCCGAGCGAGAAAGCAACTCGTTCCGCGCCTGGTTCGAAAGGAACTACAGCCGCGAGCACCTGGGCCGCGATCGAGACAACCGCTGGCTGAAGCACGAGATCCAGAGCATGGACGAAGCCATGGAGCGCCTCCGCGCCCGTGCCGACGATAACCGCCCCGGCATCGGCCGCGAAGACCTCGTCGACGCCATCTCCCATGCCCGTAGGGTTGACGACGAGATCCTAAAGGATCGCGACACGCGTTTCACTTACGGCGAGTGGACAGACCTGCGCCGGACCCTGAACGACCTGGCACGGTTGTACGAAGTCCCGGGCGTCTAAGACTCTAAACCTTCAGCGGCCGCGAAAGCAATTTGCGGCCGCTTTCGTCGAACAGCGAAACCGTATAGGCGCCGCTCGGCAAGTTGAGGACCGGAAGCGGCTTCCCCGGCCAAATCAGCACGCGATCCATCGGAACGGCTTCGGACGGCTCGCATTGAGGAATAGCCTCAACTAAGAATCGCCTAATGGTATCCGGAGCCTTAAAAAGAAGCCGGACGGTTTTCCTGCCCGTGCGTCCAAGCCAATCCGGGCGGCCATGAACCAACTTGGTCCGCGGAAAGAAGACCTGAAGGTCGACTTTCCCCGTTGCCTCCCCACCGACCCAATACGAACCGTCTTTTCGGCGAAGGGCGATCGGATTTTGAATCGGCTTCCGCTTCTGCGCGAAGCGATATGCAGAATTCTCCCGATCCGGTTCGGATGCCTCCCGCATGTCCGTAAGATCGATCGAGATCAGCCCATTCCCCAGCGCCTTCTTCAGCCTGGCCGCCATCCAATCCATGTTGTCGGGATCGGCCGGCCATTTGTAGGCGTGAGAATAGCCGCAGTGAATGATCACCTTGGCCTTCGGATCGCGCGAAAAGATCCGGGCGAGCAGATTTGCGGTCTCTTCCTTTTCTCGCCAAGCCATCATCCCCTTCCCCGGCGTACCCGCGGGTGGCCGATTCTCCGCCTCGTAAGGAACGAGGGTGTAGCCCTTCTTCACCGCCTCGCGAACGATTTGACCAAAAACCGGCTCGGCCGTATAGTTTCCCGACGACAGAAGCGGACCCCGCCTAACAGAAAACTCAGAGGGCTTGGTAAAGGTCTCCGCGGCATAGTACGCGTAGCCCAGCTTCCGCAACCGCCGGACCATTTCGAGTGTGAACGTTCGAACCTGCGGAACGTGGTGGGCCTCGTTGATCACCACCACCCGGCTCTTGCTCGCGAGCTGAACTGCGGCCGCGAGGGCATCGACCCGGCGACATGCCGCCAGATCTCTGACATCGAAGACCTGCGGAGGCGGCGCCTTATAGGACGTCTGGTCAAATACCTTAAGGGCACGAGACTCCTCCCCGATAAACGAATAGGCGACGGCGAGCGCTTGTCGAGAGACATCGTCTTCCTTAGGTCTCTCGGCGAACTCCTTCTCCAATTGAACGACCGTTCGCAGCATCTGCCCGGGACCTTTGAGGCCATCGAAGAGCGTCTCGTACGGGCTGGCATGGCCGGGGTTCGCTTGGGCGACGATTGCCGCGAGCAAAAGCATGTTGTTTGGACGTATGGAGGCCTTTACCGGGTCGAGGGACTTGGACGCAGGTACCCTGTACCTAATGGCATTGGTAGAAGTCGTTGCGCTTGGTGGCGTCGGCGAAATCGGTAAGAACTGTTCGGTAGTGAGGCAAGGCGACGATCTTGTAGTGATCGATTGCGGCCTGAGCTTCCCGAACGAGGAAATGCCAGGCATCGACATCGTCGTCCCGGACTTCACTTATCTCGTTCAGAACAAAGAAAAGGTCCGCGGCGTCTTCTTGACCCACGCCCACGAGGACCACGTTGGAGGGCTTCCCTACCTTTTGAACCTCATCAAGGTTCCGGTCTACGCCACCGAGTTCACCGCCGCCCTCATCCGCCGCAAACTCGAAGAGACGGTTCCGAAAGAGAACATCGACGTGCGGATCTACAAGCACGGCGACAAGATTAAGGCGGGCGCCTTGGAAGTCGAGCCGATCCGCGTCACTCACTCTATCCCCGAGAACGCCTCCCTCGCCATCCGCACCGCCCACGGCGTCGTGCTCTTTACCGGCGACTTCAAGTTCGACTTTAGCCCCGTCGACGGCAAACTTTCCAACATCACCCGCTTCGGCGAACTTGGCCAGGAGGGCGTCATCTGCCTTCTCTCCGACTCGACCAACGTCGAGCGTCCAGGCTGGGGACCTAGCGAGCGTATCGTTCTCGATGGCCTCAAGAAAGTCTTCAAGGAAGCGCCGGGCCGCGTCCTGCTAACCACCTTCGCCAGCAACATCCATCGCCTTCAGCAGGCGATGGAAGCCGCCGCCGAGACCGGCCGCAAGGTCGCGGTTGTGGGCCGTCGTATGGAGCAGAACCTCGAGATCTGCCAGCAGCTCAACTACGTCAAGATCCCTAAGGGCGTCCTCGTCCGGCTTGATGAGCTCCGCAGCTACCCCGACAATCAGGTGGCCATCCTCACCACCGGCAGCCAAGGTGAGCCGATGAGCGCCCTCGTCCAGATGAGCAAGGGCACCTATGGCCGCATGCAGATCAAGGACGGCGATACCCTCGTCTACTCCGCTCGACCGATCCCGGGTAACGAAGGTGCCATCTGGCGAACCATTAACCGTCTCTTCGAGGCCGGCTGCACCGTCATCTACGATTCGCCCACCCCGATCCACGTCTCCGGCCACGCCTACCAGGAAGAGCTGAAGATGATGATCAACCTCACCAAGCCCTACTATCTCGCCCCGGTCCACGGCGAGCCGCGCCACCAGTTTGTTTACAACAACATGGGTCGCGACATGGGCTACCCCGAGCACCGGATGTTCACCATGAAAAGCGGCGTTCCCCTGGTGATTGACGAAACCAACGCCCACTTCGGTGAGCAGGTCCCCGTCGGCCAAGTCCTGGTGGACGGTTCCGGACGCGAAGGCGTGACCGACGACGTCCTCCGCGACCGATTCACGGTTGCCAAGGAAGGCCTTGTCTCCGTCACCGTCGTCATCGACAAAGACCACGGCACCCTCGTCGGCGAGCCCATCGTCCAAGCCCGCGGCTTCCACGGTCCGGACGACATGGAAGACCATGCCGCCTCCTGGATCCAAGATGCTCTCCGACAGCTCAGCCGAGAGGAACTCAAGGACGCCGTTCGAGTCCGCCACACCATCGCCGACTCCGTCCGCCGAACCTTCCAGAAGCGTGCGCAGTCGCGGCCTCTGGTTGTGCCGACAGTCGTAGAGGTCTGATATGCCCCGCCGAGTACCATTCGGCGGGGCATTACGCTCTCGCCGAGTGCTACTCGGCGCTCCTAGCGTTCCAAATGCTTTCGCATCGCATCCAGCGTCGCGTCACTAACGTGATGCTCGATGCCTTCGGCGTCCGTCTCTGCCGCCTCGTGAGGCACGCCGATCGACACCAAGAAGTCATGCACCAACAGGTGCCGCTCCCGAGCTGTCTCCGCGATTACGCGGCCCTCATCCGTTAAGAAAATCGATCGATACGGCAGGCTGGTGACGAATCCCTCGTCCTGTAGCCGCTTCACCGTCTTCCCCACCGAAACGTGGGTCACGCCCATCCGTTCGGCAAGGTCCACCGCCCGAGCTTCGCCTCGCTCGGCGATCAGCGCGGCGATCATTTCCAAATAGTCCTCCGCACGCTCACGACGGTGGTCGTCGCGTGTTCGTTGGAACCGGTTAGTGGTCGTCGCCACCCCTCAAGTGTAGCCCACCGGAACTGGCGCGCCTCTCCGCAAACGGGTCTAATAGAACCGTGCAAGCCATTGTCTTCGATTTCGACGGAACCCTCGTCGACACGGAGACCCCCGAACTCACCGTCTGGCAAGACGTGTTCGCCGCCCACGGCGCCACCTGGCCGGAGAACTACTGGACCAACATCGTTGGCCGGGGGGCCGAACAAGAGGTCGAGCGCCCAAAGGCCCTTCTAGAACGCCTAACCGGTCAGCCGTTCTTGGAAGACGCCGCCCGCCACGCCCGAGTGATGGCCCTGATCGACGCCGCACCCTTGCGTCCGGGTGTTCGCGCCCTCTTGGACCAAGCCGGGGCCGCGCACATTCCCTGCGCCGTCGCTTCCTCCTCCAAACACGCCTGGGTCGATCCCGCGCTTCAGCGCCACCACATCGCCTATTCGTTTGTCACCACGGTCTGCGCGGACGACGTCCGGCGGGCAAAGCCCTTCCCCGATCTCTATCTCGAAGCCTGTCGCCGCCTCGGCGCGGACCCGGCGCGCACCATCGCCATCGAGGACTCGCCAAACGGCCTTGCCGCCGCAAAGGCGGCCGGTCTCTTTACGGTTGTGACGCCAAACCCCACGACTCAGGACCTCGATTTCTCGGCTGCCGACATGATCGTCGAAGACCTCTCCCGCCTCAACCTCACCACCCTGCGCCAAGCCCTGGTACAACGAGAATTGCCCCATGGCTGACTTCCTTGACAAGATCCGAGAAACGCTACGACGCTGCAAGGAGTCTGGAGACCTCGTCGAGGTGTACGACGACGACCGCGACCTGGATCATTTCATCGTCGGTCGGGTCGAAAGCGTCACTTTGGACGGCTACGGTCTCTTGTCGATCGGACCGCACGGCGATTTCGACGGACGTCAGATCGGCCGCATCGAAGACATCATCCGCATCGCGACCGGCTCCTCCTATCTCTCCGCCCTCCGGTTGCTTCACGAGGCCCGTGGCACGATGGACACACAGCCCGCCGATTCGCAGGGCTACCAGCCCCTGGACCTCGGCAACGCCCTCCGGTTCGCCAAGGACAAGCGTATCGTCGTCTCCCTGGTCGACGGCGACCATATCCCCATCATCGGCTTCGTGAACGACTTCGGTAAAGACTACGTGGAGATCCGCGAACTCCGAAAAGACGGCGAAGAGGACGGCTTTATCTCCGTCCACCTCGACGATATCGTCCGCATCGACGCCGGCGGACGCACCGAACAGGCCAGAGCCTTTCTTCACCGCGTAAGAATGGGCTTGTAA
>FTBF01000103.1_pt1 | contig 19997 bp, 15 predicted proteins | sample 1639301 | NCBI WGS metagenome assembly FTBF01 (sample SAMEA3914864, study PRJEB12502) | metagenome | biome: forest; material: soil | place: USA | collected 2012-03-12 | depth 0.3 m
CAACCACTATCCGCGAAAAACGGAAACGCGCCGTCGCTGAGCTCCCCAATTGGGAGATCCTCCGAAAGCAGGGCGCCGATATCAAAGACGAGGTCCTCTCCAACCTCGGTACCCTCCTTCCCCAACTCGAAGATGCCGTCCAAAAGGCCGGGGGCACCGTCCACTGGGCTCGCGACGCCGCCGAAGCTTGCGAGATCGTGGCGAGCATTGCCAAGAGCCACGGCGTGAGCGAAGTCGTCAAGGTCAAGAGCATCGCGACCGACGAGATCGACCTCAACGATGCCTTGGAGGCTAAAGGCATTCACGCGATCGAGACCGACCTTGCCGAGCTGATCTGCCAACTCGGCGACGATCGCCCCAGCCACATCCTCGTCCCCGCCATCCACCGCAACCGCGCCGAAGTCCGCGACCTCTTCCGCCGCAAACTCGGCGCCGACCTCCCGACCACCGAACCCGCCGCTCTCGCCGGCGCGGCCCGAACCTATCTGAGAGAGAAGTTCCTCACGGCGAAGGTCGCGGTCAGCGGGGCCAACTTCGCCGTCGCCGAGACCGGCACGGTTTGCGTGGTGGAGAGCGAAGGCAATGGCCGCATGTGCGTCACCCTGCCCGAAGTGCTCGTCACGGTGATGGGTATCGAGAAGCTGTTGCCGAAATGGGAAGACGTCGCCGTCTTCCTTCAACTCCTCCCCCGCAGCAGCACCGCCGAGCGGATGAACCCCTACACCAGCTTCTGGACCGGCATCACCGACGGCGACGGGCCTAAGGAGTTCCACCTTGTTTTGCTGGACGCCGGTCGCACCGAGGTTCTGAGAGACGACGTCGGGCGGCAGACTTTGCGGTGCATCCGGTGCTCCGCCTGCCTCAACGTCTGCCCAGTTTACGAACGAGCTGGAGGTCACGCCTACGGCAGCGTCTACCCGGGCCCGATCGGCGCGATTCTCACTCCGCAGCTTTTGGGGATGCACGACAAGAACGCCAACACGCTCCCCTATGCGAGCAGCCTCTGTGGAGCCTGTTTCGATGTCTGTCCGGTTCGCATCGACATCCCGGAGGTTCTCATCTACCTCCGTGGGAAGACCGAACATCCGGTCGTTGAGTCGACCGCTTTGAAAGCCGTGGCTTGGGCGATGGGCGACGAGAAGCGGTTCGGATTAGCGATCCGATTGGCCCGTCTAGGGCAAGGGCCGTTGGTTCATGAGGGAAAGATCACTTGGCTTCCCGGGATGTTGGGCGGCTGGACGGCGGCGAGGAATGCGCCGACTTTGGCGAAGCGGTCGTTTAGAGAGCTTTGGAGAGATCGGAAATGAGGATTGAAGTCGGACGTCCTTGTGCCCGCATGGAGCATGTCGATCGTTGTCGCGCTCTCGCGCAGGCACAAGTGCATCCTGCGGCTACGGCCCGATACGGCGTCCCGGGGATCAAACCATGACCGCCCGAGAATCCATCCTCGCCAAGATCGCAGGGGCAAAGGTAATTTCCCTCACCTACGACCGTCCGGCCACCCAAACCTCCCAACGCGACCGCGCCGCGATCGTCCACCAATTCGCTGAATACGTCGCCGAATACAAGGCCGACGTCGTCCAGGTAAGGCCGGAGGCGGTTGCCGAGACCATCGTCAAACTTCTGAAAGACGAAACCGCCCTCATTCCTTCGGATCTTCCCGCCAACTGGATTCCTGCCAATTCTGTTACGGACGAGGCTCTCTCGATCAGGGATCTCGATAGACCAGAAGCCGTTATCACCCTCTCCGCTGTCGGTATCGCCGAAACCGGCACTATCGTCCTGGACGCCGGCGTGGGCCAAGGGCGTCGCGCCATCACGCTCGTGCCCGATCATCACATCCTGATCGTGCCCGAGGAGCGAATCGTCGACTCGGTTCCCGAAGCGGTGGCGGCTTTGGCGGAGGCGGTTCGTGCGGGGCGTCCGCTGACGTGGATCTCGGGGCCGAGCGCGACGAGCGATATCGAGCTAAGCCGGGTCGAAGGCGTTCACGGGCCTCGAAGGCTGGATGTGATTATCGTGGCTCAGGGGGAGTAGCTTCCCTTCTTAGTGTCAATGCCCTGGGGGCCAGCGAGTGACATTTATCGTCCATGACAGCCTCGGCCCCCGGGGCTTTCCAGGGCGTGACGTCCACGGAGTGCCCCGGGGGCCAATGCTAGAAAGAAGACTTAACTTCCCAGAATCTGCCGCCGCCCCACCGCGTCCCTCCGTGGCGACAAGCCGAAAGTCCGCGAATACTCCCGGCTGAACTGCGACGGGCTCTCGTAGCCCACCTGAAAGGCTACGGACTCGACGTTCGTGTCGCTCCCGAGCAGCAACCGCCGTGCCTCGTGAAGCCGCATCTGCTTTTGGTACTGCAACGGACTCGTCGCGGTCAGAGCCTTGAACCGAAGATGGAAGGCAGACAGGCTCATGTTCGCCGCCTTTGCCAACTCCTCGACCCGAACGGGCTCCGAGAACCGTTCGCGGAGTATTCGGATCGAATCGACGATGGCACGGGTTGAGCCGCTCACTCGAGCCAGTCGGCAGACCTCGCCGCCGCGGGGGCCGGTGAGAAGCCAGTAGCAGATCTCGCGCATGATCGCCGGAGCCAGCGTGGGGATCGCTCGTGGCGTATCCAGGAGTCCCACCATCCTCCGGGCACAATCTAGCAAGGGTCCGCCGAAGTCGACCGGGAAGATGCCCACCCTCACGGGCTCATCCATCGCCGAAGGGGCGTCGATCTCTTCTAAGACCTCTCGCAAGGTCGCCATATCGATCTCGATGACCAATCCGAGATAGGGTTCGGTAGGACTCGCCTCGACCACGCGGCCCAAACCGAGCGTGGTGATCCCTACGAGAACGGCCTCGCCGGGACCGCACTTGATTTCGAGTTCGCCGAACATCGTCCGCTTCGCTCCCTGGATCACCGCGCATAGGGCCGGACGGTAGAGCACGAGATTGGGGTTTCGTTCGTGGTCGGACCGAAGGAGAGTCAGCCCTTCGACGGCCGTCGGAAACGCGACGTCATCCGGCCTTCCCTCCGTCACACGGGTGGCGATCTCAATCAAGTGTTCGAGCATTTTCCCAATTGAAGGTGTACCGGATCGCCTCACGGTGAACCTCGATGCCCTGGAGGAATAGGCAAGAAATCGCGTCGATTCGATCTGGACCCTCACAAACCCCGACCGGTACCTTCTCCCTTGTGAATACCAACGGATTCCCCAAGATTGCGATCGTCACCGGCGGCAGCCGTGGCCTTGGCCGCAACGTCGTCCTCAGTCTCGCCCGCCGCGGCGTGGACTCAATCTTCACTTTTCATTCGAACGACACCGAAGCCAAAAAGGTCGTCGCCGAAGTCGAAGCCCTCGGGCAGCGGGCCATCGCCCTGCAACTCGATGCCGGTAACGTTTCTTCGTTCCCCGCTTTCCGAGAATCGGTTGGCCAGAAGCTAACCGAGTGGGGGGTTGGGGGGTTCGACTACCTCGTCAATAACGCCGGTACCGCCTTGCATAAGTCGTTCGCCGAGACCACGGAGGCGGAGTTCGACGCGCTCTACAATGTCCACTTCAAGGGCGTCTACTTCCTCACCCAGACACTCCTCACTCTCCTCAACGACGGCGGCCGCATCGTCAACGTCTCCAGCGGCCTCGCGCGTTTCTCGAACCCCGGAAGCTCCGCATATGCATCGATGAAGGGGGCCATCGAAGTGCTGACCCGCTACCTTGCGAAGGAGCTTGGCTCGCGTGGCATCGCGGTGAACACCGTCGCGCCCGGCGCCATCGCCACCGATTTCAGCGGCGGTATGGTTCGCGACAATCCTGAGCTGAACAAGCTTATCTCCGGCATGACGGCCCTTGGACGGGTGGGCGAGCCCGACGATATTGGGCCGATGATCGCCTCGCTGCTGTCGGAAGATAACCGCTGGATCAACGGTCAGCGCATCGAGGTCTCGGGGGGAATGGTCCTGTAGGAAACGACCCAACCACCTCATAAAACATACATTTTGTTTGTCTAATCACCTGATTAAGGCTTTAATCAGGTGATTAGGCAGGCATTGCGGATGCGGAGTACCGCATATTTGTCTGAAATTAGCCTGAATGAACGAAAGTTCACTCGCTGCTGGTCATTTTTTGGCAAACATTGCGTACCCTGAGAGTGTGGAGCGCAATGGAGCGCGCATGGTGCGCAATGGGTATCGCGAGATCGTCTCGACCCTGCAGGCCCGGATTGCCGGTTCTCAGGTGGAGGCGGGGGCGTTCCTGCCGACTGAACGGGAACTCCAAAAGGAGTTCGGCGCCGGGCGATCCACCATCCGCAAGGCGCTTGCCGAGTTGATCGAGCTTGGTTGGGCCCAGAGCATTCCAAACAAAGGCGTCGTCGCGGGACGCGGTTTGCGTCCGGTGGCCAATGGCCGCATCGCCTTGGTGGAGAACGGGACGTTCGTCCAGCAAGCGCTCGGCTCCCGGTTCGAAAGCATGTTACATGGCCAAGGACGGGAGCTCGTTTCGGTTGGCGGCGTGGCCGGCTATCCGCTCGACTATGCCTTGCAGAGAGTTCTCGATGAGGAGTTCGAAGGCGCGATCGTGTGGGCCTTCGGCGGCTTCCCGGATCTCGATCTAGTCGACCGCCTCTCCCGCCAGATCCCGATTGTCGCCCTCGACCACCGGCTTGGTTCGGCCGACACGGATCTCGTTTCCTTCGACCATGAGGGCGCCGCCTACGCCGCGACCGAGGCGTTGATTCGTCAAGGGGCAAAACGGGTTGGGGTGACGGGCATGTTGGACATGCTCGAAATCACCCACGCCCGTTTCCGCGGCTACATGCACGCCCTGTTTGCGAACGGGCACCAGCCAGACCCTACCGACTTTGTTTTCTGCGCGACCAGTGGGTCAGAACGGACCGACCTCCTGGAGGCGCGGCTTCGCGGCAGCGATCGCCCCGACGCATTCCTGGTTCTGCAGGACTTCGCTATGCCTGCCGTCGTCGAGTGCGCCCTGCGCGCCGGCCTTTCGATTCCTTACGACCTTCGGCTCTCCACCCTTGGCGATGAGGTTGAAGTTTCGGTTGACGGCATCGGCATGACGGCGGTTGCCTTCGACTGGGAAGCCCTCGCCACCGAAGCCTATGCGTTGCTTGAAGAGCGGCTAGGCGACCTCCATCGTTCCCCCCAGGTGCGGCTCGTGCCTCACCGTCTTGTCACCCGTGGCCTCTGCGGCGCTCCTTCGTCCGAATGGACTCCCGAGCCTCAATCGGTTACGGGCTTCCGCGGCGATCTTCCGCTTACGAGATCCTCCTATCAATTCACGTCGGGCTGGCAATGCCGGCGACGACCATGACCTTAGCCATGAAGGCTTATCGCCTCTTAGTGTTTCGATGAAGAAAGCATTTACTCTTATTGAGCTCCTCGTCGTGATCGCGATCATCGCGATCCTTGCTGCAATCCTGTTCCCGGTCTTCGCCCAAGCGAAAGCGGCCGCAAAGAAGACGGCCTCCCTCTCCAACGTCAAGCAGACCGCTCTCGGTTCGCTCATCTACTCGGGCGACTCGGACGACATGTTCACGTTCGGATCGGGTAGCAACTGGTGGTACCCAGACGGTTCATGGGTATGGAACGTCCAGCCCTACATCAAGAGCTATCCGATGCTCGTGGACCCGTCCGACCCTAAGAGCCACGCCTTCTGGCCGAGCTGGATGGACCCCAAGACGACGCTCTCCATCTCCTACGCCGGTAACTCTCTTATTAAGTGGAACGGCACGGACAACCAGTGCGTCGGCGTCATCAACATGCTCCAGACCAGAGACTTCGGTGGCTGGTACGCCGGTCCCGGCGTCGTAAGCCAGACGCAGGTCAACAAGGTCGCCGAGACGATCATGTTCGCCTCCCACTACTTCGGTCAGAACCTTTGGGGGACCGGCGCTCTGATTGTTGGATCAGGTCCAGGCTGGGATTTCTCTGCTCCCTCCGCGCATCCTCTTGGTACTCGTAACGGCAACCCGTACACCGTCACCGACGTGAACGGCGCAACCCAAACGGTGAACAAGAACAACCGCTACGGTAGCGTTGCCGTCTATGGCAACCAGGGCATCTTCGCCTTCACCGACGGTCACGCCAAGGCAATGGATCCGTCCGCCACCAACCCGGATGAGAAGAGCCTGCCCACCGACGACACCAAGAATATGTGGAACTACACCCGTTCCTAAGGTCAAATCAAAAAGACGATGAAGAAACCTGCTTGCCTGCTGATCCTCGCCACTTCGCTGCTCCTCGTGGGCTGCGGAGCGGGCGAGAACACGACGGAAAACGAGAATAAAGCCTTTAAGACGCTCACCAAGAACGATATTAAAGGTCCGCCTCCCGGCGCGAATCAGCGGCCGGCAAACTTTCACAGCAGCCTCGAAGGCGAAAGCACCCGAGACAAGAAATAGCCTCGATCCTTCTCGCCTGACCAGAAAGGTCCCTTCGCCTCGTGCGAAGTGACCTTTTATTCGTCCAAAGGCCTTACGGGATACGGTCGTACGGCGAATAACCGCCGTTCTTCTCCGCCACAGGGGCATAGACCGCGATTCCGTGTGGCGGTAGTTCGATGGTCACCATCCCGTTGACCGACTTCACCCGCTGAAGCGACAATCCATCCTCCAACTCTCCCCAACTCATCAAACGGCCTACCCGGGTTGGGAAAGTCTCCTTTACAGTCTCCCGGGTCGGATTGATCACTACAAGCGTCGAGTCCCGAACTTTGTCCGTCGTTCTTGCGAAGGCAAGCAATCGGTTCGTGTCCAGCGCCGCAAAATCACCCATTCGCAACGCCGGATGCGTTCTTCGCAGAACGAGTAACCGCCGCACCCACTCGTAATCTCGATTCTGAGAATTCGCGAGGTCCCAACGCATGGGTGCCCTATTCTCCGGGTCGCCCCTGCCTTCCATCCCAAGCTCCTCGCCGTAATAGACGCATGGAGATCCGGGCAAGGTGAACTGCAATGCGGTGATCAAACGCCGCTGGGCGGAATCGCTTACAAGACTTGCCAGCCGAGGCGTATCATGATTCTCCACAAGTAGCCAAGACTTCAGTAGGTTCTCGATTCCCGCGTCCTTGACCAGGTGCTCCAGAGCCCGCCCTGCTTGACCTCCGGACATCGAGCCATCGAGAAGCGCCTGCCCTATCGCCACCGGGAAAAAGTTGAATTGTCCGTCCACCGCCTCCGACCAGCCCGACGGATATCCCGAAATCTCCCCGACAACCGCGCTTCCCGGTTTCGTCGCGTGCGCCGCTTTCGTGATTTGCTCCAGCAGGGAAGGGCCTATCTCAAACGCGACATCGAGACGCCACCCGTCAATCCCCATTCGAAGATACCGACGGACAATCGAATCCTTGTCCGCCCACAGATACGCTTGAACCGCCGGTTCCTCCATGCGCAGTGCGGGCAGTGAAGCCACTCCCGCCCAACCGCGGTACCCGAGCGGATACTCCGAGCCAAAAAAGAACCAGTTCCGCTTCGCCGGATCTTTGAACAGCGCCGAGGTCGCACCCACGTGGTTGAACACGCCGTCCAGCATCAGCCGCATCCCGCGCCCATGCAGATCCCCGATCAACCCTTTAAGGTCGCTCATCGTCCCTAACTGGGGATCGACGGCAAGATAATCCTCCGTGTCGTACTTGTGGTTGCTCGGCGATTTAAAGATCGGCTGAAGATAAACCACTTCTGCCCCCAGTTTTTGAACGTAGTCCAGCCGAGCCCGAACTCCCGACAGATCCCCGCCCCAGAACTCGATCACATGCGGATAGGTCTGCAACGCCGGATTAAACGCGGTGGCTTTCGGGGTCGCTGACCAAGGGCGCAGCGCCGTCGGATAAAGACTCTGTTTATCACCCTTCGGCGGCGAAAACCGGTCCACAAAAATTTGATAGACGACCGCCCCGTTCCGCCAGTCCTTGGCGCGAAGATCGAAACGGGAAGGAGCAAGCATGGCGGCGACGATGCCGATAAGCACGTTGAAAGTATACGGGCAGAGCGTCGCCCCAAAGCTTAACTCTTCGTGTACCGCGCAACTGTCCGATCCGCCCAAGGATCGTCCACTGACCGCCGCATCTGAAGCTTTGCGTCGTACGCTTTAGGCCCGTCCCACTTGTAGACGATCCGCATCTTCCCGTCCTTTCGGGTTAGGGTCATCCCTGTCTCCTCGATCGTTCCGTCGAAAACCAACGGTTCGGTCAGCGTCGGAACATACCACCAGGCCGCGATTTTCCCGCCATCGATCGCGCGAAGCAGAATGTGATTCTCCCCCTTGTCGGGGTCTCCGTCAACCGAATACTCCTCGTGGACCTCAAGCAGTTTCCCCTTGAATACCCAACGGTTCTTCCCTTTAAGGCGTAGGGTTTTCTTCCCCGTCGGTGTCTCGACTGATTCGAGGGAAGTCCAGTCGCCCGCGAGGAGGGTCAATGGGTCGGGCGACTGAACGAGGAGGAGGGCAACGAAAGGGGACACACGAAGAACCTACCTCCTCGCAGCTTCCCCTACTTATATCCGGGCAGGAACTCGGCTTCCGCTTCGAACAGCTTGTCCACCATCGCGTGGATCTCTTTCGGAGAGCAGACCGCCGCAGTCAGCGGATCGAGGCAAAGCGCATGCTTCGCCAACTCCTTCGACTTGTGAATCGCTGCATCCGCCGCTATATCGAACATCCGAACGTTCGATTCGCAGATCGCCGCCATCTGCTTCGGAAGCTTCCCGAAGTAGGTCGGCTGGATTCCATTTCGGTCGATGAGGCAGGCCACCTCGACGCAGGCGTCCTCCGGCAGGTTGTCGATCAGGCGCCCCGTATTCGGCACGTTGCCATGGATGACCACCGGCTGGTCCTTCTCGATCGCCTCGACGATCCAGGCACCGTATTCGTAGGACCGCTCGAGCTTGATTGGGTCCTCGCCGGAGATCTGCCGCGCGCGGCTCTCATCCTGTTTCTTCCGCCAGGTAGGCCAGTTGTCCGCGTAGAAGCTCTCCTGACCCCGATACTCGGTATCCGTGTAGGTATCGAGCAGGTCCTTCCGCTTCCGGTAGTAGGGAAGGTATTCGCTGAGATGGCCGCTGGACTCCGTGATGAATGCCCCGAAGTGCAGCATCATGTCCGACCGAACCGGCTCGTCCTTCGCGAACTTGCTCTCGCGATCCGCCGCTTTCTCCATGAGGATCGGATACAGCGACTCGCCGTCCGGACCATTGAACTCGGTGAACCAGGCGAGGTGGTTGATGCCTGCGCACTTCCAGCGAACCTTCTCGTAGGGCACATCCGCCACCTTGGCGAGCTGTCGCGAGGTCCCTTGAACCGAATGGCAAAGTCCGACGACCGCAACCTCCGGCACCTCTCGGGCGGCGGCCAGGCACATCATATTCATCGGGTTCGTGTAGTTCAGCACCACCGCCTTCGGGCAGAGGTCGCGCACGTCCTTCAGAATGTCGATCCAGACCGGCAGCGTCCGTAACGCCTTCATCAACCCGCCCGGTCCGATCGTGTCCCCAATGTTCTGGCTGACGCCGAACTCAAGCGGAATGTCGTTATCGAAACGCACGCAGGCCACCCCCGAAACCTCGATGGCGTTAACCACATAGTCGGTGCCCGGCAGCAACGTCTTCCGGTCTGTGCTCGACCGAACCGTCCACTTGCCCCCCTCGCCGGCCTCGTCGACGATCTTCTTCATCAAGGTTTCGGTCAGCGAAAGTCGTGTTGCGTCGATATCGATCAACCGCAACTCGCCGCCGTGCGAACCCGGAATCAGGATGATGTCTTTCAGGATCGAAGTCGTGAAGAACGACCCGGCCCCCATCATCGTTACATTGAGCTTCCGAGGCATCTCCCCGGGCAACCCCGGCCGGTTATCGGCCTGCGTATGGGCGGCATGACCCTGTTCCTTCACTTCGGGGACGGCTTCGTCGAGGGGAGCTTCGGTTGCGGACATACGGCGCTAGTTTACGCCCATTCCACCCTGTTTTGGGTCCCCACAGACCCACAAGTAAACGCGTTCATCCGTTCGCCGAAAAGGCAGTTTCAATGTGATTTCCTTGGGGGCCGGAGAGTTCCTTCTTCCATCTTGTTTAGCCTTCGCCCCCGGGGCTCTCCTGGGCGTTACGCTTGGGAAGCCCTGGGAACTAAGGATTCCCAGGGTAATGCCACTCTTTATCTTTGATTTCTAAACGTTGACCACCAAAGTTTTAATCTCGAACGGCCTAAAGTACAGAGAAACCCCTCCATCTACTAAGGGAATCGAAACTCCGTCTTCTTCAAGTAGGTTCGTCTCTTCCACCGATCGAACCGGAACCGCAAACGAAACCAGGGCATGGACACCTGTCCGCCCGGCCTCATAAAGCCGAACCACAAACGCTTCCGAATCCTCCGCCCACTTCACCGACTCCACGATCAAGTTCGGAGCATCCACCGAAAGCAACCCGACCGACACCGGCCGCACCCCTTCCAAACGAACCGGCGCCACGTTGAACTCATAAGCCGGACGAACCACGTTCTCCACTGAGAATCCGCCGAGGTGGGGCAGCACCGCGTATCGGAACGAGTGGAACCCCTCGTCACCGCGCGGATCAGGATGGCGGCCGCTCTTGATCAAGCTCAGCCGATAGGTGCCTTCCTTCACCGTGCAGGCGTATTTCGAATCGTTTAGGAACGCGACGCCGTACCCTTCCTCACTGATATCGGTCCACTTGTGGGCGCAAACGTCGAACTGCGCTCGATCCCAAGTCGTGTTGTCGTGGGTGCCGCGCGTGACGTGGCCGAACTGAATCTCGTGCCGCGCCGTATCAGCAAGTACGTCAAGATCGAACCGCGTCTTGAGGAACTGATACTTTTCGTGCCAATCGACCGTGGTCTCGAAGTCGATTCGCGAGGTTGTTGAGTGGAAGACCACATGCTGCTTCAGCGTGGAGCCCACCCCAAAGGAATATTCAAACTCCATTCGCAGTTGCAGCGGACCGTCCGCTACCACGGCACGCCGGATGGGCTTGCCGAGTGGGGCCAGCTTATGCCGCTGGTCGCGGTCGATGTCCCAGTTGTCCCAAACCGCCGGCACGTCCTCACCGATCTCCAGGAGGTTGAACACGCCCGAGACCAACTCCCGTCCCGCCGCTTTATCGAAGAACGAGATGATCTCCCCGTGCTCGCCAAAGCGAACCGAAGCAAATGGAGTCTCGACACGGTCGCCATCGACCGAGAAGGCCGAGGGCGCTTCCGGCGCCCGCTCGGCGCCCTCGACTGGGGTCACGCTCATCGCGGGAAGGACCAAGCCGGCGACCACCGCGAGATCCACGCCGTGGACGTCCCGCACGACCTGTACACGGTCTACCAGCGGAAGTAGATCGATGTGATCGAAGTAGCGGAATGTCATTTCTCCGCGCCTTTCCCAACTGAGGGTGTTCGCGATCGAGACAAAGTCGCCCACCGAACCGGCCAATTCGCGCGCCGCGGAATCCTGCAACGCCACCGCCTCCAACTCGCAGGTGCTCAACTCCAATTTCGCCTGATCATTCACCGCCGCAATCGAGGATCCTGGGAGAATGTCGTGGAACTGATTCACCAGTAGCACCTTCCATTGCGCCAGCATCTCATCGCTCGGATACTTTTTGCCCTTCAATGCGGCCAATGTCCAAAGAAATTCCGCGTCCCGCATGGCAAATTCGCAAGACCGGTTTAATTTTTTGATTTCGGCGATCGAAGTCAGGGTTCCGCGGTGAAGCTCCAAATAGAGCTCGCCTACCCATGTAGGAAGCGAGTCAAGCTCGGATTCCATCGTGTTCATGAACTCCGTCACCGTGGTGTAGGAAGTCCGCGGGCAGCCTTCAAGATCCTCGCAAAGCCGCGCCAACTGGATCATCTCTGCCGTCGGCCCGCCGCCGCCGTCGCCATAGCCAAACCCGCAAAGCCGCCGATCTTGAACGTCCTTGTGCTGAACGTCTTGCCAAAGCCGCGTCAGCTTAGCCGGGTCGATCTCGTTCTGCATCTCGTTGAAATGCGCCAGCACCTTCGTCCCGTCGATGCCCTGCCAATGGAACGTGTCGTAAGGGAACCGGTTAGTGTCGTTCCAACTTAGCTTCGTGGTCAGGAAGTACTTCACCCCTGACTTCCGCAAGATCTGCGGCAGCGCCGCCGAGTAGCCGAAAACGTCCGGCTGCCAGAGCGCGTCCGTCGTCTTTCCGAACATCTCCCGGTACGACCGCTGACCCACCAGACATTGCCGCACGAACGACTCCCCGCTCGGGATGTTGCAGTCCGGCTCGATATACATCGCCCCGTTCACCTCCCAACGCCCCTCCTTTACGCGCTCCTGAACTCGGGCGAACACCTCCGGATAGAGCTCCCTGGCCTTTTCGTAGTGATACGCCGCGCTCTGGGTGAACTTGAATTCCGGATACTGGTCCATCAGCGCCAGCACTGAGGAATAGGTCCGACCCAGCTTCCGCCACGTCTCGGCGATCGTCCAGAGCCAGGCCGTATCGATGTGAGAGTGGCCTACGATCCCCATGTTCGGCGCCGTCGGTCCGTTCACTTGGGCGAGTAACGGTTCCATGACAAGCCAGGCCTGCTCAAGCCCGGCCATCCACCGCTCCTCCGTGGTCTCTTCGGGCCGCGCCCAGACGACACGGAAGATCTCATCAAACGCGTGCAGAATCCGTCCGCGCCGCAAACTGTGCGGCTCCAAAACCTCGGAAAGTTGCCTCAGAGCATGTAGCCCCAACACAAACCGCGTGACCACCGGCCGTTCGACCACCAACTCGACCGAGGAGAACTTTCGATCCTGTGGCCGAACGTAAACCACTCCGTCCGCCGAGCCCTCGGTATGCGAGGGATGCACCCCCGGGAAGTTATGCCCCGCATAAGCTTCCAATGCGACCGAATACGTCCGACCGGCCTTAGCCTTGAGGTCCAGTACGCGGGCCGGATGATTCGGATCGAATGACCCGCGGATCACTCCATCCACAAACAGCATCGCCTCCGGTCCACCCGTCAGCGCGCGAAGATAGACCGTCTCCCCCTCCAACTCCGACGGTACGGTAACGGAGCCCCGGAACCAGGCCGTCGTCCACTCCTCCCCCCAAAGCTCTCCCGCTGCGACCGGTCGCCAGTTCAAGCGGTCGGGAACGGAGCGGAAATGCTCCCGTGTCTCCCCAATCTCCATGGGAACGTCCGCTATGGCTCGATACCGAAGTGCGTCGTAGGTCGTCTCAAGCTGCGCAATCTTGGCCGGAATCTTCGGATCAAGGATCATAGGGGGCTCTCAAAAGTAAACCTAAGTCCGGCGAGCCTGGCCACGAGGGGCCGGCGATAAACCTTGGTGCCCCGTAAGAAACCGGGGCACGCCTCGCGCTTTTTGCGAAAACGGTGAGCCGGATTCTGGGAAAACCATCAGACCCAGTAAAAGTGGGCGCTTTCCCACTCGGTGAAGTTGGAACCCCCCTTGTCACTTACCGGGCTACCATGCAAATTTTATCGCCTCGTCTCGCCTGTCTCGCTCTTCCCCTCATTCTCGCCGGCGTTGCCAAGGGCCAAACCGGCCTGGCCAACATGCCCATCGCGGACATCCTCAAACACCGGGAATGCTCGTTCGAGGCCGCGGCCGGAGGAGCGGAGCACGGAGACGCAAAGCGCTACGGCTATACCACCGCGCTCGCCATGGGTCTTTTCGACCGGATCGAGTTTAGCGGCGAAGCCGACTATCTCGGTAGCTACGTGGGCAGCGCCAAACTCCTCCTTTGGGAGAACCCCAAGTTCCTGAAGAATTCGGCCCTCAGCGTTGGCTTTAAGGGTCTCCGTGGAAAAGATGTCGATCCCTACGTGGTGGCCCGCTTCGACTGCAAGGGCTGCCGTCTGCACGGCGGTGTTTGGAGAACGGGGGGGTGCGTCCGGCCAATGCTCGGATCGGACTTCCCCGTTGTGCCCAACGTCGTTGGCACGCTGGAGTATTTGGGTGGCCCCGAAGGCGAGTCCTGGACTTCGCTCACCTACTCCCCGCCACGCCTCGCCGGCTTCCAGATCACCCTCGCCGCCGGTCTCGGCCACGGCCATGAAGGGCGATCCGAGGGAATCAAGAACTCGGTGACGTTAGCCTACGGCTTTAAGATCTAAGGCCGAGCCAGATGGGAGCGCGGACCCCCGGTCCGCTACCGGTGCGCGGACGCCCCGTCCGCAAAACCTAATGGGGCTGTTTTCCTAGCTGCCCCTCAGATCGATCGCCGTGGGCCAACCCCACGAAGATCGATCTGCTGGAACCCCATCCGATAGACCGAGGACCCTTTCACGGGCAATCCGTCCGGGCCCAACCCAACCTCAATGAATCGCCCGGTTCCGTCGTCGCCGAACGGCAATGCCGTCTTTGGAACCGCGTAGAGGTTGCCCGTCATCACCACGTCCCGCTTGAGCCAGGAGGGCACGACCAGCGGGGCGTCGCCTGGCCGGGCTACGACCAGGTTATGCTCAAACCGGATCGGCCCCTGCTGGTCGTCCCGCGAGCGGATGAGTTGACCCTCCTTCTGGGCGAAGGCGAACACGTTGTTCCGAATGACGTTGTTTCCACCGTAGTGGATGTGAAAACCGCCGGTTTTGGTGTTCAAGACGACGTTATCCTCCACCGTCCAACCCGTCGAGCCCTCGTCCAAGTACACGCCCCAGCCCCCGTATCCCCGCGCTGAGACTCGCTGAATCCTGTTCCGAGCGATAACACTCCCCGGCTGCTTCCCGAGCACATAGATCCCGCCCATATCTGAGAGTTGGTTCTGGCCGATATCCGAAATATCGTTGTCCGCGATCAGGTTGTCCTTTGCCGCCGTATCGTGAAATCCCCAGTCCCAGCCCACGGAAATGCCCGTATAGTACATGTCGTGGATCCGGTTGTGAACGATCCGGTTCTCCCCGCTTAGCTGGACCAATATTCCGCAAGCGCTCGGAAACATCCGTCCGCCCGCCTCGATGACATTGTCCGAGAGTACGTCGCCCATCGGCCCGGTACCGATCTTAATTCCGCCCGCCCCAAGGTCCTTCAAGACCGATCGCTCCACGGCGCAACCCTTCGAACGGTCAAGAATCTCTACTCCGTAGCCGCCCACCTGCACCACCCGGCAGTCCCGAATCGCCACATCCTCGGAGTCGGAAATCTGCACCGCCCCGGGCACCGAAACTGCCGCCTGTCCATCCCCCGCCGAATCGGCCGGCATCGTGTACTCCGTATGCCGGAAACTCACGTTCTCGAATGAGACGCTTCTTGCTCCCTGGACCCGAATCAATGTGGCCAAACGAGGAGCCACTGCCGAGAATCCCTTTAACTTTTCACCCGGCTTTGGCAGATAGAACACCTGGCGGCTCGGGCGATCCAGATACCACTCTCCCGGCGTATCCATCGCCGTGGCTACGTTCTCCACCGTGTAGGCTGCCAACCCATCCGAATAGTCGTCCCGCAATCGGAACACCGACTTCTTCTGAAATCGTACGACGTCTCCCGCGATTCCGGCCACGGGCAAGCGCGAAGTCACCCAGAAGTGGTGGGCGATTACCTCGACGTCGGTCAAATTCGCCCAGTCCGCGCGCAGATCCCCCGCCCGAAACCGCATCTCCGTTTGCCCTTCGTTATAAGCGCTGCTCGTCTGAGGAGCCGTGTAGGCCGCGAAGTTGTAGAAACCGGTCTTCGGTAGATGTGGCCGCGGCGCACGTACTGATCCAACGAAAAGCTGCCGGAAATCGAACGGCACCGAAGCCACCCAAGCTGGCCGTCCATTGAAAGTCGACGGGCGCCAACCCCGAATCTCCGCTCCCCCAGAAATCGTCCCCGGCCCCACAAACTGGACCCCGTTCGCCTCCGCGCCCAGCACCAGCGTTTCCGGAAGACGAATCGTTCCTTTCAAATGGACGACCACCGGGCTGTGGCCTGCCGGCAGCTCGTGCAACTGCTTTTGAAGCCGCGCCAGCGTAGCGAAAGGCGCCTTCGAACTCCCGGCGTTCGTATCCCGGCCGCCTTCTGCCACGAAGAAGTCCAGCGTCTTTAGAAGAAACAGGGTGGCGAGCATTACCGTATCGTAGCGCGAACCCTCACTTCCGGCTCCGTGTCGTCGGTGGTTTTCCCTCTCCGCACAAAATCCCAAAGATCGCCGCGCTCGGCGCGATGTTCTGATGAATCGTGTATTCGCTCAACAGCGGCGCGCACCGGTCGTCGAACCATCGCTCATTCCCCGGCCAAAGGTCGATCTTCGGATACACCGTCTTGTTCACCCAATCGTGATCCCAAGGCCCCGGCCCCTGATCCTTCTCCTTTCGCCAAGGGCCATACGGCACCGTTCCTGGATGCGGCGAGCCATCCCCTAGATACCAAGAGTCCATATGAAAGACCATGTTCGGATGTCGCGGCCCCAGCCCCGTCGACCAAGTCATATTCAACGCGTTCGTCCCCAGGAAATAGTCGCAAGTCGTATAGAGGTCCGCCTCGTACATCTTCGACTTTGCGGGATCTGATACCTTCGTTAGCGCCCGTGCTACCGCAATCTCCAGCACCCAAGGCGTCGTCTGCTGTCCGATCAACATCGGAAACCCCCAGTCGCCACCCCATCGAAGTGCCCGCTTCACCGCACTCTCATGTTCGCGATCCGCCGTCGCCAAGATCGCCGTACGGATCCGCTCAAGTAGAACCGGATCCCGTTTCGAATCAAAAGCCCCGCCGAACGCGTAGATCGCCGGTCCGTACAAGTCGTCCTGCCAAACCGGCGCGTCTTTCGCGTCCTTCCGAACCTGATCTTGGTAGGCGGTTTCGCCCGTCAGCCGGAAAAGCGCCGCCGCCGCATAGATCCGTGCTGGTCGAAGCTCGTTCTCATCCTTCGAGTGCGAATGAGCCGCTGCCCAGGCATAACTCTCCCGCGCCTCCTTCGCCCAATCGACCCCTTTCGGGTCTTTCACCTGTGCCAGCGACAGGCAATGGGCCAGCTGCGCCGCTGCACCGGCGTATCGATAGGTCGATACCGCGTCCTCTCCGCTTGCCACGTAAAGCCGGTCGACATCTTGCCAAGAGCCCTGGCTGAAGTCGTTTGCCTTCGTGTCGCCCCCGTACGCGTCCCCCGCGATCCTTAGTCCAATTCCACCGGTCCCGTAATGCTTCGCGAGCAACTCCGCCCGGAGCCGTTGTCCAAAGCGGGGAAGCCACGCTGCCTCGTCCAGAATGTCCGGTATTCCGTTTCCGCTCTCCGGAATGTTGAGCTCGCCGTCGGTAAACGCCTTCGGGTTCAACTCAAAGGCCATCATCAACTCCTGCGCCACCCGCAGATGGGTCACGTACCCATCCCAGTCCCCGGCATCCTGATACCAGCCCCAAGCGTCGAGCGGTCCTTTCAGCGTCGGATCGATCTGCGCCTTCGTCCCGCTCTCGCTCCCGTAGTCGAGGGAAGCCAGGCTCGAATACTGAAGCTTAAACCCCGGCGTCACCCCCGGATGCCCCGGCGCGGGACGTTCGTAAACGGAGTACGGCTTCGTCAATGCGATTCCGCTCCGCTGGTAGAAAAGCCCCTTCGTCACATTGCGAAACGCTTCGCGATAAGCGTCTGCAGCGACCAAAAACGGCCAAGAACAGCCCACGCCCTCAACCGCGACCACATACCGCCCCGGTTTTGAAAAGCCTGAGAAGTCGCACTCGTAAACGTCCGCGTCCAGGAAATTCCCGCCCGGCGAATCCCCCACGTTCTGCGTCTCCGGATTCGTAGCCGCCGCTCGAAAAGTTACTTTCCCTTCGAACGCATCTTTCCCGGTCGCCTGATCCACCAGCCGGAACCGCTTGCTGGCGACAGCCCTTAGATCCAGACTGCCCTGATCTCCGGCCCAGTGATAGACATACGCAAACTTCGCCGGCGCGCTTGGTACATAGCCGATCGTGTTCACATGCACCGCCTCCGAACGCGCTTTCCTCTCGTCGTAAATCAGCGTCCAAGCCCGACCATTCGCCGCCAGAGCCCCCGTCGAGATCGCGTAGCTCGCCCCGGGCTTCATTGGAGAGGGAAGGAAAAGGTAGAGCCAATGCTCCTTCGTATGGTCCGGCAGCTTGTTCTCGGCGTGGTCACCCACCCAGTTGTCGATGTGCCAAGAAAAATCCGTCCCCTTGCTCTTCCGCCCTACCTTCACCGGCGCCTTTGCCACCCGATAAGCCGGATCGGTCGTGCTTGAAATCCCGTAGCTCAAGGGCTTGCCCGCAAGCTCGACATCCAGTGGCGTCTGCACCACCGTCTCCTCACTCCGCGCCTGACCTAGCTTGTGGTGAACCACGTGCCCATCCTTAAAATGGATCATCACGATCTGGTTCGTGACCGGGGAGACATCGAGGATGTCTGAGGCTTGTCCGAATCCAGCGAGCGACAAGGCAAGCATGAGAGCAGAGGACTTCATTGTTCCGCCCCCATTGTACGGATAACGACGGCGAGAGCCCACGGCCGCGGATTTATTAAGAATGCTTGATGGACGGCAACCTCCGACAAAGGTAAAACCGCCCTAACGCCTAACGCCTAACGCCTAACGCCTAACGCCTAACGCCTAACGCCAACGCCTCAACGCCGATGCCCCTCCTCCCTTTACTTCTCATGGCCCTCGCTCCCCGCCCAATCCTTGACCTCTGGCCCGCCGGACCACCCGACGGGTGGCACCGGACCGACAAGGAAACCGTCGAGCGGGACGAGAAAGCCGGCTTCTCCATCGTCAAAAACGTCTCCCACCCGACGCTGGAGATTTTCCGCGCCGCCCACCCAAAGCCCCACGCCCCTACCGTCATGGTCTGCCCCGGTGGCGGCTACTACATCGAAGCGTTCGAGCACGAAGGGACGGAAGTCGCCGAGCGCCTTAACGCGGCCGGCTTCAACGCCGCCGTCCTCAAGTACCGTCTGCCGAACCGAGACACCGACAAGCCGCTCCATAAAGCCCCCCTCCAGGACGCCCAACGTGCCCTCCGCCTCCTCCGCGGCCACGCCGCCGAATATGGCTTCGACGCCGTCAAAATCGGGATCATGGGCTTCTCCGCCGGCGGTCACCTCGCTGCTGCCACCTCGAACGCCCCCGCCGCGGCCTACGCGGAAGTGGACGCCGCCGACAAAGGAAGCTGCCGCCCCGCGTTTACCGTCCTCGTCTATCCCGCCTACTTGGACACCGCCGGCAAACCCGAGATGCCTGCCGACATCACCGTAAGCCCTGGAGCCCCACCCGCCTTCGTGACCCAAGCCATCGACGACCACGACTACGTCGTCAGCTCCTTCTCCTACGCCCTCGCCTGCCGCAACGCCAAGGTCCCCGTCGAGCTCCACCTCTGGCCCAAGGGTGGCCACGGCTTCGGGTTAAGATCCAAAGAACCCGGCGTCTCCGGTTGGATCGATCTGTTAATTGCCTGGTTGGGAAGACGGTAACCCCAAGGACCGCCACTCGCCCGAGTGGCCCACCTCACAAACAAGCCACCCAAACTCAAAAAGAACCCTCACCGGCCACAATCCCCCCATGCAACCAGCCAAGAAAGGTATCCGCCCCGTCTGGATCGTCCTCGGCATCCTTACCGCATGCCTGCTCTGCTGCTGCGGAGGTGGCTTTTTCCTCGGGTTCCTCGGCCTCCGCCGCGGGGTCGAGGTCGACCGTGAGGCAAAGGTCTACGCTACGTCCGCCGTCCAAACGATCGGCAAAGGCTGGTCAAAGGAGGAAATCCGAAGCTTCGGCTCGCCGGTCCTCACCGCCACGCTCGATCAGCCAAAAGCCAGCTTCTATCTGACCACTTGGCGCAAGAAACTCGGAAACCTAAAAACTCTCGGCGAGTTCACCACGAATGGGATCTTCTTCGACTCCCAAAACGGCCTTCCCGCCGCCACCCGAGTTCGCCTCTCCGCCCCCGCCACCTTCGAAAAAGGCAACGGTGGGACCATCGTGCTCCGAGTCGTCAAACAGCAGGGCCACTGGGGAATCGAGAGCCTCGACATCGAGTCGGAAACGCTGCTGAAGTAGAGCCACTCGCCTCTCCGGGGGAGAG
>FTBF01000124.1_pt1 | contig 19432 bp, 17 predicted proteins | sample 1639301 | NCBI WGS metagenome assembly FTBF01 (sample SAMEA3914864, study PRJEB12502) | metagenome | biome: forest; material: soil | place: USA | collected 2012-03-12 | depth 0.3 m
CTCTTGGATGACGCCCTGGTCGCTGTACGGCACCAAGGCCGTGACCGCGCCGAGGAGATCCTTGATCTGTTTGACGATGGCGTCCTGCAGGGAATCCATTCCGCGGCCGGTCATCGCCGAGATCGCGACGCTGCCGGGGAACTCGGCGACGAGGCGGCGGGCGAGGAAAGGGTCGGGGACGATGTCGATCTTGTTGAAGAGCGTGATCATCGGCTTGTCTTGCGCGCCGAGCCGTTCCAGGGTCTGCATGACGGCTTCGTACTGAACCTCCCACGCGGGGATTGAGACGTCGACGACGTGGAGGATGAAGTCGCTGAAGGTCGCCTCTTCCAGGGTGGATTGGAAGGCGGCGACGAGCTGGGTCGGAAGGTTGCGGATGAAGCCGACGGTGTCGGTGAGGAACATCGCGTATCCGTCGGCCAGTTCGACCTTGCGGGTTGTCGGGTCGAGCGTCGCGAACGGCATGGCGTCGGCCAAGAGGTCGGTACCCGACATTCGGTTCATCAGCGTGCTCTTACCCGCGCTGGTGTAGCCGACGATGGTGGCGAAGGGGAAGGGATGTTTGCGGCGGGAGGCGCGTTGCTGGTCCCGGATTCGCTTGACGTCCACGATTTCGTCCGCCAGCTTGGCGATACGGTCGCGGACCATTCGGCGGTCGGTTTCCAGCTTGGTTTCACCCGGACCGCGCATACCAATACCGCCCTTCTGACGCTCAAACTTCGTGTAGACCGACATGAGCTTCGGCATCATGTAGGTGAGCTGGGCGAGTTCGACCTGGAGCATGCCCTCTTTGGTGTGGGCGCGGCGGGCGAAGATGTCCAGGATCAGCTGGGTGCGGTCGATGACCTTGGCGCGGCAGGCTTCCTGGAGGTTGCGGGTCTGCATCCCGGAGAGCTCGCAGTCGAAAAGGACAACGTCCGCGTCCGTTTCCGAGGCGAGCGCGGCGATCTCTTCGACCTTGCCTTTACCGACGTACGTACCTTTGTGCGGACGGTCTAGGCGTTGGCGGATGCTGGCGATGGGCTCGACACGCGCGGCTTCGCAGAGACCCTCGAGCTCTTCCTCGACGATCCGATCTTCGGTTTCATCCTCATTGATGTAGACCAGCACCGCCTTCTCGACGATGGGCCCGGAGACATTGTCTTTCTGCATGCGGCAATCTATTGTGGCGTAGGCGTCCCGTCTGTGTCGGGACTGACCCTTCGGACGCGAGCCCTCGCGTACCCACTAACAGACGATCCCTCCGTGCTCCAGGTTCGGCGTGTCAGACTAGGGGAAGGCTATGCCAACGCACCTGCCGCCCTTCGAAACGCTTGCCGCGCTGGTTATCGTGATCTTCTTCGCGATCGGCCTGCACGAGTACGCCCACTGTAAGTTCGCGGATATGGCAGGCGACCCGACCCCGGGAATTTACGGCCGCGTGACGCTCAAGCTCTGGAAACACTTTGAGCCGATGGGGACCCTGATGATGGTCATCTCCTCGCTCTACGGCTACGGAATTGGCTGGGGCCGGCCCGCGCCGGCGAATCCGAGCAAGATGCGCAATCCCCGGTGGGATTTTTTCACCTCGGTCGCCGCCGGTCCGATCAGCAACGTCGTCCAGGCGGTGCTCTATGCACTCGTCCTCCGACTTGGAATGCGCTCCGGCTGGTTCATCCCGGACGACATCGTAGAGGCCGCCTTTCGCCAGAGCATGCATTTTCTTCCCGCGTTACTCGCTTTGGGCGTAATGCTCAACCTGGGCCTCGCCATCTTCAACCTCATCCCGCTCGGACCGCTCGATGGCCACTGGCTGGTTGGGCTTCTCATGCCGGAGAAACAGAGCATCCTCTGGAATCAGTGGCACCGGCGGTACGGTGGCCAGATCCTGATCGGAGTCATTCTCTTTTCTCAATTCACCGGCATCCCAATCCTCCAGCGGATCACTTGGCCCGCAATCTCGACGCTTTTTAAGCTCCTCACTGGGGTCTCCATTGACTACTGAACCTACTAACCAACGCATTCTCAGCGGCATGCGGTCGACCAATCCTCGACTGCACATCGGCAATTACGAAGGGGCTCTTCGGAACTGGGTGGAACTCCAGGGCCAGGGCTTCCAGATGTTTTGTATGGTGGCCGACTGGCATGCGTTGACCACGATGCACGAGGACATGACCTGCGTGGGCCGCAACTCTCGTGAAGTCGCGAAGGACTACGTGGCGGCAGGGATCGACCCTTCGAAGTCGGTGGTGTTCATTCAGAGTCACGTCAAGGAACACGCGGAGCTGCACCTGCTCTTCAGCATGATCACGCCCCTCGGATGGCTGGAGCGGGTCCCGACGTACAAGGAGAAGAAAGGCGAGCTTGCGACGGCGGAACGAGAGCCGTATGGGCTCCTCGGCTATCCCGTGCTGCAGACCGCCGACATCCTCCTCTACCGCCCGCTGGGCGTGCCGGTGGGCAAAGACCAGGCGCCTCACCTTGAGATCGGCAATGACATCGGCGCGCGGTTCAATCGCCTATACGACGTAGAGCTATTTCAGCCCTACAAGTACATGATTCCGGAGGACGCGATGCGCGCGACGCTGCCCGGGTTGGACATGCAGAAGATGTCGAAGACCCACGATAACGGCATCTATCTCAGCGATACCGAGGACGAGACGGCGGCCAAGATTAAGTCGGCCTTCACAACCCCCACGAAGCTCCGCAAGACCGATCCGGGCATTCCGGAAGGCTGCGCGGTGTGCCAGTACCTCCGCATCTATTCCAAAGACTGGGAGACCCAGTGGGAAGAAGACCGGCAGGGTCTGCGCGGCTGCATGCAGAACAAGAAGGAGTGCACCGAAGCGGTCAACGAGTATCTCCGGCCGATTCGGGAGCGACGGGCGGCGTTGGACGATGCGACGATCGAGGATATTCTCCGGGACGGCGCGGATCGGGCACGGGCGGTTGCCGCGGATACGATGAGCAAGGTGCGTTCGGCCATGGGCCTTGCATGAGCCTGTTTCGTCGATCATCGACGGACGCCGACTTCTGGGACTGGTTCGCGAGAAACCAGTCTCGGATTGCGCTCGGGCCTGTCGGTGGACCACTGCTCGGCGGGACATCACCGTTCAACTCCGGAGAGTTCATCCAGCCTTGGCGTGGGAGATGGGAAAGGCACCGAGCGGAGAGAATGAGTTTGCGGTTAGCGCCGACGGCAATCTCGAAGTCGCCCCGGTCGTTCGTCGGCTCGTTGCGGCGGCGCCGGCGATTCCTGGATGGAGCATCGTCGCCTTTCGTCAGAAGGACGATCGCGCGCCCATCGCTCAATACGGGGGCGAGAACGTCTCCCGCGAGGATCTACGGTTGGGGAATGAAATCTATGTCCGGGACGGCCAAATCGGCTTGACCCTCTTCATCCAAGGGCTGGATGAGAAAAACTATGAAGGAAAAGTCGGCGGCACCGTTCTTCTCCTTGACTCGATCGTGGGCGAGGAACTCGCGATGACGAAGATTGGCTCGCTCGAATATCTGCCCTGGAGCGCACGCAAAGGGACCGAACTTCATGTCGACGAACTCGAGCGTATTCTGCGGACCCATTGAGCTTCCATCGCTTACGGGCGTTAAAATGAAGCCGTGAGTTGGAGCCGTGAGGACGACTTCTGGGTCTGGTTTGAGACTAATAAGGAAGCGATTAGCCGGGCAGTCGAGGATGAGGCTATCCGGTACGAAATTGCGAAAAGGATCAAGGCGGTTCATCCGGGTCTCATGTGGGAGAAGGGAACTCTCGATGATGGAACAGAAGACTTTGTGATCAGCGCTGACGGCGTCCGAGACATTTTCCCGGCCGTGCATCGCCTGGCCGATGCCGCCCCCGCGATTCCCGGCTGGCAGATCACCCGGTTCCGGCCGATCCGTAAGCCAACGGCGCTGACTCGGGATGGCTTCACTCTGAGAGCCGATGAGGTTTATGTCGGGATGATGGCGAGCCCCGAAGAGGGGCCGTACAACATTGCCTTGCTGGTGCCAGGCCTGACGAAGGAGAACTACAACAAACTTGGAGCCGTGGCGCTGGTTCTTTTGGATGGCCATTTTGGCGAGGAAGCGGTAGTGACGCGGCTGGGAGAGATTCGCCTCCATGCTGCCCCCAAAGAGCCGAATCCGCATTGTGTGCCACTCCCGAGGGCCCGCGAGCCGCTCTTGGGAGCAACCGACTGAGGCGACGGGCGAAAGTTCGAACTGACGCAGGCGGGACACCTACGCCACAATAAGCTCTCTTGGAAACCCTGGAAGGCTATCTAAAGCGCTCGCTCCTGGCGCGCGTCTACGACGTGGCGTTGGAGACCGCGGTGCAGTCTATGCCGCGTCTGTCGGAACGATTGAACAGCCGCGTCTGGATTAAGCGCGAGGACGAACAGCCCGTCTTTTCCTTTAAGATTCGCGGGGCCTATAACAAGATGGCCCTGCTCTCGCCCGAGCAGCGAGCCAAAGGGGTGATTTGTGCTTCGGCGGGCAACCATGCCCAAGGGGTCGCCCTGGCGGCCAGCCGCCTTGGCTGTCGGGCGGTGATCGTGATGCCGAACACGACGCCCAGCATCAAGATCGAAGCGGTTCGGGCGCGGGGCGGGGAAGTGGATGTGACGGGAGACGACTTCGACGAAGCCGCCGCCCATGCCCGTGCCCGTGTTGCGGCTGAAGGTTTCACCTTCGTTCACCCGTTCGACGACCCCGACGTTATCGCCGGCCAAGGCACCGTCGGGCTAGAGATTCTGCGCCAGCATCCCGGTCCGCTGGACGCGGTGTTTATTCCCGTGGGCGGAGGGGGGCTGGTTGCGGGCGTTGGTGCGGTGATCAAATCGCTGAGACCTGGGGTTCGGGTGATCTCGGTGGAGGCCGAAGACTCGGCTTGCCTCCACGCCTCTTTGGCGGCGGGGAAGCGTGTCGCTTTGGATCGGGTTGGCCGTTTCGCCGATGGCGTGGCGGTGCGGATTCCGGGTGAGGAGACTTTCCGCGTTGCTCAGTTGGTGGTCGACGAATCGATCGTCGTCTCCAACGACGCGATCTGCGCGGCCATCAAAGATGTCTTTGAGGATCGTCGGGCCATCTTGGAGCCGGCCGGGGCGTTGGCGGTGGCTGGTCTGAAGGCTTACGCCGAAAAACACGGGCCGGGTGATTACCTCGCCATTGCCAGCGGGGCCAATCTGAACTTCGACTCCCTTCGCCACGTCAGCGAACGGGCAGAAATCGGTGAGCGGCGCGAAACCGTCTTCGCGGCCACGATTCCTGAAGAGCCCGGGGCATTTCGCCGGTTCTGCGCCGCGCTGGGACCCCGGTCTGTCACCGAATTCAACTATCGTTTGGCTCCGAGCAAAGAGGCGCACATTTTTGTCGGGGTTCGAAGCCAGGACTCGGGGTCGGTGCTGGAAGACCTTCGGGCCGAAGGGTACGAGGCCATCGATCTGACGGACGACGAGACGGCCAAACTACATGTTCGTTATATGGTCGGCGGTCGGGCGGGCGTGGTGAATGAGCGGCTGCTCGCGTTTGAGTTTCCGGAGCGCGCCGGGGCTTTGCTAGGTTTTCTGGATGCGATGCAGCATCCCTGGAATATCAGCCTCTTCCACTATCGGAACCACGGCTCGGATATCGGCCGGGTACTGGCGGGGATTCAGGTGCCGGCGGAGGATGAAGCCTCTTTCGCCGCGTTCCTTGCGCGTGTCGGGTTCGCCTGGACGGATGTGACGAACGACCCGGCTTGCGCTAGGTTTCTTCGCTAGAGCTTTCGCCGTACCGTTCGCGTTCCCATTTCGCTGGCCCGGAGAACCAGCCCATCCGTCGCATGAGGAGTGCCAACTCCGGGTTCGCTACCGCTACCCCGTACACGAGTTCGGGTGTTGGCTTCCAAGTTTCAACCGCCGTTCGGGCATGAGGCGCCGTCCAACCGGTCTTGTCCGGATCGACTCCCACCTGTCGGCAGGCTTCCCGCACCATCTCCTCCGAACACGGAGCGCCTTCTAAAAGCACTTTCCAGGGAGCGGGAAGAAGCTGAGCAACCGCTTCATCCGGGTGCGCACCTTTGCCCGCAATTCGCGACCAGGCGACGACGTCCGACGCCATCAGACGTGGAACCTTGCCCGGCAGAAAACCGGAAACGTCGAAGCCCAGACTGTCCGAAAGACCCAGCCAGAAATCGCGCGCCTTGTTCCAGGCTCCCGCGGCGGCATTCCAAGACGACGAATCTTGTCCTCGCTGGACGACAAACCCCTTCTGAGGATCGACCCCGGGAATACGGTCGAGAACTCGTGCCGCTCGCTCCATCGTTGCGCCGGCGAGACCAAGCAGGCGAAGCCGGCCTTCGTCGCCAACCCTTGAAAGCACATCTGACCGGGGAAAGACGTAGGCGACGGCCGCCCACTCGGTGGTCGACGATTTCTCAAGGGTGCCGAAAAGCGCCTCCGACAAATCGTCGAACGCCCGCTGCTGCGGGTCAATCGTGAACTCGGAACGCAGCCCCATCCGCGCCGCCATATAGGCGACGAATACCGCGGTGTTGGCGTCTCGAGCAAACGTCTCACGCGGAAGGTGGCGAACCAGGCTAGTCTTGGCTTCGCGAAGAAGCGTCGTCAGTTCTTGGTGGCGCAGATTCCCTTCCCGCTCCCTCTCTAGAAAGGCGATCAGGCGGAAGAGCTTGTTGTACCGGCGACGAGATAACGTGAGCCCCGCCGCGGAGCGGCTCTCCCGGTTTCGGCGGTCTGCCTTGAAATCGAGCCCACCTTCCGTCGCGGCGATGGCTTGGCGGCCTTTGACGAGAAGGGCGTCCAACTTTGGACCCACCGACTCCTCGTCCGTCAGTTCCGGCTCGCCGAGAAGGAGGGCAAGGACGTTCGCAGTGCGGGTGAGGGGAGTAGGCAGGTCGAACCGGACCGGCAAGTAGCTCCGGCCGAGTGTCCGAACGCGCCAGCGCAGTTTATGGGGAGGATTGGGGAAGAGTTTGAGGACCGTTTTGGCGACGTCTTCCGGCCGCAGACGTCCGGCGACGGCGGCGTACAGCGGTTCCACCCATTTTGGCTCTTCGACCATAGCAACTGGGATGCGCGGATGGGCTCGAACCACCGTCAAGCCGGTCCAGAGCCGGCCGCTCTACCACTGAGCTACGCGCACCGACCGTATTATGGTCCGAGTCCCGCCGGGCGCTACGGTAGCGTTCCTGGACTCCGCCGCTAGAATAGTTCGATGAAGCCGCGACTCATGTACATCGAAAACAAGGAAGGCTCACTCAACGGGATGGGCCGGATTGGGTGGGTCACTTTTTCGAAAACGGGTCGGACGCTCCGATACGGCGACCTCGAATTTCGGAGCCTAAAGGGGAACGGCTATAAGGCCAACTTCGTCGAACTGGCTTCGGGAGACGAGTACTGGATCTCCGGGCCAAAGAAGGACGGCAGGGATCGGCTTTATGGGGGAGGAGGCGTCGAGATCGACGAGGACGCTCGCGCGACGTACTGGTCGCAGGTTCGCGGTAAGTCGAAAGATGGTTGAGGCGCTTTATGTTGGAGCAATTGTCGCGCTTGGCGGCTCTTCGGGCGGTCGAGCCAGCGAAGCATATGGTCACTTGGCGGACTTGTATCGGGGGCGGGCCTACCACAACCTGCACCACATCAAGGCTACGCTCGAGACCTATCTTTTGATCGCCGAAAATCTGCCGACGGAGACGGGAGCTCAGATCACGCTGGCCCTTTGCTACCACGATGCGGTCTATGATTCCCAGGCTAAAGACAATGAGGCGAAGAGCGCCGAACTGGCGGAAAAGGAGCTTGCGGAACTGGGCATTGCCGCCGAAGACCGGGCGGAGGTTGCTCGCCTCATCCAGCTCACGAAACATCATCAGGTGGCAGATCGGGACGAAGCGGGAGCAATCGTCGTGGATGCCGATCTAGCTATTCTGCAGACGAGCCCGGACGAGTACGACCGGTATGCGACGGCCATTCGAGAGGAGTACTCGTGGGTGCCCGACGAGGAGTATCGCGCCGGGCGGACGAAGGTGCTTGAAGGGCTGCTGTCTCGTAGGCTCTTTTCCTCTCCGTTACTGGATGAAGAGTTAGCGAAGGCAAATCTACGACGAGAGGTCGATACGCTTCTGACCCGATCAGCCACCGCTAAGTAAAGTAAGTCGGAACGTCTTGGGTGCACGGCCAAGTGTCTGCGAGGTGGACGAACCCCAGACGAAGAAGGATCGGCAGGCTGGTTGGGAGGGCGTCTACTTGAAGGTAACGTGCCCCGAAAGCCGCGGCATCCCGCGCCCGGGCGGCAACCACCGCGCGGTATAGCCCATGACCCCGAAACGCCTTGCGGGTGCCGCCACCATAGAACCCGGCGAACAGGCTCTCCGGATGGGTGTACAACCGGCCTACCGAGGCCGGCACACCATCGACATAGGCCACATAGGCGTCATGGCCAGGCTGGTTGGTACGGATGGCTTCCGCGAGTAGGGAAGTGGTCATCGAGTAGTCCTTCTCAAAAACCTCTTCTGCCACCATCCGGAAATCTTCGAGTCGCTCCATTGTCTCCACGCGATGCACATCATCCGAGGCATGGGCTTCGAGCGGACCTTGGTTTACGTCGTAAACGACGATCGCCTCCCGCTCCCCCGCCGTCAACCCGGCAGAGGTGAGCCTTTGCAGGAGGTTGGCCGGCTCGTCGAAGGAGAACACCTTCCATTCGAAGGGAAGCTCTAACCGGCGGCACTCGGCGATTTCCGCTTGAATCGTTTCGTCGGCGTTGGCCTTGGAAAGATCGTGCGCCATGATAAGGACGCCTGCCCCGCCATCCACTTGACGCCAAGTGGTGAATGGCCTAGCCTCGGTGCTACCACCAGGCCAAACCAGTGTACGGGCTTCCCGGCGGAAGACGGACAGGACCTCATTCATCGTTCTTTCGATTTGCGGCCAAGGTACCTCAGGAAACCACTGCCGGATTAGGATGATTGAGCGAGAGATACGGCGTCCGCACCGGCCGGTATTCGAAGCGGGCACGAGGCATCGGTTGCCGCCCGCCAAACGGCTTCGGCGACGTTGACGGCATGGGTGACCTCGGTCTCCTCGGCCCATCGCGCGAAGACGCTCTGGGCTAGGTCGGCGTACGCCTCGGGAATCGCTCCGCCCATTCGAGAACGTGCGTTCTCACCAAACTTCGTTTCGGGCGCCCTTCCCGGTAGTACCAAATGAGCGCGCACAGCAAAAGGAGTCAGTTCCAGAGCAAGTGACTCGGTAAACGCGTTGACGGCGGCCTTACTGCCGGTGTAGACGGAAAGCAGAGGCAGAGACTTCAAGGTTACGCTGGATGTAACGTTGATGACGACTCCGGACCTGCGTTGCCGGAACTGAGGCAGGACGGCCTGGGTCATCGCGATCGTGCCAAAGGTATTCGTCTCGAAGATTTGACGGACGGTTTCCATCGACGTGCCCTCCAAGGCCCCGAGAACTCCGATGCCGGCATTGTTGACCAGGACATCGATCGGCCCCGCCGCCTCAACGGCCCGGCGAATGCTTTCGGGATCGGTCACATCAAGAGCAAGCACCTTCATGCGTTCCGAGTTGGGGAATACGCCCTCGCGCGGAGTTCGCATGGTCGCGATGACGTTCCAATCGCGGTCGTGGAAGTAGCGGGCGATTTCAAGGCCAAACCCCGACGAGCAACCGGTGACGAGAATCGTTTTCACACGAAAAGCATATCTCAGAGTTCCCGGACGATCTATAATAGATTGTCCGCTTCTCGTTAGTGTTCGTCCGGAATGATCGATCCTCTTATCGAAGTCGTCTCTCTACTCCAACCCCACGCGCCTTTCTGCAAAGTCGTGAGCGGGGCGGGGGCCTGGCGTATCCGGCGTTCGGAATCGGGGCGGCCTTTCTACTGCGCGATCATCGACGGCTCGTGCCGTCTTCAGGATGCAGGGCACGAACCGGTCACCCTCCATGCGGGCGACTTCGTCCTAATTCCTTCTGCGGACACGTTCACCATGTCGAGTGTCGACGCGACCTCGGCCGACGATTTCGAAACCACTCCGGTCGCCTTGCTCAACGGTGAATTTCGACTAGGCAACGAGAGCGATCCACCAGATGTCAGCCTTCTCGTGGGTTACTGCGACTTTGGCTCCCCTGACGCTGCTCTGTTGGTTTCGCTTCTTCCTCGGCTCGTACATGTCCGGGGCCAGAAAAGACTCTCGACGCTCGTGCAGCTAATCGTCGAGGAATCGAGGGGCTTGAGGCCGGCGCGCGAGGCGATCCTGGTCAAGCTTCTGGAAATTCTCATGCTCGAAGCGTTCCGAGCCGGGCCCGGCAACCCAGATTCACCCGGGCTCGTTCGAGGGATGAACGATGAACGACTCGCCGTCGCCCTACGACGGATGCATGAGGAGCTGGCTCGCCCTTGGACGGTTGAACAGATGGCGAACGAGGCTGCCCTTTCCCGCTCAGCTTTCTACGAGCGATTCAGTCGGGCATTGGGACTTGCCCCCGTGGAGTATCTCTTCGCCGTGCGAATGGCTCAGGCGAAGAGATTGCTTCGGATGAACGACGTCGGAGGTATCGCCGCCGTTGCGGAGCGTGTCGGTTATGCTTCCGCGAGCGCCTTCAGTGTCGCGTTTTCCCGCCACGTCGGAATGTCGCCCTCGCGTTTTGTACAAGAGTGAACAATTCGGCAATCGTTCAATCCCATAAGGTAACACCGGCCGGACCGAAGCGCTGGATACGCTATTTAGCCGGCCACTCCTGGGACGTTGGAGCGGCCAGGGATGCAAAATTGCAGCCTTGATCTCGCAACCCTCAAGATCGGCCCTCAATGTCGGTTTTTTGCCATCTTATTGGTCAATAAGGAATAGGCCAATTTAATTCAACCCGGTTCAGGAAGTACGCTTATCTGTGTAAACGCGGACTTAGTTTGGGCAGAACCGTCATCGTCGAAGTGAAAGGAACGTGTGAGAGTTGTCTAAAAGAGACTGGTTAGCAGAGTTGGCGTGTCTCAGAAAGCGTGCCGGTTACGCATCGATGAAGCAATTCGTGGGTTCGGAGACCATTCTCAGCGAACGTACTTACCGTAAGGCCGAGTCGGATCTCGTTGCCACGGAAAAAACTCTTCGGGCAATCGATCAGCTTTTTTCCGAGGCTAAAGCCAAGAAAACCGGCAGCAGGAATCCAAAGCTATCGGAAATTGGCGCCATCGATCGATGGCTCGAACTGAGAAGGGAGAATCCTGACCTGTCGCCGGCCACCGATGAAGATCCCGTGGTCGATGAAGAAACCCGCCGCGAGCCGGAGGGCACTCCGGGCGGTGAACTGAGCCTTCCGCCAGCGCCCGTGGAATCTCCTCAGGACGAGCCGCTCGTTCTCCCGGCGAAGGGGCGCCTCGGTGTGAAAAGCCGCCTTGGATGGGCCTTTATGGCAACCACGACGGTTGCAGTACTCGTACTTGTTAAATATTTTACGGATCGGCACTCGAAACCCGAAGAGACGGTTTTCGTCCCGTCGTCCCGGGCATTGGTCGAAACCGGGTCGCCCCAGAAGAAGAGTGGGAATTCTACGCCGAAGAAGCAAGATACGCCGCCAAAGGTTGCGCCGCGAATCCCGACCAAGATTGAAAGTTCAGTTGCAGGGCCGCCCCGACCCGCAACGGCCATAAACCGCGCGATCCCGAAGCTGGTCGTGAAGCCGGCCGGCAATAAGCGCGATCTTGAGGCTCCGGCAAAACCGCCCGTACACGAGACCGTTCCCTACGAGGCGGAGTTCGTTTCCTCCGGCCCTTTCAAAGCCCGAGGTTTTCCAATCGTGGAATGTGAGCCTGGGGAACTGCACGAGTTTCGGATAAGTGTTAAAAACATTGGGTCCGAGCCTTGGACGCGAAAGCACCGCCCGTTTTCACTCGGCGTATTGCCCAGCCTTCAACCAACAGACAAGGACCGGGTCGGACACGGACCGGTCACCGTGGAGTGGATGAGCGCCACCGGTCCCACCGAAAATCCGGACCTTAACCGCGTTTTTCTCAATTGGGATGAAGTCGTCGGTCCTGGGGAGACCAAGATTTTTCAGTTCAAATTGAGGGTCCCACGGGAGCCAGGCACCTATCCGGTCACCTTGCAGATGGTCATGGATGGGCCGGACATCGCGGCATCGCCTTCGAACGACGGGTGGTTTGCGGGACAGACCGTCCACGTCATATTTAAAGTCAAAGACATCGACTGACCGTACGGAAATGAAACGCCGGCCGGAGAACCTCCCCGGCCGGCGATCGGTTTGGAAACCGGTTTAACTGCGCGAGAAGAACCTCGCCGCGTAAACCCACCGAGCGACGTCGTTCGTGTAGTTGTAGTGCTGGTTCAGAGTCGTGAGTTGCTTGTCCTTGGCGAGCGGGTCCATGATCGTGAAGTCGGTGATCGTTGAAGAGGTCTCCGTATAGGCGACGACCGTTACCCAGTGCATGTAAGTTTCGCTGTCGCTCTTTTTGTAGTGAACCTCGATCACAACCGGACGACCGGCGTCGATCTCCGATTTGATTTGGTTGAGGTCGGCGGGTTTACTTCTCCAATCGGCGTATCCGGTCTGCTGGACCTTGCCGTTGGTGTAGTTCCGAAGGAGAGTCTTCGGCGGCTCCTGATAAAATCCGCCGCTCGAAAATCCACCATTCTTCGAGTCCCCGAGCCAGTCACAGTACTTGCCCGGATCGGTGCTGAATCCGCCCCAGTTGATGACCGAGGCGATGGCGGTCACCAAGCAGCCGGAATTGGCCATGGTGTAGCCCGAGGGTTTCAGCTTCTTGCTCGCCCAGGCAGATTCCGTTTGAGCGAAGCAGGGAACACTAATGGTCTGTCCGCCGCCTTGGCTGGTGAATTTCGCCGCATCGAATCCAATCATGCGCTTCGTGCTGTAGGCTTCACCGGTGTCATCGGCGAGGAAGACGGCAGGCTGACCGTTGAAGGTGTACGTTCCCAGGTCAACCCAAACGTCGCTGTAGTTGTATTGGTTGACCGCGACCGTCCCGATGGTCGTCGCGTTACCGCCCTGGATCGATTGGATCCGGTAAATAGCGTTTCGCGTCGTCGCGTAGTTGCGCGGAATGAAGACCCGGACGTTATATTTGCCCGCTCCGAGAGAAGTTCGCCAGGTCACGCTGTTTGACACGCCGTTTCCGTTTACGTAGGTCCAGATCATCTCGTTGTTGACGCCGAGGCCGGCTTGCGAGTGCCAGTACTGGCTTGGGCCGCCTTTGCTGGCCTGGGTGTCGTCGATGATCGTGTCTCCTCGCGTGACGACAGCACTCTCAGAGTCGCTGGGATCTGCCTTCTGCTCCGGGGTCGAGACGCCGGCCGCGGATGCGTCCTTCATGCCTCGCCCCAAGGGATTGCTGTCGTGGTCGCCGGAACCGCCGCATCCGGCGGCAACGGCGGCAAGCGCTAAACAGACGGTGGCTCTCTTGATTGCGGGGACCAAGGCGTTGCCCGGGCCCATACGGTCATCATTTGGATGAGATTGGGTGGATCGGTTTCGTTTCATCTTTCCCTATGCCCTCTCAAGAGGACTGGGAACGTTTTATCAAGCTCTTTCAGCCTCGAAGAGGCAATTTAGGCGGAACTGCCGGTTTTTCCGGTTTCGTTTGCGGATCCATCCGTTAAAGCCAAGGGCGGCTATATCGCCCAGATCTAGAACTGATCGGTCATGAACAGCTGCGGGACCCCCGGGACGTTCAACCCCATAAGATAAAGTTCGATCGTTGCCGGAGCGGCGAGGGGGATCTCCAGCATGTCGGCCATGAGGGTCGTTCCGAACCATTCCGCATTGCGGGGCAGCGGCAACGCGGCTTGCGGTTCGGACCAGATCCCTTCTCGCAGAGTGTCGTTCTCGAAGCAGATGTAGCCGTCCTTAAAGGGAGTGCATTCGCGGAAGTGCCACTTCCAGAGCTTCCATCGCACGCGATCGCGGCGAAGTCGATCGGGGTGGCCGTCGGCCCAGGCGGCGTACATGGCGCGGACCTCTTCCACGTGCATCGCCGGAGGGATGATCCCTTCCGGCATCGTGGCAATCGGAGCCCTGATGACCCGGTCCAACGGCTCGAAGCCGAGACGTTCGTACAGCCCGAACTCCTTCGCAAGAAGCAGGGCCGCGCCTTCGCCGGTTCGCTGAGCCTCCCGGTGGACGCGCTCGATCAGCTTGCCCGCATGGCCCTCGCCTTGGCGATTGGCCCGGGTGGCAACGCCCGCGATTCCGTAGGCTCGGCCCCAGCCAAATTCGAGGGGACAGGTCGTGAGGATCGAGACCATCTCAGGGCCATCGAAAAGTGCCCACTTTCGCTTGAGATCGAAAAGGGGGTCCTCAAAGAAGAGGTTGTGCGCGCGACCCAAATCGAGCCCGAAGACGTCGCAGAGAAGTTCCAGAAACGTCTCGGCTTCAGGCGGCCGGATCGGGCGGATGTCCGTCATTGGAGGATCTTAGTTTTTGGAAAGCGGATCGATCGGCTTGAACTCGTTTCGCAAGGGTTGGGTGGTGGGCGTTTCGGCCGGTGTGGTTGACGGCTTTGCGCCGGGAAGCACTTTCAGCGTGACATCCACGGTCTTGGGACCGAGAATCTCCGTGCCGGGCGGGGCGATCAGGCGAACCCGGATCGTCCGGTTGGTCGATAGCTTCTGCAACCGAATCCGCTGGGTCGGAACCTTGCTCACGTTGATCAGAGCCGCCGGCTTTCCGGTCAGGTTGACCACCTTCGGATTTAGATCGTAGCCATTCGGAATCACCGAAGGGTCGTAGCTTACGTCCAGATCCGGTACGACGGTCGCGACTTTCAGACCGGGCGAAGCGCCAATGGAGAAGAAGTGGACGACTACTGCGGGCGTCGTTCGCACGTGCTGAGGGCGATTCCCCCGCCGGTCGAGTGGGACGACCTCAGACTCCTGCGGCTGGGTGTTGAGCGGATCGATCTCCGACAGATCCAGGTAGGCCCGCGCTTCGACAACCGTCGAGACTTCGCTTTCGGGCCCGCGGACGGTCACCTGAGACGGCGACGTCCGTTTGTTTGTCAACTGCAGATCCTGGTCCCGAAGCTTGCCCTTCTCCATTCGGTAGACCGGCACCACCCGATTCGCCATTGGCTCAATCGTAAGGCGCGCGGTTGGCTTGGCGTCGACATACTCGGTCACCCAGGCGGGGGAGAGAACGACCGGATAGTCGTGGGTGCCAGGCGCTGGTTGAGATAGATCGACGGAGGCGGTGACGCGCTCGTCGTGCATTGCTTGGATCCGGTCGGCGGGGGCGCTGACGACAAGGCGAACGTCGTTCGGATACTTCCGCACAAAGGACCGGGAGTCGTCGAGTCCGTCAAGGGAAAGTGGGGCGTTGATGATATCGGGCCGCGGCGCGTTTTGCGAATAGACCACGAACCAAAGCATCAGCGAAAGCAGAAGCGAGGCAAATGCGATCGGGATGTTCAGCTTCACTTAGCCGGTTGCTCCTTTCGGGTTCGTCGGGGACGATGGCGAGCAGCCTCCTCGTCGGCGCCGCGCAGCTCGTGATTCAGCACGTCGCGGAGTTCAAGATGGCCATCCAGTCGGCGGAGCCGACCCTCCGAAGCGATGCTGATGGTGCCCCGCTCCTCACTAACCGCGATGCACACCGCGTCCGTGGCTTCCGTGACCCCTACCGCCGCCCGGTGGCGCATATGAACGCTCTGGTCGATGCGTGTGCTCTCGGAGAGGGGAAGCCGGCAGGCGGCGGCGAGGATGGTATCGCCTCGGATGATCACCGCGCCATCGTGCAATGGGTTGCCTTCGTAAAAGATCGCTCCGAGAAGCGGGGCCGATACGGCGGCATTGAGGGAGACGCCGTTTGAGGCTAGGTCGTCTAGCGGCGCGGCTTTCTCCAGCACGATCAACGCGCCGATTCGGCCAGCGGCCAGTTCGGCGGCGGCGGCGACGATCTCCTCGACCGTACGAGCCTGAGCTCGAGTTTCGGCCGGAGAGGCCAGGCGCTGGGTCCAGCGGTCGAGTTTGCCGAGTCCTTCAATCGCCTGCCGCATCTCGGGCAGGAGAAGGATGACGAGGGCAACCGGACCCAATGGAGTTGCGCTGGCGAGGACCCAGTGAAGGGTGGCGAGCCCTAGGCGTTCGCTTACGCCGAGGAGGAAGACGAAGATTCCGATTCCCACCAGAATGCGCCAAGCGCGGGTGCCGCGTACCAGCATGAGCAGCCGGTAGATCAGATACGCCACGAGGACAACATCAACCACCGCGACAAGTCCGTCGCGGAGATTCATGGTCCGAAGTGATCGTAAGAGGTCGTCCAAGGGGGGCTACCTACAAGTGTACTTAGACGACGCAAGACCGCGTTGGGACTAGGTCGATTGCGTCGTCTACGAAAGTTGTAGCCAGCCCGGGCCTACGGCGTCGTAAAGATGAACTGATTCGTTTTCAGAACATAGCTTCCGGAAGGCTTAATCGACCGTTCTACCAAGGTCACCACGCCAGAGGTGGAGCGATAAGAGGCGAGACTTGTGAAAGTCACCTTGAATGTTTTGTCTGCCCCGGAGTGGACAGTGTTAAGAACCAGGTCATAGGCTCCCGTTACAACGTTCAGCGCAAAGAGCTGCTCTGCCGCGTTCACGGGTGCATTGGCGACCAGGGTAACGGTCCCGGAAGTTACGGAACTGGGCACGCTAAAGGTGGCCGCGGTGGTGGCGACGAGGCCGACATTCGTGAGCGGAACCGAATTGACGGAATAGTAGGCCGTATCCGCGGCGGTTAGGCTGCTGAGGCTGCCCGAGGCGCCCGATCCTTGTGGCACAAAGATCCCGACGCTCGTCGGCAGGTATGTGGTGATGGTAGGCGGCGCCGACGGAGGCGGACTGCTGGGCGGCGGGGTGGAGCCGGCGAGAACCGCAACGAACGAATCGATATTCATTGCGCCCCAGCCGGTCACCGTATCCCATCCGGCATGCGCCGAACTGGCGGTGCCGTTGGGCAGATTCCCATTGGCTCCGGTCAGGATGTCGTTCCAGACGTCGCTCCGCCCGTTCTGGGCGTAGATCGCGTCCTGGAGTCTTCCGAGCCGCTTCTTCCCGGTCTTGAAATAGCCGAGGGCATCCAATTTCTGCTCCGCGACGCCGAGCATGCCTGCGAGCACAGGAGAGGCAAAGCTGGTTCCGATGTAGCCGTTGGACAACGAACCTTTGTAATAGAACGGGTACGCGCCGTTCGAGCCTGCCGCGTTCAGGGCGACGTCCGGGCAAAGCCGCTTATTGATATTTGTCGGCACGCCGTTCCCTTTCTGCCAACTCGGGAGCGTATTGAAGGCCGCGGTGTTGGTGCTGTAGCCGCCGCCGCTTCCGCTCCAGCCGGATTCCGAGGTGCGGTTGCCGCTGCCGTCGACCGTCGCAATGGTTCCCCCGACCTGGAGGACTTCGGGCTCGAAGTTCGGATAGGAGTACGGTTCAAGCTTCGTCCCGCTGTCCCCGGAAGCCGCCAGATAGGTGATGCCCTGAGCGCTCATGGACAAGTGAAGGTTATGGGCGGACGTCGCCATGGACGCCGGCAACTGCCAGCCATAGCTTTCGCTGATGACATCGGCCGTATTGTCGTTTACTTCTTTGGTCAAGACCGCGATCAGGTCGGTGCCGTCGTAGATGGTGAAGTTGCAAAGGGGGGCCTGGCCCAACACCATCTGGATATCCAGGTCCCCTTCACCTTGCGGAGTTCCGGGGCCGGACGGGCTTCCGGCGGTTACCACCTTGACATTGCTTCCCACGCCTCCGGAAGGAGTCGGCAAACCGTTGTTACTGTAGTACAGCGGGACGTTCGACAGACGGTAGCCATCGAAGTTCGAGATCGCCAGATTACGTCCCTGCCCCTGGAAGCCGCCGGAATAGAGGCTCGCCGTTTTGTAGAGGGCTCGGGCCTGGGTCGCGGTGAGGGAACGGGGAACCGGTTTGGTCGAGTTCTCAAGTCCGCCGATATGCACCACGCTCGCTGCCAACGCAGGCGGCAGGGAGGGCGTTTGGGTGTATGAATAAAACTCCGCGCGATCCGTGGGGCTAAGCGGATTGGTTTTGAAACGAACGAGGCGGGTGGAGAAAGCCCGCTCAGCCTGGGCGGCCGTGCCTTCGGCTAGCACTGAGAGCCCGTTCTGGCTGACCAGCGAGACCTGCATTCCCTGTGACTTCAGGTAGCTCACCACCGCCTGAATCTTGGCGGGCGACGGCCCAAAGCGGCGCCCAACCTCGGCGGGGCTTAGGTATTGGCGGTACTCAGGGCTCAAGGGATCGCTTACCCGGTCGACGAACGACTCGAGCGCGGCCGGGTAAGCGGGGGCAAGGCTCACCGAGAGTTGCAGGCGCGTTGCGGCAGCGACGCGGGCCATCGCCGTCGAACGACTGATCGCCGCCGGTACGGCCATCCCGGAAACAGGCTCAGTCAAGGGCACTTGAGCGTACGAGGGCACCGCTACCACCAGCAGAAGGCCGGCGGCGACGCATAGCTTTCCGCGAAAGCGCGGCTTTGAGAATCTGGGCGATCTCGGGCTCGTTTTTTTCATCACCGGAGATAGGCAGTCCGCTTTGCGTTCACGATCGCCCAGGTAGTTTTGCAAACGGATCAAATTAACCGGTTATATTGACGGTACCTAAGTCCATTCGAAAAGAGAGGGCGTCCGCGAAAGCGCACGCCCTCTCTCTGCCCTTAGCGGGAGAGTCTTTCCGTAACCAGCGCCTGATCGACGACCAACCGGAACGGCACGGACCCCAGTCGAGTCGGGAGCAGGCCGCGAACGAGCATGTGGACTTGGCTGCTGCTGTCCACATATTTCGAAAGATTCAACTGTCCGGTCACGGTCGTCTGCGAACCGGTGCCGGTAATGGTCTTGAGCAGGTCATAGACATCCTTTCCGGAAGTACTCGCCAGAACGTTCTTTACGTAGACGTACTCTGTGGTGAGCTTGGGCCCGCCGACGGCGACGCTGTAGCTGACGCTTCGACGCTTTGCCGGGTCTCCGGTAAGGGTGAAGTCGATGGCGGTCGCCGCAACCTGACCAACCCCCGTTTGCTTGACCGTCTGAACGGAGTAAGTCACCCCGTCGGAACTCGCAAGATTCTCCGCACCACCCGCGGCATTGGTGCCGTAGGTGATATTGGGCGACGTCGTCGAATAGACGCTTGCGGTAACCGCCTGGTCACTTTGAGTAACTCCCGAAAGGAGGAATAGCTGCTGGTCGATTCCCGAGGCAATCGGCGCCCCCCAACCGGTGACGAAATCCCAGCCCGCTTGGCCAACGCCTTCGTTTCCGTCGGGCAAAGCGCCCGTATCGCCTCCGGTGAGATCGAAGAAAGCCGTGGAATCTCCATCGAGACTGTAGAGGAAATCGTTGATTCGACCGAATCGGGGACGGCCGTTGGGCGCCAGGTCGACCCCGCCGCGAATCGTGAGGTCCTCAAGGATCAGCCCAAG